>Ga0209544_1004227_pt1 | contig 10237 bp, 8 predicted proteins | sample MesohylPK_FD_187297 | JGI IMG/M metagenome (GOLD analysis project Ga0209544, IMG submission 187297) | Host-associated microbial community of the marine sponge Aplysina aerophoba from Gulf of Piran - sponge mesohyl, lysed by proteinase K... | ecosystem: Host-associated > Porifera > Sponge >...
GACCACGAGATCGGGCATCTCATCGCCAACTCCAGCAACCCCACCGTGGGGGTGCTGGCTCACCCCGGCCAGGTGGACGTGCGCATCACCGCGAAGGCGTCGAGCCGCGAGGAGGCCATGAAGCTCATCGCGCCGGTGGAGGCGCAGGTGCGGGAACTCCTCACCAAGCACATCTTCGCCGTGGACGACGAGACCATGGAGGACGCGGTGGGCGCGCTCCTGCGGGAGAAGGACCGGAGCGTGGCGGTGTTCGAGGACATGACGGCGGGGCTCGTGGCCGACCGCCTGCAGCGGGCCAGCAAGGAGCACTTCGTGGAGGGGATGGTGGCGCCGGGCGAGCGCGGCACGCGGCGACTCTTGGCCGGGTCGAGGCAGCCGGAGCAGGCCGATGCGCTCCTGGAGCAGCCCGAACAACTGACCGAGGAACTCGCCTGGACCATCCGGCAGCAGGCCGGCAGCGACTTCGGCCTGGCGCTGCACGCGGTGGAAGCGCCCGGCGACACCGCCGTCAACCTGGCCCGGGGCCAGACCTACATTTCGCTCACCGACGGCACGAAGTTCAACACCCGCAGCTACAACCTCGGCGGCCGCGGCGGTCCGGACCGTACCCGCATGAGCCTCAACGCCATCTCGATGATTCGCACGGTGCTGCTGGAGGGGATGTAGGAGCGACGCGGATCAGGACGGCAGCTCGCCGAGGAAGTCCATCACCGGCAGGACCTCGACATCCTCCAACTGCTGTCTGCGCGGGCCCAGAAACACCACGATGGGACGGGGGCCGAGAAGCAGAACGCTCCGGCGTTTCCTCGACACAGGCGGGAAAGAAGGCCTCGTTCATACATGTGGGTATTATGGCGGTATTTTTACCCACATCCAGGAATGACGTCCGCGCGGACGGGTTTCAAAGACACCGCACTAGTTGAACTCCGTTCCTCCTTGCCGAAGGAGATAATTCTCGGACACACTCTTGAGAACTCGCCGCCCGATCTCCATGTCCGACGCTCCGGCACAATCCCGAATCACAACCCCCTCGCGCATCTGGTCAACCCCTTCGCCCCACAGAGTCTTGCCGGAGGTCCACTCGGAAAGAAGACTCTCGTCGAACGGACCCCGGTACAGGACCGGAACCTTTGGAAAATCCTCGCCAACACACTCCGAGACCTCGGACCGGGTCAGATACCTGCCGGAACCGGGGTCTCCGACGTACACGTCGAATACGGCGAAAGCCTGCGCCCCTTCGCCGTACCGAAGATCCTGAACCGACCGCCCGAAAATCTCGCCCAGGACATACACCGACCGGCCGCGATGCTCCGCCCGCTGCTTCACGAAGTCGCCGTACTCCTTCCACATCCGGACATACAGATTGTCCGCATTGTCCGGATCCTCGACCTTGAAGGACAGCCCTTGGGAAGACAGTCCCTTCGACCCCACGATCGGCCCACGTTCCCGATTCCAACCGAGACAACACCAGGTTCCGTGAATCTTCTCGGTGACTTCCACCTCGTCCCCGGCCTTGAACATCTCCGGATGCTTCTTGATATCCTCGATGTCGTAGTGGAGCGTCGCCCCGTGGGAATTCTGCACCTTGCCGGACAAATGGACCGGGATCGGAGGCTCCCACTTCTCCACGCCGAGAGGCTCCATCACGTCGTCGCCTTCCTTCACGGGAATCCCGCGAAGCCGACTCCCCGTAACGGGGTAGATCAGGCCTTGAGACAAAACCCCGCGGAGCCTGATCGCCTTCACCCGGTTCTTCGCCTTCCCGGCAAGACGGCCCTCAAGCCCAAGCTCCTGGATCACATCCTCGGGAACGATGGACGCTTCGGGGATGTAAACGGCCAGATCTCCCGCCGAAAAGGACTCCTTCTTGATCAGACTCACGTACCCGCCCACGTGAGCCAGCTCCAGGGCATCTGCATTCGGATGTTCCTCGACCTGAATCCGGTAAACCTTCACTTCGAAAGAAGCCATACTCCTTCGACCTCCCTGCGGATAGAACCCGACACCGGAACGCGCTGACCGAGAGGAGCGCCCGGTAGATGGACCGGCGTCAATCCTCATGCGCGAAACGGGCCCGGTCCCGGCGGTCCTTCTTGGTGGGCCGGCCGCCGCGCTCCCGGAAGGGGGCGGCCTGGGCCTGGGCGTGGGCAGCGTCCCGGTTGCGTACGCTGTCAGCGGTTTCTTCGTAGAGCAGCACCGCTTCGCTGGCGGGACCGCGTCTCGTTGACAAGCCCTTTACCGTGACTACCCATTCATAGGGGCCGCGGCGGATCTGCAAACGGTCGCCGACGCGGATGGCGCGGGCCGGCTTGGCGCGGTCGCCGCGCACATGGACTTTCCCGCCTTGCGCGGCCGCGGCCGCCAGCGAGCGGGTCTTGAAAAACCGCGCAGCCCACAGCCATTGGTCCAGGCGGACGCTCTCGGCAGTCGTCATGGGACCTTTATAGCACGGTTTGTGAGAAAGCTACCGTTCGTTTCAGCTTTGCCGGACAGTGAGGGAAATGGGGTAGGCTGTCAAAAAATGGACTCAAAAGGCCGATTCTATTTCCATGTTTGACAATTCGATGGTTTCCTGTTGCTGTATCCACGCGTTCCGGTCACGAGCGCGCAACCTTTTCGAAGGATGACGCCACGAGTCTGATCGTCTCGGAAGTCTACGACGCGCTGATCGAGGCCGGAGCTACCGTAGAAAAGGCCAAGGCGGCTGCCGCTGCTATCCCGGTGGCTGACCGGCTGGTTACGAGGGAAGAATTCACGGACGAGAAGGGCATGTTGAAAGAAGACCTGACCGAGGTCAAGTCAGAGTTGAAGCAGGACATCAGCGGCGTCAGGACGGAGTTGAAACAGGACATCTTCCCGTAGGCGCTCCATGCCGTATGTCGATTCCAATGGTGTCCGCATCTACTACGAGGTCTCGGGGGAGGGCTTGCCCTTCATCTGGGTGCACGCCAACCCGTTCGATCACAACCTCCTGATGTACCAGGTGGCACACTTCTCGACGTACTTCAGGGTGATCTCGCTGGACATAAGGGGCTACGGCCGGTCGGACAAGCCGGAGACGCCGTTCTCGTTGGGGGACATGGCGGACGATGTGTTGGCCGTCTGCCGGGCGGAGGGTGTCACGGAGGCCGTCATCGGCGGCGTCAGCGTGGGCTCCGGTATCGCGTTGCTGCTGGGCCTCGACCACCCGGAGATGTTCCGGTCCGTGATCCTCGTGGGCGGGAGCAGCGGCGGGGGAGGGCGCATCGGCGACCGCATCCAGGGCTACACGGAAGATGTGACGACCTACCACGAGAAGCACATCAAGGAACTGGTGGCGCCGGGCTTCGAGAGCACCCGGCTCGGCAAGTACCTGCTGGACATCTTCCTCGAGCGCAATCCGTGGCTGTCGGGGAAATCCATCGCGCAGATCTTTCGCGCCCGCGCCGGCACCGACATGACCCCGCGTCTGTCGGAGATGAAGGTGCCGACCCTGGTCATCAACGGGGAGCACGACATGTCGCTGGAGGGCGGCAGGAAGACCGCGGCGTTGACCCCCGGCGCGGTGCACAAGGTGCTGCCGGACACCGGTCACGCCTGCTGCATCGAGGATCCCGCGGGATTCGACGCCTTCGTCATCGAGTTCCTGCGGGACAATGGGTTGATGGAGTAGTCGTGCTGGAAACCTTGCGATCGGAAGCCCACGAACCCTATAGCGGGACGAAGTTATGGGCCGATTCAAAGGCCGGGATGATTGGTTTCGCATCCGCGCTGCCGGTCACCATGGCCTTGGGTGTCGTGTCCGGCATGGGCCCGGTCGCGGGCGTTCACTGTTTCATCATCGTCGGTCTCGTGGCCGCCCTGTTCGGCGGTGCGAGGGTGCTGGTCTGCGGTCCGAGCGTCGCCATCGCCGTCATTGTCGCCACCATCCTCGCCGACAACGGCGGCGATCTGAGTGAACTCGCCCTAATTGCCGTCCTCGCCGGCGTCATGCAGGTTCTGTTGGGCCTCTTCGGGATCGGACGCTTCGCCTCGTATTTGCCGCATATCGTGATGGCCGGATTCCTGTCCGGCATAGGAGCGCGTATCCTGTGGACGCAGGCTGCCAAGATAGTCCCTCTCGGCATGGATGACGTTGCAATCGTCGGCGTTTCCCTCGCGGTGATGCTGCTCTGGCCGAGGAAGATCGAAAAGTACTTTCCCGGCCCGCTGGCCGGTGTCGGTTCCGGTATCGTCCTCTCCCTTTTCCTCCCGGGAGCCGCGCTGCTCGGCGAATTGCCAACCGGGCTGCCCGTGCCTGTCATATCGATACCGTCCATCGGCTCCCTGGGCAGTTCGCTCCACTCGGCCATCGTGTTGACCCTGATCAGTACCGCCTACACTCTCTTGCTCGCCATTACGGCCGATACCTTCACCGGCGGCCAGCACAATGCAAACCGGCAGCTCGTCTCCCTCGGGATCGCCAACGTCACCGCCGGTTTCGTCGGCACCATGCCCGGGTCCGCCAATCTCAACACGCTGACGGTCATCCGCTTCGGCGGCCGCACGGTGATGGCCGGGGTCATCACGGCGCTTCTTTTGGCGGCAGTCTTGGCATTTTTCGGCCCCTATGTCTCATGGGTTCCCGTTGCCGCGCTCTCCGCCATTATTTTCCGTGTCGGAATGGGCCTGGTCGAATGGCGGTTCCTGCGGCGGATCGCCACGATCCGGAAAGACTTCGTTGCCGTCATGCTCATCACCATGGGGTTGGCGTGCTTTGTGGATCCCCTCATCGCTGTCATCTTCGGCGTGATCGCGGCCAGTGTCATCAATACGGACCGCCTGGAGCAGCTTGAGCTCGACAGCGTGATCTCGGTTCCCTTGCTCGACAGCGTCTTCTTCGGGACGAAGGCGGAAGGCGATCCTTTCCAGGCACGCGCCGGGCTGCTGGAGTTTCGCGGCGCCTTCACGGTCGCATCGTCCAGGAAGCTCGTGCGTATGATCGGGGATGACATCAGGGACCACGATCTCGTGATCTTCGACCTGTCGAACCTGAGGCACATAGACGACAGCGCGGCGCACCTGATGGCCCTCCTCATCGGTCGCGCGAAACAGTCCAAGACCGAGATCATATTCGCGGGAATCCCGCAGAAGGTCCGCGAAGTGTTCTACGCGTTTGACGTGCTCCAGCACGTGCCCGCCGAGCGGATCGTCAACACCCGCGACGAAGCCCGGGAACTGGCGCGCCAGATCCTGAATTGACCCTCGCCAGCGCGCGCAACTTTTAGGGCTGTTTCGATGCGGCTCCCGGCCGTTTGTCCCAGCGCTTGCCCCCGGCCGCCACGCACCGGTCCAGGTCCTCGGCCAGCAAGAGACGGTCTTCCATGAGAGCCGTGGCCGCCGTGCGAACCGCGTTGAGGTACGATTGCCTGGAGGGGTAACGCGCCTGGATGGAGGGGCGTGGGTCGCCCTCGGCCGCGCGGTCTTCTTCGGTCTCGGCGAAGGGGAGGGTGCTGCCGACGATGCCCGCCATGACCTCCGAGTCCTTGCGCAAATTCCAGCCCATGAAGGTGGCCAGGGGCGCGGCGACCTCCGGGACCCGGACGCCGGCGCTCTCGTTGCCGTCGGCGTCCACGGCGGGCACCAGCACCGGATACTCGCGGGTCCGGTCCTCCTCCGGCGGTTCATGGGAGATGACGCCGTCCACGAAGTCCGGCCCCCGGTCCAGGTGGTACAGCGCATGAGGGTCGGGACAGGCGCTTCCCGGCACGGCCGGAAATTCCTTCCGGAATGCGTCCCCGGCGATGAGCTGACCGTCGGCCCGGGTCGGGATACGGCTTTCCGGCGGCGGGAGGCCGTCGGTGACCCACTGGTCGAGGGCGGTCAGCAGCGCGCGGAGCACCGGATTGGCCGGCAGCGGGTTCAGGGGGTATCGCGGCACGCCTCCTTCGAGGGCGGCGGCCGCGTCATTGTGCTGCAGCGACGAGAGCAGGTAGACGCGGGCATTCTCGTGCTCCGGGAGGTCGTTACCGCGGGGGTCCGTGTGCACCAGGGAGCCGCGGCGCTGCCAGTACTCGGTGGCGGTCTGGGTGTGGACGACCAGGGGGTCCGTCTCCGGCCGTTTCAGGATCGCGTCCTGCTCGCCGGTGAACGGGTTTTCGGTGCGGGCGTAGGCGAACGGGAACTCCTCCGACGGATAGTGATGGTCCTCGTGTTGCCGCGGATAGCGGTCGGGCTGGGCGAAGCGGTAGTTGAGCCGCAGCCGTCCGCCCCCGGCCACGTGGGAGAACACGCCGTCGAAGACGCGCCGGCCGCTGTCCGAGACGTTGAACCCCTCGTAGACGAACCCGCGCAGGAAGCGGCCACTCTGGGAACGCCCCCAGCCGTAGGCCTTCTCGATGCCCGGCGACCCCTCGCGCAGCGGGTTGGCCAGTCCGGCCGTGTCCTCGACGCCGTAGCGCAGGAAGTCGAGGAGGTCGCGCACGGCGGCGAAGCCGAGACCCAGCACCCGTGGGTCCTTTGCGGTGTAGATGATCTCGTAGATCCAGCCGGGCCGGAAGCCGCGGGGAAGGTGGCAGCTCGTGTCCGACGGCCAGGTGTTGCCGGACGTGTCGACGGTGGCAAACCGCCAGTCGCCCGCGGCGACGGGCTCGCGCGGATCCTGCTGCAACCGCCGGCAGGTAAGGGTGGCCGCATCCGTGCCCGTGTCCACGGCCGGACAGGGGCGGATGTAGTCGTGTCCGCCCAGAGATACGGTGGTCATCCCGGGCTCCTCGATGATGTACTCGGCCCGGAACGGTCCCGTGACAGGACCGTCGAGCCCGGTGGCGACGGGCAGCTCCATGGTCAGGCGCCCGTCACCCGGGAGCAGGTCTCCCTGCCACCCGCACCACACCACGGTGTAGCCCTGGCGCATCAGGAAGCCGTGGCCAGCGTCCTGGGCGGTGCGCGGGTCGTTGTTGGGCGTTGCGTCGTTGAAGAACTGGAGCGCGCGCTTGTTGCCGCGGTTGTTGACGTCGTAGAGGAGCCGCCGGTTGCCGCGGTTCATGTCCACGGGCTTGATGAGGAAGATCTCCGTCGAGTACTCCACCAGGCCGCGGTCGTTGACGGGCGCCAGCGTCAGGTCCACGATGTGCGCGTTCGCCGGCAGGCGCGGGTCGATGGCGAAGCGGGCGCGGCCCTTGATCCGTTCGTACGCGCCCACCGGGCCGAAATCGGCTTCTTCGGCAAAGGGTGCGCGTTCTTCGATGTCCAGGGTGATATTCATGTGCGTCCTCGTGGTCGTGTTCCCGGTTTCCGCCAGCCGGCGGGATGGTTCCGCTTCCTCGCCCGTTCTAGCGCACGTGGTCGTGCCAGCTCAGCAGGCGCCTTCCGGCGAAGGCGATGACGAACGACACGGCGATGAGGATCATCGAGAGCGCGTACGCCACCCCCACTTCTCCTTCATGGTACTGGGTCCAGATCAGGGTGCTGATGACCGTGTTGTTGGACGATGCCAGCAGCACCGCGGCGGAGAGCTCCCGGATGCTGTGCAGCGCCACCCACAGCCACAGGCTCACCAGCGCCGGCAGCAGGATTGGCATGATGACCTTCCTCAGGGTCATGCGGAACGAGGCGCCGCAGGTGTAGGAGGCCTCCTCCAGCTCCTTGTGGATCTGCATTTGGGACGCGATCATCGTGCGCGAACCGTATGACAGGTAGCGGGTGATATGGGCGATGGCGATGATCCAGATGGTGCCGTAGAGGCCTATCGGGATCGACAGGTAGACCAGGATGAGCGCCAGCCCGATGATCACCGACGGCACCGCGATGGGCGTGAAGGTGGCCAGATTCAGGACCGAGCTCAGCCGTCCGGGGAAGCGGACGACGATCCAAGCGGCCACCGTGCAGATCACCGCCGTGACGGTGGCGGCGGTGAAGACCACGACCCCGGTGTTCCAGAAGGCGCTGAGGAAGTCCTCGTCATCGAAGGTGGTGTAGTAGTTCTCCAGCGACAACTGTTCCACCATGTCCCAGGCCGGCGGCTGGTAGTAGGCCAGCAGGCTGCCCCAGCCCAGCACGATGATCGGCAGCACGATGGCCAGGATCATGTAGCCGGCGAAAAAGAACGTGCCGGCATAGCGCCACGCTCCCAGGTCGACGATGGAAGGGCGGTACCCGCGGCCGGTGATGGTGGTGTACTTCTCGCCGGTGCCGAGGACCTTGAGATAGAAGTAGACGAGGATCGCGCTCAGCACCAGCACGAACGCGGCCAGCGCGCTGGCGATGCCGTAGTCCGGCAGGTCGCCGGTGGGCGGATGGACCGCCCAGAAGATCTTGGTGCTGAACACCAGGATGCCGGCCTGGAGGCCGATGACCCCGGGGATCTCGAAAGCCTCGATGGCGATGATGAAGAACCAGATGAGCGCGGCGAAGAACGCCGGGTAGACCAGCGGCAGGGTGACCCGGCGGAAGGTGGCGTACCAGGTGGCGCCCGACACCAGGCTGGCGTCCTCGTAGGAAGGGTCCAGGTTGCGGATGGAAGGCGCCAGGATCAGGAACACGGTGGGCACCATGGACAGGCCCATGACGAAGGACATGCCGAACAGGGTGAAGATGTTGAGGGGACCGTCCTCGCCTTCAATTCCCAGCAGACCCCGCAGCACCATGTTGATGAGGCCGATCTTGGGGTCCAGCAGACGTTCCCAGCCCAGGGCCGAGATCATCGGCGGGATGGCCATGGGGACCAGGATCAGCCCGTACATCATGTTGCGGCCCGGCGTGTTGGTGCGCTCCACCAGCCACGCCAGGGGAAAGGCGAAGAAGAAACCCACGGCGATGGCGCCGGCGCCGAACAGCAACGTGTTGGACAGCAGCTCGTAGGTGTCGGGATCGAGGTAGACTTCCAGGTAGTTGGCGATGGTGTAGACGGCGACGTGGGCCAGGGGCTCGGCCTGGAACGACGTCAGCACCACCATCACCACCGGCGCCAGCACCAGCCACATCACCACCAGCAGGGTGGTCCAGGACAGGATGGAGCGCTCGTTGAAGCGCGGCGCGATGGTCTCCCAGGACCACGGTTTCACGCCGATGGCTTTGTCAGGGGGCATATCGATGGGATGAGGCCCGCGCGGACCGGCGACCCGCGCGGGCCGTTTTCACGCCGTGCCTTACTTGCCCACGAAGATCTTGCGGAGCTTGTTCTGCCAGACCTTCTCCTGCCGGGCCATCTTCACGGTGACGGCCGTGTTCACGGCGCGCGTCTTGGACGCCGCCAGGAGCTTGCCGGTCTCGCTCCCCGATTCCAGGCTGGTGAGGGCCCGGAAGGAGTGCTTCTCCATGATCTGTCCGGCTTCCGGCGTGGCCAGCCAACCCGCCATGAGCTTAGCCGCGTTGGGGTTGGCCACCTTGTTGACGGCGTAGGAGTAGAAGTTGAGCACCGGGGTGACGTTCAGCCAGACGTAGTCGATGGGCGCCTTCTTGAGGACCTTCGCGGTCAGCACGCGGTTCAGGTGGATCGGGCCGATCAACGCCTGGCCCGAGACGATGGCCTCGATGACTTGGGCGCCGCCGCGCGGAGTCATGATGGGGTCCTGGGCCTTGAGCCGGGTGGCCAGGTCGAGCACTTTTTCCTCGCCCCACACCTTGGGCAGGTACTGGAACGGGTGCCCGCGGGCGATCAGCACGAGCTTGCGCCCCTTCCACTTGGGATCGGCCATCCCCTCCCAGGTGGTGGGCACCTGGTCCCGTTTGAGCTTCTTGGTGTTGTAGGCCATGACGTACACCAGGTCGAACCAGGGCACGAAACGGTTTTCGAAGAGAATCCCTTTCTGGGGCACGCCGAAGGTTTTGGCGTAATCGAGGCTCTGCACCAGCCCCGCGTCCAGCAAGGGCTGCCCGGAAGCGGTGGTGGTCTGCGCCACCTCGATGGTGGCGTTGCCGACCTTGGCCTCGGTAAGGATGCGGCTGGCGGCGTTGGAGCCGGTGGAGGCGATGACCTTCGCCTTGACCCCCGGGAAACGCTTGTTGAAGCCGTTCCGCAGGGCCTTGAGCGCCTTGGGCGGCATGCCCGCCGCCATCAGCACCTTGCCTTCCTTCTTGGCTGCCTCGTGCAGCGCCTTGAGTTCCGCCGAGTCCGCGGCCAGCGCGCTGCCGCCGCCCACCGTCAGGCACAAGGCCACCATCGTCCACAGGATGCGTGTTCGTGTCATGTCGATTCCTTTCCTCGTTCGTCGGTACTTCGGGTAGCTTGCGAGTAGTACACGGCCCCCGGGCTGTCAAGGCGCGCGGGTCTCCATGG
>Ga0209544_1004234_pt1 | contig 10219 bp, 7 predicted proteins | sample MesohylPK_FD_187297 | JGI IMG/M metagenome (GOLD analysis project Ga0209544, IMG submission 187297) | Host-associated microbial community of the marine sponge Aplysina aerophoba from Gulf of Piran - sponge mesohyl, lysed by proteinase K... | ecosystem: Host-associated > Porifera > Sponge >...
GCGGTCGCCGCCGGCCACGTCGCGGCCGCCTTCAAGCATCGCTGGCTCGACGGGCACGACGTCATCCGCCGCATGACTTTCGGCGGCAGTTAGCGGCGCCCGGCGCCCCTGACGGGCCCGGTCACGAAGAAGAGGAGTTTCGGACCATGATCGACACCCACACGAACGACAGCCGCCCGGCGGCCCGCGGCGCCCTGAGCCGGCGCGCGTTCCTCGGCCGCGCCGCGGGTCTCGCCGCCGCCGGGGCGGCGGCGGGGCCGTTCGGCGCCGCCCTGGCCGGGGTCCCGGACGGGGACGGGACGCTGTTCCTCATCGGACTGGAGGAGCATTTCGCGACCCGCGAACTGCAACAGCTGAACGCCGGCACGGACAAGCGACTCTTCTCGGGCGGCGGGCGCAGGCCGGAGCTTCTCGATCTCGGCGCCGGACGGATCGCCGACATGGACGAGGCCGGGATCGGCATCCAGGTGCTGTCGGCGGTGACGCCGGGCGCGCAGAACCTGCCCGGCGCCGAGGGCGTGGCCTTCGCCCGCAGGCTCAATGACCGGATCGCGAACGCGGTCGTCGCGGCGTATCCGGACCGCTTCCGGGCCTTCGCCACCCTGCCGCTGAGCCAGCCCGAAGCGGCGGCCGACGAGCTCGAGCGCTCGGTCCGCGAGCACGGCTTCGTCGGCTGCATGAACTACGGCCCCATCGGCGGCAGGTTCCTCGACCACGCCGACTTCGCGCCGGTGCTGGCCCGCGCCGAGGCGCTCGGCGTGCCTGTCTACATCCACCCGAACTGGCCTTCCGCGAAGGCGACGGAGGTCTACTACGACGGGCTGGGCGACAAGCTGGTGAGCAAGATCCTCGGCGGGCCGGGCTATGGCTGGCACCAGGAGATCGCGCTCCACTGCCTGCGCCTGGTCGTGAGCGGCACGTTCGACCGGTTTCCCGGGCTGCAGATCGTGGTCGGCCACATGGGCGAGGGGCTGCCCTTCTGGTACTGGCGGGTCGGGGAGGACCTGGACCGCATCGCGAAGAAGAGGCTGCACAAGCCGGTGCAGCGGTATTTCCGCGACAATCTCTGGATCACGACCAGCGCCTTCTTCCGCGACGAGCTGCTGACCCTGGCTCTGGCGACCCTGGGCGAGGACCGGATCATGTTCTCCGTCGACTATCCCATGGCGAGCGCCAAAGCGGGCGCGGACTGGTTCCGCGCGGTCGACCTGCCCCGGGCGACGAGGGAGAAGATCGCGCACGGAAACGCCCAAAGGCTGCTCGGGATCGCGCCGGCTTGAGGACGGGTCCACGAGTGGCCGCGCCGGCCGGTGCCTCGTGCAAGGGGACACCGCCGTCTTCGACCCGCCCTGGTACGACCGGGTCGTCGTGGATTGCTCCTGGGGACCGTACGGGATCCGGGCAGCTCCAGGTCCCGGCGCTGTCCTTGACGGCAGGACGCCGCTGCGGGCAGTTCGGGAGTCGATCCGTTTCACCTGCCGTCTACAGGAACAAACGCCATGACAAGACCCACGCACACGAAGGAAGCCATCCGCGCGGCAATGGACCACCTGATCGACCGCGCAACCCGTTTCGACGTCGATGCCCTGGAGACCATCTACCACAGAGACTTTCATACGACTCTGGTCATGCCCGACGGCACCGTGGCCACCTACGACAAGGAGGGGTTCATCGCCCATTTCCGCAAGCAGGCGGAAGAAGGCAGGACACAGCTCAATCCGTGGGCGGACTGGCATGACTTCCATGTTCTGGGCGACAGTGCGGTTTGCGTCCTGACCCGAAAGCACAGCGGCATGAGCGGCGAGGAGATGAAGCTGCTGTGCAACATCGAGTGGCGGTTCGAGGACGGGCGCTGGCAGGTGCTTCGCGAGCAGATCTTCCTTCGACCGCCGGACTCGTGAGCCGGAGCGGGCCGGACCGAATCCGGCGTCCGTTCCCGAGTGCCGGAAGGTTGCCGATCGCGATGCCCGTCCGCATCCATCCTGCCTGGCCGAGGCCCCGGGCGACCAGGGAGAAGATCGCGCTCTCACACGGGAACGCCCGGAGGCCGGTCGGGATCCCGCCGGCGTGAGAACGGGTCCGCGCATCTTCGAGGCCGGACCGATCGAACGGCCCGCCGTACCGCGATCATCGCGCGGCGCTCCTCGTGCGCGGAATCGAGTATCGTCTCCGGAAGAACCTTGAACCCGTCCGGCCCGCCGACCTCCGTCGACGCCACGTCCGTCGCCGCTGCACATATGCCCCTATTTCGTCAGAAACGCGGTGCGATGCGGCGACGCCGCGCGCAACCCGGCGGAATTCGTTGCTTCTTCGATTAGCCCGGCGAATTACGCAGGGCACCTGTCATCGTGACGTAACCGGATCAAATCAAACCCCAGACCCCGACTGACCCTCCATGTCCCCGTCATCGAATTTCGTTGCCTCCCCGGGACACGCGTCTCGCTTCACCGGCCCCGCCAACTTGAATACCTCAGGACCTCTCCCACAAATATGCTTCGAGGGTCCCGGCCCTTGCGGGACATCTTTCTGCCCAGTCTAAATGTAATATTTGAAATTGTGCTGCCATTTCTCCTTGGGCAGATCCCTATTGGAAAGCAGGATCTCCCCAACCCGATCCGAGTACTTGACGGTAATCGGCTCACTCTCTCCTAACTGGCAAGCGTTATAGTTGGCTTTTGTCAATGCTAGGATATCATGTGCGACCACGAGCGCATCAGCTTCACCATGTTGGATCGTAAGTAAGCGTCCGGCGTGACCGCCCCTGGAGGATCAGCGGTCAGCTTCCGGATCGGCTGCCGGCGCGATGTTCCAGGGCAGGAGTTCGTCGACGCGGTTGATCTTGTAGTCGGGTATGCGTTCGAGGACCTGGGCGAGCCATGCCTGCGGGTCGACGTCGTTGAGCCTGGCGGTTTCGATGAGCGTGTAGGCGATGGCGGCGGCCTTGCCGCCACTGGCCGAGCCCATGAAGAGATAGTTCTTCCGGCCGAGCGCGATCGGCCTCATGGCGCGTTCGGCCGGGTTGTTGTCGATCTCCAGGAAGCCGTTGTCGATATAGGGCCGCAGACGCTTGAGCCGGGTCAGCGCATAGCGGATTGCCGCCGCCAGCGGGGTCTTGGCGGAGATCTTCGGCAGCTGCGCTTGCAGCCAGCGCTCCAGTTCATCGAGGCGCGGCGCGGCCCTGGCCCGGCGGATTGCAGCGCGCCGATCGGGCAGCTGTCCGCGGGCCTCCTTCTCGATGGCGTAGAGGGCGGCGATCCGTTCCAGCGCCTCGGCGGCGATCGCCGAGCCCTGGGCGGCATGAACATCGAAGAACTTGCGGCGCACATGCGCCAGGCAGGCGACCTCGCGGACCGGCCCCGCTCGGGCCAGCGCCCCGAACCCGGCATAGCCGTCCGAGTGCATCCAGCCGGCGAAGTCCGCCAGATGCGCCTTCGGATGTTCGGCCTTGCGGTCTGCCGAGAAGCGGTACCAGGCCGCCGGCGAGGCTTCGCCGTTCCAGGGGCGCTCGTCCCGCACATAGGTCCAGACCCGACCGGTCGCCGTCTTGCCGGTTCCCGGCGCCAACAGCTTGACCGGAGTGTCGTCGGCGAACAGGGCCCGGCCGGCCAGCACGTGGCGCCCGACGGCATCGGCCAGGGGCTCCAGCAGCGCCGTCGCCTTGCCGACCCAGCCGGCCAGCGTCGAGCGGTCGAGATCGACGCCATCGCGGGCGAAGATGCGCGACTGGCGGTACAACGGCAGGTGATCGCAGTACTTCGAGACCAGCACATGCGCCAGGAGGCCGGGACCGGGTCGGCCGCGCTCGATCGGCCGCGGCGGCAACGGCGCCTGGTGGAACTTCTCGCATCCGCCGCAGGTCAGGCGCGGGCGCACGATGCGCTTCACCACGAAGCGACCCGGGATGTACTCCAGCTCCTCGGTAACATCCTCGCCGAGACGCTTGAGGCGGCCGCCGCAGTCCGCGCAGCGCCCGCCCGGCGCGAGAACCGTCTCCTCGCGCGGCAGATGACCGGGAAGAGGGCGGCGCTTCGGTTGCCTCTTGGCGCCGGGCGTCGGCTCCGGGACCGCCTCCGCCGCCTGCGCGATCTCCTCGTCCTCGATGCCGAGCTCAAGCTGGTCGAGGGCTTCGGACGTGGCGCCGAAACGCTGCCGGCGCAGACCCGCGAGCTGGTGCTTGAGCTTCTCGATCAGGAGATCGCGGTTGCGCAGCTCGGCCTGCGAGGCCAGCACCATCGCCTTCAGCGCGGCGATGTCGTCGGGCAGGGTCCGGGCTTCGTCGAGCATGGCCGCACCCTAGCGGAAAGACCCGCCAAAGGGAAGCTCAAATGCAAGTCAACCTGTTGTTAATAAACGATGAATCACCCCGCAGCCAAGGGCCGCCAGGTGCGCACCGGCGCCCGCCAGTCGATCCCCTCCAGCAGCATCGACAGCTGCGCCGGCGTCACCGTCACCTTGCCCCCGCACGCCGACGGCCACACAAAACGGCCGCGCTCCAGGCGCTTGGCAAACAGGCACGCCCCCTGGCCGTCCCACCAGATCATCTTGACCAGGTCGCCCCGGCGTCCCCGGAACACGAACAGATGCCCCGAATAAGGATCCGCCTTGAGCACCCGCTCGGCCTGCGCCGCAAGGCCCGGGAACCCCTTGCGCATGTCCGTCACGCCGCTCGCCAGCCAGACCCGGGTCGAAGACGGCACCGGGATCATCCGCCGAGCGCCCGCACCACGCGGCACAGCGCGTCCACATCGAACGACCCGCTCGCGCTCACCCGGTGACCGCTCGGCAGCGCGATCTCGATCCGACCGTCCGATGAAGCCTGCGGCGCCGAAGCCGGCTCCGGCACTACCTCCACCGGCAGGAACGACAGCGCGCCCTCGCCATCCTCCGTCGGCCGGTAGCGCGGATCGCGGCGCCACTTGAAGATCAGGTTCGCGTTGACGTCGTAGCGACGGCCCACTTGGGACACCGAAACCCCCGGCGCACAGGTCTGCGCCACAATCCGGCGCTTCTCATCCTCCGACCAGAACCGCCGTACCCGACGCGCCACCGCAAAGCCTCCTCCGATGGTGTCCACCAGCCGATGGTGGACACCATCGACCTCCAAACCATCCCAGCCGAAACTGAGGCTTCAAACACACCCGCCGCAAGGCCGGTCAGGCCAGACGCTTACGATCGTAATGCTGAGGGGTACTGGCACCTCCCAACCGTCATAGGCCGCAATTCGCTCCTTGAATCCTGAAGTAAACAACAGACCATGTCTTGCCGTTCTTTGCCAAAAAACGCCTCTCAATACCGGATACATGCCCCGCCTCGATACGTTCTGATGCGTGTCGTGTCGGAAAAGCCGAGGGCCCAACCGATCCTTACGTACCCGTATCCCAACCAGATTTACATGATCTGGACACGCCTCACGAAAACCAAAGAATTCTTCCTCGTTTATTCCAGATCGCGCATGCAGAAACACTTCTTTTAGAGGTTGACCTCCCTGAGCAGCATAAGTCTCAAGAGCGCCCTTCAAAAGTTCGCGCGCCGCTACCTTCGTCAAGTGAAACTCCTGTCTTTCTTCAGAGTACCAAGGACCAAACTCTCCTACAAACACTAAACCATCACCACTGTCCAAGAACATTTGGGCAGCGCAACATGCCGTTTGCCCACTACTCGCCCGCTTGTATGCCAAGCCGATGTAGCATACTCCGTTCCGCGCTGAGCCCAGTCGCCATGGCTTTCGCCCAAGTTTGTAAAACACCCCTGTTCCAAAATTCCAAAGTCGATCAGAAAGCGGGTTCGGGCCCGGTTTACCGAGACGAACTTCTTCCGATATTCTGAGTGTGGACTCCTGAACTATTTGCACGGGCAACTCATATTGCATCATCCGTGCCTTCAGTTGCCGACGGAAGTCCGGAGACAGGCTGAATTTCTCGAGAGACGGATCATCAATCAAATACGGATCACTCTCCCCAAACATCCGAGTCTGCCCGACCTCTCGGTCCTCTAGGATTGATCTAATCTGCTGCCGTTCCGCTCTACTCTTGCGCTTGTCGCTTGGCTCAGATACGAACTTCTGAGCCCTGCAGTTCAGATAAACTTCGTCTGGCACCACACAAACGGCCAAAGCCGGTTTTTCGTCCAGTCGACTTACATTGTCTACCTGACCCAGATAGTGATTTGCGACTGCATATGTCCGTTCGTGTCGATCCGCGAGAAAGGCGTCATGTCGCAATTGCCCAGCGTCCAATATGTAAGCCTTCGCTGCGTCCGGCCAGGGCGTGCCAAAGGCAACATCGAAGCCTGGATACGGCGGCCAAGGACGTTGGCGCCCGCGATCTGAACATGCAGCCGGCTTGTTCATGGCCTCAGACCAGCCCTTCCACAGGTCCAGCCCTTGCTGTGTTCCTAGAACGACATGGCTCGGTAGGCCGGCTCTGGCGTCCACTGCACCGAACAGGGCTAGTCCATCCCGCGGGTCCTCAGCACATTGTTCCATACCAAAGGACAGAAGGGGCTCTTCCAGGTAGTGAAACCGGTCAGGCATCTGACTCGGCCTCTAGGTCCGGTCCGGGACTGCCCGCAATATCGCGGACCGCTGCCAGTTCTGATTGAAAGTCGCCCACTCGATCAAGTGCTTCAACATCGATAGATACCGGGCATTCCCAAGATAAGGGTGACACCTCAACTGCCACCGCCTGTTTTCCATTCCCGACCACAATGTGGCTAGTGATATCAGCTCCATCTCCAGCAATGAATTGCATCATTCCAACTGTGCGCTGCAACCATTGGCGGTTCCACCAACTTTTCGTTACTCGTTTTCTTCGCGCGGGTATGAGCTTCACGTCGAGCAGCTTGCCGTCGCAGTCCGTCACTCGCACATAGAGTCGTAGCATGACCCACACTGTGCCCTCCTCGTCAAACGAAACCCGGAAAACTGGCCCGAGTTGATACCGATACTTCGTGCTGTAATCCCCGCTATCCCAGCTGCGTTGCCCGGTGAACGAAACGTGTGTGTAAACCTTGTCCACATGTTGATAGCCGTGCCGCGCTTGTTCTTTCTCGTCCAGGTAAAATGTATGTCGATTCTTGCACCAGTTGAATCCTGCTCTGTAGCACGCCACGAACATTGACCGTTTGACCAACATCTTGATCAAATCTTGCGACTTAACTCCCAAGTGACTTTTGTAGTGGCGCCAAGCATATTGATGTGGCCGCCCAGAAGCCAGCGGAAGTCCCACGGGAGCTTCTAAGAACGAAAACAAGAAATTACCTCGTCGCACGTAAGCCCATTTCTCCGCTATCGTCTCGTCGATTATTGAATCTTCGTTTTCCAGTTCATACGCATATACTGCCACCGGCACCTTGACTGCAAAAACATTTGAATACACCCGTTCTGGCCTCTCTAGCAGGAGAGTCTCCCTTGTGTACGCGCTGAGCGCGATCCGTCGGCCAGTCTCCACATCGAGCGGTTTCGCGATACCCCCATTCACCAGTTGCGTTTCAACCATGGCCAATGCCGTCGGCCAGGACAAATCAAATCTAGCCGGAGTGATGGCCGCCAGCAGAGCATCGAATTCGCACGCACTCAAATCGCTCATCCAGCAAGGCAATGTGCGACCTTCCTCACTGGCGGCGATCGACATGCGACTGCGGAGATTCGGATCCCCCACCGACAATGTAGACAGCACTGGAAGATAGCGTGCAGCGCGTCGCCGCATAAGCGTCCGCACCGACATATCGGCGTTTTCGCCTGCCAAAGGCGCCAATCCGTAGCACCAAACTAGATATCCTGCGGCACAGAGTTTTCTGAACAACCAGCTGGCAAATGCATGATCGGCTGTAGTATGGTCTATGAGGATCAAGTCTCGCTGCTCATGGGTTATCAATTCACCGCCGCGGCGTTCAAACCAAGGCGAAACAAAGATGGAGGGATGCTTAGAAACTAACTCTTTGAGTGGTCCAGTGAGTAGAACACGAATTCGTTCAACGTCGTAAAATTCAACAGACCAGCCGTACTTTCGATCAATTTCCAATCTCATGTTATCCTTCTGCCGAGCACCAATGGCTTGTGTCGACACAAATACAACAGCATCTACGTCATTACACGTCTCTGCAATCCGTTTGCAGTCTCCCCTAAGCTTGCTTTCCCAGTCACCTCGCACGCTATACGCAAATATTGTTCTAGTGCCAGTGTCTGTATTGATGTGAAGTGCGTCCCGCCCTCCGTCTCCAGTACCACCCAATGGCTCTATGCATGGATATTCGGTTCCCGCCATTAAGTCCGATGCCAGACGCTCGAATTGGGAATAGTCGGTTATCGTCTCGAGGCAATATAGGATGGGATCTGCTGACATGCCCTATCTTTCAACACCTAACACGGTTGCTCTATCCCACGGATCCGATCGCCCCTGCCGGGATGCCTGCATCTCAAGGAAAGAGAGCTCTCTTCCGGCAGAATCTGACGGTTACAGAACCCGTTGGCAACTCCTTACATCGTGACACTGCCTCGCTGGACCATCAAGGTACCACCTAAGCGGCCGGGTAAGCTCGGCTAGGCCCCCTGTCGTCGCCCCTGACTAGGCTGCAATGATCATAGCCTGGCACCCGATGCGCGTACGTGGGGGCTTCGATCGCTCACCGGCACCTCCGGTCCCTTTCGGAGACCGCACTCCCATCTCAGGCCCATTTCCAAGTTCCGCGTGATAAAACGCGGTTGCGGCGATTGTGCAACTTTCGATCTGTCGCGCGGGGGAGCGTGCTACTGTAGACTTGCTCACCGACCAGCTACTTGTTGTATCGGGCGCCAAAAGCGCGGGTCCGGCGCGCAGCACCAAGAAGACTGAAACATCGGACAGCTATACGAGCCCCTGGGAAGCCTTCTAAGAGATCACAAGAAACAGTGACTCTTATTGGGCAGTCACTTGCTTCCCGGTGATGTCCGGCCCAAAAAATCAGTCCGGGCGGCCCAGACCCCAATAGTTCGCACCTGTCAATTGCTGCGCCAATTCTTGCGGTCTTCCACAGTAAGGGTTGTTCTCCCGAGCAAATCTCGCCTTAGTTCCAACTCAAATTTCCCTAGCGTGGTTTGCTTTTCCTGATCAGTACTCTCTGAACCACTATTCACCGATGCCAAGAAGTCGTTTCCTGCTCGCACGACTTTATCTGGGCAGTATAGCCATGCGAGCCTTAGGTCATCAATAAACTTCTCTTTCAGTTTCGTATCCTCTGAACCCTCATAAAACCCGCGAATGGATAAAAGAAACCCCATGTATCTCTCTTCCTTGCGCTTATACCTTTCCCAGTTCAACTTACTTCGTTCATTCAGCCCCCATGCCACAATCGCGACAAGGAGCGGAACTAGTACAGCGAATATAGGAACCAGACTATCAAGACTCGCGTAAGTACCTAGCTCCACTGCCCAAGCCTCCGTCCTCTCATTCAGCTCTCTCCCACATGCACGCTGATGTTCCCCGACACAGCCAACACTCGCTTGCAGAACCTTTTATAATCCGTGACCATACTATCATCTTACCCATTCACCTGCATTTTGATGCGTGCTTTCTTCTGGTTCAAGTCAGGCGCCAAGTAGAATCGCGGTGTGCTAAACACGACAGATTCCATCAATCGCTTGGCTTTCCGCGATTTCGGATTCTGAGAGATTTCATGTCTGTCATATCTTACAGTCACAGCCTCAGCACCTTGCCCTTCCACTGTGAACATTCCGTTGATAATCTTTTCGCCTTGCACACGGTTCTCCGTCTCGACAGGGCGCGCACAGGGCTACAAACAAGGATCCGAGGTAGTTATTCGGCTCGACACTGTCTCAGCAACCGGAACGTTGGTCATCGAATAGCAACGTGTTGGAGTCCGAGTCTGAAGCCTCTTTAGCGTCTGCCGTCGCGATCTAGGGCCAGTTGAGGCTCGCATCTCTCCGGTCGGGAATACGCTGTCATATGTCCTTGATCAACTTTCTGCTTGGTTCGTGAGCTTGGCGGCAGCGGCGACTGCGACCGTGCATCAACTCCTTATCCCTGCTTGGTTTCCGAGGGTATGGCAATCCTGCCGGAGCGCGCGCTGTCTTCGTACGGCAAGCGGCTGAATTCAACACGCGGCCCCTCTAGTCCGCGCTTGCCCTCGATCGCCCGTCATGCCTATCACGACCCGCCTGCGTTCACGGCATCCCGCAACGGCTTGCCGGCCTTGAAGGTCGCCACGGTCGAAGCGGCGATCT
>Ga0209544_1004236_pt1 | contig 10218 bp, 10 predicted proteins | sample MesohylPK_FD_187297 | JGI IMG/M metagenome (GOLD analysis project Ga0209544, IMG submission 187297) | Host-associated microbial community of the marine sponge Aplysina aerophoba from Gulf of Piran - sponge mesohyl, lysed by proteinase K... | ecosystem: Host-associated > Porifera > Sponge >...
CTGGTAGATGGTGCTCGGATGAGGGGTATAGCGATAAAGGCTCAGGATCTGAGGACGCCGCGGCGTTGGCAGCCTTTCTCGCCTCAGAGGATTCCGCAAACATGACAGGTCAAGACATCAACACCGGGGGCACAGTAATGTGGTAGTAGTCTGTCAACGTTATTTTGACTTTTTGTAGGTGTTTTTGATTGGGTATTTCCTGCAGGTAGAACGGAGTGAAACCCGACAAAATCGGGCGAGCACACCTATCAGTTTAGATGTGACAGACTACTAGCGAGGTTTCTAACCTCGCCTTTTTTTTATTGGATGCCTAACCATCACGATACCAATCAGAAACATGTTCCTTTCCTCTTTAGTCCGATAACGGGTTTTTGCTTGGGTATTTCTTCAATATGTTTGTAAAAAAGTTCCTCTCCATACGCTTCAGCCCCAGCGGGGCGGCATGTCTGTAGAAAAACGATATTTCCTTTCCTCAAGCCCCAGCGGGGCGACATGTGTATCAATTCCACCATTTCAATTGACTCCATTTACCAGACATGCTACAATAATGTTAAGCGGAATTGATGTTGATTGAAGTTATTGATTTACGACAAGGAATCTCTATATTTCTCTTTCACTCGTATAAAGAAACCTATGAACCGACAACACACCAACAGCGAAGACACCATCACCACCTTATTCGTTGAAATCCTGATGCCGATGAGCACGACATGGCGTATCCACGAGCAGACAACGAAACCGCTCGTCGAAAACCAAGGCAAACCTGATGCAATCATCCGAACGGTCGAACGATATCCGATGGCGGTTGAGGTGAAGATTGACTACAAGCGGGGTCCCAATGAAACAGGCGAGAAACAAGCACGTGAACAGTACTTAGGCAAAACACTCGGAATGACGCTGGAGACGCTCACCAGTGCAATAGCAATCCGCCTCCCCTACAGATTCCGCACGATGCCTCGTGACGAAATCCGCAAGAATTTAGAAGCATCAAACGATTTCGCGTATGCGCTCCTCAGCATTGACGAACCCCACAGATTTCCCAAAAAAGGATGGCTTCACGGCAGCATCGCCGACATCGCAACCGCTATCCGTATTGGTGCAACACCTATCACCAAAATCGAGCAAGCCGCCGAAGTTTTAGAAAACGGCATCCATCGCGCTGCTGTCATTGTCAATAATGCAATCCAGCACCGACCCCATATCGGTAAAAGGATAGGCGAACTCCTCGTGCAGGAACCCGGCGAACAGACGACGCAAATGGCAATGCTTATTATCAGCAATGCTTTGGTGTTTCAGAGTTCCCTCGCACGAAAACCAGATTTGGAGACCGTCCCATCGCTCAGCGAATTCACTGCCGATTACGGGCAACTCGATTCAGACGAAGTTCTCCGCGCATGGCGAGAAATCCAAAAGGTTAACTATGCCCCGATTTTCAACGTCGCCTATAATCTCGTCGAGACGCTCGCTGCTGATGATAAACTCGTTGGTGAAATTTTGAGTGTCCTCCGCGATACCGCCCGCGAATTAGAGAAGATGGGACTTGCCCAAGAACATGAACTCGCGGGGATCGTGTTCCAGAAACTCATTGACAATCGGAAAATTCTCAAGGCAAACTATACCCGTCCCGAATCCTCGGCACTCCTCTGTGCACTCGCGCTGCCAAAACTCAAAACAGATCCGAAAAAACTAAAAATCGCAGATTTCGCCTGCGGCACGGGTTCACTTCTCAATGGTGTCTATCAACGATTATTGATGCTTTATGAGCAGACAGGCGGTAAAGGCGAAGCCATCCATCAGGACATGATGGAGAAGAATCTCGTCGGGTGTGACATCCTACCGAACGCGGCACACCTGACAGCCTCCATCATTGCAAGCACCTATCCTGACATTCGTATCGGTGGCACACGTATTCATACGATGCCTTACGGCACGCAACGTGCCGATGGACTTTATGCCATCGGTGCCCTCAACCTACTCAGCGATCCATCGGGGACACTACCATTGGACCTCGGTGCAACGGAGACTGCCACTGGACAAGGCACGGAAACTATCGAACTCCGAGATGCTTTCAAGCATGGCGAATTCGACATCGTTATTCAGAATCCACCCTATACACGAGGCGGTGCTGATAGCAACTCAAATCTGCCCAAGAGTATTTTCGCTGACAAAAAGGAATCACCTGAAATGCAAGCATCGCGCAGGGCACAAGGGCGGCGGCTCGCTGGCAATAATCCTGGATATGGTCCCGATTTTGTTGATTTGGCAGATAGAATGCTGAAGCGCAACGGCACAATGGCATTTGTACTGCCTGCTACAGCTATCACTGGAAATAGTTGGTATAAGGTCCGAAGGTTATGGGCAGAGGAATATCATGATGTCCTTGCCATCACAATCGCTGATGCTAACACAGAGAATTGCACCTTCTCATCTGACACCACCATGGCAGAGTGCCTCGTCGTCGCAACGAAAGGAAAATCAAAGAACACTGGGCGTGCGACTTTTGTATGTCTTGAGCGTTGTCCAGATAGAGAATTGGAGGCTTTAGAGATCGTAAATCAAATCCATAGCCTTAAGAATATCCGGAGACTTGAAGATGGTGTTAATATGGGAAGTCCTATCCGCATTGGTGATGATATTGTAGGCTTTGCTGTTTCTGCCTTGCTTCCTGATGGTGCGCTTGCATGGCCCGTATCTCGCGTCAGGAATGTCACAGTCCTCCAAGCAGCATATCAACTCACAAATAAACAGTTGCGGCTTCCTCGACAAAAAAACCTATAGAACTTCCAATCTGTTCGGTGTCGGATATAGCGAGAATCGGGGCAGATCATCGTGATATAAAAGATCCGAGTGAGCGAGGGGCGTTTGACATTATAGAAGGATGTCCTAATACTGCAGAATATCCGTGTCTACATCATCTGAATTGCGAAACTCAGCGGTCGATGGTTGTATCTCCTAATGCTCACGGGTTCATCCGTCCACATGCAGAAGACAAGGCACGAAGAATATTAGAACGTACTGGTAGAGTACAATTTAACATAGACTTAGGATTCAGTTCGCACTCTTTGTCGGTAATGTTTGCAGAACGGGATACCATCGGCATTAGGTCTGTAAGGAATGTTGTATTTGAGGATGCAGATTATGATTATGCTTGGACACTATGGAGCAATTCTACACTCGGATTTCTCTGCTACTTTTTAAGTTCTGGTAAACAACAAAGAGGTCGAGGTAGCGGTTCAAAAGCTTCCCTAGAGTCAATGTCCACACTGGATGTTCGTCAAATTTCTAATGAGTCACTCGCGAAGGCAGAACTGATTTTCAATGATCTGAAGCATCAGAAGATGCTAATGATCTGAAGCATCAGAAGATGCTACCGTTTAATCAGGTAGATGCCGACCCAGTGCGTCATGAGTTGGATCGGTTGTTGTTATCGGAGGTACTTGGCATCACAGAGTCGGAACGTCCGGATGTGCATGAGGGGCTTGCTCTGCTTCGGAAGATGTTGTGCCAAGAACCGAGTATTCACGGCGGGAAGAAGTCGAAAGTTAAATTGGATGCGTAGCGTTTTGTGTATGTTAATTTCGCTGAACCAACGAACCTATTGTTAGAAAAACTGAATAATCCTATTAATCAAAAATCCCTTAGTAGCCTTTGGATATAGCGTTTGGGGTTTCATCAGCGATTAGGAATCGGTAGAGCCCTCATACGGATGCGATTTTCATCAACAACGGAAAAACGGTTCATCCAATCCTGTTGGCTTTCCAGAGCCCGAACTATACTTTGCGCGATTCCTAAGGGTGAGTCTGGTGGAAGTCGAAATAGAATTATCCCAAAAGGGGCATCGACCCCTAACCGAAAAACTAATTCTCCAAAATCGGTGTCAAATGTGATGAGGGTTCGCTTCTGGATTGTAGCAAGCGAGAGGACTTCTCGGTCTCTGATGCCGGGTGCCACTTTTCCTACCCAGATCGCGTCGTGTCCGCGGGAACAAATAAATTCCACAACCAAACGAGGGATATTTTCATCTGCTAATAGGCGCATCAGCCAATTTCATAGGGTGTTGATAGTCTTTTTGCGTATATAACACCGCGCTTGCATACGCAAGACAAGCACGAATATCCTCTTGCACGATGTGAGGATAATTCTCAAGAATCTCTGCCTCAGTCCAACCGTGTCCTAATAAGCCAATGATGAATTCAACGGCTAATCGTGTCCCTTTAATCACAGGTTTTCCTGTGAGAATATTCTCATCACAGACGATCCTTTCTGCTAATGTATGAGGGATCTGACCTTGCATAATGTTTCCCGCCTCCCGTGCTATCAGTAGTAAGACTACGTGCAGTTACGATCACATCTGCCCGACCCCGATAGAGTATCCACGGTATAGAGATGAGTACTTGCTGTTTTTGCTCTGTTTCTACCGCATCAATAGATATTCCTATTATACTACACTTTTCTATGAATGTCAAATGAGGGTGAAAAGATAAAAGGAAAGGGTGCGCGACATTTCCCACTGGGGTCTCTTTAGAGTGTATTGTTAATTAATTCTAAACCCTACTATCAAATGATTTTCTGTCTATTTACAATTTAACTTGACTTATGTTAATAAAAATAATATAATATAATATATTATAACTTTTCTAAAGTGAAGATCCTGCGCCAATGAAAAAACAGGAAATGTCAGGAAAGCAATCTGTTGTCGGTGAAAAATGTTACACTTTCCGCTAAATTATTTTTTTTGCAAAGAAAAATCAAAGAAGAAATCGCTATGAACCTCTACTGTCACTGGGTTTACTACCGATGCCTTCTGTATACCAATGTTACACAAGTGTAACATTTTTAGGACTTACGCAATCGCTTAAAAGTATGTTATATTTTTTGGGGTTTGATGAATGAAACAACTCACGCAAGCCGCGTTTCAGAGCGCAAAGAATTTTATAATGGAGCAGGGGAGAGCAGTGGACCAAAAGCGTTTTGAATTCCATTTTGAGAATGGATCCGCCGATGCCGTCCTCACCGCGTTAGCCCCCTATCAAAACGACGATGGTGGTTTCGGGCGCAGTCTGGAGCCTGACATCAGAACGCCTGCTTCGTCCGCAATAGCGACCACTTTAGGTTTCCAGATTCTCAGGGAAATTCGGGCATCTGTAAATCACGTATTGGTCCAAAAGGGAATCCAATATTTTATTGACACCTATGACGAACCCCAACAGGTATGGCGCATCGTTCCACCTGAAGTGGATGATGCCCCTCATGCTCCTTGGTGGAATTACAAGAGGAGTCCCGAAACTTTCGGGCAGTTTCTGGTCAACCCCCGCGCTGAGATTGTCGGGTATTTACACGAATTTGGCAATAGCGTGCCGACGGAATTGTTGAACACATTAACAACAACTGTTCTGGAGCATCTGGATTCCCTGCCCGACGAAATGGAGATGCACGATATTCTCTGTTGCGTGAGGCTCGCGGAGACGGAAGCTCTACCGAATACGGACAAGGTCTGGGAGAAACTCGCTCAAGCGGCGGCGCAGGGTGTTGCCCGGAACGCGGAGCAGTTGGCTGGCTATGTTCTCAAACCTTTATGGTTGGTGCCCTCCCCAGAATCACCCTTGGCTGCTGGGCTTAAGGATGAAGTGGAGATGAACTTGGACTTTGAGATCGGACAGCAGGGAGAGGATGGTTCTTGGTCCCCGAATTTCTCTTGGGATGATCAGTATCCAGAAGCATGGCGAGCGGCGAAAAAGGAGTGGCAATCCAGGCTCACAGTTGATACCCTGAAAACGTTGAAAGATTTCGGTCGCATTGCGCAAGGAAATGAGTAAAATGGAAATATGGGTAAGGCTTTATAGGTGTTGATAGTCTTTTTGTGTATGTAACACCGCGTTTGCATACGCAAGACAGGCACGAATATCCTCTTGCACGATGTGAGGATAATTCTCAAGAATCTTTGCCTCAGTCCAACCGTGCCCTAATAAACCGACGATGAATTCAACGGCTAATCGTGTGCCTTTAATCACAGGTTTTCCTGTAAGAATATTCTCATCGCAGACGATCCTTTCTGCTAATGTATGAGGGATCTGACCTTGCATAATGTTTTCCTCCTCCCATGCTATCAATATTAAGACTGCGTGCAGCTTCCATCACTTCTGCCGGACCACGATACGGTATCAACAATAGATAGGTGAGTGCTTGCTGCCTCTGTTCTGCTTCTATCGCACTGATAGATACCTCTATTGTACTACACTTCGTTTCTTAAAAACACTGAGTAAAGATGGTAATTTAGATATTAGTGATATTACTAAAGAAGATAGAAGCTTTTCCAAGCATCATGAGTAATTCAATAATACATTCAGTTTCGCTTAATAGCTCCCCAAGTAGTAATTTTCACTTTTCGTTTTCGTAACATTCCACTACTGGGCGCAGCAGCTGCAATAGAATCTATTGCAGCCAGTTTAACTATCGCTAAGTCAATCTCATCCGTAATGTCATCATCATTCAAATCAGTATCATACGAAGTTGAATTCTGCATACCACTTCGGACAATCATGACATCAGATAGATCCACATAACCATCAGCATTGACATCAGCATTTATGTTGTCTCTGTTACCGCTATTATCATTGTCATCAGCTTCGTCATCGTTCGGACGGCGGATAATTTTATCAAATTTTTCTGTATCCACACCATCTATCACGGATAGATCCTTCGATTTATTTAGTATTCTCGCTACCTCCGGGTGAAGTTGGAAATTGAACAAAGACCCTTCACCTGAGATAATCAACGCATACGACTCCATGATATATCCTTTCTGAGAAGTCAGATGTTCAAGAAAACCAAAAGCATGCCCCAGTTCATGCGCTGTGATCCTATTTCTGTAGTCGGCAGATCCCTCAAGAGGCACAACAATCAATCTTCTATAATTGCAATCTCCAGTAGCATCACATCTGTGTGTAAAAGCACCACCAGCAGTTCCTACACTCGTTCCTATACTCGAAGCACCTGCCAAAAAAATTAAATGAATGTCATCTGGGAAATCCGTAAGTACGCGCCCTTGCTGCCATCTGACAACATCAATATCTGCTTCATACTCAGAAAGTTTTTTTGCTCCTATATAAACGGGAATATATGTTTCAAACTCAAAAGTTTTCTTACCATAACCGAATCGATTCATCTCCGACGCGAAAAAAGATTGAACTTCAGCTATAGAGTCACGTATAGAATTTACTTCATGCTCATGTATAAAAGGCTGGTCTGATGCACGCAAAACTGCTACTTTCACAACAGGTTGAGCTGAAACAGAACAGATCAGTATAAAAAACGCGGAAACACAGACCCAAAAGAGACTCAAAAATATCTTCATTTTTCAAAACCTTATTAATCTATAGATCATAATAATAGACCTTGATTTTATCATCTTTTTTTGATTGTAATAAATTGTTGGATTTCTGTCACTTTGACACAAACATCACTTTCCGGTTTCACGCGGTTATCCGTAGCGACTGCCCCAAGCGGGGCAGCGCTACCAAGTGACGTTCTAATTATTATAAAATTTCTGGGAGAAATTGTCAAAAAAAAGATAAATTGAAAGTGTTATGCTACTTTTAACCTATCCCAAAACTACTTATTGCGTAAAAAAATAGAGTTCTCGTTAGATCTATGTTATACTAAAATAGTGGAAGAAATGTCTGGTACTGGATACCGAGCAGTATAGGTATCAGCAATTTATAGCCTGATCGGAGACACCCATGGAAAAAATAAAGACTGTCGAAATTCATGACAAGATTTTTGAGGAGACCTATACCGCCCACATCCAAAGAAACGGCACGAGTTGGCTTGGATGGATTCCAGATGTTCCGAAGGTCGAGTGCGAAGAACGGACGGAAAAAGCACTGCTGAAAACCCTTGAAGATAAACTTCATAGAGCCTTAGTTGTCGAAGAAGAAGCTTGGCAGAAGCAGTTTGAAGCGAATGTGAAAGCAGGGAAGTTGGATCATCTTCGCAAGGAAGCACTTGAGGATGTCCGGGCTGGGAGATTCAAGTATCTATAGATCAAGTGTCGCACTTCCAGGATACGTCCACAAAACGACCCCGCGTTTTTGGGAGTGTTATCAAAGGCTGCCGTTAACCGTTCAAAAACTGGCAGACAAGCAATTTGAACGGCTTAAGGAAGATCCAACCCATCCCTCCCTCAGGTTAGAAAGGCTTGAGGGGTATGATTATTGGTCCGTAAGGGTTAGTTGCAGTTAGTAATTCCCTATAAAAATCTATAAGAACCTATAAAAGTCTAAAGTTATGTCGTTTACTCGTGACATTCTTTTATGAAAATGCTATATTCTTTGTATCAGGTTGGCAACCAGCATAATGAGCGTCACCGCGTGGTGACGTGCTGGTTGCCTCCCACTCGTTAAGGGATAAACGCCTGATACCTGATCACCATGACTTTACGAACACAGAAGATAGCCCTCACTCCGAATAACAAGCAATCTACGTGTATGTCTCAACATTGTGGCTATGCCCGTGTTGCATTCAACTTCGCTTTGTCGTCTTTCAAAGTCGGTTTAGACCAAGACGAATGGCGAAGCCATGTTGACATCAAGCGTGAGTTTAACGCCGTCAAATACGATAAGTTTCACTGGTGTTCTGACCTTTCACAGAATGCGTCGAAGAATGCGATACATAACCTTGGAGACGCTGTTAGGCGTTGGAAAAAAGGACAAAACAAGTTCCCGGTCTATAAGAACCGATCTGGTAAATGCTCCTACCAAGCAGACAATGGCGAAGGAACTGTTGAAGTCCACAAAAAACGTCTCAACCTTCCCAAAATAGGGTGGATACGTATGCGTGAAGAATTGCGGTATACCGGTGAAATCACAAAAGTGGTTGTATCCAAACACAATGACAAATGGTATGCTTCTATCACCGTTAGGCGATTGGATAGCAACAACTATAAGCACCAACCGCTTGTGTTTGACGATAAAGCACCGATTGGCATTGACGTAGGTATCAATACGCTTGCGACGTGTTCCAATGGGGATACCTACGACAATCCACGCCCGCTGAAGCGATATGAACGCAAGTTAGCACGCGCCAATCGTAGACTTTCGCGCAAGCAGAAAGGCAGTCAGAATTGGCATAAGCAGAAGAAACGCTTAGCTGCTGCCCATGCACGTATCGGTAATATCCGTGAAGACGCTCACCACCAAGCAACGATACGGATTGTGCGTAAAGCAAGTGCTATCGGTATTGAGACGCTCAAAATCACCAACATGCTCAAGAATCGGAAACTTGCCAAAGCATTATCCGACTCAGCACTTGGCGGTTTTCTGACAAAACTCAAATACAAAGCAGATAGGCGGGGTATACCGATAACCGAAGCACCGCAATTCTTTGCCTCAAGTAAGACCTGTAGTCACTGCGGACATAAGAAAAAAGAGTTGGCGCTCTCTGAGAGAACCTATCACTGCACCGAATGTGGCTTTGAATGCGATAGAGACCTCAACGCGGCTATCAATCTCTGTCCCGCTTGACCAGAACACCGTCGCCACGAGTTGCGAGGAGACGTAAAACGCTTGTGGAGTCCGTGTCAGCCCTCGGTGAGAGGCAGTGGACGTTGAAGCAGGAAGTCAGGCACACATCGAAAGAACACTGTAGCGTTTTATAGGTTCTTGAGGTTTTGTTAAGTCCTACACAACGGTTACCAGAGGTTATAGAGCAGTTGCCTCTAAAGACGAAGAAGGCTTCGTTTGGTTTTTTGATAACGATTAGGTTGTAATTATTTTCTGAATTGTTAATATAAAGGGCATCTTCTGCTTGGGAGTATCGCATCCTTCAGAGGTATGATATTTCAGAGTAAACTTCGCAGAGACACCCTATAGAAACTGCCAAAAACCCAGATACCACATAGGTTCATGGCACATTTCTAAATTTACTACTTAACCCATTTTACTCTGAATACTCTGAAATTAAAAATCCTTGTAGGTGTTTCTGCTTGGATGTTTTCTCTGGGTGATCGGCATATAAAAACGGCATCATACTTCCAAACAGACCTACCGATTCTCAATGCCACATCGTTGAAACAAACGCAACGAAACACGCAATCTATCCTGCCAATCCTCTAATCCTGTAAATCCTGATTCGGACAATTACCCCAAAATTACCCCTTGACATCCTTCCCAATTTCTGCTAAGATAAGGAATGTGATTCAAAAAAATTGGAAGGAGCAAC
>Ga0209544_1004237_pt1 | contig 10217 bp, 5 predicted proteins | sample MesohylPK_FD_187297 | JGI IMG/M metagenome (GOLD analysis project Ga0209544, IMG submission 187297) | Host-associated microbial community of the marine sponge Aplysina aerophoba from Gulf of Piran - sponge mesohyl, lysed by proteinase K... | ecosystem: Host-associated > Porifera > Sponge >...
GGCTTCCTCCCATGCCGCGTGCGTCAGCTGTGCAAAGCTGCTGACCTCGAAGGTCCTGTCGGTCATGGCCTCGACTATGGACCATCGGTGAAAGAACTCCGTGCGGGCCTCGTCTCCCCATGCGGTCGTGTTGATGAGGTCGTCGAGCTGCCGGAAGGTCGGTATCTTGTCCGGCGGGCACTGGTCAGTGTGGCCGCCCATCTGCTCCCATACGGCCTGTGTCAGTAGCGCTAGGTTTTCCTCGGGGCTGAGTTCCTCTGCCGGTCGTGTTGCCATCGGCTTATCCCTCTCGATCTATGCGACGGAGCTGGTGGGCTTACTGACGAGGTGATGATACCACCGCAAACCCACTCCACGCGCCCGCAGGCGCTTACGCAGCGTCTATTCCAGTCCGTTCAGGTGTCATGATACTACTCGCTCGAAAATAAGCTCTCTGCGGCGATTGTGCGGCTATGGATTTTCCGGAATTGACGCAGATCGGGCTATTCGTCCATTACCGTCCCGAATTGTCCTATTGTCCATTGTCCCCGCTCCCCGGTCTCCGATAGGGGAATCCACACTCCTGGTGAAGGCTCGTCGACGCCAACTAGCAGGCGTCATTTTCGCCGTGCCGGATGCGCCGAACCCTGTCATCCACTCTGCAGTCCCTTTCCGCGTCACTGCCGCGTCGCGGGTCCCCTTGTAGCAGTCCCTTTATAAAATGTTACGACAGTCCGGCTTGGAAATGGGCATCGCGGGCCGTCGGATTTTGAAATTGCCTCGAGCGCGCGCGTCGCCGCTGAGAGTTGAGGCGCTTTCGGATGTCGGGTGTGTCGTGTCGATCTGCCTTGCCGGGCGCAATCCATTCCGCCTGCGCGCCGCAGCCTTGCGGCTTGGCGATTGCTCGGGAGGAAAACTCCAAGCTCATCATAGAACGCATCCACGCCAGGCCATCTGCGTATCTCAAGTTTCGACACTGTAACCTCTCCTTTGACTTTTGGTTCCGTTCTCTAACTCGATGCATTTACATATCCGAGACACACTCATTCGTCATCCTTAGCGTGCGCGAGCATTTCCCGCGTCATTTTGTGTCGTCATTTCATATGCACCTCTCAGCTGTGTATATCACTCTTATACGATTTCAACCGGCGCTCAGACTCGAACTCGTGGCGCCGAAAGCGCAGCCTGAACGCCCTCGAGGGCACGTAGCCGGAGACGGGATTGGGCGTCGTGTAGTCGGGCGTCATCGGTGGCTCAGCAGCCTTCCAGACGCGCTTGCCGCAGACTCCGCCGTCGAGCCGGAGAGGAGGGCGGCGCAGCAGCCGGTCGATCCCCCGCAGCGCCATTCGCGGCAGCCACAGCAGGAGTCTTGAGAGCATCCTGCGCCTTTTCAGCCTCCCTGCGGCCTGATCGTTTCCCCTGAGCAGCAGAAGCCGGGCCTGCGTCTCGTGTCCCAGCCGGGTGGACGTGGGCCAGCGGGCGTCGCCCAGGATATCCCGGTCGAAGGTCATGGCGTACTCCGCGCTCAGCAGCGTCATCTCAAGCTCCGCCCTCTCCGAGGAAAGCGCGTACTGCCAGAGGGTGGTGGGCCTGTCTGCCTGCCAGTCGTCGCACAGGCTCCAGACGTGCCGCCAGCGCGCGATCAGCTCCGCGCGACCCGGTCTCCACTCGCCGTCCGCATCTGTCCAGCCGTCGCTGCCGAAGAAGAAGTCCTCGTCAGGGTATGGCCTCTCGGGTATCACGTCGCTGAACCGGAGGCCGATGAGGCGGGGCCTGTCGCCGTGCTCGTCGCGGTAGTAGCGTCGCATGCGCTCCTCGATGGTGACGCCGTCGCGCAGTTCTTCGGCGCGCAGTCCGCACGCATAGAGCCTTCCGGCGGGAGCGAACGCCACCTCGCGCGCCCCGGCGTCCCGGTAGCTCGCATCCGCCCGCATCGCAAGCAACAGCACCGCGTCGCCATACAGCAATGGCGGAGGGTCGAGCAGCGATACCTCGCCTTTGATCGCGGCCCGTGCGGCGCTCACCGCGGCGCCAGGACTCAGCTCCCTGACCACAGGTGTTTCCGATAGGAGGGAAAGCGCGTGAGCCTTGACCTCATCCAGCGTCGGTTCCTTTTGAAACGGCTCCGGTTCAACCGACAGTTTGACTTCATCCACGCCACATCGCTCCCGTATCCGGTCCGCTATCGCGGCGAGCTTACGAGCGTCGCGGCATCCGACAATCTCATACATCAGCCGCAGAACGCTCTCCTGATTCACTTCCGTCCCATCTTCAACCGGGCCGTCATCGAGAAGAGCCGCCTCACCGTCCGCCCCATCATCGGACGCGCTGCGCCGTCCGCCCCTGCGTCCCCGGCCGTGATGCTGCCTCACGCCGGGCTGGCGCCCTTCGCCACTCGCCTGCCTGTTCCCGTTGTCGTCGTCGCTGCCGCGACGCTCTCCGACCTCCGCCTGCTCATCGTCACCATGTTCGTCGATGTGCTGACGGATGTGCCGCCTGAGCGTGTCCCCGAGACTTCCCGTCCGCCTTGCCCGTCCGACCATATCGTGATGCACGCCAAGCATGCGGCCCACCGCGCGACTGGACAATTCTGCCCGAGCGCTCAGCCACTCCAGTTCAAGATCTAGTGCGTCGTTATCCATGCTTCCTCCGTCAGGTGACGGCACGGTAGTTCTCAGCCCCGCCGTCTTCATTGCTGTCCCTTCATCTGAGACCCGCCAGACCACAGACAAGTTCACGTGTTCTCTGAATTACGAATGTGCCACCCTGCCCTGAGCGGTTACCAGGATTCTGCATGTGCCACTTCGGGGTGGCACATGGATTTACCCCGCCGCCTCGCGCTGGAGGAGAATTTGTTTCATCATGTGCCATGTAAGTATTTTCCTTACGGGTTCTATGTGCCACCCGGGTGGCACATGCCTTATGCAGGCCGTGGGCTTCGCGGATTTCGACGCCCCGTGCACGCATCCGTTCACACCGGCCTCAGAGCGCCGCCGCAAGCGACACGTGCCCGCGCTGAAGCCGCCATGGAGACCTCCAGGCCCGCCCGAGCGGACCGGACTCGGCGATCGTCTGCACATCGGATACCAGCAGTGGGAGCGGGCGGTGCACCGTGCTCACGGCGAGCGCGCAGAAGCGGCTCGCCGTGGCCTCGTCCGCGAACACGAACAGCGCCGTCGCCCTTCTGCCGTCGAAATCGGCCCTCGTATCCGCCGCGCCGAAGTAGCGCCGGTAGCGCCGGAGCTTCTCGGTCATAGGCGCAGGATTCCTGGCGCGCTCCTCGTACTCCAGCAGGAACGGCAGTCTCCTGCCGCGATGAGAGAGCTCGACCGTGGCGTCTGGCCTGACGCTGCGCCAGCCGGTGTCGTACCTGAACCAGCGCTCCCAGCGGTGAGGCGGCAGTGCCTGGTGCAGCCGCCAGTCGGCGCTGTTCCGGCAGGCGGTTGCAAGCGACCCGACGAAGTCGCTCACGCCGTCGGTGTGCCGCAGCTCCCGCGCCAGCACACGGAGCTTCGAGCCTTCCAGGCGATAGTGCGGCACTTCAAGGCGTTCGTCACCGGCCTCGTCGGGGGTTATGCTCCATTGTCCCAGCAGCTCTGAGACGCGCCTGCGGTCACGGCGCGCGACGTACCGCAGACCGCCGGAACCCAGGCACAGCCTCGTGCCGTTGCTCCTTCGCAGCTCCGCAGTGCCGCCGATGCGCACCTGGCACACGAGAGCGCGCTTCACCAGGTGCGCCCGGGTCTTCTTCATCATGCCCTCCGTCATATCGAGCAGCATACCCAGGTGTGCCGCAGTTGTCAGAGGCCAGTCGTATATGGCGTCCAGCAGACGCCTGCCGGGCATCGTGAGTTCGGTCGCCAGCAGGTCGAGATCGCCCGCGCCGGAGCCGAGAGTGGGAGCGGGCATGGACGCTCGTCCCGAACCGACCTGTACGCGGATGCTCTCTCCTCTCAGATCGCGTGACCTGCCGACGACCTGCGCTAGGGTGAGACCCTGCGTGTCCCTCAGGCTGCGCCATACGGCGGAGCCGGGCGCGGCGTTCATCACGTCGCATTCCGGCGCGGCGAAGGCATCTATCGCCCTGCCGCGCAGGTCGGCAGCGAGACGCTGCGCCTCGAGGTTCCCGGGCAGCAGAAGCAGCGCCGGATGGCACCTGCGCTCACGCTGCATCCCGTAGAGCGTTCCGATGCGGCTTCTCATCGCCTGCCAGGAGAGCGTGGGACCGAGACGCAGCAGCGCGAGCGAGCCGCCGTCGGGCATCTCAAGTAGCGCGTCCGGCGCGCCCGCGCGCAGCCAGCGCAATTGGATGGGACCGCCCGCGCATTCGGCTACTTCCCTGCCGATCCGGTAGAGCGAGGCCAGCGCGTCCAGCCGCCTGAGCAGGATGCGCCGCCACTCGGCGGACAGCGGCAGCTCACGCAGGAGCTTTTCGGCTGTCGTGTCCCGGATCTCAGCAAGCAGCTTTATCCCACCCGGCGTCATGTACCAGCGCCTGACCCGTGATGTGTTCGTGCGCGTGTGGCGCAGGAAGGCCACGAGCCCGCGGGCATCCAGCCTCAGAAGCGACTCCAGCGCGCTTCTTGGAGGAAGTCCGGCGAAGGCCGCCAGCTCGTCGCACTCCGTGAAGGGAGCCATCGCGAGCGTGCCCAGTAGGCGGACGGCATTCTGGGTCATACTTTCGTGTCGGCTCATCCGCAACTCCATCCTATCGGTCTGAGTCTGATTCGCGGTCAACGCCGTCTCCGCCCTAGCCGTCATCGTCATCTTCCTCATTTTCAGTTTCATTCTCGGGGCGTCGTCCGGCTAGTCGTCGTCCGGCTCGCCAAAATATTCCCGGTACTTGCCCTGCATGTAGGCGGCGTTCTCCGCGTCCACGTCCGCCGTGGGACTCGTGTAGGCGTCTGACGCGTTGCGGATCAGGTCGGCGATGCCCCCGTTCCCCGGCATCGGCGGCAGCACCTCAGTCGAGAAGTGAACGTTCCCTCTCTCCAGCGTCAGCCTGCCGTAGCAGTGGTGCGGCGGCAGCTCCACGATGTCATTCTCCTCGATCACGTCGCTCTCCAGCTCCCTGTGCAGCAGCGCGGCGTCGGAGGCGTTCACCTGGAACGCGAAGAGGCTCCCCGGGTTGGCCAGTATCGTCTCGCCCATATTCCCGCTCTCGTTCATCTCATTCAGCCTGCCAAGGCTCTGCGTCGCCATCAGCAGGCTCCCGCCGAACTTCCTCAGTTCCGAGAGCATCTCGTCGAAGGGAACCCCGGGAAACACCTGCATCTCGTCCACGATCACGACGATGCGCCTGCGCTCGGCGGGCTCAAGCCTGCCCTGCTGCTTGGCGATGTGGTTCAGCAGGTTGAGTATCGCCCCACCCACGATCGACGACACCTCGGGACCCGTCTGGGCTCTTGCCGAGTTCACCAGCAGCACCCTGCCGGAATGGACCGTATCCGCGATGTCCAGCGTGGTGCGGCGCTGCCCCAGCACCCTGCGCGCGCTCCTGCTGCCCGCGTACTGCCCGAGCTTCCTGAGCACCGGAGCGAGCGCCAGGCGGTCGTTGGCAGGAACGACCAGCGGGTATATGTCACGCCACCACTGCGGCACCGTCACGTCGCGGCCCTCCGGGTCACGGCCCTCCCGGATGATCTCGTTGCGCCTGCTCTCGTCGGTGAGGAGCATGATGCCGTCGTAGATGGTGTACTGCTCTGCGGCCTCCCTGTACCGGTTCGCCTCGTAGAGCGCGTACAGCGTCCAGCGCAGTATCTCCTCCATCCTGTCTCCCCAGTTGCGTGAGGAGGACCTCGCGACGGTGAGCACCGTCTCGACGGTCAGGTCCCGGTCCGGGAAGGTGCGGGTGTCGAGGAGGTTGAGGCCGCATGCTCGAGACTCGTCTCCCAGGTCGACCAGTCGCACGTCCTTTGCCGCGCCCACGGGCATGCCGTTGAGGATGTCCAGCACGAGGTCCGAGTGCGGGTCCACCACGACGAGCGCTGCGTCGCCGGTGCCCATTGCCCTGTCGCGCAGCAGGCTGCGCGCGATGTGCTGCGTGAGCGTCGTCTTGCCCATGCCGGTGCGCGCCACGATCAGGCCGCTCCTGCGCATCGCCTCCGCGGGGATGTGCAGCTTGCGCAGCCCGCCGTCGCCGTACGCCTCCACGCCGATAAGTGCCGCTCCGTCCCGCTGACCGTCCTCCGGCGCGAACATCTCCTGCGGGACCGGCAGCCGCCTGCTGCCCGCGCGCACCAGCCCCGACACGTCCACCGCATCTCCCGGGACGTGCCAGAGCGCCGCCGCCTCCCGCGTGCCCACGACTCCCTGTCCGGTCTTCGTCCGGCGCAGGAGCCTCTTCCGCCCGCCCAGGAAGCCCAGGTCGTCCGCGGCAGGGTCGAACCCTGACAGCCGCTCAAGGGGACCCGACTCGAAGCGCGCGCCCATCGGGCTGTCGAAGCGGCGGTATGAGGCGACCACCGGGCGCAGCATCCGCTCCATCACATCAGTCCGGTCTCTGCCGGCGCCCAGCAGCGCATAAAGCTGCACCTCCAGACGGAACGCCGCGCCAGAGACGCGAAGCCTGACCTGGTCCGGGTCGTAGAACTTAGGCTCCGGACTGTCGCCAAGGAGAACTCTCAGGATGCCCGTGCGGTGCAGCAGGTATCCGAGACCTGCCAGCGCCAGCAGACCTAGGGCGCCGTAGGCGAACAGCTCGAAACGATGCTCGTTCCAGATGGTGATGAATGTCCGGTGAAGGTATACGAAGACGACCAGAGCCATCATGCCGATGACGATCAACAGGAGCTGCAGCATCTGACCGCCGGTTGACGCGACGTCTCCCTCCCGTCCGCCCGCTCCGGACCCGCTCTCCTCTCGGCGCATCGCGTCCACGGCAAGCTGGTTCGCGCTCCCGCTTCCCGCAATCGCCTGGTTGCGCCAGCGCTCGCTCCAGTCCCGGTCCTTCTCGCTCAGCAGCACGCGCGTGACGACCTTCCCTCCAGGGGGCATCTCCGCCGACAGGCCCGCCAGCATGTCAACGAACGGGTCACCGTCCTCGCCGGTGTCGTCCTGTACCTGGAACGGCAGCCACTGCTCTCCCGCTGGCCAGAGCATCTGCCTGCAGACGGTTCCATCAACACCGGGCATCAGCAGCGGGTCGTCCTCCGGGGGCACGGTCTCGAATCGGGCCTGCCCGTAGTGCGACCGCAGCGCGGACAGCACGTGGTCGGGCCGCGCCGAGCGCACGTACATCGTGACCTGGCCGTCTGTGGCGCACAGCTCCAGGCTCAGCACCTCGTTGACCAGGTTCAGCGCCTCAAGCGCGTTGATGAATCCCTGCGCACTGAACTCGCCGGCCTTAGGTGGTATCACCCGGAACAGTACGGGCTGAGTGTCATCCGTGGATCTGCCGCCCAACATCGATCTAAGCTGCTTGAACATTGGCCACTCCTCCACAGGCCCGCGTGCGCGGACGGCCTGTCTTCTCACAAAAACTGCATTTGGAAGGGAAGTGGTGATTTGGACTGGAACTGCCAGGGGAGGGAATTTCTTATGGACGTGCTCGCACCGAGCGCAGCTCTTCCTCCGTGTCACCACGGAGGAGGCTAGCTCTCGTAAATGAGGCGGGGGCTGTCGCCGCTGGGCCAGAAGTCGGCGGTAGGAAGTTCCGAGAGGTCGTGCCCGACGGGACTTCGGGCGATGCACGTCAAGGCGCGCAGCAGGATGATGGCGACACGAGCACACCAGGAAAGCATTTCGCCGGCGAGGCGGGTCAGCAATAGCCTGACGGATATCGCCAGCGAGGAGCGGGGCAGGGGCTCAATTGCGGCTGTCGTGTGTGTCGTGGTCGTGTCCACCGCCCCGACGACTGCCCCGAAGATGACGGTACTGATGAGGAGGAAGAGGCAAAAGCTTCTCGCGCCCAGCGGGTTACCCACCAAGATTGCTTCGATCTCCGCGGGGGCGGCCGCGCACAGGGCCATGCCCGTCAGTGCGACGGACATCATGAGAACGACTTTCAGCTCGGAGCCGCTTGGGTGTGCCGCCCAGACGTCACGGACAAGAGTCAGGGTTTTTCTGGCCGCATCATCATACATACAAATATTATGTGCTCAAAACCTCCGACGATGTCAATACCCTGAAAGTAGGATGAAATTCGACACTCATGCCTCATATGTCGAGCAATATGACCAATTTCAGACCAATTTGCGACGTTTTATCGCCATTGCGCTTGACTCGGCCATATCCCGTGAGATAATTGAAGTGTAAATATCTATCCCACATCCCTTCAGTTACGTTCCGCAGCCTTCGAGCGGTCGTAGCCGACGCAATCGGAACCATCTCCGGTTACGGGCATCCCGGTCTTCCAGTTGCAGCGCGTTGCGCTCCTGAGTCCGAAAACCCCAGGCTGTTCGGCAAGTGGCACAGGTCAAGTCGCAGCGCATAGCGCTCCTTCCGGTGCAAATTCGAGAGCATCAGCACACCGCATTTTCGCAAAGAGCCGAAAACCAGCGGTTCTCTTTATTGCGCCCTGCGATAGTCCCTCCCCATAGTGCCGCACGCGCTGCGTACACGCCTGCAACTCCCCGTAAACCGCCTCTCCCACGGACTTCGCCGCACCTTCGTGCTTCTCCCTGTCTGACTCCCTTCGTATCTCCCATGCCATGGGCAAGCTGCGCCACTTTCAATTCCCGTTTCTCACTTCGACCTCCCCTCGAACCTCTTCCCACCTGCCTTTCCCCGTATCTCTCACATCATGGGCGAGTTGCGCCCTTTCCCGTTGTCCGCATTTTCTATGACCGCTTGCCGGTCTGTCTCGTCACGTCTGCCTTGAGTCGCACTTGAAAGGAGTTCCCGTCGGCGACTCATCCTCTCAGACCGCCTCTCCCCGCGGGCTTCACCGCATCCCTTCCCCTTTTCCCCTCGTATTCCCTGTCGCCCCTGGGCGAGCTGCGCCACTTTCAAGTTCCGTTTTCGATGGCCGCATCTCCGCCCTGACTCCTCACGTCCACCGTACTTCGCCGGAGCGAAAGGCAGCGGTGCTCTTCATTGCGCCCCTCGACACCTCGCATGCTTTCCCACGGACTCCACTATTGATACGCGACAATAAGAATTGCCGGTCACGACAATAGAATTTGCCGGTTGTAGTAGGGCAATATGGTCCACCAGGAGGAGGTGGAATATTGCTCAAGGATCGACAAGTAGTATTGATGAGGCAGAAGCTGATGAAAGGCAAGACACAGCAGGCCGCAGCGGCGGCATCGGACATGAGCGAGAGGTCGGTGCGGAACTGGAATAAGGGACCGTTGCCGTCGGAGAAGAAGGACAGTAGAAGGAAGAGTACGAGGCCGGACCCGTTCGCCGGCGTGTGGGTGGAGGAAGTGGAACCATTGCTCGAGGCGGACGTGGACAGGATACTCGCAGCGCCGACAGTTCTGGAGTGGCTGGACGAGCGTCATCCGGGGCGGTTCAACGCAACGCATCTGCGGACGCTGCAGAGGCGGATAAGGGACTGGCGTGCGCTGCACGGTCCCGAGCGTGAGGTGTACTTCGAGCAGAAGCATCCTCCGGGACGTGAGGCGCAGATGGACTTCACGCACTGCGACAGTCTGAAGGTGACGATAGGCGGAGAAGAGTTTCCGCATATGGTGTTCGAGTTCATCCTGAGTCATTCGGGCTGGCGGTATGCGCGGATATGCTACAGCGAGACTTTCGTGGCGTTGAGGAGCGGACTGCAGGGAGCGCTGTGGGAGTTGGGTGCAGTGCCGGAGGTGGTCAGGAGCGACAACCTGGGTGCAGCGACGCACAAGCTGAAGGACGGCAAGGGCCGGGACTTCAACGAGCGCTACAAGGAGATACTCGACCATTACGGACTGAAGGCTACCAGGACCAACTCGTACAGTGCGCACGAGAACGGAGTGGCGGAACAGGGACATCGCAGGTTGAAGGACTCCTTAGCGCAGGCGCTGGTTCTCAGGGGCAGTTCCGACTTCGAGTCGGTGGAGCAGTACGCGAAGTTCGTCAGGCAGATCGTGGACAGGCGTAACAGGCTTGTCAGGGAGAAGCTGGCGAGTGAGTACCCGCACCTGCGGGCGCTGCCACCGGCTCCGGTGCCCGAGTATCTAAGCTACACTGCCAGGGTGCGCAAGTGGAGCACCATCAGGGTGGACAGCAGGACATACTCCGTGCCGTCGCGGCTGATAGGCGTGAAGGTTGACGTGCGTCTGTATCCCGACCTCGTGGAGGTGTAC
>Ga0209544_1004238_pt1 | contig 10216 bp, 12 predicted proteins | sample MesohylPK_FD_187297 | JGI IMG/M metagenome (GOLD analysis project Ga0209544, IMG submission 187297) | Host-associated microbial community of the marine sponge Aplysina aerophoba from Gulf of Piran - sponge mesohyl, lysed by proteinase K... | ecosystem: Host-associated > Porifera > Sponge >...
GACCCCGACGACCCCATGCTGCCCTACTGCATGGACCGCTACGGCGACGACATGTGGCTGTTCGCCGCCGACTACCCGCACTGGGACACCATCTGGCCCAACGCCACCAAGGAAGTCCGGGAACGCACCGACATCTCCGAGGACCAGAAGCGGAAGGTCTTCTTCGACAACTGCAACCGGTTCTACAGCCTCGGGCTGGAGGCGTAGCCACGCTTGACGCCGGTGACCGGCGTCGAGCGGCTAACGACCATGTACGCCCTCAAGAGCTGGATCGCCGCCGTTCTCCTCTTGCTGCTTGCCGGTTGCGCCACGGCCAGAGACCCGGGCTTCGGCGGGTGGATGAGTCCGAAGCCGGGGCTTGGTGTGGTGGTTCTGTATCGACCGTGGTCCTTCGTCGGCGGTCTTCTGCCGGTGCGCGTCCAGGTGGACGGTGAGCGGAGACCGGACCTTGAGAACGGGACCCACCAGGTTCACGAGCTGCCGCCGGGCGACCACACGATCGTAACCAAAATGGGCAGTCTCGCGATGACGACCGACACCATCACCATCGACGTGAAGGTCGTGGCGGGCTCAGTCCTCTATGCGAGGTTCGCGGCCCACAGGAAGGACGTCGGGGGCGGCACCATGGTGCGCACCACCGAACTCACGGTGGTCAACGAAGACACCGCTCGAAGGGAGATCCCGGACACCAAGCGCGCCAACTAGCCCGCTGTGCCGGCTCTTACAGCCCCAGTTCTTCCGCCACGGCCTTCTCGACGACCGTGCCCTTGAAGAAGTCGGGGTTGTTGCGGGTGTGCAGGAGGGCGGCGTTGGTGAAGGTGAACTCCTTGAAATCCTGGTCGGTGACGAAGCCCTTCTCCACCATCTCGTGCGCTTCGGGGATGACCTCCTTGAAGTCCGGCACGTCGAAGTGGGTGAAGTCGGAACTGAACACCGGCCGGAGCCGCACGCCCATGCGGGAGTCGAACGCCCACATGGTGGCGCGGTCGTCGGACTCGCAGCCGAAGAAGAAGTTGCCCGAGAAGACGGCCCGGACGTCGTCCGCGGAGTCGATGCCCGCGGCCTCGAAATCGTCCACCACGTGGTCGGGCTTGGCCAACTCTTCGAGGCTGCAGTTGGGCCGGAAGGCGTCCAGGTTGTCCATGATGGCGTCGGCGTTGGCTTTCAACCGTTCGTCGCCGTACTGGTGGATGAACCCCTTCAGTTCCTCGACATCGGTCGTCCCCGGGTACTGCAGCCCGGCGCGGCGGCGCTTCTCCCAGTGCTCGATCAGGTCGAAACACATCTGGCAGGCCCAGCTTATGCCGCCTTCCATGAAACCGAAGTTGAGGCTCGGGTAGCGCCGCACCAGGCCGCCCAGGAAGACGCCCCGGGCGAAGGCGTGGTTCGACTCGGCGAAGTGGCCGACGTGGTTGTAGGTGAAGTTGCTGATGGAGGCGCGGTCGTGCCAGCGGCCGCTGCCCGAGTGCTGGGTCACGGCCACGCCCAGCTCGACGCACCTCTTCCAGACCGGCTCGTAGTCGTACGGACTGTCCAGGGCGATGTTGTCGCAGTACCAGGCGGCCTTGCGCGGATCGATGCCCTCCGCCGCGCCCGGGATCTTCCGCTCCTGGTTGCCCCTCAGCATCACGGCCCTGTAACCGCGTTGCACCACCGCGTACTCCAACTCCTCCAGCGCTTCGTCCGGGTTGTGCGCCGGGATGATGGCGACCGGACAAAACCGCTCGGCGTATGGCGCGAACATGTCCCAGGTCATCATGTTGTAGGCGCGGACGCCGGCCCGGTGCAGGTCGTCGTCCTGAATGCCGTTGACGCTTAGTCCGAAGCTCGGATAGATCATCGCGAAGTCAATGCCCAGCTCGGGCAGCCGCTCGTTCAGCAGCGCAGGCAAAAGGCCCGTGGCCTTGTCGAGGGTATCCGCGGTGACGCCCCACCAGATGGTGCGGCGCATGCGTTGGTGCTGGCGCTCCTCCGGGGTGGCCCGGTACCACGTTTGGTTCCGGCGCCACAGGTCCCGGATCTGATCCACCGCTCCGGGGCCGCCCGCCTCGCTCAGATATTCGAGAAAGACCGGAATCGGCTCGATCCAGTGGCCGTCGCCGTCGATCACCGGGTGCTTCAGTCCGTCATGTATCTCTGCTGCTCGATTTTCCATGGTCACTGCTCCTGTCGCGGATGTGCTTCGTGGGGCCCCGTATCCCCATCGACCTATAGCACATCTCCTGCCGGTCCGGGGATGGCCGCGGATTCAGTCTCCTGAATCGTCCCGGGGCGCGTGCAAAGTCGCTTCCAGCGCCGGCTGGACGAGTTCCGCCTGCCAGCGCAACAGCCCGCTGCTCTCCATGACCTCACCGAGAGTCCTGCTATGCTGTTGGACGATGGCCTCCAACGCCGCCTTGGGGGCCATCGTCGAGGGCGCGATCTCCAGGTCCCCGGCGATCCTGGCGCACTCGGCGCGTAGGGCGTCGAACTTCGGTTGATCCATGGGGGGCGGTTTCACAACCACGGTCCCCCGGCGCTTCGGCCACTCGGCGGGGGCCAGGGCGGCCGCCCTGGCAATCGCCTGCTCCAGCGTCCGGCGCCATGAGCCGACGAAGTTGCGCGGCAGCTTCGGCCCCTTGTCCAGGGACTCTTCCGGATGCCCCTCGGTCCATTGGACCAGCTCCAGCAGTTGCCGGTTGCCAAGCACCTTGAAGGCCGGCCGGTCGGACCGCCGGGCGCGCATGTCGCGCCAGCCCCAGATCTCCCGCAGATAGGCCAGTTGCCGATGAGTCAGCCGGCCGGCTCCCTTGATGCGCCAGGCTTCGTCCGACTCGTCCGGACGATCCCGCCCGGCGGCGTCCACCATGGCCCGGCAGCTCTCACGATGCCATTCCACCCGTCCCCGCTCGCGCAACTCGCCGTGCAGGCACTCCGCCAGCCCCTCCAGGTAACGCGTGTCGTTGACGGCGTAGCGCAACTGCTTTTCGCTGAGGGGCCGGCGCGACCAGTCCGATTTCTGCGAGTCCTTGGTCATCGCGATGTCGAAAAACCTCTCGACGAGCGCGGCCAGCCCGATCTGCTCGATGCCCAGCAATTGCGCGGCGATCATGGTGTCGAAGACCTCGCCGTCCGGCCTGAAGTCCTGCCACGCCCGCAACATGCGCAGGTCGTAGTTGCCGCCGTGCGCGATCAGCCGCTTCGGAGCCAATGCCTCGACGAGTCCTCCGAAGTCGACATCGACGAACGGATCGACGACGAAATGCTCGTCTCCGACCGAGAGCTGGATCAGGCAGACCTTCTCGAAGTAGCTGTGGAGGCTGTCGGCCTCCATGTCCAGGGCGACCGACTCGCCTTTCCGGATGCTCCGGATCAGTTTCTCCAGGGTGGCGGAGTTGCAGACATACAGGTAGTCTGGAGACTGTAGCGTACTCAATGAAGTCAATCCCTCCTCGCCGAGCGAAGCAACTCCCACAACCCTCTGGGGCTGACAACTCGCAAGTCCCCACCCGGCGCGGCTTCCAGAAGGTCCCGGCCCCCGGTCACGAGCACGTCCGCCCTTCCGCGGACGGCCGCGGCGGCTATCCAGCGATCGGCGGGATCCGTCGCGGGCCATGACGCGGGTTCGACCGGCGCCACAACATCTGCATGCTCGCGAACGAATCCGATCACTTCGCTCACGTGCGCCTCCGGTGCGGCAAGCTTGTCGGCAAGAATCCGTTCAAGTTCCTGGAGAACCGTCTCGCCGACGAGCAGTCGGTGTTCGGCAAGCACAATTTGCAGGATGTCATGGCAGAACCCGCGCGTGGCAAAGGCCGCGACCAGGACGCTGGTGTCCAGCAGTATCCTCACGAGACTTCTTTAAAGACATCCTCGTCGGTCAGCCAGCCATGCGCCTCGGCGAACGGCGCGACACGGCGTCGCAACTGTTCAAGCCGTGCGATCGCGAGTTGCCGACGCACAGCTTCGCGCACGAAGGCGCTCTTGCCCATTCCCGTTCGTGCCGCGACATCACGTAGTTCCGCGTCAAGCCTGTCGTCTATGCGGATGGTCAAGGTGGCCATGTACTACAACGTACTACAATGACAACCGCGATACCAGCCCGTGTCGCCACGCGCCCGGCTGCCACGAACTTTGTGTATTTACAAATGACGGGATCAAGGGAGACAAGATGAAACCGTTGCGCGAGGACTCTTCCAACGATACGCTGACGAAATCGAACGGCCTGGGAGACCTCATGGCGAAGTGTCCTCCTATCAAGTCTGAACGGCCGATGCTCCGGCTGCTAGCGCGGGGCGAGAACGAGATTGCCGAGGGGAAGCGTGTCGACCTGGAAACGGTGCTGGCAGAGGCCGACGCGTTGCTCGCGGCTGAAGACTCCTGACCTGTGAATCCCCTACCCGCAGACACCGATCCCGACCTTCTCACCCGGGCCGCGGCCATCCACGCCCGTGTCCTGACCGTGGACACGCACGTGGACATCCCGCCGGATTTCGGCACCGAGAGCTACGACCCCAGAGAGGCCAAGGCGGGCCGCGGCCAGATCGATCTGGTGGGGATGGAGCAGGGCGGGCTGGATGCGGTGTTCTTCATCGTCTACGTGGGGCAAGGCGAGCGCAACCCGGCGGGGTATGCCCGGGCCATGGCCGACGCCTTCGACAAGTTCGCCGCCATCCGGCGCATGACCGACGTGCAGTATCCGGAGACCATCGCGCTGGCGCGCACGGCGGATGACGTGCGCCGCATCCACGGCGAAGGGCGGCGGGCGGCGCTCATCGGCATCGAGAACGGCCATGCCCTGGGACGCGACCTGGACATCCTCAAGACGTACTACGACTTCGGCGCGCGCTACCTGGGACTGACCCACAACGGCCACAACGACCTCGGCGATTCCGCCGTGCCCATGTCCCGCCTGAAGGACCCGGCGACGGAGCACGGCGGCCTCACCGATTTCGGGCGCGCCGTGGTCGAGCGTGCCAACGAGCTGGGCATCATGGTCGACATCTCCCACGCGGCCATGACCACCGCCCTGGACGCCATCCGCGCATCCCGGGCGCCGGTGATCGCATCGCACTCCAGCGTGAAGGGGGTCTACGACCACCCGCGCAACCTGTCCGACGAGGCGCTGACGGCGCTACGGGACAATGGCGGAGTGGCCCAGATGGTGGCCTTCGACTACTACCTGCGGCCGGTGTCAAACGAGAGACAGGCGGCACTCCGCGCCCTGAGAACAGAGATGGGAATCAAGGGATTCGCCGATTTCGAACAACTGAGCGACGAGAAGCGCGACACCTACCACGCCCGCCGGGGAGAGATCGATTTCAAGTGGCCCAAGGCGTCGGTGAAGGATTTCGCCGACCACATCGACTACGCAGTCAACCTCGTGGGCATCGATCACGTGGGCATGGCGTCGGACTTCAACGGCGGCGGCGGCATCGCCGGCTGGGACAACGCCCGCGACACCCTCAACGTCACCGTGGAGCTGGTGCGCCGGGGCTACAGCGAGGAGCAGACCGCCCAACTGTGGGGCGGCAACCTGCTGAGGGTGATGGAGGAAGTCGAGGCGGCGGCACGGCGCCATGAATAGACTCGGACCCGACAGGGGCAGACGAGTCACTATTGGCCGCGAACCCGAACGAATGGTATAGTTCTTGCGAACGTTTTCCGGATGAGCATGATGGTGACCGAACTGTATGACGCCTTGAGATCGGCCGGGGCTCCGGAAGAGAAAGCCCGTGCAGCCGCTCAGGCGATGTCGGAAGAGAGTCTGGCGACCAAGACCGATATTGCGCGGATTGAGCGGGAGCTGTTGGTCCTGAAATGGATGAACGGCACGGCCGTGGCGGGAGTCGTTTCCCTGCTGCTCAAGTCTTTCTTCGGATAAGCTGTCTTTCGAGCGACGAGAAGCGACGCCTCAGCCCTTGGGCCCGAAGACCGGCAACAGGGCGCCGCCCCTTTCGATGAAACGAACCTCCACGTCCATGCCGATGGAAACATCACCCGGCTCGCAGCCCACGATGTTGGTGCCGAACATTGGACCTTCCTCAAGCTCGATCAAGGCATAAACATAGGGTAGATCGGTTTTGAAAGCCGGATCGAAGGCCCGGTGATGCACGTTGAATGCGAAAACCTTGCCGCGCCCGGACGCCTCGCGCCATTCGAGGCTGCCGTAAAAAGGCTGGTTGGCGTGATTGCGACAGTAGGCCGCCGGCCAATACCAGGCGCCGCACTCACGGCATTGCATCAGTACGAACTTGCGATTCCGGACCGCGTCCCAGAATGGTTTGTTGTCCTGATCGATGGCGGGCTGTGGGTAGGACGCAGGCATGGTCATCGGCTCCACTCGACGCAAACGCTTCAATCGCTTCAGTTGCTCAGGATCATGCAGGCATGGGTCGAGCACATCCCGGGCGACAGGATCTCGCCACCGTGGCCCGTCACCAACCCGATCCTTGCGTTCTCGACCTGCCGCTCTCCGGCTTCGCCGCGGAGCTGCATGATGGCCTCCGCGACATGAGTCTGCTCGCCCAAATGATATGCGGACAGCAGTCCGCCGCTCGTATTGATTGCCACCTCGCCCCCCGGACCGATGCGACCCCCCTCTACAAAAGCACCGCCCTCACCCTTGTTGCACCATCCGTAATCCTCTAGCTGGAACAGCACCTCGGCGGTAAAACAATCATAGAGCCCCGCGAAATCGACATCGTTGAGGTCGATCTCCGCTTCACGGAAGGCGGCCTCCTTGGCGGTCTGTACGGCAAGACGTGTGTAGTTGGCCTTGTCCCACCAGAGCTGCCCCATGGCCTCTCCCACCCCCGCCCCCGAAACATAAACAGGTTTGCGCGCCAGGTCCTTCGCCCGCTCGGCGGTTGTCAGGACGATGGCGAAACCACCGTCGCTCACGACGCAGGCGTCGAAGATGTTGTAGGGCCAGACCAGCGGCGGCGCGTCCATGTATTCGGACAGCGTCAGCCGCCGGCCATGGAACTGCGCCAACGGGTTGTATTGGGCCCAACCGCGGACCGCGACGGAGATCTCGCCGAACTGCTCCTTTTTCGTGCCGAACTCATGCATGTGGCGCGCGGCAAAAAAAGTGTGGTGACTCATCGCCGCCAAATCGCCGAATGGCTTCCCCCAATAGCCCTCTCTGTCGATGACCCGGATGCTGGTATTGCCCGCTCGCCGCGCGACTCGGCTCCGCGAGTAATCCTTCGTTCCCGACGCGAGTACGACATAGTTGGCCATGCCGAGCTCGAGAAACTTGGTAGCCGCGAGAACGCCGACGATGCTCGCGGTGCCGCCACGGGCAACCTGGAAGAACATACGGCACGGCAGGCCGAGGACGCGCGGGAAGGCATCGGTCGGGGACGGAACGTCTCCCGCGCCGGGGGCGATCTTGAGATCTATCGCGCCGTCGACGTCGTTTACCGTAAGGCCGGCGTCCTCGATGGCGAGCCTGGCGGCCTCCGTCTGGAGCGTCCGAAAGCTTCGATCCTCGAACCGGCCCGCAAGCAGCCCGAGACCGACAATGGCAAACTTATCCTTGAGAGCGTCCGACATGATCCTTCCGCCAAACTATCGGGTGCGCTGCCGCCTTCCTGTTACTCACGCTCGGCTGGACCGGCGCCCGGCCACTATACGGGCGGGGAAGTTCGGCAGTCAATGACCTCGAATAGTGCATGTGAACGCGATCGTTCGCTCGAACTGGTGAGCGTGCTGGCGTTACAAAGCGGAGCCGACTTCGTGCTTGCCCGCCACTTGCCCCGGGCGAGCATATTCAAGGGTTACCTCCGACTCTTTGAAGAGTCGGAGGGCCGCCTCGTACTCTATCTACACAAGGACCGGCTTTGACACCCTTGCCATGCAGCAAGATAGCTTCCTCGATGCCATTCCGATCTTGCCCGACGCGGAGCACGCCTTTGCCGTGCTCGGCAAGCTTGCCCTATTTTACAATGAGCGAGAGCCTACCGCCGAGGATTCCGCCGCTCTGCCAGAGCTGTCGGAGAGGGTGAAGGACCATGCGCGCGTACTGACCGCGTCGGCAACCCGGGCTCTCACGGAGGAACCCGCCTTCCGGTCCTCGCGGCGCGTGGGTTTGACACCTCGCCTCTGAACGTTCTCAACCGCAGAGACGATGCGCTCTCTGCCGTACGGCCATACCCGCCACCCTACATCGTCAGGACTTCGTCGGACCGGATCCTGCACCGGCGGGGTCATCGCCGACCTTCGCTCGGCCGAGGAGGTCCCGCCGGTGGTGGCGCGCTTCTTCGCCGATTTCGGTGACGACGCACGCGCGTTTGTCGTCGAGACGATGGGCGCAAAGGACTTCGAGGTCTTTCTCGGGGCACGGCCTGACCCCGTCAGCGGTCTCGGTATCGTCTTCGGACCTGACGGCATTCTATCGAGGATGTCGGTGCGACAGTGCTGCGCCTAAGCCCGCTCGGGGTGCGCGATGCCAAGGCACTGGTCCGCGAGTCTTGCGCGAGAGTCGCGGAGAGCATTGCAGCCGAAATGGAAAAGCCCCTACCGCCCCCGTCGCCGATCGAACGGTTTGACAACTTGCAAGAGCTTTGACGTGTTGTGTCGGGAGGGGTACGCAGCCGTGCCGGTTGGTGCACAGTACAAAACGGCAGCGGGAACAGTTTGTCGGAAGAGGACTTTCGAGGATTGGGACAGGGTACTGAACAGACGGCGCCCGACGGATCCGCTGACGGTGTACGCAACCCCTCACCCGCCCCTCTGCCAGTTCAACCGGAACAGGCAGCCGTGCTAAACAGGACTCTGGCGGCATGACCGATCATCCCGAATACACCTTTTCTCGCCCGCTATCGTCTCCAACAAACCAGGACCACCTCAAATTCCCGTTCATTCCTCTCCGAACTCCTCCATGAGTGCCTCTCGAGCATCTGCAAAGCATCCCGGCGAGAGCGCACCTTCGAGCACCGAGACTATCTCTTGAAGAAGGTCATCGCGCGCTTCCTGCTGCACTTTCTCCCGATCGATTGCCGCCGCAGCGCCTGCTACGTGTGACAGTGCCTCCTGCTTGATGTCAGCAAATGCTGAACCGATCGCTTGCAACTCGGCTGCTGTCTCCATGTCGGCTCCCAGCGCCCCCCGAGCGACACGCGACTGGAATGTGGTCACATTCTTCGAGAGCTTGACGACGCGATCCGTGTCGGCAAATTCGGTCCTCTGAAGCCCCCGCATCTCTTTCTTTGCTGTCTGTAAGTTGCTCTTCAAAGCTTCCACAGACAGCTGCCCCTGCTTGGAAACTCGATAGGCCTCCTTGCCGAGTTCTTTTACGACGGTCGCGAGCTCGTTCCTGATACGCTTCCAAGCGGCGTCCTCTTCGAAACCGTCTCGGCGAGCATTTGGGACGAGCGTGCCCGTTTTTATGAAGATCTCCCCGAGGAAGTAGTCTTGGAAGCGTACGTACGACTTGGCGTGATCTCGAAAAATGTCTCTCACGATTGCTGTCCCATCGATTTGAATGTTGCGCACACGCACACGCAGGCCACCGACACGCGTATCGGTGTAGGCGCCGGACTCTGCCTTTTTGCCAACCCACGCCCACCACCGGTCAGTCGGTGAGTGACGTATGGCACAGTCGTTGAGGGTCACGGTCCCAGATTCGAATTCGTAACTCGCGCCATATTGCTTTGTGACCGGTTTCGGCTTGCCAACTCCGCTCTTGATGGTAATCTGAACGTTTTCGATCAGAATTCCTGACTTCTCCGCCGCGTCTCGCAACTCGTCTTGGTAGGGGAAAGCGTCGGGATATGGAACTGGTGCTACTTGGCTGACAAAGTCGTACATCTTCTTCGGTGATAGACACTCGCCCGGTGCGTCAGTGAAACCTTCAAGCTTCACCTCGAAGAAGTGCTTGTTGGCGTTTTGACTAGGAGATCGGAAAGCTACTACGCTCTCTCTCATCAAATCTAGGGCTGACTTGGTGCTGCCCTTACCGGGCGCCATAGCCGCACGCATCGCCTTAGCGTCGAAAATGACGGTTGTCTGTTCGCCTTCGCCCTTGGCCTTCGTCGTGAACGTGACTGTGTCGCTAAAGACGATGCCCGCAAGCCGGCCGATCCCACGGAATCCGGCGTTCTTGTGGTGACTCTTACCCGACGCGCCGACCCGAGTGAGAACCGTGGCCGCAGTCTTTACCGGGTAAGCGGAACGAGCGCCCCACCTTACATTCGTAGGAGGTGATGAGGGATGGTGGGACGGAAGGAGG
>Ga0209544_1004241_pt1 | contig 10211 bp, 12 predicted proteins | sample MesohylPK_FD_187297 | JGI IMG/M metagenome (GOLD analysis project Ga0209544, IMG submission 187297) | Host-associated microbial community of the marine sponge Aplysina aerophoba from Gulf of Piran - sponge mesohyl, lysed by proteinase K... | ecosystem: Host-associated > Porifera > Sponge >...
CCACAGCCTCATTGTTGTTGTTGGTACTCAAGTACCCGGACGAAACCCACACGACGAACCGGAACACGTCCGGTGTCGAGATTCCTTCACTTCTACGTGACCGCTGACACCGGGAGGCGGTCGAGCAGGAAGCGCTCACCGACTACCGGATCGCCGCGGTCGTGCCCCATAACGAGAGCTACGAGTTCGCCGACAAGCGCGCGAGGAAGCACGCTCGGGACGCGAAGAAGAAGGAAGCCGAAGCCGGATCGTCGAAGAAGAGCGGAGACCGATCGACGTCGATTCTGGTCCGCCAGATCGCGTACGGCACGGCACTCGCTGCGGGGATCGACGAACGCGAGGGCCGGGAGAAGCTGGCGGTGCCGTCGAGCATCGCGTTCTGCAACCGGACGAAGACATCGCGGGAGATGGCGGAGGAACTCAACGACCCGGCGGTGCGGAAGCACATCGCCAGCGTGACGGGCCAGGGAACGGACGGGCCAGCGAAGCGCTACGAGGTGCACCACCGGGACGCCAAGAGCCGCGCCGGGGCGCGCCACACGGCGCTGACAAAGCTGGCCGGGGCCGACCCCGAGAACCCGGTCGGCATCAGCAACGTCGGCATCTTCGGCGAAGGGATCGACACGCCGGACCTCGCGGCGATCGCGTTCATTGAGCCGCGGAAGGGCCCGATCGACGTGATCCAGGCCGTGGGGCGGGTCATGCGCCGCAGCAAGGCCAAGAACATCGGCCTTATCCTCGTCCCGCTTGAGATCCCGCCCGACGAGGACGCCGAGGCGTGGCTCGAGAGCCGAACGAGCGAGAACCAGTTCAAGGAGCTGGGACAAATCCTGCAGGCGCTCCGAGCCCATGACGCCCGCATCGAGGACCAGTTGCAGCACCTGTTGAAAATCTACGAGCCCAGCGGGAACGGCCGCGCCGAGAAGACCGGCTACCACCTGCTCACCGCCAGCGAACCGGAAGGCGTGAAGACGTACGTCGCCATCGGACGCGACGGCGTGATCGAGAACGCGCTCGCGGAGGCGGACAGGAAGAAGACCGTGGCCCAGCTGCTGGAACGAGTAGCGGACAAGGTGACGGAGGTCACGAAGACCCAAAGCGAGGAGAGCCTGCCGGAAAAGCCCCGAAGCACCTGGGTGGCCGACTGCCGCCGGCGATCGAAGCCGAAGGTCGCTCCGGTCGACGTGAGCGCCGCCCAGGAACGGCGGGAGAGCGACGACCGCTACCCGGTCGCCCCCATCGCGGAGGCGCAGCGCACCCTCCTGAGCGGGGCGATCGTGGACAAGCGGAAGGGCCGGAACAAGAACACGGTGTTCCTGCGCGCGCCAGTGCGCCGGGAACCCGCGAGAGCGGGCGGCGGGAAAACGCCGGCCAGCCACGGCCTGCTTGGATGCATCCTCGAGAACAACGAGCGCGGCCGGTCGATCCGCATGCGGGTCCTGCGGAATAGCGGCCTCAAGACCGAGTCTGAGCGGCACATGGACGTGCTCTACTCGACAGTCGAGCGAGCCGCCGGGAAGCTCAAGGCCGACGACCTCGAGGAGCAACTCGCGGCACTGCTCAAGATGGACCGCACGACGGCAGCGAGGGGCGAGCAAGGGAACGCCTGCATGGTGGCGGCGCTGGTGCTGACGGTGGCAGTGCTGGTGCAGACCCGGCTGGAGGCCGGCAAGGGACTGCACAGCATCGAGGTCGAACCGCTGGCGGAGATCGGCGCGAGCGCGAGACCGGCCGAGAACCTCGAACGGGCGTTCAACCGGATCCTGCAGCACGACTACGAGCCGGTCTTCAGGATCGCACGGGACGTCCTGTGCGACGTGACGCGGGCGGGGCGCAAGACGGCGATGCTCGACGCCGCCGTGGCCGGGATCATCGAGCAATCGCGGGACGCCGCGGAGCAGTACGCGACGGCGGGCGCGGACTACGCGGGCGAGCTCTTCAACCGCATCATGCACGACCGGGCGTCGGACGGCGCGTACTTCACGCGGCCGGAGGCCGGCGCGCTGCTGGCGGGACTGGCGCTCCACGCCACCGACGAGACGAACTTCGCGAACGGAAAGACCGTCAGCCGACTGCGTGCGCTCGACCCGACGTGCGGCAGCGGGACGCTGCTGCAGGCGTGGCTCACCGCCATCAAGTGGAAGGCGCGGGACAACGGCGCCACAGACGCAGTGCTGAGTCGCATGCACCGCCGCATCGTCGAAGACGCCCTGACCGGACTAGATGTCAACCCCGTCTCGATTCAGCTCGCGGGCGCGATGCTGATGATCGGCGACGCGCGGGTGCAGTACGCGCGGATGGGGCTCCAGACGATGCCCTACGGCCCCCAGAGAGACCGAAGAACGGCCGCGGCAGGGTCGCTGGAGCTGCTGCGGCAGCCCGATGTGCTGGCGCACCAAGGGGGAAAGACGGACGCGGGCCAGGATGACTTCTTCGACGACGAGCTGAACAGCTTCGCCCCCCGCGAAGCGACGGAGCGGGCGCTCAAGGCCCGCGTGGTTCTGACGAACCCGCCGTTCGTGACGCGCGAGAAGCTCGGCGCGAAGTTCGGCACCGAGGTGCAGCGCGCGATCCGGGAGCGAATCGACAAGTCCCAAGAGGAGCTGGAGAACAAGCTGCCGGAGTACGCTGGGTTCAGCGAGAAGACCACGACCCGACCGCTCTACATCGCGCTCGGGCTGCTCGCGATGGATCTCGAGAGGGGCGTCCTCGGGACGGTGATCACGACCGTCGCTCTGCTGGCACCCTCGGGACTGGCGGAACGCAGGAAGCTCGCGAGCGAGCTCCACATCCGCTACGTCGTGACCTGCCACGAACCGGGCCAGGAGAACCTGAGCCAGAGCTTCAGGGCGGACCCGGTCAACGAGAGCCTCGTGGTCGGAACGAGAATGGGCCGGAACGACGGCCTGGCGCCACCTTCGTGAGCTTGGACCGCTTCCCCCGAAGCGTCGTGGAAGCGCACGCGCTTGCGGACGCCATCGCCGGAGGCGGGGATATCGACGGACAGAGGTGCGAGGTCTCGAACGAGCGGATGCGCGACGGCGACTGGAGCGCGGCCGGCTGGAGGAACCTGAAGCTCGACGAGGCGGCGCTGCTGATCGACCGCCACCCGATGCTGAAGCGGATGTGCGACATTCCCGGGGTGACAATGCGGGCGCCGGGAGACGGCACATTTACGCGGTGTCCCGGCCCAGAGCGCCGGGAGACGGCCGCAAGGCGCCGGGTCCCAAACGAGGACGTGGACATCCTCGTTTACCGGAGCAAGGCGGAGGACGCGCATCGGACGATAGCCACGACGCCGGACACCGCCGCGAAGATCAAGAGTATCCCCGCTAGCGTGACAGGAACCCAACGCATCGCGACAGCGGAAAAGGCGCACGCGCGGTGGTCGGCAATACGCGGACGACTCCTGGTGAGCGCGGGCCAGCGCATCAATACTGGAAGGCTGGCCGCGATCGTCGACACAACTACCGACGGGGGACTGGGTACCCGCTGAAAGCCAATACAGGGAACCGACGACAGCACGGCGAGAGCTTGGGCGGTCTGGCTGAACAGCACTCTCGGCCGGATCGCCACGCTGCGGAACCGCGGTAAAACGCTGGCGTTCCCGGTATACACGCCATCCGGTATGACGACGACGCGTTGCCCTGATCCCGGTGAAACAGAAGCGATCGAAGCGCTCAACGCGGCGTACGAGCTGACGAAGAACGAGGAGACGCCGCAGTACAGGGACGGCCGGTGCGCGGTCCGGGACACGTGGGACCAGGCCGTGGCCCAAGCTCTCGGCATCGACGTCGAGACGATCTTCGAGTACGCGGAGCTACTCGCGAACGAGCCGGCGGTGTCACCGACGAGCTGGACGAGATCGCTAACCGAGCTGGACGCAGAGGAGCACACCTGAGTCGTTGCGGCGCGGGCAGTGTTGGAGATGCGTGAGTTCAGGGACGGCCCGTGGCGGCAGTCAGGGCTTGGTCGCACGTTTGCCGGATCGGCGGATTGGGTGGCTGCTTGGACGCGCTCAGGCCGACGGTCCACAAGACGCTGAGGATTCCCCGGCCCGCCGGCGGCGGCTGGGAGCCGGCCGCAGCCGGCGCCGCCGGCCGGATCGAGGCCGTCAGCCCGGCCCGCTTGGGCCGCCCGGCGACTACAACAACGCCTCGACGCGGAGCGGCGTCGGAAACGGCTCCATCCTTAACCGGCCCTTGAGGCCACGGGCCGCACCAGCCTTCTGATCGCCTCGGTCAGGGCCCCTGCTTGGCGGTCCGGCGGATGCCGTCGCCGTGGCTGCGCTCGAGGCTGCTGATCCACTGCTTCACTTCGGAAAGCGGCCAGCGGACCGACTTCGGCCCGACTCGCAACGGCTCGGGGAACCTCCCCGAACGCATCGCTCGGTATAGGGCGGAGCGGCCCAAGCCGGTTCGGCGCTCGACCTCGGCCCGGGTCAACAGTCGATCATCGTCAGACGCCACGCCGCTGTCTCCCCCTCATTCACTCTGACGCGCCCTGTTCTCATCGAACACCTTGACTGTCCATTCGCGGAAGGCCTGGGATTCCGCCTCCAATAGCGGCGTGCCAGATTGGACAAGGTCACGCGTCCGTTGCGAACACCAGCGCTGCCGGTGTTCGCGCTTGATCTGTAGCCCGAGTGCATCCGTCGCGCCCGCCCGGTATCCCTGTTGGTACGCATTACCGCCCGCTCGGCGCAAGGCTGCCACGACCGCATCTCGGACGAACTCGGTGCGGCGTCCGACCGGAACGTGGCCGTTAAGCTCGTCGAGAAGATCGTTCGGGAGTCGAACCGTGAACAGCGTCGAGCTAGAGTTCCGTACGGGCATTGCCGCAAGTGTAGCACAGGAGATTCCGTGAGCTACACCCTCTTTCCTCCGGGCAGCCGCACCACGTCGGCCCCGGGGGCGGTCACGTATTCCGCCCACGCGGTCATCAACCCGCGGCGCTTCTCGAACAAGTCGCTCCGCGCGTAGCTCCGTTCGACGTCACTGCCGACACGGTGCGCCAGGGCCATCTCGCAAACCGCGTGCGTGAAGCTGGTCCGCTCGGCCGCCCACGTCCGGAACGCCGAGCGGAAGCCGTGGACCGTTCCGCGGTCCGCCAGCCCGGTGTCGCGCAGCACCTTCGTCAGTGTCATGTCGGAGAGCGGCCGGGACGCCCGCAATGGCGACGGGAACACCAGGTCGGCCGGCCCGCGGAGCGGCCGCACCTGCTCCAGCACGGCGAGCGCCGCATCGGAGAGCGGCACGCGGTGCTCCGCGGCCATCTTCATGCGCGCGGCCGGGACGCGCCACTCCCCCGCCTCGACGTCGACCTCGCTCCACGTCGCGCCCCGCGCCTCGCCGCTCCGGCAGGCGGTCAGCACCACGAACCGCAGACACGCCCTCGCGGAGACGGATGCCCGAGACGCCTCGATGGTCTGGAGCGCCGCGGCGACGTCCCGATAGGGCAGCGCCCGCAGGTTCGTCTTGAGCGCGAGCGTCGACGGGAGCGCGGCGTTGATGGCCTCGCCGGCGACGTTGTGCTCGACGTGCCCGTGAGCCTGTGCCCAGGCCAGCGTCGCGCGGATGCGCTGCCGGACCTTGCGGCCGATCTCGGGCTTGGCCGTCCAGATGGGCGTGAGCACGCGCAGCACGTCTTCCCGGCCGATCTGATCGACGCGCCGTTCGCCGAGGACCGGATGCGCGTACGTCGCCAGCGACGTCTCCCAGAGCGCCGCCGTCTTCGCGTTCCGCCAGCGCCCCCGGTTGGCGTCGCGGGCGAGCTTGGCGGCCTCCCGGAACGTCGGCACCTTGGCCCGGCGCTTGTCGCCGAGCGGATTACCGCCCTGCCGCACGAGGCGGCGATTCTCGAACGCATGGTCGCGGGCCTCGGCCAGCGTCACGAGCGGATAGCCGCCCAGGCCGATGTCGTGGCGCCGGCCGTCTATCGTGAGCCGCTGAACCCAGCTCTTCGAGCCGCCCGGCGCGATCCGCAGGTAGAGGGTCGGCCCGGCGGCGTACCGGCCCGGCGCCGACAGTGAACGCACCCGCGCAACGGTCATCCGTTCCATGGATTGTCCCACGTGTGTCCCACGTTGTATCCGGGACTCTATGGGAATCGGCCGGAACGGTCAAGACGAGAACTGCCCGTATTTACGGGCTTAGTCGTCATATTTGGCGCTAGGCGGGAACCGGCGAAACGGTAGGATGGCGCGCGTGCCCGGACTCGAACCGGGGGCCTGCCGCTTAGGAGGCGGCCGCTCTATCCAACTGAGCTACACGCGCACGCTTTAGAATCAATCACTTGCGAGGACCCTGCGGAGCGCTGCCAGCCAGTGCTGCCAGCAGCTTCGCCTTGTGATTGAGATACCTCTCAAGGCCAAGCTTGATCTGGGGTTTCCCCTGCCGAGGGCTGATGCACACGGGGTTGGAGCATCTCATGAACACGCCATCCGCCGCATAGCCCGGCTCAACCGACGTGTGCCCCACGCCTGTAACCGGGCACGGACCCACCCACGCGTCACCGATTCGACACCATCCCGCCTGCCGAGCCGCGATTTCAACGGCGGGCCAGTCGTTGGTAGTCACAGCGCGTTGATGCTCCTCTGCGCCAGCCGTCCGATCGCCTCGCGGTGCTTCGCCAGCGTCGGCACAGCGTAGATCCGCGTCGTCGTCTCGTCCACGTGCCCGTACAGGTCCCGCACGTCGGCCAGGTTTCGCGCCGCGATCCCGATCGCCTTGTTGGCCGCGGCCGCGGAGCACGACCAGCCCCCCAGGCGTCCGCGGCCACGAAGTCTCGCGCAGCCGCCAGTCCGGCCCCGACCAGCGTCACCGCTGCGACGCGACCGCCCTTCCCGCGCGGGACCGTCACGTACGGAATCGCCTCGTCGAGCTGGAAGTCCTCGGCGCCCATCCGCCCCATCTGTGACGGTCGCATCCCCGTCCAGGGCATGAGCTCGAGGCGCCTGCGTCTTCGACCCCGGCGTGAGCTGCGCCAGCACCTCATCGATGTGTCTCCGGTCGAGCCCGCGCGCCGCCGGCGGCGGCCGGAACGGAACGAGGTCGAGCAGGTCGAAGGCGGCCCGCCGACCGCACAGGAGCCGCACCAGGTGGATCAGGGCGTGGCGGCGGTGGTTGCACGTGCTCGCGGCCCGAGACGCGCGCCAGGCATGCAGCTGCCGCTCCCCCGCCGGCGCCGCCCGGAGCTCGTCCCGGCGCGCCCGGCTCGTCTTCAGTGACGTGCCCGGCGGGAACCGGACCTCGCGCTGGACGCCGTTCACCTTGACCGTGGCCGCCAGGCCGTAGCTGTCCCGGTAGACGCCCTCGGCGACCCGCGTGCGACGGCCACGTACCCGCACTCTCCCCGCCTGCTCAGTCCTCGAGGCCATACCCTCGGAGAATCCGCGTATCGTCGAGGTTGCACTTGAACTCGCCGGCGGTCGTGACCAGGACGACTTCAACGTCGGCATCCTGAGCGATCTCTATCACGTCTCGGCTGGCAAACGTGGCCACTACGCCCGTCAGATCCACCGAAGCCCCGAACAGATTTGAGATTGTCTCTGAGCCAGTGACGTCGATGCCAACTGGCTGAACGGTGCGACGCCCCTCCTTGTCGCCCCGCGGGCGGATGACGATATGCTCAACTCCCGTATCAGCCAATCGGGAGGCCGTAATCATGCTCCCTCCCGTGTTCGGTTGAACCCACACGGTGAACACGTCCGCCGACGCGATGGCGAGTACGTGGTCGTCCGTGGCCAGCGGAACGGGGCGGTACTGTCGCTTCGCTGCCGCCGCTTCGTGAGCCACTCGGGCCATCGGTGGCTGCCCGGTGATCCGAAAACTTCGGATACCATGCCACTGGCCCCCGACACCCTGCGAGGCCGTTAGCGCTTCACCGACCTTGTTCCAGAACCCTCCGATCTCGGCCTTACAGCTGTGCTCAATGCGACCGATACGGTTTCTCGCTCCGATCTCGATCGCCGCCTCGATTTCGGCAACGTCGTACGCCGAACCACCTTGCGCTCCTGCCGAGACTGGCAGCGCCGCCAGTATTGCTGCTGCTGCTACGACAAACGTCCGCATTCGTTGCCTCCTCGCCGTCCAGAAGTGAGATTCCCCGAGTTACTCGCCGTCAGTTACCGGATCTGGTTGTGCGACCGATGGCTCTCCGATCTTTCTCCTCAAGGCGCTGCGCCGCTGCCCGCAGCGCCAGCGGCCCGGCCTACGCGAACGTCCGCGCCGCCCACCGGACCTCTCCGACGACCTCGGCGTCCCTCGGCCACGGCACCGGCTGCCACGCCGGGTGATCGCTCTCCAGGCGCCACCGACCGGCGGCATTCTTGCCGGCGCGCTTGACGACTACACCGTCCGCGGTACGGACAACGAAGATGCGACCGGCGCGGCGCGGTCTCGGGTGGCGGGCGATGAGGATCGAGCAGCCCTCAGGGAGCGTCGGCTCCATCGACTCGCCAGCGACCGTGAGGACGCGGCAATCATCGGCGACGAGGCCGTGTCGTCGGAGCCAGGAGCCGGGGAACTTGATCCGCCCCGTGACGCGCTCGCTATCGCCGGCGGCGCCGTCGCCGGCGGCTGGGGCCATCTCGAGCACGTCGACGGGTTTCGCTTTTTCGGTCGGCGCCTTCTGCCCTGCCTTCTGCGCTTCTGCTTCTCGATAGAGGGCCCTGGAGCGCTCAGGGCGTCAGCGCTTCTCCGCGCTGCCGCAAAGCGCTCGCCTACCACGCTCCCTAGAGTAGCCGTAAATCTCTCCTGACGCGTAACCTGGAGTCAACGTAGCCTCCTGGCGTGACCCCACGTTACGTACGCACCCAGCTCGAGCCGGAGCCCGAACTCCGCCCCGCGATCGCCGACGAGATCGACCGGGCCGCCGGCGACGCCGCCGAAGTACCTCGACGCCGCCGGCGACGCCGCCGAGACCGTCGGCGAAGCCGCGACCGACGCCGTCGACCGGGTCCGCGACGCGATCCCGGGGCTCGGCCGATGAACCCCGACGACGCCGCCCTGCTCGCGATCGGCGTCCTGACCGGCAGCATCTGGGGCCAGGCGGCCCTCGCCGTCCTGCGTCGCCCGAGCACCGCACGCTCCGCTGGCTCGCCGGCGCAACGGCGGCCCTCCTGGCGCCCTGGATCGCCCTCGAGGCCGCGGCCGCCAACGGCGACCCGCCCTGCGACGGCGTCCCGGTCTGGGATCGCGCCTACGACGCCATGAACAACGCCGACCACACCGGCGGCGAGGCGCGCGACTGGCTGCAGCTGCAGGGTTGTCCTCCGGTGCACGACGAAGACACCGGCGCCTGGATCATCAACACCGACTGCCTGCCGGACTGCAGCGCGGACGCCGAACCCGAGCCCGAGCCGGAGCCGCCGCCGGCGACTCCCGCAGCCGGCACCGTCAACATTCAGGCGATCCTGCTGCAGGCACTCCGCGAGCTCCCCGAGCCGGCGCGCGCCGGCGGCGACCGTCCGCGTGTCACGTGCGACAAGAGCACGCTGCAGCCAGGCGAGCTCCCTCACCTGCTCGGTCCGCGGCCTGACCGACGCCACCGACTACCGCGTCGACTGGAACGTCGTCCGGACCTCGGCCGCCGCCGGCCAGACCGGCAGCCGCCGCGGCGCCGCCGGCCAGCAGCTGCAGTGGGAGGGCGGCGCGCCCGGGCAGTACCGCGTCACGGCCGACGTCGAGCTCCGCGCCTCGCCCGGGCACGCGTTCGAGGAGACGGACCTGCAGCACGAGTTCACCGTCGACGCCCCGCGCGGCGCCGCCGGCGAGGCCTGGCGGTCGCCCTGGACCTGGATCGGTATCGGCGCCGGCGTCGGTGGCACCGTCCTCCTCTGCCACAACACGGCGGTCTGCTGAGGTCCCCCCCCGATGCCACCCACGCGCCGGGCCCTTGTCGCCCTCGCCCTGGCCGCGGCCGCCTGGGCGTGCGGTGAGCACCCGACGGGCCCGACGCCAATGCCGGCGCCCGAGGCGCCGCCGCCGGCGCCGGAGGCCTGCCGCTGCGACGCCGTCTACGGCGCCGCGACCGAGCCCCACGGCCGAACCTGCCGCGACGTTAGCGGCGCCGTCGTCGACGGAGTGGCGTGGCAAAGGGTCGTCTGCGCCGAACCGGAACCGGAGCCAGAGCCCGAGGCGCCGGCCTGCAGTTGCAACCTGACCGGCGTCCCCCGTTGCACGAACGGCGACGGCCTCGAGGTGGACACC
>Ga0209544_1004248_pt1 | contig 10203 bp, 6 predicted proteins | sample MesohylPK_FD_187297 | JGI IMG/M metagenome (GOLD analysis project Ga0209544, IMG submission 187297) | Host-associated microbial community of the marine sponge Aplysina aerophoba from Gulf of Piran - sponge mesohyl, lysed by proteinase K... | ecosystem: Host-associated > Porifera > Sponge >...
CCAAGATCATGGTGGAGTCGAACACCGCCGCACTGATCTCGCCGATGTTCATGGAAGACGCCAGCCCGGTCAGCGTGTCCGCGGAAGCAGGAAACATGCCGTTCACCTTTGTGGACTGGCAGCTCCTGCAGACCGACGTGATCGACAGCGGCGCGACCTTCAAGATCCAACGGGTCACGGTTGGCGCTAACCAGGAGATGGAGCCGACCGGCGACGTGGTCCACGTGACCTGCGGTCCGTTCGCCTGTGTGGACGGAATGGACGCTCCAGAGATTTCCGTGGCCGATTCGCCGAAGTGCCAGAGCTGGGCTCCCACGATGACGCTCGAAGTCGGCTACGTGGACAACAGCCTGGATGACTCGGGAACAGCGCGAAATCGCACTAGTACCACCCCCGCCTGGGAGGCCGCCGGTGACGAAAGCAGGTTCGACGGCATTGATGCCGGCTGGGTCTATAAGTCCAGCCTCGGCGCAACGGTGATCCATCACCTCGGGACCACGAAGGTGACGGGAGCAAGCATGGCGAAGACATCAGTCCCTACGCCGCTCAAGATGATGAACAACACGACCGACGACACTGACTTCAGTGGCCGCCTGCTGGTGGGTCGCGGAGCGGATACCGACATCGTGCTGCCGTGCGGTATTGACGATCTCGACGGCAACGCGCCACACCTCCCTACTGACGTCAGCGCTACCTACACCGGCGTTGGTCGTCCGTCGCAGCCCGGGGAGTGCTTCCGCATCGTTGATTCGAGCCTGGACGGATACAGCGTGGAACTCATTCCGAGTGGCGCGAGTGTGAGTTGGGGCACGATCGCGTGGAAGACCTATCGTCTGGACAATCCCTTTGCGGGGCTCACATGTGACAGCAAGATGTTTGCTGCCGCCGACCAGGTGAACGTCTGCGACCTCTTCGACACCGAGCTCGACTACAACCTTCAGAAGCTGTTCGGCGATCCCACCAAGTTCGCGGCCAACTCCACCTTTACTGTTACCGACAGAACCCCGTCGTCGAATGTCGCGGTCGACGGAGTCTATGACGGTCGCATTAGCGGATGGAGTATCAGCGGCGGGCTACCGATGGCTCGCCAGTTCGATACCGTGTGGTACGACCACGATCGCTTGGCGTCCACGGACATGATTGATCTGTACGCCCCTGATGTCGACGGCGACGGCACCACCGACGCCATGAACACACTTGTTCTCAACCACCTCGTGGCCGACCTGGGCGCGGACGGGGACTTCGGCAAGTTTGATATTCGTAAGCCCGCGTCGACCGGACTCAAGAATGGCACCTTTGGTCAAGACAACAAGGCTGACAACTATGACGGAGCCGCCGAGGCTTGCACCGATGACGACCGCAAAGCTGGCTGCGACGCCACGTTCACGAAGAGTGTGGAGATCATGTTCGCCTCGGGCACAGACTTCCGCTGCGAATCGACACGCACGGTGACCATCACGTGCGATTGGGATGCTCAGGGCACGCAGGCCGGGAAAACTCCGGCAACTGGTGATGCTCCGCAGATTGCGACTGGTGCGCTCGACAGCTATGTCAAGTGCAAGGTATCCGATCCGAGTTGATCCGTTCCACCCGAATCGCTGGCGGGTAGCGCGAACCCACCGGTGAACCGGAGCCCCGGGGCCATCCGGCCCCGGGGTTCTTCCTTGTACGGCGCGCCTCGGAGCGCCGGCTTCCAGCCGGCATCGCGGCCCGAGAGGGTCGCGAAACCAGATCCCGCTACCCCGCGCCACAGTCCGAAGCCAAAGGGACCGCCGGCCTTCAGGCCGGCACCCGCGGCGCCACAGCGCCGCGGAACGGCACCACGTCCAACGTCCTCCACAGCCCACCCGCCCGGGAACCCCACCCTCCGGCCCCGCCCACACGGACAGCCACCGAGGTCTCGGGCTCGAGATCCATGGCGGTGTAGGTGGTCATCGTCGTGAACGGAACGCCGTCGAACGTCACCGTGTCGGTGTCGTCCCACACTTCGTCCATGCTGGCCTGCACCACGTAGCCGAGAGCGCCTTCAACGGCGTTCCAGTGCCAAGTGATGGAAGTCTCGGTCGTATCGTCAACGTGACCGCCCGCATTCGGCCCTTGCGGGAACCCGCGCGAACGGGAATCAACACCCGCGCAACAGATATCCGGGTGTCAAGCGCTTCCGCCGTGGTGGAGGAAGGCGTCGGGAACCGGGATGGCGTCCCGGTAACGGACCGGAGCGGGCGGCTTCGGTCGATTTTGCCGGGCAATCGGGGCCCTTTTCGGGAAAAAGCGGGCAGAAACCGGCTTCGGCGCACCCGGGCACGACGAAGACGCCGCGGATTCGCGGGCTACGGACGAGCCGTTATCCCTGGGGCGGAAGCGGGACCGGGGCAATTCGGCGCCTTCCTGCTGGACGCGGTGGACCGCGTACCGCAAGAGTGATACGGACCGTGATACAGCGAGTTCGGCGGTGTGCGGTAATGCACGAGGGGTCATCGGTTTATCGATGCGTTGAGGCGGCTCCTCCGGAAGACGCGGGGAGGTTCTTGTGCTCCTCCCGCGAATTCGAGACCCGCTGGCAGGCTTTGTTATCCTGAGCGTCGCAGGGACAGCATGAGCGACGGGAACGGTTGGCGGAACCTCTGGGCCGGACTCATGGTTGCCCTGATGGTTGTGCTTGTCGGGGCCGTCATCCAGCTGCATGTCACGGTGGCCGATTTCCGCGTCCAGATAGAGCGTCGGTTCGGAGAGGTGAATGAGCGTCTCGCTCGGATTGAAACCCTCATCCAGCGCCTCGACCCGGATCCCGCACCACCGGCTGATTGAACCCTCTCCAAGGAGGCGTAGAGGACACGCCCCGCTCCACTGGATTGAGGGGGAGAAGCGCTCTGCGGCCGTAATCGCGAATGCGGTGCACGTCGCCCGAATCGCTACCGGCGAGCTGTAGGAAAGCCGCGGCCAAGCCCGTGGTGATCCGCGCTGGATCGTCGATCGAATCCAGGTGACGGGCCTCAGCGGCCCGGACTGTAGTCCCGGTCCTGCGCCGGGCTCTGCCCGACCGCCAGCGGGGCAGCGTCTCGGCGGGCGTCGATATCCGGCGACGCACGGCCCGGTGGTAACGCCCACCCCCGGCGAGCCAGAGGTCCACCGGATTCCGCAGCGACTCGTGATCCACGCACGGGCGCCGGGACACCGAGCGCAGCAGCGCGATGATGTGGTTGGCCACCGCCCAGCCGTTGCGCTGGGACACGAGATGGAAGCGCGCCTCCACGTCCCGCCGCGTGATCGTGTCCAGGGGCCTCGCCTGCCAGTCGCCAAGGCAGTAGCGCATCTGGCTCCGGTAGAGCGCTTCGGTGCTCCTCTTGCGGTTGGGGTTCGCGGTCAGATACTCCGCGAACGCCTCCCGGAGGGTCGGCATGCCGCGCCTGTCGGCCCGCTCCTGCGCGGGCTCCTCGCCGCGGGCGACGCGTCCCAGCAGCTCCTGGGCCAGCCGGCGCGCCTCCTCGGGCGCGAGATGGTCGCAGCGGCCGATCCCGACGCGCCGGTTCCGCGCCCTCCGGCCACCGCTCCTGGTGCGGTAGTTGACGAGGAACACCTTGGTCCCGGAGGGCTGGACGCGCACCCCGAAACCGCTCAGCCGGTCGTCCCAGGCAATCCAGGGTTTGTCGGTCGGTTGGAGGTTTTCGACCGTCCGCTTGGTCAGGGTGACCTTCACCCTGGCGGTCCGTTTGCCGCTGGTGGTGTCCATGATGCGTCGAGGTTTGGCCGGTGGCCGGAAGGCCGATTCAACCCAGCGTCAACACCTGCCGTCCGATGCCCGGACGGTCAGGGACACGGGAAAACCGGTGTCCGCGGAAACCGCCGCAACGCAGCGCTAAGTCGATGTTCCCGCGCCCATTGGCGCACGCCGCCGAAATCCCTGTATCACGTCCCGTATCACTCCTGCGGTACGCGGTCCGCAGCCCGAAGCGGGCACGCGCCGAATTTCCCCGGTCCCGCGCCGTCCCAGGGGCAACGGGGCCTTCGCTGGCCGCGAATTCCGCAGCGTCTCGTGACGCCGCGGCTCACCACGGCCCGTTTTGGCCCGCTTTTTCCCGAAAAAGGCCGGAATTGCCCGCCAAAATCCACCGAAGCCGCCCGCTCCGATCTGGTACCGGGACGCCATTCCGCTGCCAGACGCCTTCCTCCACAACGGCGGAATCGGTTGACACCCGGATCTCTGTTGCGCGGGTGTTGATTCCCGTAGATTCCCATGCGTTCTCGCAAGGGCCGAATGATGGCGGTCAGATTTGCCCTTCGCGCCGCGCGACCTCCTTGCGTCACGCGAGTCGACAGGCACGCGTACAAAGGAAGAACCCGGAGGCAGGATGGCCCCGGGACGTTGGCTTTCGGCTGGCTCCGTCGCCGATTCCAGTTACTACTCCACCTTGCAGTCGGCGAAGGCGCCGACATACCCGGCTTGCCGATTGTCGTCCTCTCCTCCTGCCGTGGTGAAACCGCCGAATTGGTTGCCGTCGACCGCATCGTCCGAGTCCTGATCGTCGGCCCGATAGCGCCCCAGTGCACCGGCGGCGCTCCATGTGCAGGTGAGGGTCACGGTCCTTGTATGGATGGCGCCGCGCCGCAAGGAAGCGGAGAGGGCGGTGGACACCTTCGAGGCCAAATACCAGGCCAAGTATCCGAACGCGGTCACCTGCCTGACCAAGGACCGGGAAGCGCTGCTTGCGTTCTACGACTTCCCCGCCGAGAGCACTGGCAGCACATCCGGACCACCAACCCCATCGAGAGCGTGTTCGCCACCGTCCGGCGTCGTACCGTTCGCAGCAAAGGCTGCCTGTCCCACCAGACGGCGCTGGCGATGGTCCTCAAGCTGGTCATCGCCGCCAGCAAGACCTGGCGGCGCCTCAACGGCTACGACGAACTGCCCCGGCTCATTGAGGGCATCCAGTTCACCGACGGCATCGAAGCCAACGAAACCAACGAAACCGAAGCCCGCGCCACCGCCTGACCATGCCGTCACCCACTTTCGACCGTAGCTCCCGCAGCCGTGGCGACGACCTATCTTGGATCTCTTGGAACTCCAGCCTGACGAGAGCGTGAGCATCCACGCGTTGGAGGGAAGAGAGCCAAGAGCGCCAACCCGTGGTGCCAAGTGGAACACGGAGGGTTGGCGCTCACTCGATGCGCAAGCTGAATTGGTCTTCGCGTTACGAAATGTGCTTCATGGCTACGAGGTTTCGACCGTCCACTTTCCATGGTCCGACGACAGTGCCGGAACCGCCGAGTCTTGCCCGAACACAAGAGCGAATGTGGTTGTCCACATCTTCGGTGGTGGTGGTGGCCCGAACGAGACCAAGGCTGCCGGTGCCAGTGGCGGGAATCTCCACCCTGAACGCCCCGGTGCCCGTGTTTCCTGTGGCAACACTGTCAGTCGCAGTCGTCACCAGATTGGTGCCTGTCCCGCACATGTTTACGTTCCTCGAATCGGTGGCGCTGCTCGCCGTTTCGACAACTATTTCGTACCTCATAGCGCTGTCGGGTTCACCGCCAAAGTGCCACACCATGTTCCCACTCCATTCGGCGGTCACCGAAGGCGTGGCGCCCGAGTTTCCACGGGTATACGTAGGTGGGGTGATCGTCCCGAACGTGGGCGCCTCGGGTGGTGTGTGGTAGCGCGTCAATCGGGCTGGACTGGATGACCCACGCTCATTCCGTGCCGTTACGCACGGGGCGTACGTGCGATAGGTCAACGGGTTGGGCAAACGGTATCTCGTACCTGTCAGCTTGGTAATAGTGCCACTAGCGTCTGCACAATCAAGAATGGTGCCCGCGTTTTCGTAGGTCTGTGAAACGATCTGAACGTTGTAGTCGAAACCGCTCTCCAAGGTGACATACCAGTCGATTGCGTTTGTCTTGGTACCGGCTGACGTACTCGGCTCCGGTTTCTGTCCGTCGGCGACGCCGCCGGTAGGGGCGGCGTCTGGCTCAGCGGGTGGCGTTGTAGCCCACACCAAGGAGACATCGCCGTACTGCGTGTTGCCGTCCCCGTCCTCCCATGTGCCCACTACGCAGAGTCCGCGCTTTTGACCACGATCGCCGCCGCCGCCAGTATCGCCATTTACGGCAAGCGTCTTGGCGAACTCAGATTCCGCTGCAAACCATCCGGAATTGGCGGCATCGGATGCCGCATCGACGAAAGTGGTAGGTGCGTCCGCCTCCGTCCCGAGCGACGGGCACGAACCGCTCCGAAGAACGGCGACCTGATACTGGATCCGGGCATCGGACGCTGGAGTCCAAGACCAGGTAATGGTGCCTTGTGGAGGCGCTTCCGTGCTCATCTCGGATGTCCAAGTGATGCCTAAGGGGTCGTCGCCGCCGGTCACCTCTTCTTCCTTGGCGGTGCCGGTCGTTTGTTCGGAGGCCGAGGGCGAACTCCAGTCACTGACCTGCCTCGTGTCGTCATCCTCTTCCGGATGGGCGCGGACCTGGAACTGGTAAGCCGTGCCCTGCTCCAATCTGCTCGCCACGCACTCCTCGTCGGTCACGAATTCGTCGTCGCCGGGTCCGCAGGTCGCACCGCCCCAGGTGCCGGTGCCGACCCGCTGCTGGACTTCATATCGGGCGACCTCGTCCACCTCGTCCTCGTCCGTGGACCAAGTCAGCCTGATCGTCGCGTTGGTCGGCGTGCCGGCCCTGACATTCGTCGGCGCTGACAACTCCCTCACGGTCGGCGCGGGCGGACGCTCCGAGGCGCCCTTGACCGTCTCGCTCCAGGCGCCGAACACCGGCTCCGAAATCGTGCCGAAGTACGCCCGCACCCGCAGGTAGCGGTCCGACCGCGACGGCAAACCCGTAACGGTGTGCGTCGTCCTGCTCGTGAACCCCCGCCGGGCGTCGTCCGGAATCGTCGCGCTGCCGCTGTCCTGCACCTCGTACCCAACCGCGTCCGGCACCTCGTTCCAGCTCCAGGTGATCGTGGTGTCCGTCTGTCCCGTCGTCCGGAGGTTCATCGGCGTTCCCGGAACCATCGGCGCCGCCGCCGTCGTCATTCCCATCAGGTGGGCGGACCAGTCACTGGTGAGCCGGTCATCACCGGTTCCCGTCGCCGAACGCACCCGCAGGTAGCCGCTCGTCTCCGCCGCGAGACCCGTCTTTCGGTAGGAGAACTGCTCGGCGGTCCGGACGATGATCTCGTCCTCGCCGGTGAACGCCTCGTTCGTGCTGTACTGCGCGTCATAGCCGCTCACGTCGGGCACCGGGGTCCAGCTCCACTCGATGAAGTCCGCCCCGCGGTCCGAAATGCGGAGCCCCTCCGGCGTTGCGGGAGGATCGGGCTCCGGGGTGGGCGTCGGAGTCGGAGTTGGTGGCGCCGGGGCCGGCGTCGTCGGGGCCGGCACCTCCTCGTCTCCACAGCCCGGGATCAGTGCGACGAGCCCGAGGGCCAGGAGCGCCAGGGCGCCGGAGCGAAGGAACCTAGATGCCATTACTGGCCTCCCGAAAGGAATAAGGAACAAGGAATGCAGCCAGCACTTTCGACTCTCAGCAGGGTGACTTTGACTTATATCCTGACCGACCGGGAGGCAGAAAACCGGGATGCTGGCTGCGGGGAAGGACCCCGGCGATCCGAAGCAAAACAAGAAGAAACGGCACCGAGGGGCCGAGGCACCGACCGCCGCAAGGCCGATGGCGGCACGCGGTCAGTTGGGATTCGAGAACCCGTTGACCCCTCGACGAATCGGAGCAAGCGTGGCAGGAGAGTTCTGATGCGCTCTGGGCTCACGTGAAAACCTCCTGATGGTCAGCTTGCGGGTTCTTTTCTACGATGGGTGTCTTGTTCTCGGGCCTTGAGCCGAACTCCGGGGCCGAAGCCCCGGAGCCCACTCTCGGCGGCCCCCGAAGGAGCCGCCGATTGCGTCCTCAGATACTCACGAACTCGCCTTGCAGCTGAGGTACCGGCCAACCGTGCCGCCGGGTCCGTCAGACAGTGCGCCACCCACGCCTCCGGATCCCATCCGGCCTTGCGCATTCCAGGTGCACTCGAACATGACATCACGCTCGGTTTCGCACTTGAAGGCAGAGCCAGACGTGAAGGTGACGGTTCTCGGGATCTCTACGACGGCGTCACAGCCGGGGCCGTCATCATCGTCCGTGCACTTCTTATTGTCAGAATCTCCTTCGTAGTTGTCAGCCTCCTTGTTGGGACCGGCCTCCCTCAACAGGTTCGATACACCGCTGTCGTCGACTTGGTCGCCTGCTTTAGTAGCGTCAGGTGCCTCCACGGCCGTCGTCAAGGGGTCGTCGACCACTACCGTATCCCTGACGTCGGGCGCGGAGAGGTCAATCTTTCCGATGTCGTCGTACAACGGATCACCGTCCTTGTCAAGCAGGTTCAACGTGATCGCGCCACCAGCGTACAGGTCCACCGACGCTCCACCAGCAACACCGTCCGCGTCGAACCAGATCGTCCCGAACTGTCGGGGCTTGGCCTTGCTCGTCGCCTTCCAGGCAAGCATGTCGCCCGGCGCCGTTTCGGCAGGGACGAAGCCGTCGGCAAGTGCGGTCGCCCCGGTAGCGTCTTCAATCTCATGGCTGCTTGAATCCGGATCGGAGCGGGTGCCGGTGTTTTCGGTTTTCTGAGTCCCGAAATTGCCGGTGATGCTGGCACTACCCGTGTTCCAGCCCGCCTCCAGCGCACGATCCACCTCTTCCTCGAAGAGGACATCGCACACTTCCACGAGTTCGGCTGCCTTCACGGTCACGGGTTCGCAAGCGAGATCCTCGTCCTCGGCGTTCACGAAAGGATTCTCCTCCCACTCGACCGAGCCCCAGGAAACCGCGGAATCCTTAGCCGCGAGTTCGATGGAGTAGTCCGCCAGATAGTTCGCTCCTTGTGACCTGATCCGGAAGCAACCGTCCGGCTTCTTGATGCTGAGCGCCCCCCCTGTGGGGTAGTTGTCATCGTCGCAGGCCCATGTGCCGTCGATCAGATCGTCAGGGTCGACCGGCGCACCGAAGTAAGGGGCGGTCGCGAGGTCCGCTGAGGCAGGTGCGGCGAAGAGCACCGTGGGGCCATAGGCGCTGGCACTGACGGACTTCGTGTCGAGGCCCGCCGTCTTGCCCGTCATGGTGATCGTGCTCTTGAGGCTGGAGTCTTTTGCACTCGGCCCGGTAACCATGAGGGCGCTGCCGAAGTGATGCTTGACCGTCAGGTCCGCCGTGGACGTGTACACCCAGCCGACATCTATCCCGTCGTCAGCGGTGGGATCGTCGCCTTGGTTGCCGGGATCCCCAGGATTTGGGTCCGGATTGACGGCGCTGTTGTCCACGAATCCGATCTGAAGGTCCAGAGTGTGTTCCCAGGTCTCGCAGGTGGTCGAATCCGCGATCGAGATCTCCGGCGCGTCCATGCCCTCCATGCACGCGAACGGGCCGCAGGTCACGTAGGTCATGTGGGGCGTCGGCTCCACCTCCTGGTTGGCCCCACGGTTGATCCGCGTGATCTTGAAGGTCGCACCGTCCCCGACGACAGCCGTCTGCATGGCGTTCCAGGTCGTTCCGGAGAACGGCTCGGCGCCATTCGTCGCCGGAAGGCCGAGGCCAGCATCAACAAGGCCCTCGGCCCAGCCATCCCCATACGGCTGGATGAGGACTTCATCGCCCTCCGGCATGACCGAAACCGTGATTTTCCTATTCACGGAAGCCATGGCCATCTCCGCGTCCGTCTCTTCGTCGGGACACATCGCGTAGCCCACGCAGTCCTTGTCGTCGGTTGCCTCAGGCAGCGTGAACTCGACCATGATCTGGCTCGGCACCGGATCGGGCTTCGGCGGCGGCATGGCGGACATGCCGGTCACGTGGGTCGACCAGCCGCTCAGGGCCAGTCCAGAGAGGTCGCCCGCGACCGCCGCAGCCAGCGCCTCGGGCGTCCCGGTACCCGCGGCCACCCGCAGATACACGCTGGTCTCGGGCGGAAGCTCAGCAGCCGTAAACGACGTCTCCTGGGTCAGGGCGACCTTGTCGGTGTCGTCGAACATCTCGTCGAAACTCGCCTGCACCGCATAGCCGAGAGCGCCTTCAACGGCGTTCCAGTGCCAGGTGATGGAAGTCTCGGTCGTATCGTCAACGTGAAGGCCGGTAGGCGTGGCAGGAGCCTCGGGCTCAGGCTCGGGCTCCGGCTCCGGTTCCGGCTCAGGTGCCGGCGGCGGCGGCGGTGGTGCCGGT
>Ga0209544_1004252_pt1 | contig 10184 bp, 14 predicted proteins | sample MesohylPK_FD_187297 | JGI IMG/M metagenome (GOLD analysis project Ga0209544, IMG submission 187297) | Host-associated microbial community of the marine sponge Aplysina aerophoba from Gulf of Piran - sponge mesohyl, lysed by proteinase K... | ecosystem: Host-associated > Porifera > Sponge >...
CAGCGCCCCCGGCCCTGCCACGGCCGAGGGCCGCGGCGGCGGCCGGCGCTGGGTACCGCGCTGGCTCAGCGAGATCATCAGCGAGCTGCGCAAGGTGACGTGGCCTACCCGCCACGAGGTCGGGTACCTCACACTGGTGGTGATCATCGTCTCGGCGTTCTTCGGCGCCATCCTTGGCGTCGCCGACCTCGGCTTCAACTGGATCATCGAGAGCACGGTGCTGCGCTAGAGACGCGCGGGCCACGGAACGGGACTAGCGCGGAGCGTTCATCGGCCCTGGTGGGTCGGGACGCACGCAGGGGGCCTCATGACGACTGAGCAGGAACGGGCACGGGACGCGCTCACCGGCGGCGTCCTCACGCCTGCCGCGCACCCGCCGCCGCCGAATCCCTACACCGCCAGCCTCATCGAGGAGGCGGACGAGCCCGAGGTCGTCGCGGCCGACGACGATCGCGCCTGGTACATCATCCAGACGTACTCCGGCTACGAGAACAAGGTGAAGAAGAACCTGGACCAGCGCATCAAGCAGATGGACCTGGGCGACCTCATCTTCCAGGTGGTGATCCCCACCGAGGAGGAGATCGAGATCCGCGACGGCCAGCGCCGCACGGTCTCCAAGAAGCTCTTCCCCGGCTACGTGCTCATCCAGATGCTGATGGAGGACGACGCCTGGAGCCTGGTCCGCAACACCCCCGGGGTCACCGGCTTCGCCGGCGGCAACGAGGAGGAGGGCTCGCGCCCGGTGCCCCTCGACGACGAGGAGGCGGGGCGGATCCTGCGCCAGATGGACGCGGGGACCCCGCGCATCAACGTCGGGTTCGCGATCGGCGAGTCCGTGCGGGTCATCGACGGCCCGTTTATCGACTTCGTGGGACAGGTGGACGACATCAACCTCGACAAGGGCAAGGTGCGGGTGATGGTCTCGATGTTCGGCCGCGAGACGCCGGTCGAGCTCGACTTCCTGCAGGTCGAGAAGCAGTAGGACCCGAGGCAGGGAGGATCGAACGATGGCGAAGCGCGTTCGCGCGATGGTGAAGCTACAGATTCCGGCAGGGCGGGCGAACCCCGCGCCACCGGTGGGCACTGCGCTGGGCCCCCACGGCATCAACATCATGGACTTCTGCAAGGCGTACAACGCGCGCACGCAGGCGCAGTCCGGCCAGATTATCCCGGCCATCATCACGATCTTCGAGGACCGCTCGTTCACCTTCGAGCTGCGCACGCCGCCTGCCTCGGACCTGCTGCGCAAGGCGGCAGGCGTCGAGAAGGGCGCCGCGAACCAGCTCACCGAGGTGGTGGGCGAGGTCACCATCGCGCAGGTGCGCGAGATCGCCGAGACCAAGCTCCCGGACCTCAACACCGACGACATCGAGCAGGCAGTCAGGATCATCGAGGGCACCGCGCGCTCGATGGGAATCGAGGTCAACTAGCGATGCCGAAGCGAGGCAAGCGCTACCGAACCGCCAGCGAGCAGATCGACGCCGACCGCCTCTACGAGCCGGACGAGGCTCTGGGCATGGTGCGCACCAGCGCGACCGCGAAGTTCGACGAGACCGTCGAACTGCACCTGCGGACGGGCCTGGACGGCCGCCACGCCGAGCAGCAGATCCGCGGCTCGGTGACGCTCCCGCACGGGCTCGGCCGTGATCAGACGGTGATCGTCTTCGCCGAGGGCGAGGCAGTGTCGCAGGCCCTCGCGGCGGGCGCGAACGAGGCCGGCGGCGACGAGCTGATCCAGCGTGTCGCCGATGGCTGGACGGACTTCGATGTCGCGATCGCGCAGCGCGAGCTGATGGGGAAGGTCGGCCGGCTGGGTCGCATCCTCGGTCCGCGCGGGCTGATGCCGAACCCCCGCAACAACACCGTGATGGACGCGGCCAACATCCCGCGCGCGGTGCAGGAGGGGAAGTCGGGGCGCGTCGAGTTCCGGCTGGACCGCACGAACCTGGTGCATATGGCGCTGGGCAAGGTGTCGTTCAGCGACGACCAGCTCACGGAGAACCTGAGCGCGATCATCGCCGAGATCGTCAAGGCGCGCCCGTCCGACATCAAAGGGCAGTACATCCGCTCCGCCACGCTGACCTCGACGATGGGGCCCGGCGTGCACGTCGACGTGCAGCCGTTGCTGGCGCTCGCCGCGGAGACATAGCAGACTGATGCGAGCGCCCCGCACAGTCGGGGCGCACCGCCGGAGACCACGGGTCCGCCGGGCCAGCCGCCCGAGCGGATAAAGGCAAGAGGCCGCCCGTGCAGGTGGGACCAGTTGCAGGCTGCGCGCGAGGGCTCCTCGCGGCGCCGGTAACGCCCTCCCACCGCGTGGTGGCGAGGGCGTTTTGCTTGGGGCCGCGCGGACGAGTCGCGGCCGGAACGGGGGCAGCGTGCCGACGGAGCGAAAGATCGCGCTGGTCGCCGAGATCAAGGCGCTGATCGAGGAGTCCGAGATCGCCATCGGCATGGCCTACCAGGGCATGCCGGTGACTGACCAGACGCAACTGCGCCGCCAACTGCAGGAGGCCGGCGTCTCCCTGCGCGTCGTGAAGAACACGCTGCTGCTGCGCGCCGCCGACGAGGCCGGCAGCGAGGCGCACCGTGCCCTCGCCGATGGACCGACGGCGCTGGTCACGCACCCGGACGACCCGGTGGCCGCCGCGCGCGCGGTCGCGAACTGGCGGCGCGACCACGCTGACACGCCGTTCGAGGTGCGGAGCGCCGTCCTCGGCGGCCAGGTGGTGGACGCGGCGTACGTCACGGACCTCGCCACGGTCCCGCCGCGCGAAGAGCTGCTCGGGAGGCTGGCGGGCGGGCTGACGGGCAAGATCACAGAGCTGGTCATGCTGCTCCAGGCGTCGACCCGCGACCTCGCGGGGCTGATCGACGCGCGGGCGCAGCAGCTGGAGGAAGCAGAGGCATAACCCGGCGCCACGGTCCCGCAAGAGCGGGCTGCGCCGGCAGGCTGGGAGGAGCACGACAATGGCGAAGGTGGAAGACGCGCTCGACATCATCCGGGGCATGACCCTGCTCGAGCTGCGCGACCTCAACAAGGCGATCGAGGACGAGTTCGGCGTGACCGCCGCCGCCCCGATGGCGATGGCCGTGGCGCCCACGAACGGCGACGGCGGTAACGGCGCCGCGGCGGTCGAGGAACAGGTCGAGTGGGACGTGGTGCTCACGGACTTCGGGGCCAACAAGATCAACGTCATCAAGGCCGTCCGCGAGCTGACCTCGCTGGGCCTGAAGGACGCCAAGGACGTGGTCGAGGCCGCGCCCAAGGCCATCCGCGAGGCCATCACGAAGGACGAGGCCGACGCGGCCAAGACCAAGCTCGAGGAAGCCGGCGCGACCGTCGAGCTGAAGTAGACGAACGCCTGCCGCGCTCCCGGCGAAGCGCCGGGGGCGCGTGCTAGGCTCGTACAGTGGAATGCTACCTGTGCGAGCGCGACGCCGCGCACGAGTGCGCTCGCTGTGGCGCGCTGTACTGCGACGACCACGGCGACGCCCTGTGCGAGCGTTGCGGAGATCCCGACCTTGCCCTGCCCTCGCACCGCCTCTACCGGGGGTCGCTGCTCGCGCTCTTCGCGGGCAGCCTCTTCGCGCTGTGGCTGCTGATCCGTCCGCCCGGCGGCGACGAATTCGCAACCACGCCGATCACGCCGGTCGTCGGGCCCGCGACCATCGTGCTCGCACCCGACCCCACTCCAACCTCGACGGCGACCGAGCAGCCGGCCACCTCGACGGCCACACCGACGCCCACCGCGGCGACCGAGACCACGCCAACACCCTCACCCACGGCAACGCCGAGCCCGACGCCTTCGCCCACCGCTTCACCAACGCCAACACCCTCACCGTCCCCTACCCCAACGCCGTCCCCGTCACCAACGCCGACGCCATCACCGTCCCCAACGCTGACGACCGGGCCCTACATCGAGCACACCGTGGAGTCGGGCGACCACCTCAGCGCTATCGTGGCGAGGTATGTTCCCGACGACGCGGACTGGGAGGAATTCCAGGCCCGTATCATCGAGCTCAACGACATCGAGAACCCCGCCTCCCTGGACATCGGACAGGTACTGCAGATCCCACGCGAATGACGATGACCGTGAACAGCCAGCCCACATCGGGAATGCGGAGCACACGATGACGCAGCCACCCGTCGAACGTGACCCGTACGCGGTCCTCGGCGTTGCGCGGGATGCGACTCGCGATGCGATCCGCCAGGCCCACCGCGAGCTCAGCGCCTACTACGCCTCCGGCCGCGCCGGCGACGACGCCGACGAGCGACTGCGCCACGTCAACGAGGCCTACGAGGTGCTGTCGACTCCGTCGCGCCGCCGCAGCTACGACCAGTCGCAGCCGGAGGCAGTCGCAGCGGCGGCCGAGCCGGCGCGGGCGGCCTCACCTGCCGAGCGCGAGCCGTTCGCCATGCGCATGCCCACGCGTCGCGAGGAGCTCTTCCGCTACGAACTCGTCGGCGAGAACATGGGGCACCGCCGCACGCTGCAACGCATGGTGCTGATGTACGGCCCGCTCACCCTCGCGGCGATCGCGCTCCTGATGCTGCCGCTCTTGAGCCTCCTCGGTGGCAGGTACGGGGCGGTGATCCCGCTGGTCATCATCATCGTGGTCATCCTGGCGCTGGCGTTCCAGGCAGTCATGGCGCTGCGGGACCTGCGCTCCCAGCCCCTGTTCACGCGCGGCGAGGTGCAGCGCACGTGGTCCAAGGGCGGGCTCCTGTGGTTCTTCCGCTCGCACTTCGTGATGGTCAACCGCCAGGTCTTCGTCGTGCCCCCGGAGATGTGGGTGCGCGTGGGTGAGGGCGAGATGGTGGAGGCGCACCACTGGCCGCACACCCGCACCGTCATCCGCCTGATCCTGCTGCACGGCTCCGAGGAGGAACTCGGCGGCCTGGATCCCGAGACGCCGACCGTACCGCTCTGATGCTCGCGCGCGGCGCCGCCGTCCTCGCCGTCGCGGCCATCGCCGGTGCAGTGGCGTGGGCAGCGACCGCCGACCGGGGCATGGCGAGCGTGCGCTCCGAGTCCTATCCGCCGTTCCGGATGGTCTGGTTCGAGGAGGACGCGCGGGGCGACGTCTACACCATCGAGCTGATGTGGCGCGGCTCCCGGTCGTGGACCACCGTGCTGCGCGCGAGCTCGGCAGACCCTCGCTCCGTCGGGCGCACCGGGACATGGAACGGCGTGACGCTCACGAACGACGACCCATCCGAGGGACGCCAGACGTACCGGCCCGAGCTCACCGTGGATGCGCCGCTCGTACCGGCGCAATGGCTCCTCGCCGCGCGGTACTCGGAGGACGAGGGGTGGGAGCCCCTCGGCCTCGACGCCGACGGCAACGAGCATTTCCGCAAGGTCGAGACCCGCAACGGGCGGCAGCGGAGCATCGTCCGCACCCGCGACCCCCGGACCGGGTTGGTGGTCGCGACGACCACCACCGTCGACGGGCAGCGCACGACCGCGGTGCGCGTGATCGAACTCGAGATCCTGCCGCGGCCGGCGACTTACCCCTGAGCCGCCGCGCCTCGCATTGACGAGTATCGCACGTCCGTTCTATAACGAGGCTCCCACCACCGCGCGAGGAGCCGTCCCGTGAGCGAGTCACCACCCGGAGCCGCCGTGACGGGGCATCAGGCGCGCGTGGCCGAGATGCCGGCCACGGACCGCCCGCGCGAACGCCTCGAGCGGCTCGGGCCGCAGGCGCTCACCAGCGCCGAGTTGCTCGCGATCCTGCTGCGCACCGGCACCGCCGAGGAGGGCGTGCTCCAGCTCGCCTCGCGGCTGCTCCGGGACCACGGCGGCCTGCGCGGGCTCGCCGGGGCGGACCTGCCGACGCTCGCGCGCACGCGCGGCGTGCGCATCGCCAAGGCCTCCACCATCGCCGCGGCGTTCGAGCTCGGCCGGCGGCTCGCCCTCGAAGGCGACGACCTGCGTCCGCTCATCGAGGGGCCGAAGGACATCGCGCGGCAGCTCCGGGGCAAGCTGGAGTTGCTGCCGCAGGAGGAGTTGCACGTGCTGGTGGTCGACACCAAGCACCGCCTGCTGGGCTCCTCGATGGTGTACCGGGGGTCGATCAACAGCGCGCCGGGGCGGGTCGGAGAGATCTTCCGGGAGGCGGTCCGGCGCAACGCGTGGGCGGTGGCGGTGGCGCACAACCACCCCTCGGGCGATCCCGCGCCCAGCGTGAACGACGTTGAGTTCACGCGGGATCTCGTCGAAGCGGGCGCGTTGCTGGACATCGAGGTGCTCGACCACGTGGTGTTCGGGCGCGGCGCCCATGTCTCGATGCGCGAGCGTCGGCTTGGCTTCGACGAACCCTAACACATCGTGAATCGTGTCACGTGCTACGATCGGGTCGCGCCGTGCGGGACGGCGCGGCAGGGCGCGGGATGCACTGGCTCGACCTGGCTATTGTTGCTGTGATCACGTGGCTGACGTACCGCGCCTTCACTGTCGGGCTGATCCGCGAGCTCGTCACCACCGCGGCGGTGATCCTCGGCGCCGTGCTCGCCGGACAGTTCTACAGCGAACTGTCCGACGACATCGCGTTCGCCATCGAGGATCCCGCGTGGCGTGACTTCGCCGCGTTCGCCTCGATCTTCATCGGCGTGATCGTGATCGGTCAGGTCGGCGCCTCGCTGCTGCGGCGCGCGGCGTCGGTGCTGCTGCTCGGCTGGGTCGACCGCGTGGGCGGCGCGGCGTTCGGTTTCGCGCAGGGGTTCCTGCTCGTCGAGGTGCTGCTGTTCGCAGGGATTACGTTCCCGGTGTCCTCCGCCGTGGACGCCGCGATCGAGGCGTCACTGCTGGCGCCCGTGTTCATCGAGACGATCCCCGTCCTGCTCGAGCTGTTGCCACAGGAGTTCGAGACAGCGGTGGACATGCTCGCCAGCTAGGACCCCGCCGCGCGGTGCGGCGCCCGGATCGCTCCTCGATGTGACCACGCGCGGCGCAATCCTCTACACTGCGGCGCGACGGGAGCCCACACGCGAGTGTCGATCCACCGCCAGGCGCTGGTCCTCAATCAGAACTATGAGCCGCTGAACGTCTGCGGCGTGCGCCGCGCCGTGGTCCTCGTGTTCGGCGGTAAGGCCGATCTCATCGAGACCGGCGACCTGTCGATCCGCGGCGTCGACCGCGAGTACCCCACGCCCTCGGTGATCCGTCTCCGTCACCCCGTGCGGCGACCGCTCCCGCAGGTGCGGCTGACGCGCCGCGAGGTGTTCGCGCGCGACCGCCAGCAGTGCCAGTACTGCGGCAAGCACGGCCACGACCTGACGCTCGACCACGTCATGCCGCGACACCGCGGCGGCCCGCACGAGTGGGAGAACCTGGTCACCGCCTGCCGCTCCTGCAACCACCGCAAGGGCGGCCGCACCCCGCGCGAGGCGCGGATGCGGCTGATGAAGCAGCCGGTCAAGCCGCGCGTCACCGTCGCGCAACTCTTCGCGCACCACCTCAAGAGCTACCACGAGTGGCGTCCGTTCCTGCTCGGCTGGCTGGACCGCGAGAGCCAGGCCGCGTTCGCCTCCTCCGGCTAGCACTCCCACCACCCACACCACTGGAACGCGGCTCGCTCGACGGACCCTCACCCCCCGCCCTCGCCCGTACCTGCGGGGTATCCCCGCATCGAGGCGAGTCGAGGGCTCGCCCTCGGCTCGCCGACCCAGCCATACGGCGGGCGAGGGAGCCGGATGAGGGTCCGGCTGGCGAGGTTCCGAGGGCTCCTCGCGGGTTGCTTGCACCCCGCAGACCCCCTCACCCTCACACTCTCCCCCTCCCGCGGGGTATCCCCGCATCGAGGCGAACTGCGGGCTGAGCCCGCGGCTCGCCGACCGAGACACACAGGGGCGAGGGGATCAGACCGGGAGGTTCTCATGACGTTCTGGGACGGCAAGGTGGCGGTGATCACCGGCGGGGGCGGCGGCATCGGCCGCGCGAGCGCCCTGCTCTTCGTCGAACGCGGCGCGCGTGTCGTCATCGCCGACCTCAAGGAGGACGGCGGCCACGAGACCGTCGAGCTGGCGGGCGGGCCGGAGCACGCCGTGTTCGTGCGCGCCGACACCACCTCGGTCGACGATGTCGGGCGCCTCATGGCCGCCGCCGTCGACGCGTTCGGCCGCATCGACGTGCTGCACAACAACGCGGCGATCATCGAGCGCTTCGACCGCATCGAGGACGAGCCGGTGGAGCGCTTCCGCCGCGTGATCGACATCAACCTCAACGGGCTGTTCATCTGTTCGAAGGCGGCGGTGCCGCACCTGCGGGCGCAGGGCGGCGTGATCGTCAACATGTCGTCGATGGGCGCGGTGGGGGCGGCGAACATCCTCGCCTACGGCTCGGCGAAGGCCGGCGTGCTCGCGCTCACGCGCGGCCTCTCGCAGCAACTCGCGGCCGACGGCATCCGCGTCAACGCGATCATGCCGGGGCTCGTCGAGACGCCGATGACGGCCGAGGGCCCGGCCATCGCACGAGCACGACGCGAGCAGTTGCCGGTGTTCCAGCCGGAAGAGATGGCGCGCGCGGTGGCGTACGCCGCGGAGCACGAGGAGCTGAACGGCGCGTTCCTCCAGTACGTGCCCACCGCGGAGGGGCCGCGCTTCGCGATGATGGAGCCGTGGACGTGGGAGCCCCTGGAGCTGTAGTCGCGCTACACTGCGCACCCAGCGATCCTCGGGGCATCCGCCCGGGCGGCGCTGACGGACGGTTGAGCAACGGCGCATCGAGCGCGCGATGGGAGGTCCGGCATGGACTGGGGCGACAGCCCGGAGCAGGCAGCATTCAGGCAGCGGGTACGCGACTTCGTCCAGGAGCGCCTCCCCGACCACTACCGCCGCAAGGCCGCGGGCGCGGCCGACGAGTCCTGGAGCGGCGGCTGGGCGACCGACCGCGCCGGCGAGGGTGAGGCGCACGACGCCGCCGTCGAGTGGGCGCAGGCGCTTTCCGAGCAGGGCTGGATCGCCCCGCACTGGCCTGAGGAGTTCGGTGGCGGCGGCCTCTCCTCGGTGGAGCAGTTCATCTTCAACGCCGAGCTGGCCGACCTCGGCGCACCCTCGGGCGTCGGTGGCTCGGGCGTCTCGATGCTGGGGCCGACGCTGATCGCGCACGGCTCAGACGACCAGAAGGAGCAGTACCTCTCCGAGATCCTCACCGGCGAGGTCTCGTGGGCGCAGGGCTACTCCGAGCCGGGCGCCGGCTCGGACCTCGGCTCGCTGCAGACGCGCGCCGTCCGCGACGGCGACGAGTACGTGGTCAACGGCCAGAAGATCTGGACCTCCGGCGCGCACAACGCCGACAAGATCTTCGCGCTGGTCCGCACCGACCCGGACGCGCCGAAGCACCGCGGCATCTCGTTCCTGCTGATCGACGACATCCACACCGAGGGCCTCTCGGTGCGGCCGCTGGTCAACATGTCCTGGAAGCACGGCTTCAACGAGACGTTCTTCGAGAACGTGCGCGTGCCCGTCAACATCGTGGGCGAGGAGAACCGCGGCTGGTACGTCGGCATGACGCTGCTCGACTACGAGCGGTCCAACATCAGCGGCGCGATCGCCTCCCGCAAGGAGCTCGACCGCCTCATCGGCTACCTCAACAGCGACGAGGGCCAGGAGCGCACGTACATGCGCCCCGGCGTCCGCACGGCCATCACGGACCGGTACATCGAGTCCGAGGTCGGGTTCAACTTCTCGTTCCGCATCGTCTCGATGCAGAACGCGGGAATCATCCCGAACTACGAGGCGTCGACCTCGAAGCTGTTCATGTCGGAGCTGGTGCAGACCACGGCGCGAACGGCGACGAAGGCGCTGGGCCTCCACGCCAACGTGTGGGCCGAGGACTCGGAGTGGACGCCGATGCACGCCTACTTCACGCACCGTTACGTGACGACGATCCCGAACACGATCGGCGGCGGCACGTCCGAGATTCAGCGCAACATCATCGCCACCCGCGGCCTCGGGCTGCCTCGCGGCTAGCGCGGACACGCCCCCCGCAGGGGGCACGGCGACGCAACGAAGTCCGGGGGCGGCTGAGCCGCCCCCGGCGCACGTCCGAGGGCCCTGCTCTGATCCCCTCGCCACCGTCAACGCCGGCCGGACCCTCACCCCCCGCCCTCTCCCGCAAGCGGGCAAGGGGGCCGGATCTGATCCCCTCGCCCCCCGCGAAGGGGGGAGAGGGTAA
>Ga0209544_1004255_pt1 | contig 10176 bp, 9 predicted proteins | sample MesohylPK_FD_187297 | JGI IMG/M metagenome (GOLD analysis project Ga0209544, IMG submission 187297) | Host-associated microbial community of the marine sponge Aplysina aerophoba from Gulf of Piran - sponge mesohyl, lysed by proteinase K... | ecosystem: Host-associated > Porifera > Sponge >...
CCCGCAAGCGAACCTCTCGGTGGTCGATTGTTGCCTCCATGGTGAGTGTTTCCGCATCTGGGTGGAATTTTTGTCCTCCCATTTTTTCTACGGGACAGACTCCTAGGTCGGGCGCAGCCCGGGCGCGAAACCGGCGGCCACCCGGCGATCAGCCCGGGCTCTTCCGCAGCCGGGTGGCGCGCTTTTCCAGTTCCTTCCGGTAGCGCCGGCTCGTTTCCCGGCCCATCTCGATCCGCGGGAGCCGCTCCAGGGCGTCCTCGACGTGGATGAGCGCCCGGGCCGGTTCCTTCCGCTGGTGCTCCTCGTGCTTGGCGAACCAGACGAGGACGTCCAGTTGCTCCCGGGAGTCCGAGGTGCTCACCTGGCGCCAGAGGTCGAGCGCGCCCTCCCAGTCGCCGAGTTGCTTGCGCCGCTCCCCGAGATCGAGCAGGCAGCGGTCGCGGTTGTGGCCGGAGAGCCCGGCGGATAGCGCCCGCTCCAGCAGCGGGATGGCCTTTTCCGACTCCCCGCGCCGCCAGAAGTGGTGTCCGGCGCCGTGCAGGTCCGCCGGGTCGTCGCTGTGCCAGTCGTCGGCCATCCGCTCGAGCGCCCGCAGCGCGAGCGCCGCCAGCGTGACGATGTCGTAGCGGTTGTGCGACAGCACCGATTCCATGGCGGGGTGGTGTCCGTAGCGGAGGAAGTCGAAGAAGACCTGCGGGATCCGGTCTCCGGGGATGTCGTCGTCACGTTCCACTTCCAGGACTTCGCGCTCGAGCGTGCCCAGCCGGGCGTTTTCGTGCCGCGGCTTGAACAGCCGGCGCGCCGGGTGGAGCAGGTCGAGATGACGGACGCCGCGGAAGGGGGACGGCACGCCGTTGAGCGCGAAGCGGGTTTCCAGCAGGGGAAGGTCGAAACTGCCCCCGTTGTAGGTGACGAGGTCGCGCCGTCCCGCCGCCAGCACCGCCAGTTCCTCGAGCATGGCGGCCTCCCCCACCGGACTCCGCATGAGGAACTGCGTGACCCGGAAACGGTCTTCCTCCACGTAGCCGACCCCGATCAGAAAGGCGAAGGTCCCGGTCCCGCCCGCCAGCCCGCTGGTTTCGGTATCCAGGAAAAGCGCCCGGGACAGGTCCACCCCGGGCTCCTCGGGCCGGATCTGGAGGCGGGCGCATTCTTCCTCCGTGATCTCGGTGAGCCGGAGCAGGGTCGCGCCTCCGTAACGGGAGCCCAGCGGGAAGTCGTGGTGTTCCCGGGAAAAAGGCTCCTGTGGCTCCGCAACCGGCCCTGCCGGCGGCCCTGCGAATTCCGCACCCTCGCCGGTCCAGGTCCCGTCGCCCTCCCGGCTTCCGAACGAGGGAGCCCCCGTGGCCGCCGGGGCATCCGGCGGGGCCGATCCGGTGGTCCCGGTTCCGGCGACCCTCAGTTCCTTCCAGCCGCGCTCGGTGCGCCGCAGGAGTTCCCGGGCCCTCTCCAACCGAGCGGTCTTGGCGTCCTCCCCTTCGGCATTCCCCGAAGCCGGTGGGGGAGGGGAGTCCCATCCCGTCCCGGCCGCCGGCTCCGCGGCCGCTCTCGGAGGACCGGGAGTGACGATCCGGGCGCGCTGCCGCCGGATCCGTTCGGCGAGCGACGTCCGGTCGGGCGTCATTGCAAGGCCGGCTCTCCTGGTCAGGGGGCGCCGGCGGGGACGGCGGCGAACGCCGCCTCCCGGCTCCCGATCCCCTCGAGGATCGCGACCGCCGCCGCCTTGCCGTGACGTCCGATCTCGCCCACCGGCCCCACGCAGGACGGGCACCCCGCCTGGCAGGGACAGCGCTCGATGAGTCCGAGCGTTTCGACGAGCAGCGTGGCGCGGGACTCCCAGAGCGGCTCCGAGAAACCGATCCCGCCCGGATAGTTGTCGTAGATGAAGATCCGGGTCACGGCGTCCGTTTCGCCGGGATTCGCCTCCCTGGCGTCTGCGAGCGGCGTCCCGGCTTCACTCGAACCCGTCCCGATGGCAGACCCCAGGTCCTGGGCTTCGCACATGAGGAAGGTCGTCGCCACCGCCCGCATCGCGTTGCGGATCCCGCGGATGCCGTCCCGCCGGTCTTCGGGACCGAAGGGAACCGCTTCCAGCACCTCGGGCGGGGCTTCGAGCCAGAACGCGGTGGTGTGCATCTCGACGGCCGGCATGTCGAGTTCGCCGGAGCCCACGTTCTCGCCCGTGAAGAACTTGATCTTCTTGAAGCCGACGACCTGCTTGACGACGTGAACTTCGCCGTGGGCCGCGGGCGGGGACGGATCCGGCGCGGTGGAGAAAGTGTCCAGGATCGTTACCTTCGTGTGGGTGACCGCGTCCGTGTAGTAGTCGCTTTCGATGGGGCGGACCTCCGCCCGCCGTTCCTGGTGGTCCAGTTGCTCGACGTAGTAGGTGTCGCTCTCGAGCATGTAGATGGCTTTCTCGTGGAGCGTCGAATGGGCGCTCACGAAGTCCACCTCCGCGATGACCCGTCCGCTTTCCCGTTCGTGCACCACGAAGTTGTCGGAGCTGATGGAACGCAGGCTCACGCTGTTCGCCGGGTAGGAGTCGGCGGTCCAGAACCAGCGGTCGCCGGCGCGGTAGAGGATCCGCTCCTCCTCGAGCACCCCCAGCAGCTCTTCCAGGTTCTCGGCGCCGAACCTCTCACCCTTCCGAAACGGCAGCTCGAAGGCCGCACACTTGAGGTGTTCGATGAGGACCTGGAGGTTCTCCGGGTTGATCAGACCCCTCTCGGGCGTCCCTTCGAAGAAGTAGTCCGGGTGCTGGATCACGAACTGGTTGATCGGCGTCGAGTTCGCCACGAGCACCGCCGCCGCGGCGCCGCCGCGCCGTCCCGCCCGGCCCGCCTGCTGCCAGGTGGAGGCGATGGTTCCCGGGTAGCCGGAGATCACCGCGACGTCGAGGCTGCCGATGTCGATCCCGAGTTCCAGCGCGTTCGTGGAGACCACGCCGAGGACGCTCCCGTTCTTGATGCCGTCCTCGATCTCCCGCCGCTTCTTCGGCAGATAGCCGCCGCGGTAACCGCGGATGAGGTCGCTCCGGTCGGGACGGGTCTCGATGTCCTGCTTCAGGTACTTGACGAGCACCTCGGTCTGGGTCCGGGAGCGGGCGAACACGATCGTCTGCAGGTTGCCCTTGAGGAAACCCCCCGCGATCCGGCGCGTCTCGCCCATCGCCGAGCGGCGAATCCCGAGTTCCGGGTTCACCACCGGAGGGTTGTAGAACAGGAAGAAGCGTTCCGGCCGGGGGGCGCCGCTCCGGTCCACTAGGGCGATGGGACGTTCGGTGAGTCCCTCCGCCAGCTCCCGGGGGTTTGCGATGGTCGCGGAACTGAGAATGAACCGGGGGGTGGCGCCGTAGTGGGCGCACACCCGCCGGAGCCGCCGGAGCAGATTCGCCAGGTGGCTCCCGAACACCCCGCGGTAGGTGTGCATTTCGTCGATGACGACGAAACGCAGGTTCTCGAAGAGCTTGGCCCACTTCGTGTGGTGGGGAAGGATGCCCGAATGGAGCATGTCCGGGTTCGTGACGACGATGTGCGCCCGGGTGCGGATGCTCCGCCGGGCATCGCCCGGGGTGTCCCCGTCGTAGACGTCGGCCCGAACGTCCCCCCCGGGGGAGTCCCTCAGTTCCCCGACCAGGCTGAGGATTTCCTTCTTCTGGTCCTGTGAGAGGGCCTTGGTGGGAAAGAGGTAGAGCGCCCGGGCGTCGGGCTCCGTGAGGATCCGGCTGAGGACCGGCGCGTTGTAGCAAAGCGTCTTGCCGGAAGCGGTCGGGGTGACCGCCGCGACGTCCTCCCCCGCTTGGACCCGGTCGAGCACTTCCCGCTGGTGGGAATAGAGCTGCTCGACGCCCCGGCGGCGATAGGCGTCACGGAGCCGCTCGTCGATGTGTTCCGGGAAGTCCCGGTAGTCGCCGGGTTCCGCCGGAAAGTGGCGGAGCGCGGTGACTCCCCGGAGGGCGGCGCCGGCGTCCAGTTCGGCCACCAGCGCCCGGATGGCGGCGCGCCGCTCGGGCGCCGTGAGGGCGAGCCCGGAAGTGCCGGAGCCTCCTCTGGAGCCGTCCTGCAGTTCAGCCGGTTTCATGGTCTGGGGTCAGGTTCCGGAAGAGTCCGATGAGTGGAGAAGTCCCACGGATGAGCGGCACTGTATCCGGCCTCGGTGACAAATCCCGCCACCCTCTCGGTCAAGCGGCTGGCGGCCGCGCGCCGGAGGCTCAGGCGCCCTGGCGGAAGCGTGTGGGAATCGAACCCACCATCCCGGGGGTTAGCCCGGAATCAACGGATTTGAAGTCCGCGGAGGCCGCCAGACCCCATGCGCTTCCCCGGTGCGTTCCGGGCCTGGCCCGGAACGTGAAACCCTGGTGGAGCTGACGGGGATCGAACCCCCACCAGAAGTCATTGAAGACAGGGGACCGGATCGAGAGCCAATGGAACCCCACATTTGAGCCCACGCTGGACGGCAGTTAGTTCGACGGCGTCGCGCGCGATCCCCTGCGACCCACCAGAAAAGCCGCCACCAATCCGAGAACCGTGGTCGTTCCGATCCACATGGCGGCGTCCGCGTGTCCGAAGTATCCAAGCAGTGCAACCACCGTGAGTGTGAACAGGGCGGCGACCAGAGCACCACGTTGACCGCGCCATATCGTCGTGTGAGCCGCAATTTGCTCCCTTTCGGCCATCTGCATGATCCGGTCAGCCGCACCTGGTAGGACTTGGTCGTACTGCGCGAGAATCTCAGGCGGCGGGACTGGGCCACTGAAGCTCCTCCGCTCAATATGAACGGATGGAGCTTCGGCGAGGTCAGTGGCGGGCTCGGGCTTCCTGGCTTTTTGGAGGCTCTGCCTTGGTCCCGATTTCCGGCCTGTGCGCGATTTCGGCATCGTAGTACGTGTTCATGGCCCAGCGGAGGTGTCCCCCTACCTGCCTCCAATGGTCGGCAATATGGTCTTCGACCGAGCGATCATAGGTGCTCGGATAGAGGTCCATCAGACTGCCCGCGCCCCGGAGCAGCAACCGCACTTTTTCTCCCATTCGAGGACCAATGCTAGCAAACAGCTCTAACACGCGCATTGCGAACGCTCTCGACCACGGTGGCCCGTCCCCTGGTGGAGCTGACGGGGATCGAACCCGTGACCTCGTGAATGCCATTCACGCGCGCTCCCAGTTGCGCCACAGCCCCAGCCCAGGTTGTCTGGAAGTGGCGGAGTTTACCGCGCACCCAGGCGCCGATTCCCGGTCGGGCGCGGAATACCGCGGTGTTGGCCGGCGGAGATTCCCCGCCCGGAGTTCTCGAAACGGAGTGGTGCGATACTGCCGTCCGGGCTGCTTGTGAGGGGACACCCATGACGCTGAACATCTGCGATCCGGAAGCGGAGGAACTTGCTGCCGAGCTCGCACGGATCACCGGCGAGACGAAGACTGCGGCGGTAGCCATTGCCCTGCGGGACCGGCTGGTGCGCGTCCGGCAGGAACGCGACACGATGAGGCCTGCCGAGCGATTGTTGGCCATCGGACAGGAATGTGCCGGCCTGCAGGTCCTGGATGAGCGATCCGACGAGGAGATCCTGGGGTACGACAAGGACGGCCTGCCTCGCTGACCTGTCAACGTCACTCTTCAAGGGCGACGACTTCGCTCGCGGAACGCCGCGTTCCCTTGACGGCGTAGCGGCTGGGAACCCCGGCTTCCAGGCCGGCGCCCGCGGCACGAGTTCGGAGCGCCGGCCTCTGGCCGGCATCGACCGCCGCGAGGCGGTCGAAACCGCACCTCGCGACCCACTTTCGCAGCACACCGGCTTGTACCGCTGGCCTCCACGCCGGCCCCCGCTGGGCGAGAGCCCAGCGGAACGGGTATCGCCAATCGCGGGGACCACCCAAAACGGCAGGATGCCGGAATCACGAGCCGGCGGCCTTCCCGAGAATCAGGTCCGGCAGGAACAGGCTCACCTCCGGCCAGAAGGTGACGATCCCGAGCACCACCAGCAGCGCCGCGATGAAGAACACGTTGACCTTCATCACCTCCGAGATCTCGGTCTTGGCGATCGAGCAGGTGGTGATCAGGACCGAGGCGACCGGAGGCGTCTGTTGGCCGACGGCGAGGCTCACGGTCACCATCATGCCGAAGTGCACGGTCCCGATCCCGGCGGATTCCGCGAGCGGCAGCAGGATGGGCACGAGAAGCACGATGGCGGCGGCGCTGTGGAGGATGGTGCCGGCCAGCAGCAGCACGCCGTTCAGGATCAGCGCGACCGCCCAGGGCGCGTCGGCGAGCGAAAGCACCCACGCCGTCAGCCGTTCCGGGGCCTGCTGGTTGGCCAGGTACCAGCCGAGGATCGCCGACCCGGCGACCAGCAACATGACCACCGCGGTCTGCCGGGCCGATTCGGTGAACGCCTCCCGAATCGCCGCGAACCGGACGGTGCGGTAACCGGCGACTCCCATCAGCAGCGCGAGCAGCACCGCGACCGCGGCCGCCTCGGTGGCGGTGAACCAGCCGAGGAAGATGCCGCCCAGGATGATCAACGGGATGAGGAGCGGCCAGGCTGCCGCCCGGGCCGCGGTTCCGGCCCGCCGCAGGCGGAAGGGCTCCGAGTCGCCGAACCCGCCCCGCTTGGCCAGCGCCCGGCTCACCAGCATGATGAAGGCCCCGGCGAGCACTCCCGGGACGAACCCGGCCAGGAAGAGGCGGGCGATGGAGGCCCCGGTGACCGCGCCGAAGAGGATCATCGGGATGGACGGCGGGATGAGGATCGCGATGGTCGCGGACGCGGAAAGCACCGCGGCGGCGAAGGCGGCCGGGTAGCCCCGCTCCTTCATCGCGGGAATCAGCACGCTCCCGAGGGCCGCCGCGTCGGCGACGGCCGACCCGGACATCTCGGAGAACAGCATGCTCGAGGCGGTGGTCGTCATCGCCAGGCCTCCGCGCATCCAGCCGACCAGCGCGGCGGCGAAGTCGGTGAGGCGCCGGGAAATGCCGGCGTGGTTCATGAGCGCCCCGGCGAGGATGAACAGCGGAATCGCCACCAGCGGGAACGAGTCGGTCCCGTTGAAGAGGCGGAGCGGGACGACCACCAGCGGGGTGTTGGTCGTTAGCCAGATCGCGAGCACCGACGCCGCGATCAGAACGTACCCGATCGGAATCCCGACCAGGATGAACGCCGCCGCGGCGATCAGCGCGACCAGGATCTCCATGGCGTCCGATCAGTCCCCTGACTCCCGCAGCAGCGCGAGGAGCCGGCGCGCCTCCATCGCCCCGGTGAGCACGGCGAAGAGCGGCAGGACCAGGTAGAAGGCGCCCATCGGAATCGGCATGGTGATCGAGCGTTCCCCCAGGAAGCGGAGCACCAGCACGGTTCCGAACCAGGCGAGGACGAGGTGCAGGGCGAGGACCGCGGTGTGCTCCAGGATCCGGGCGACCCGCCGCGGACGGGGCGAGAGGCGGCTCACCAGGTCCCGGATGCCGATGTGCGCCCCGTCGCGGCGCGCCATCACCGCCCCCAGGAAGGTGAGCCAGACGAGGGCGAAGCCCGCGAGTTCGTCGTAGAAGCCGAGCCCGCCGCCGAACCCGTAGCGGAGCGTTACCTCGATCAGGCAGAGCGCCGCGATGCCCGCAAGCAGCAGCGAACAGGCGATGGCCAGGGGATCCCGGCGTCCTGACTCCGGAATCAGTGCGCCAGTTCCCGCGCCGCTTCGATCCACTCGGCGCCGAATCGCTCCTCGTAGTGCTCGAAGACCGGCGCTGCTGCGGCGGCGAAGGCCGGGAGATCCACTTCGTTCACGGCGAGCTGACCTTCGAGGTCGGCGAGCAGGCGCGTGTCCTCCTCGGTGAGGAAATCCCGGAGCCAGTCGCCGGTCTCGATCGCCGCCTGCCGCAGTCCGGACTGGAGATCCTCGGGAAGAGCTTCCAGCCAGGCGGTCTGCACCACCGGGTAGGCCGGCGTGTAGACGTGGTTCGAGAGCGACAGGTAGCTCTGTACTTCGTGGAGCCGTGCCGCCGTCAACTGGGCGAGCGGGTTCTCCTGGCCGTCCACCACCCCCTGCCGGAGCGCCGAGAACACCTCTCCGAAGCTCATGGACGCCGGGCTCGCCCCCAGCGTCTCGAAGAGGCGCACGCGCTCCGGATCCTTCGGAGTGCGCAAACGAATGCCCTGGAGGTCGGAGGGCGTCACGACCGGGCGCACGTTGTTCGTGATGACCCGAAACCCGTTCTCCCAGAAGGCGAGCAGGGTGAGGCCGTGATCCCGCCGGAGCGTCTCCTCGAGACCCCTGCCGATTTCGCCGGCGGCGATCCGCTCGAAGTGCGCCCGGTCCTCGATCAGGAAGGGCAGGTCGAAAATTCCGAACTCGGGCGCCACCGAATGCATCACCGAGGAGGGAACGTGCATTTCGAGCGTTCCCAGGCGGAGCCCCTCGAGCATCTCCTTGTCCTCGCCGAGCTGGCCGGTGCCGAAGATCCGGATCTCGACCCGCCCGGGGAAACGGGTCTCCACCAGTTCCTTGAAGTGCCTGGCCCCGTGATCGAAAGGGGAATCCGGAAAGCCGATGTGCCCGAGCCGGATCACGGTGGGGCCGGACCCGCCGTCGCTGGCGCCACCACAAGCGGGCAGGAAGCCAGCGAGCCCCATTGCCATGATGGCGGGGAGGACGCGTTCGGCGATCGTTGGATTCACCCCGCGGATTGAACCACGGATCGCCGTGATTGGCCTACACGACAATAGAATCCGGATCGGCAGCGATGCTCTGGTCGGGTCGCTGCCGACGTCTGTCAGCAATGGGTCCCCCCGCTTCGAGCCACCAAACCGGGTCGGGGCAGGCCTCGCGGATCGAAAGCCTGTCGATAGGGGGGTTCCGCTCGCTCGCCGATGTCCAGATCCCGCAGTTTTCTGATGTGACCGTTCTGATCGGTCCAAACGGGTCCGGGAAGTCCAACCTGATTCGGTTCTTCGAAATGCTGAGCTGGATGTTGAAGAGCCGCCAGTTGGAGCTCTTTATTGCCAGGCATGGCGGCGGTGGCGATCAACTGTTCGGCGGCAGCGAGACGACACCCCGGATGCAGGCGGAGATCCGCATGCGCACGTGCGCTGGGGACAACGACTATCGCTTTGCCCTTTCTCACGCGGTGCCCGATTCTCTGATCTTCACGGAGGAGGCATTTCGGTTCCGCCGGAGCGGCAGTGCGACACAAGCGCCGTGGCAGCATCTCCCCGTCGGCGGAAGGGAAGCGAAGATCATCGAGGCCGCCCAGTCCGACCAGTTTCCCGGCCTGAATCAGACAACGGCTCGGACCATCGTCCATCTCCTTCGGGACTGCGCCCACTTCCAGTTTCACAACACGTCTGACACTTCCCCGATGAAAAAGAAGTGGGATGTTCATGACAACGGAGGTCTGCGAAGCCACGGCGGCAACCTCCCGGCCGTGCTTCATCGGATGCAAGAACGCGACGTCCCTCGGTACGAACTGATTTGTCATCAGATTTCCCGGATCCTGCCGAACTTCAGGAGTTTCGCCATCAAAGAGGAATACGGAAGGGTCCTGTTGCGGTGGATTTCGACAGATACCAATCAGGAAATCGGCGCCCACTTGACGTCGGATGGATCGCTTCGATTCTTCGCTCTCGTGACGCTCCTCAACCTTCCTGCTGACGTGCTTCCGTCGGTGATCTTTCTGGATGAGCCTGAACTCGGGTTGCATCCCGCCGCCGTCGAACTCGTGTCCGAGATGATCCGCAGCCTCGGCGTCGAGCGACAAGTCGTTCTGGCCACCCAATCGCCCGAGGTTGTCAATCTGTTTGATCTGCGAGAAGTCGTCGTTCTGAACTCGGTAGCAGGACGGACCGTGGCCAAGACCTTGGATCCCTCCGACGAACGCTATGCCGCATGGTTGCAGAGTGGCCTGACGACCGGCGAGCTGTGGCTCAAGAACATCCTGGGAGGCCGGCCTTGATCCGGCTCGCCGCCGTCGTTGAAGGGAGCACAGAAGAGAACTTCGTAACGCGACTCCTCTACAGCCATTTGTTGCCGATGGACGTCCACATTCATCCGTTCCTCCTCGGTGGGCGAGGCGGCAACGTGACTGTCGCGAAGCTCGCGTTGGATATGTGGGACTTGAAGGCGTCTCACGACGCCGTCACATAGGGCGTGCCTGCCGGGTTGTTCTCCTGGGCGAAGAACACACAGGCCA
>Ga0209544_1004257_pt1 | contig 10174 bp, 7 predicted proteins | sample MesohylPK_FD_187297 | JGI IMG/M metagenome (GOLD analysis project Ga0209544, IMG submission 187297) | Host-associated microbial community of the marine sponge Aplysina aerophoba from Gulf of Piran - sponge mesohyl, lysed by proteinase K... | ecosystem: Host-associated > Porifera > Sponge >...
CGCCGGTCAACAGGCTCCCAGGCCTGAGTTCCAGCCCATCGTCGATAATCCTGCGCTTCCACGAGTGCTGATCATTGGAGACTCGATCTCGATCGGTTATACCCTGCCACTGCGCGCGGCACTCAAAGGAATCGCCAACGTCCATCGCCCGCCGACGAACTGCGCACACACCTGGAAGGGGCTTGAGGACATTGATCAGTGGCTCGGGGAGGGGGAATGGGATCTGATCCACTTCAACTGGGGCCTTCATGACCTCAAGTATGTCGATGTAGATGGGAAGCTTGCCCTTCCTCCCGAAGGCAAGCAGGTCAGCACAGTGGGTGAGTACGAAGAGAATATGGAGAAGCTGGTCCTACGGCTCAAACAGACTGGTGCCAAACTAATCTGGCGGCCCACCACACCAGTACCGGAAGGGTCTCAAGGAAGGGTTCCGGCGGACTTACCCAAGTACAACAAGGCCGCGCGGGAAGTGATTGACCGTCATGGCATTGAGGTCGATGACATGAACTCTTTCATCATGGATAAGAACATCCCTCACATTCGGCCCGGCAACGTGCATTTCTCAAAGGACTCGTCGGCACTGCTCGCCGGGAATACGGCCGAGTTGGTTCGCCAGAAGCTGAACTCCGATTGAGACGGTGTTGATCGAAACCGCGAGGTCGGTTTTTCCGAGCTATAGGACAGATTCATGACCAAAGCGTTCGACAAGATCACGATCGGACTTGAAGACGCTCAAGCGTATGTGAACGGCGAACGTGCTGGATTCACCGCGCATCGAATTGAGGTGTCCGCCCCCGATGTTGTCGCGATACGTGGTAGGACGGGGATGTCCCAACCGGATTTTGCGCGGAGCATTGGTGTCCGGCTGGGAACGCTCAAGAATTGGGAGCAGGGCCGCCGGCGGCCGGTGGGACCAGCTCGTGTGCTACTCGCGCTAATCGCTAAGCGACCATCGATTGTCCAAGACGAGTTGGGGCGCTGACGTGGAAACGTAGTGATGTTGCTCCAAGCGACTACGAATGGGAAGCCCGCTCGCCGCGCTCGGAGTCGCACAAATCTCATGGGCGCGGTGGCCCGCCTAGCTCTGGAGTACCACGAGCGGGTGGTCTCGGTGAAGGGTGGTTGTGCATCTAGAACCGCGAAGCTAGGTGCTGAGTGTAACGCTTGCAAATAACCCCCCTTTTTCAAGGGACTCGTCGGCGCTCCTGGCCGGGAATACGGCCGAGTTGCTTCGCCAGAAGCTGCGGTCCGACTGATTGCGAAGGGTGCTTGGGCTCTCAGCTGGGGAATCAGGCGATGCGCAACTCGCACGGGCAGTAGCGGATGCGTGGGAGCCGCTCCCGATTTCATCTCTGGCTCGCGGATGGTGCCACTGCCCGGGGGCCAATTTGGCCATCCCGGGATCAAGGACCGGTTCTAGCGAGTCGGTGCAGGGACGTCAGAAGCTGTTCCTCGATCCTGTCCGACGCTTGGGTCTCAACTCGGCTCGTGCCCAACCAGGTCTCGTAACCTCCTAGCGCGTGATGTTGCGGGGTGGGCAAGTACCCTTCGGCACCGTTCGCAAGGCTGATGACGAACGTTTGTTGTAGAGGGCTGGCGCGCTTGATCGCTAGGCCGGTCTCGACGAATGTCTCAAACGGCAGAGCAACGATGCCCAAGTCCCCAATGCGGATGGATTGCAAGAGCACTGCAATGCTGTCTGGGCCGTTATGCAGGTTGATCGCCCGTTGGGCATAGATGTGAGGTCTGGTGAGTTCGGACGGGGAGACGCCTTGGAGCATTGTCCTTGACTGCTCCAGAATCTGACGCGTGGGCTTGCGCCGAGTCAACGTCAGCTCGGTCTGCTCCATCGCGATTCTGGCATCGCGCATGTGCTCGATTCCGCTATGGGCCTGAGCCACGGCGTCGGCGAGCTTGCCCGCCACGTTGCGAACCTGCTCGAAGGGTTCCTTCCGCACACGGGGCGTCGAGAAATCGATGTTGTTGATGTTTCCGCTGGTCCCGTTGGAAAGGGCGCCAACGAAACCGTCGCCGCCATTGAGACGCGTGGTGATCGCACGCGAGAACTCTCCGAAGTAGTCTGCGGACACCATTCCCGCGGGGATGTTCCCGACGTAGTGCAGGGAATAGTTGGCCAAGACGGCGAGCGGTTCCCCCGCGACTGACCTAATCGAGAGCGCGACGGCCTCAGTGTCTACCGGCCCAGACGGCTTGACGAGATCTGGGCTGGCGGCGGGAGGGTTCATCCGCACTTGGTCGGTCGTGCCGCCGAACGGGTCCGGAGGGATTGTTCCCTCCTTCATGAACCAGCGCCGGTTGAACACCTCGTCCGCAAGCTCGGTGCTGGCCCATCCGATCTCGGCAGGCTCGAGTCTCTCGAAGGCTTTGGCGATTGACGCGGCGATGCCGTCAATCAGTTGGCGGGAGTACCGCTCTTCGTTTTGCACGCTCGGGGCCGGTTCGGGACCACGCAGCCCCACGCCCGGAGTCGGTGGCGGGGCGGTGTGAGTGTGGGTCGCGGCAATCAGCATGCGATCAGCCGGGATTCCAGTCTCTGCTTGAGCTTGGCGCTTGGCTTCGTCGAGAGTCTCCCTGGGGATGTAGCAGCTGTCGACGATGGCAATCACAACTGTCTCCGTGCCATCGGCCAACACCAGCGCTCGGGAGTTCAGCGCATCGTGGGCTCCGGTTGCGGGCCTGTACCGGAATGAACCGATCAGTGGGAGGGGCCAGTCTCGCGGTGTGATGTCCACAGCCGCTGCGCCAGCCTGGAGTCCCGAGCGACTCTCGATGGAGCACGAAGGAGCGGCTAGCGCGATCCATCCGGCAGTGGCCACCGCGAGGAACAGTTCAAGTTTTTTCATCGGGTCTTGTCATTCGGGTCGGAGCCATTGCCAGCGGCACGTGTCTATCCGAAGATGGGCCATTCCCGTTTCCCGTGAGGCGCTCCCGCCGTGCTTCTGGCAACGCGCCCAATTGTACTTGAGTCCTGCTGATTGATCCGCGAGGAGCACGCTCATCGTTGAGTTGGGCGACCGCGCCTCGGTTGAACCCTGAAATGGCGGCCAAGAAGTCTGGAAGAGCGACATTGAAGGGATGGAAGACCCCACGCCAGCTCTCGATATTGCCGATTGCATCAACGAAACTTGCCCTTGGTCGGGCAAGCCAGTGCAAGCCGATTCACTGACACGGTATGGTGGCCAGGTCGTGGGATTCTGCAATACCGGTTGCCGTGACAAGTTCGAATCCGCTATATGCCACTTCGACACGGCGAAGGCGTCGCTGCGGAACCGGCAGCCAAGCCAACCTCCCAGATTGTCTCGGTCTCCGAGGTCGAGTGGCAACAGCTCAACCCCAAACGCGGCGACCAGAGCCCGAAAGCTGCCACGCTCTGGGGCGATCGTGACGGCCCAGGGCCGTCGGGCTTTCTGCTAAGGGCGGTGGACGGGTTCTCGTCGCCGCCCCATGTTCACACGGCCGACTACCATGGCGTCGTCATAACCGGCACAATTCACAACGCAGAACCGAGTGCCAAGGATCTGCACCTGCCGCCGGGATCCTTCTGGACGCAGCCGGATGGAGGAGTGCATATCACCGCCTGCAAGGGCAAGTGCCTGGCGTATATAGAGATGGATGGCGGGTACGATGTCCTGCCTGTCGAGAACGCGAGTAACAACGAGGCTAAGGCGACTTGGATAGACGCTTCGAACGTTGTGTGGGTCGATCCGGCCGGAGTGTCCAACCTTGCAAATGGACCAAAGCTAGCCGTTCTCTGGGGCAACCCGCAGGACGATCAGCCGAGCGGGACCCTGGTCAAGCTACCGGCTGGCTTTACTGGAGTGATGCGCAGTCACGGCTCGACCTTTCATGCTGTGGTGATCGAGGGGAGACAAGAGCACCGGGGGCTAGGCAAGAATGAGGTCACGGATCTGGCACCGGGCAGCTATTTCAGCTCGCCGGGAGAGTCGGTGCACCAAGTCTCGTGTGGAGAGGCAGTGGATTGCATCCTCCACGTGCGCTCTGGGGGAAAATTCGACTTCTCTCCGGCGCATCCCGAGTAATTTGCTATTGACGATAGGCTTCGAATCTGTGATATTGATAGTGCGGTTGGGAGGGCTTCTTCGATGGTCCGCTGAGCCTATGGCTCACCCGGCTGCATTTTTCTTGTCAGCCCGCAGCTTCATCCATCCTGATGCACTTACTGTACTTGGATGATTCTGGCTCTGCGGCACCTGTCAAAGAAGAGTATTGGGTCCTTGGTGGAGACGCCTCAATTGGGTGTCGGCCGACCACTACGACGAATTCGGCAGGAACATAATCTAGATGGCCGACGTGAGGGGAGATCGATGGCACATGTGGGTAGAGCGAAAGCTCTCCCAAACCCCTACAGCGAGTAGCGTTGCAAAAGACCGGATGCTGGGCACTAAGCAAACGTCCTGGCAGTTCTCATCAAGTAAGCTGTTGCATTCCCGCCTTTGCGGCAGACCCAGCTGAGCTGCACGTGTCGGTTGTGAGCTTCGAGTACACACACGTGCTGCACGATGAGGCTCAGAGCCGCACTGAGTTGTGTGCGCAGAGGTAGTTTGGCGCAGGACATCCACCTGAGATTACATTCAAGCACCATCACCTGACCCACTTCTGGAGAGACATTGACTACATGCCGAGACCATCGCCCGACCATCCAGTTCTACGTGCGGCCGCCCGCTGGCGCGACCGCTGTCTTCGAAACGACGAATCCGTGTTTAGCGAAGAGTCGCTTTGGACTGCGGAGAATGTGGGACACCTAGTGAGATGCTTTGCCGAGAATCTTGACCCGGGCGAGGGCAGTTTCTTCGAGAAGTTGGAAAGGCAGTTGGCTCCGGCCCCTCGCAGCGCGAAGCAATTGGCGGCGGAGATGCTCTGGGTGATGTACTTGTTTCTCGTCCCGGCAGCCATGCAGCCCGGGACTAAGCGCCAGCATATTGGCCGAGTCTGGGATTGGTCGGGCGAGCCGCTTCCCGATGTCCCGCATGAGCCCCACGAGGCCCTCCAAGACGGTGTCGGTAACCCAGGCACGACCTTCTCCACGCTGCGATGGAAAGAATTCCTCTTTTTCGTCCGAATGCTGGAGGCGTGGAAACGGCTGTCGGTATCGCAGCGCGAGGATCGGATCGCGGACCCTTGGAAGTTTGCGAAATGGCTGGAGGAGCGGGACGAGACGAGAACTCGGCAGCTAAGAAACATTCTGTTGTATCTGCTCTTTCCCAACCATTTCGAGCCCTTCGCATCGGCATCCCAGAAGAGAATCATTGCGCGCGCGTACGCAAATCACTTCGGCGAAGACGTAACAGTAGGTAAGGACAGGATTGCCGTTGATCGGCAGATCATCGCAATCCGCGAAAGGCTCCAACTGGAAGGTGCTGACAGCGATTTCGATTTCCACGACGAACCCTATCTGAGGGTCTGGCGGTCGGGATCCGAAGTAGATCATCAAGGCCGTCTACCGTTGCGGGGGGAGTCTGATCAATGGTATCGCGAGCAATTCGGTGAAGCCCGTGTGTGGGCGATTGCTCCTGGTCCGGGGGCGAAGTTCTGGGACGAGTTCCAAGAGAAAGGGATCATCGCGATTGGATGGGATGAGATCCGGGATCTCAAAGAGTTTGACAGCAGGGAGAGCATTCACGAGCAACTTCGAGAAATCTACGGATCGACCAAGCCATCGAACGATTCTCTTTGCTGCCATCAATTCTCCCGCGAGATGCGGCGCGGAGACCATGTGATCGTCAAGCAGGGGCGCAGGTTGCTGCTGGGTTACGGGATCATCGAATCGGACTACGAGTACGTCGAGAGTCGTCCCGAATTCCGGCACACACGTCGGGTCAGTTGGAAGAGAAGCGGTCATTGGCCCCTCGCCAAGGAGCGCGCCATCACCACCAAGACCCTCACAGACTTTAGTCCCTACAAGTCATGGCTTCTATTCGCCTTCCGCCTCATGGAGCGGGATGTTGATGAATCCTCGGACTCGCGTCCGAATGGTCCTCCACCATACACTCGTGCGGAAGCTCTGCAGGAGCTCTTTCTGTCCGGGGCAAGATTCGACCACATCATCGCCTCACTGGAACGCAAGAAGAACATCGTCATCGAAGGCCCTCCCGGGGTCGGGAAGACCTTCATCGCCAAGCGTATCGCATACCGGGTGATCGGATTCAAGGCTCCCGACAGAGTGCGAATGATCCAGTTCCATCAGAGCTATGCGTACGAAGACTTCATCCAAGGATATAGGCCGTGCGATGGGGGATTCGAACTACAGAACGGAGTGTTCCATACATTCTGCTGCGAGGCGGCCGCCAACCCCAAGCAACGCTACGTCTTCATCATCGATGAGGTGAACCGCGGAAACCTGAGCAAGATCTTCGGTGAGTTGCTGATGCTCATTGAAGCTGACAAACGGGGTCTCGAATTTGCGGTTCCACTGACGTATTCGCCGAACGACGAGCCCTTCTACGTTCCCCCGAACCTCTACCTCATCGGCATGATGAATACGGCCGACCGGTCCTTGGCGATGGTCGACTACGCGCTTCGACGCAGGTTCTCGTTTATTCGCCTTGACCCCGCCTACGGAACGGACCAATTCAGCAATTGCCTCAACGAAGCGGATGTTGACGAGGCTCTCGTCAGCAAGATCGTAAGCCGATTCTCGGCTCTGAACGAGAAGATTCGGTCTGATCGAAAAAACCTCGGCCCTGGTTTTGAGATAGGGCACAGCTTCTTCTGTCCGGGCGAGGACGACCACCAACTCGACGAGTCTTGGTACGAAGGGGTCGTCCGGAGGGAGATCGAACCGCTGCTGCGGGAATACTGGTTCGACCGTCCCGATCATGTGGATGAGGAGATCCGAGCGCTACTGAGGTGAAGGTACCAGTTAAGAACATCTACTATCTCCTCTGCTACGCCTGGGACTACGTAGAGGAAGGAGAGACCGTCGATGTCGGGTCTGAAGAGTTCGGAGGGCTGGTCGACCTGTTCGGCAAGGTCCTGAATGAAGGCGTCTCCCGGCTCATTTCCCGTGGGCTTGATCGTGAATATCTCGTTGTCCAAGAAGACGTTCGGGGATTGAAGGGGAAACTCGATCTCGCGACTACGATAAAGGGGAATCTGCTTCTGAACGGCAAGACGCATTGCACGTTCGACGAATTGAGCTACGATGTCCCGCAGAATCGGATCCTCAAGGCGACTCTGCACAATCTGACTCTCGTCGCCAACTTCGATCCGGAACAGAGACGGCTTAGTGAGCACCTGTACCGGAAACTAGACGCGGTTTCTGATGCCCCACTGACCACGAGTCTGTTCCGCACCGTTCGAATCCACCGGAACAACCGGTTCTACAGCTTCCTCATCCATCTTTGCCGCATCATCCGCGAGAATCTTCTCGTGAATCAAGAAAACGGAATCGCGACTTTCTACGATTTCCGGAAAGACGAACAGCAGATGGGACTTCTCTTCCAGCAATTCGTAAAGAGATTCTTGGAGCGGGAAACAAGCTATAGGGTTAGTGCGCCCAAGATCGAGTGGTTCGGAGCGGAGGCGAGCGAATCAGACCTTCGGCATCTTCCGAGTATGCAAACAGACATGGTCCTCAAATCCGCCGAACACACGATCGTTCTCGACACCAAGTTTTACAAGGATCCGTTGGACACGCGGTTCAAAGGAAGGCGTGTCCATTCGCATCACCTTTACCAGATTTTCTCCTATGCGGCGAATTGGCGGGCGCGGGCAACAACTAGCACACAAACGCAGGGCTGGCTGCTCTACGCGGCGGTTGATCGGGATTTCGACTATCACTTCAATCTAGTGGGGCAACCGATTCGGGTTTGCTCAATAAATCTGGGACAGGAGTGGATGGGGATCGAAAGAGATCTGAAGCGGTTGGCAAATGTGTAGGGTTGCAGGACAACGCATCTGCTTACAACGGATGGCTCATGCCAGACCACTGCAACCAGTACGGTATGACCCTGCGCACCTCTCGATGTCTTTCCTTGCAGAAAGGCCGCTTCGCCCCAGTGATTCGAAAAAGTGCCCTTCCTAGGCGTCCGTTCCGTCTCGGGTCGCGCTCCAGATTCTAGGCCTTGTCTCGTCGCACATACCTTCCGCAATTCCAACCAGTGCGCCTGACCCGCCGTAGCGGGCAGCCTGCTTACCATGTCTCAGGTTTCTGGATGTTGGTGCCAGGGATCGCGTCTGGCAGTTGCGAGTGCCGTAAGCCATTGGCTCGGATATGCCGCACGAAGTCGGCATGCTTCTTTAGCTGCTGCGAAGGTCTCCTCGCACCCGGGGTCACCAGCCCGATCCGCTTGCTATGCTGCTCGCGCACGAGACGCATCGCTTCGGCAACGTCACTGTCGTTGCTCACCACCACTCCGCAGTCGTAATCGTCAAGCCAACTGTCGTTCAGCAGGTGCACGGCGAGATTGACGTCCGATCCCTTCTCCTCCGTCCTGATCACCTCCGCCGTATGCTGCCCTGTCATCGGCTGCGCAAGCGGCATTCGTACCGTGTGCCTAAGAAAATGCCCAAGATACACCTCCACCTCAGGTCGGAGGTGTTGGAGAGCGCGGAGATAGACGTCCTGCCGCCGCGGCTGGGACTGGTCGGTCGGGGTACCCGAGACTCTTGCGGTAAAGTACTTGACCTTGAGAATGTCGTGATGCTGCTGTAGAACAATATTGAATAAGGCAACTAGGTCCAGCCATTTCCATGGCGTTCCTTTGAGGGCGCCGTAATAGAGATTGAACCCGTCCACGTAAACGAACGTACGCATCATAGCGCCCAAAAAAGCAAGGGCCTCCGAAGAGGCCCTGCGCCCTGCGATCGAAGCCGCAAGGGGTGTAATCGAAACATAGCACAAATCTGTAACGAATCTCAAGAACGAGCAAGAAGCACTGTGGTAAGACCAATGGGTGCAACTTTCCTCTCGTGTTAGACTGACTGATGAGCAAGCTATGTCGGCCGAGTTGATCGGAATCCTGAGCGTGGGCGTCGCACTGCTGAGCGTTGGCGTGGCCTTGGGAGCGCTGATTCTGGCCGGACGGCGAGACACCGCCCAGCGGCTGGCCGACATGGACCGGCGGCTGGCGCGGGTGGAGGGCCTGCTCGAGGGCTTGGGCCTGTCGGGCCGGACCGCTGGCGCTACGGCTACCGCTGGCAATTAGACCGGATTAGCTCGCGCCACGCGGCCGTGCTCTCGCCGAGTTCGCGGCTGGAGCGTTCCATGAGGTGTGCTTCGCGATGGCAGATCCTGCAGATGGCTCTCAGCCGGTCGATGCTGGGGAATGGATCGGTTCCGGAACTGTCGTTGCTGGAGCGACCGTCAACCTGACGCCGCCGATCGACCGAAGCCTGTTTATGTCATTCCCTAACTGTTCTTGCGCGTGCACCATGACCTTGTCGCGACGTGACCGACTGAGAGGTCTGTAGCTTCCCTTACGCTCGTCGAATAGACCTGCGCCAAATCGTCCCGGGCCACAGAAACTTTGCATCCTCGACAGGTGGCAACCGCCCTTGATGAAGAGCCGCGGCTCAATTCAGGCAGGACCGAAAGTGCTTAGCCCAGTACCGCCACGACGCAATTGGTTCCCACCTCATCGGTACGCAACCCATGTGATCGTTGTAGTCCCTGCCAAGGTTATGAGTGTGGGGTAGACCGTGGTCGCGACAAAGCCCCAAGACCCCATAGCATGGGTCGATTTCGCCCTCGAGAGCAACCCCGAAACTTCATTCTTCGTCATGGCGCCCCGTCCGCGCTATCAGAACAAGAGCTTTGACGAGTTTGAAGAGGGCTGGAAGACCATACACACCGCCGTTCACGGCATCATCGACGCCTTGCGCCACGACTATCCGGAGACCACTTTTTTCTGGATCCCGCAAGGACGAGTCTTGGTGGAACTGTGGCGCCGTTTCGACAACGGGAAGTTGCCGGAGCTCAAGAGCCTCGACAACCCCAGCATCTTCAAAGACAATACGGGGCACGGAGGCGAAGTGGTCATGACGACAGGGACTTTGCTCTTGCTTGCGACGATTTACAAAGCTGATCTCGCCCAATACGAATGGGATCCCCAGACCAAGACCGACCTGAAAGCCCTGGCCAGAAGATCGCCCAAACCGATCCCTATACTGCACACTAGGCGGCCAAGCAGTC
>Ga0209544_1004264_pt1 | contig 10161 bp, 10 predicted proteins | sample MesohylPK_FD_187297 | JGI IMG/M metagenome (GOLD analysis project Ga0209544, IMG submission 187297) | Host-associated microbial community of the marine sponge Aplysina aerophoba from Gulf of Piran - sponge mesohyl, lysed by proteinase K... | ecosystem: Host-associated > Porifera > Sponge >...
CGTTGAGCCTTTCCCTCACCTCTTCAGCCGTGCCCGGGCTGCTCAGCCACCGGTGCAGGGGGCCCCGCCCGGTCATTTCCAGCCTGGCAACTACAGACCTGCCTTCGGCGGAGTCCAGAGTCACACTCGCCAGGTCGTCCATCCTGTCCAGCAGGGCCTGCTCCGTTTCCAGGGGGCCGATGTCCAGGGTCAGCGTTTCCCAGCGCACCACGTCCACGGGGCGGAAGGTCAGTTGTATTCCACCATGGTCGTCCACCTCAATGAGATAGACGCCGCGGGCCCCCGGTTCGTTGGGGTGGCGCCCCTGCGGGTTGCCGGGATAGGCGACTGTCGGGTCCCCCGTCCGGAGGACCTGGCGCGTGTGGACGTGGCCCAGGGCCCAGTAGTTGAAACCGGCGTCGGCCAGGTCGCTCAGTGAGCAGGGAGCATAGGAGTCGTGGTCCTGGTTGCCTCCCACGTTGGCATGGAGCAGCCCTATGCTGTACCCCTGGTCCCGGGAGACGGCTGCGGCAAAGTGGGGAGCCAGGTTGTCCCTCACGTCCCTGGTGGGGTAGCTGATGCCATAGACCGCTCCCCTCCCCGGCTCGTCGGGGACTAGGGGAAAGCCCTCGACCTGGGCCCCAAAGCGGACGCAGCCCTCGGGCAGGTCCAGGCGGGCCTCCCAACCGTCCAGGGGGTCGTGGTTGCCGTGGCAGATGAAGGAACGTATGCCGGCCTGGCTCAGTTGGGCCAGGCCGTCCATAAAACGCAACTGGGCCCGCAGACTCCGATCTGCCCCGTCGTAAATGTCTCCGGCCACCAGCAGGGCGTTCACCTCTTCTTGTTTGCAGAGGTCGATGATGTTCCGGTAGGCGTGGAAGGTGGCGCTGCCCATCGCCTGGGCGATGTGGGCTGGGGCCTCACTCCTGATACCCCGGAAGGGGCTGTCCAGGTGAAGGTCGGCGGCGTGAATGAAGCGGATGGTGGGCATGACAGTCCGTTCCTGGATGGGATGGTTGGGTACATGCGGCTCCGGCTACGCCGGGCCCCAGAATTCTATCGCCTTTTGTATGGCCTCGCATCCACCCGATGTCAGTAATGAAAGCTGTTGGCGGGACAACCTCTAAAACGTAAGACGGTAGCTCCCCTCTTCCTCCCACATTCCCTTACCCGCCAAGTCTATCATCAAAACGCGATTGCCCTGAATCGACCCGCTGTTGACAATTAACTTAGTCTAGATTACTGTTGTGTTGACCAAGCCTCTCACGCTCCTCTTCGGAGGGCGCACCAGAGAGGTTTATTTTTTGAGCCTGTAGGAAATGTCTTCCTCTCAAACAAATCCCACCCCTGCTGGGCCTCCCACCTCTCCTGAAGAGCAACTCAACCGGCTCCTCCAGCGCGGGATGTTAATCCAGGACCAGGATGCTGCCATTTGGTTCCTCAGCAATGTGAACTACTACCGGTTCCGCGGCTATCTGGAACCATTTATAGAAAAGCCAACGAGGAACAGTATCCGGCCCTTTCTGGCGGGCACGACCTTCGACGCAGCAGTTGAGCGGTACATCTTTGACATGCACCTCCGCACGTTATTGATGGAGGCGTTCAGTCACATTGAGGTGTCAATACGTACTCAATGGACCTACGGCCTGGCTTACAGTCAAGGCGGGGGAAAACATGCGCACCTGAACCCAAACCTGTTCGGTAGCCACTACGGTGAAAATCTAGCCACTTTGAAGGAGGATTACCGTGATCGTGGCAAAAAGCTACACCATTACGATTTCCAGGCGTGCCCTATATGGGTCATCTCAGAAATAATGTCTTTTGGCCAGCTGTCCCGATGGCACAACGACACAGGCTTGGACATAAAGAAATCAATTGCCAGGCACTATCAGCTTCACCACCGGGTGGTTAGGTCTCTTTTGCATCCTCTGACATTGGTCCGGAACTTTTGTGCACACCATGAGCTGCTGTGGGACAGGACAATCGCATCGCCGTTCAAATTGCCGACACGGATGGGTGCATTTCCGGCTCCACGGACATTCTTTAACGAAACCGAAACCGGCAAGCTCTACAACACCCTGGTGGTAATCGCGTATTTGACCCAAGCCATCACCGCCACAACAGATTGGTCACGAAGCCTACTGGCTCTCATGAACCAGTTCCCCAATATCCCCCAAGATAGAATGGGCTTTATTTCAGACTGGCAGGACCTGGCCATCTGGCAAGGATGACCTGAAGCCAACGATCGTAGAGATGGACAAAAGCAGGAGCGTCGACCATGCATGGACAGCTGCCGACCTTGCCAGCCAGAGTTGTCATCATTCCGCAGTCCTATGGGCTCAGTCTGCATCAAACCGGCACAGACGGCTCCCAATCAGAGGAAGCGCCTGGCTTCGAAGGTGTTCTCCCTGGTATGATCGCGAAGCGAAACTACAATTCTATCGCTACCGCCACGGGCGAAATTCATCATCTAGAGCGGTGCGCTCTGCCATGCCTCCGCAGTGTAACAGGTCCATCATTCTACGACACAGTGTGGAGAGTCCCGAGGCTTTCGTGAGTTACGAAACCTGTTTCCAGGCAGTAATTCTAGCGGCTTTCCGCCTCCTGCGAAGCATCAAACATACTGCTCTCGGAAACGTCTTCGCCCGCGCCAAATCCCGACTCCTTCACATCCGAATCTCCTTTCGTAATGGCTGAAAAACCGGGCAGGACCGACTGAGGCTAGCGATCCAGTTTGGTAAATGGCGAAGCTTGCCGGGGCTGCAGATACACAATTAGGTCACAGTTTGACGGCCGCTTGGCCGGTTTGGGCCAAGGTTAGTAATCTGCTCCTGATAACTTGGCTTCCAGCAGTGAGGTCCACCGTGGCGAACCGGATTAGATGTCCCTGTATTGTCGCTGTTTCATCGATTTCCCCGTCTACTGATGGGTGGAGTAGTAAGCCTGAGGCGTTCAGAGACAGGGGATCGCTGTCTGTTTCCTGCGACCTCAGGTAGGCATATATCTGGTAGAGGTAGCCGCTCCGTATCCTGTGATTTCCGTACTGCCCTTCGCCCAGAATGTGGTTGAATTTGGTGTCGATGACAGTGCGGGTCCTGCTGCCTTGGCCACAGTCTGCGGGCCGTTCGAGGACGATATCGGTTTGCATGGAGGGCAGGATGGCAGCCATGCCCGGGGTTGTATCTTCAGTCTGCCAGTCGATCCAGCTACCCGTCTTGACTAACCAGCCCAGAGGTGAAAGCAAGGTGTCGTAGAAGCCTCCTATGGCGGCCTCGAACAGCCTTCTCGCCCACAAATTGTCCCTGTCCGGTGTTGGAAGACGAGAGGATCCTGGGTCTTCCGTCGGCAGATCCAGACTGAAGGCCAGCCGAGCCGCAGCCAGCATACGGAGGTCTTCCGAACTGGTTCTTCCAGCTGCTGACCGCTCAAGAGCACTGCCTAACCATCGTATTGAGGCCAGTCCGTTACTGACACCAGCTCTTTCCATGGCTGTAGCAGCGATGCGGCATCGCCTTGCCAAGTCTCTGTCTTTAAGGGTCTTGGGCAGTTCTTGCAGAGCCGCTTTGACGAACTGGTTGAGTTGCGTGTTGGTCGTCAGTTCTTCGAAGGAACAGGCAATTTTGCCCTTTTCCAACAGATGGCGGCGTTCGGTCCGCAAGAGGTTTATCCGTCCCCGCACTCGGTTCAAGTCTGCCTGCCTTCGGTGGAAATCAGCGCTGAGGTTGCGTCGCAAGCGGCGTTCCACGGCCAGCGCCAGAATCTCGGCAACGAGATTCGGTATCTCGTCCGGATTATCTTCAACAGCGACTCTTCGGTTGGTGGGGATCTCTCGGTACAGGCGCGATGCGTAGAGCATCAGGAGCCAGATATTCCGGACTGGAATTCTCCCAATTAATCCGGCGGAAGCAGGCCTCCAGGTCATGGCTCGATGCCATTGAGCAGTTTCTCTTTTTCGATACGGGACGTATCGAGATTGTCGAACCAGTATTCGTCTAAGAGAGGTCCGATTTCGGATTGCACCAGGTCCCTGAACCATTTCCGCTGATTGTTGATCTGACTCGAAGGAACTGGAGTAACCACGCTATGGCCTATCCGGAACTGGGGACCCAGGGAGGCGTCTCCGGCTATCTTTTGGTTCAGCAACGTCAGCCGTCCCTCAATTTCAGAAAGAAAGGCAACGTCGATGCTGTGGTTCTCGCGGACCCATTCGCGCCACCGGTCACCGAAGGTGGGTTCAAGGTCAATGAAGGCGAAACGGCGACGCAGTGCCAGGTCAACCAGGGCGAGGGAGCGATCGGCTACGTTCATCGTACCGATCACGTAAAGGTTGGGTGGAATGTATACCCGTTCCTGCGGAATCCTGGGATAGCTGAGCGCCAGCGCGTCTGCCGGGGTTCTCTTATCGGTTTCCAGCAATGTCAGCATCTCACCGAAAATCTGGGCGGGATTGCCCCGATTAATCTCTTCGATAACGACCACGTAGTCGCTGGACTGATCAGCTGATGCGTCACCTATCATATTCAGGAAAGGGCCATCGACCAGATCCAACTTACCGTCTCCCGCGGGTCGCCAGCCGCGCACGAAATCCTCATATGACAGGTTCGGGTGGAATTGAAAGGGACGCACCTGCCTTTCTGATTTCCCACCAATAAGGGCGAATGCCAGCCTCTTTGCCAACCAGGTTTTGCCAGTGCCAGGAGGTCCCTGCAGAATGAGGTTCTTCTTGCTCTGCAATCGCCCCAGAATAGTAACCAATTGCTCTCTTTCCAGGAAGCAGCCATCCTTGACTATATCCTCAAGCGAATATGGCGAAACCGGCTCAACGGTGGGACTGCCCCAACTATTTCCATCGGTGTCCGCCTGATTGCCCTCATTATCCGTTGATTGGTTTGAAGAGGGACCCTCCATGTCATTTCCTGCCCTGTACGCAATGAGCCTGCCTTTTACATCCTTTGACCAATCCTCTGGCATATTGTCTGGGCCGTATTGGGTCACGCACCATACCAGCGATTGGGCATCGAGCGCGTCACGTATTTGTAGGCCCCGGCAGGACGCCTGTGTGATGAACTCATCATAGAATTTAAGTGAGTGCTCATAGCGAATCCAGGCATCAGGGGAATCATTCTGAGCTGACGGAAACCCAGTCAATCGATACGCCTGCTTTAGCGATGCATACCTGTACATTGGGTACTGCGTCGGGTCATGACCCACAAGGATGATCGAGACCAAAAGCCCAGGTGTACCAAAAGCACCCAATTCCTGGAAACGGCGCACTCTTTCCTCCAGCGTGTCGGCGCTTCCAATGGCCCATATAAGGCGCAATGCCGCCTCAATAAGGGAATGGTCCAGTTTCAGGAACGGTTCCCAGGTGCGCCAGTCCCTCCCGAAGCAGTCGGGATTACGCAAGGTGGTTCCCAGCAGGTTTTCCCAATCTGGACTGTCATCCCAGAGAGCTTGCTTGACGCCCGCAAGCTTCGCGCCGGCTGTTAGTTTATAGTCCCGCTCCCTCTCGTTAAACTGGTCCCATTCATAAAATCTCTTGGCCCAACCTATGAAGGCATCCCACAGATAGTCGCTGGCGTCCCCGAAACCTGGACCCTTGTTTCGGCCTGTGCCAGCAAAGGCGAGCAGTCGTTTTTCTGCATCTTGGCTCTTGAGACGGTATATGGTCGGTCGATATGTCATTTCTTTCTGCAAGTCAGGGTCCAAAGAAGCCCTCAGGACTGCCGTATTTATCCATGTGACCTCTCTGCTGTGTACCCAGCCTTCAGGTGCTTCGGCACGATACTTATAGTCCCCCGCCATTCGCCCAATGGCAACAGTTGGCTGCTTCTTGCAGGGCATGACAATCAGGTCACCGACGCTAATGAGCCCTTTAAAGGACCACAACTGTCCAGCTGCGTTATTGACCTTTGCAGTTGTCTCTTCGGGATGCGACTCGACACGCATTTCCCGCATATCTTCAAGAGTTTGCACATTGGCCAGATCTCTGGCTTCGCTGAAATGAATGGACAGTATGCCTGTTGCTAGGGCTGCCTCTTCACTGATTCCGGCGCCACGTACCACCCAAACTGTCATTAGTTTCCCTCGGCATGGAGATGGCTTCCAAAACTTATTGGAAGCGTCTGATAGTCCGGCATAGTCCCATTGGCTAGACAAGAACATTGTAATTGGCTCCCTCACACCCACACTACCTGTCAACGGTCGACCTCCCCACGTCAAACCGCCTCCCTAACCCTTGACAGCACACGGCAAGCTCAAGCCGTGCTTGCTTCCTTCGTCTCCAGGGAGCGTTCAAAAGACAACAGCCTCCCGCCGGAGGGCCAGCCAGCAAACCTTCCACGGTGGGATATTCGTCGAGGCCGGTCAGTGAATCCCCTGGTCAACGCCAATCTGCTGCCAGTCGTTGTGCTCCGCCGGCGTTGCGTGAACCAGCTTACTGGTCCAGTCCAAAGAGACCGCAATGGATCTGCCGTCTTAAAGCTCATAGGGGATAGGCATCCAGTAGCCGGCCGGCATTTGGGATGGGTTGAATAAACCGAGGTCATGGTCATAGAGGTTTTGCCACTGGGGCGGTTTCTGAATAGACGCCCATGCCGAAATTGCGGATAGCGTGGCGTCCCGTTCATCTGCGACGAGGCCCCACGTCAGGTTTTGGACCATTCGAACCGTTTGATCCGGTCCTATTCTGTTTACAAGATGGTTCAATGCACTGGGGTGGGACTCAGAGATCGCCAGGTCCCAGGTCTCACAGAGATGTTTGACCAACAGGGCCCCTTGTACTATGACCGCTCCAACTAAACTATTGGTGGACACGACGCAAGTGACCGGCAGGCCACGGGCTTCCAGTGCCTCTTTGAGTAAACAGTCGACGCGTCTGAATCCGGCATTGTTTCCTCTCTTGTTCCACAACAATGGGGAATCAATGCCTGCGGCTCGGACGCATGAATTTGCATGTGGATAAAAGGTCTCGACTGCGTCTCTAACCTGGCTTATTGCGTCCCAGGCGTCATCCGCTAATCCGGTTATGGGGCACGGCTGCAGGAGGCCACCCGCCTCCATGCAAATGCTCCACCCGAATCTATGTCGGCCACCTGGGTCGAATCCCAGGAAGAGGTTTAGCTGTTCGGGCCTTCCCATGTGCCTTTGCTGTTGAGGGGTTGGTGTTACTACCGTCGCTGCAACGAGGACCATTGCTGGTTGGACGGGAATCAGCACGATAGCCAGTATGTTACCACAGTGGCCCTTTCTACTACCCGCGTTTCCTTCTTGGAATACGCCACCCGGATCGGCCGTAATCCAGGTCCATGTGGCGCCGATGGTAGTGGGCCAAGTGTAAATCGACGAGATACCTACTACTAAGTCAAAGTGGTTCCTGGAGGAGTAGATTGGTCGGATCCACCTTTCGGACGGCCGCTTTGAGATTTCTGAGTAGTTCCATCGCTGGTTGGAAATTTTGCCTTTGTAGCAGGACCTGCAGGCTGGCCACCTCCCGCAGGGCTAGTGGTTCCCAGCCGGCGTCAAACCCCGCGGTGAGGCGGTACTCGTTGCTTTTGCTCCGCTGCGGGTTGGTTGTCCGCCTGGACTCGATGATGTTCAAGAGGCAGAGGTGCCGAACGGCCTCGTTTATCTCCTTGATGTGCCGCCGGTGTCGCCAGCTATCTGGCGCTGGTTGATGTGGCTCCATTCACCGTCGCAGGAGAAATTGCTGGCGATGTGCGCGTAGATATGGCCGGTTTCCGGCGGCAGGCCGGTGGTTTCCATGGCATGGCGCATGACCATGGAATCGTACTTCGGCCCTGGCGCCGGCATGAGGGCTGCGGGCGTCGTGGTCGATGGAAACCTCCTGTCAGGGTTGACTCGGGAACGATTGTTTTATAGAGTCGGATCCGTATAAAAATGATGTTGCTTGGAGTGGGGTCACCCTGGGCGACATCATCTTTTTACGCGCGCCTCTTTCTCCGCAGCGTGGCGTTCTCTATGGAGATGCGCTTGAGCTGGATGAGGGCGCCCTCCAGGTCGGTGGTCTTCCATTTCTATATGCCAGCGTCCGTTTTCGGGACTGTTTTCCAGGACGATGTACCGGTCCAGCGGCCGGAGGGCGTTGGCCGGGTGCATGCCGAACTTGACGTGCGGGTTGAGCCAGCTGCAGGTGGCCAGGTCCTTCTTGACGAGCAGGGTGTCGAGCGCCGTCCTGGCGGCGATCTCGCGGAGCTCGTTCCGGAGGGAGAACATGCTGCGGCTGCGTATCCACTTGTGGGGCCGCTGGCCGTGGGCGGCGAAGACGGCGCCGGCGTAGACCAAGCCGTAGCGTTTGATGACGATGTTCAGGCCGTTGGCCATCTCATGGTAGTCGAGGCTCCCGTTTTCGGTTTCAACGGTTGTCATGTTGTGCAGAAACTCCTCTTCTCTTTTCTTGACGGCTGGTAATATCTGGACGTAATAACTGGAAAGTTTTCCTTTCTGGCGGGTTGGCGTGTCCGACCGTGTGCAGAAAAGGGAGTTTAACCATGCCCAGGCACCTGACTGTTAACGATGAGACCGTAGTCTGCGGCCCTTACTTGGGCGAGCTGGCCGGCGACTCTTACACCACGGATCCTGACGATATTGACTGCATTGTCATTTTCCCTGAGCACTTAACCGGACATTTTCGCTGGACATCGACATGATTTTGGCTCAGTTTAAACCCGTAAATGACAGACGAAGGGACATCCCCGCAGCTACGGGGCAACCGTCCGCAATGTCCGGCGCGGTCCTGACGGCAAGGGGACATCCCCGCACCTACGGGGCAACCGGTTCCGCAATGACGGTGTCGCCGGCGCTCCAGGGGACATCCCCGCACCTACGGGGCAACCCGACTCGGTAAGGTGCTCCAGGGTGGTGTAGAGGGGACATCCCCGCACCTACGGGGCAACCGTGAGCACCTGGACATTGACCAGGCCATAGCCGGGGACATCCCCGCACCTACGGGGCAACCATAACTTCTGCATCTGCCGGTGATTACGCTCAGGGGACATCCCCGCACCTACGGGGCAACCTCGGTGGCCCGGTAACTTTGGCTTGACAAGACAGGGACATCCCCGCACCTACGGGGCAACCGGGAGAGGAGACCATAGATTGATCCAGTGTTAGGGGACATCCCCGCACCTACGGGGCAACCGCGGCCATAAAGACGAAAAGCGCCATCCGGCGCGGGACATCCCCGCACCTACGGGGCAACCAGTACAAGGCGGCGTTTATTTCCACCTACTGCGGGGACATCCCCGCACCTACGGGGCAACCGCAAGGCGGGGAGTATTCCTGCGATTCCGGTGAGGGACATCCCCGCACCTACGGGGCAACCGATTTCAGCAAGGTCGAGGTCAAGTACCACAAGGGGACATCCCCGCACCTACGGGGCAACCCAGGGCAGGGACTCAGACAGCGAGAGCCCAGGGTCGACATCCCCGCACCTACGGGGCAACCCATTATGACCAGCTTGTCATCCCTGGTTGCAGCGGGACATCCCCGCACCTACGGGGCAACCCCAAATGAAGGAAATCAAGGAAGGTAGCGACGAGGGACATCCCCGCACCTACGGGGCAACCGACCAGGCCAAGGTCGACCAGATCGTCAAGAACGGGACATCCCCGCACCTACGGGGCAACCGGCAGTCCACCCGGGGGGAATGGGAAAGTCGTCGGGACATCCCCGCACCTACGGGGCAACCCCATTGCTCCAGTTCTCCCCGGAGCAACTTTGCGGGACATCCCCGCACCTACGGGGCAACCCCTGGAGCGGTGCGCGGGAAGTAGGCGGGGTCAGGGACATCCCCGCACCTACGGGGCAACCGCCGCGCTGTTTTGGAGCTGGCGCCTGGCCGCAGGGACATCCCCGCACCTACGGGGCAACCGCAATGCCAGGAATCGCCATAGTAGAATTCCGAGGGACATCCCCGCACCTACGGGGCAACCCGCAAGGCGATAGCCCTTCACGAAACCTGCCAGGGGACATCCCCGCACCTACGGGGCAACCCCCGGGGAAACCTTCGTGCAACCTGTTACGAAAGGGACATCCCCGCACCTACGGGGCAACCTTGTCAGACGGGAGAATGACAACCGCGCAACAGGGGACATCCCCGCACCTACGGGGCAACCCTTGACCCGGTTAGCGGCAACGAATATCACGAAGGGACATCCCCGC
>Ga0209544_1004266_pt1 | contig 10161 bp, 9 predicted proteins | sample MesohylPK_FD_187297 | JGI IMG/M metagenome (GOLD analysis project Ga0209544, IMG submission 187297) | Host-associated microbial community of the marine sponge Aplysina aerophoba from Gulf of Piran - sponge mesohyl, lysed by proteinase K... | ecosystem: Host-associated > Porifera > Sponge >...
CACCATGAGATGCCCAATGAATGTGCAAATTTCGTAGTAGTAAGAGATCCATCGATCCTGAAGAAACTCAAGCAGAGTATCCAACATGTAGATCAGATCTGCTGAGTTGAGAAGCCGCAGAATCTCCTTATCGTCTTTGAATTCGATGTGATCCAGCAATCGTTCCATGACTTCGTGAGCCGAATCGACGTAGGCATTATTCTGAAAGTGTCTTCCCGCTTTAAGTAGTGCCAGACTAACCGCTGCACATGTGACAGGATTTACTCGCGTATCAACAGTAAGTGCTTCATCGTTCCGATTGGCAAGTAACTTCAATCTAGCTGACTCAAGAAGGTCTGCTGCCTCTTGTGGTTCAAAGAACAGCTGGTCCAGCACGCTGTACCATGAGTCAACCCTCTTCAAACAGAATCTTCTTCCATAATCGGGCCGCCGGTTTAAGCCATATAGCGTCTCTACTACGAGAAATTCATCTTCGGTCAATTGCCTTTTGACGTTTAGTTTGTTCCACGTATAGTGCGTCAGATCATTGTGGGCGGTGTCACAGACCGTGGTTGGAAATAAAAACCCCGGTAATTTCTGTTGATGAAGATATTCAGCCGTTAATCTGGCTACGTTCTCAAATAACACATCGTCAGTAGTTTCCAGCGCTCGACAATAAACTCGTAGTAGATATGCACTGACAGTTAGTCTTTTTTCGGCAGTAGCCGTACCAACCTGGCCACTTGTGGCGTTGTGCATTTGGAGGAATCCTCCTGCTAGATGATCGAAGCAAACTGAACGTCCCATCTGCGTAAGCAGGCTATACGCCAAATTCGATAAATTAGCGTCACCCCAATCATCCGATTGGTCCAGATCCAGAACATAGGATGCAATCTTTGCAGGTAGCATCACGTTGTCCATCAGCTGTGCGGCTACTCTAGACGAATCTGCATTAAATCTCTCAAGAGTCTTGTGGAAACCGTCTAGAAATTCCGAATCCAATACCGGAGAACGCGCTAAGGTTATCTCATAGTAGTCCTCAAGCGGAATTTCCGTTTGCGACTCCCGTCGTGGAAATTGAATGACTTTAGAAGACTGCGGCTGAGGACGGTCGGGAATAATCCGATTGAAAAGGTCTGACTGATCAATATCCGCTAGAAGTAACGTGTGATTGGTTTCCTCAGACTTCAGAAATTTAGGTAACAAGGTCATGGAATCCAGCACCAAAACACGAGGCAAGTCCGCACTAGGTAACATCCTCTGCTGGGCTAGTGAGAGATTCACCGTCCAACTAACTATCGAACGATATAAGTGAACGAACGCCGGATTTTCCTCTCGGTCTACAAGGACGTTGACATACGTCTCGTTCAGTGATTTCGTATAAGCCTCATTTTGATACCAACGACACTCCCCGAAGTGAGTGACCTGACTGTAATAGCTTCCGACTACGACACGGATATCTTTGTTTTCACTTTTCGCGAAATTCACCGTGGATTGATTCCACAGATACCAATCCACTAAATCACGATTGCGAAAACGATAGTATGGGCTATCACAAATACTTAAATCCAAGAACGGAGTACTCCTTAACGGATCTTGCGCACACGATGCATGTGTGAGAAGTGGTCGGGCAAAACTAAGAAATCTGAATGCCTAGTTTAAATTGAGGAGTACCTGAGTTGTGGCAGTCAACAGCCAATCAGCACTTCCCGACTCACCACATCCACTAGGAACAAGCATTGTCGCCACGACCCCAAACAATAAAGACAATTACATTAGGCGAACATTAGGAAGGTGTTGGAATCTCGCAAAGGACCTGTTTAGGTACAAGCTCCTGCCTAAACTTCAACCAGTCACACTGCCCCGATGATCGCGAGAGCGGTGCGTAGCGTCTAAGAACTGCTAAATCATTGAAGTTGTAGTCTCACGGAACGAAAAGTCCCGAGAGAGACTCTCAGCAAGGAACGATGTGCGCCTAATTCGTCCGGCGGACGCGCCTCGCGGCGGACCTGTACTGTCCTTTATTGTCCTTTTAAGAACTTCGAGTCAATCTATGTCGTCTAGCTCAATTGAAACCATTGCTGTTCATACTGGTGAACATAGTGATCCAAACCATCCAGCATCCTCACCTGATCTCACCATGGCATCCACATTTCTTATGGATACTGCTGAGGGATTCTCAATCAACGCGTTTGAGGACGAACGACCGTTGATGTACACGCGTTGGGGGAACCCAACCACATTGTTGTTAGAGAAAAAACTCGCCGCCATGGAAAGTGCGGAAGCCTGCCTTGCATTGGCTTCTGGTATGGCTGCCACCTCCACTCTATTACTCGGATTACTGAAAAGTGGCGACCACGTAATCGTTACACCCATCCACTATCCTGGAACATCAGAGCTGATTCGAGATTTATTACCAAGGTTTGGCATTTCTTCCAGTGTTGTTGACCCAACGGATACAGCGGCAATTGCTAATGCAATCACGCCGGCCACGAAAATGATTTGGATCGAAACGCCTGTCAATCCCACCCTAGCGATAACTGACATTAAGGCTTGTGCCGACATCGCTAAGGCTCACAAAATTCAGCTTGTCGTGGACTCAACCCTTGCTACACCCATCGCCACTCGACCGATCGAACTTGGTGCTGATTTCGTGGTTCACTCCTTAACTAAGTACGTCGGTGGGCACGGCGACGCACTAGGTGGATGTATTTTGGGTAGTAAGGCAACGTTGGAAACACTGCTCTCTGAAGCACACGTTCATTATGGCGGCGTGATCAGTCCTTTTAACGCCTGGCTGATAGTTCGAGGCATCGCAACTCTGCCAATCCGTATGAGACAGCACGAGGAAACAGCAATGCAGATTGCACTATTCCTAGATCAACATCCGGAAGTAGCAAGAGTCAATTACCCAGGGCTACCTTCTCACCCCCAACACGATTTAGCTAAACAACAAATGGCTAATTTTGGTGGTCTTCTCTCTTTCCAAGCGAAGAATCGTAAGCGGCTACTGAAACGATTACCTCGCGATTTCAAGCTCTTCCACCATGCCGTTTCTCTCGGACATGTGCGCAGTCTCATCTGCTATGTTGACACCGAAGAAGTGATCAGCGCTTCATACAATTTGAATTCCACACAACAATCAGCTTACAGAGATTGGGCTGGTGAAGGACTATTTCGCATTTCAACGGGTATGGAAAATGCTGATGAACTCTGCGAAGATATCGCGAATGTTCTAGGCAACTGACAACTGCAATTAAAACTGCTACACTAAACAGGCTAGGTTCACCCTTTAGCTCATTTCAGACACTTCAGAACTAGCAGTATCAATAAGCAAGGTTCTTCAGACTATTAGGAGCGACTGTTCGATCATTTGATCTATCAAAGAATAGGTCATCTACGGTCATGGCATGTCAATGATTCGACCCAATGTTTGTGCCGTAATCCTCAATGATCAATACAGAGTGTTATTGGCAGAACGTACCAATGGTGGCTGGCAATTTCCTCAGGGAGGCATTGATGCCCACGAAACTCCTACAGCAGCACTCTATCGTGAAGTACAAGAAGAAGTAGGACTAAGAAAAGCACACATGGAGCTACTGGGTAGGGCAGATTCACCATTCCGATATGACCTGCCGAAGGAATATCAGATTCTTAATAAATCAACAGGAAGCATGATCGTCGCGCAGGATCAGTGGTGGTACCTTCTGAAAATGGTCGTTAACGATTCCACAATTAATCTGAACACAACTACACGTCCCGAATTCAAACAGTGGAGATGGGTCAGCTTTTGGTACCCCTTATACTGCGTTATTGACTTCAAGAAAGACGTATATAGACAAGGATTGACAGCTTTGGCCAACCTTTTAAGGGATGGAACCTAGCAAATGCTGGATGCACTACCTGAATTGATTCGGCTCATCCGATCTGAGCCTGATTTTCTAAAGGTTGCTCATATCGTGGTCACGCGCGTACCCGATATCCTGGGCTGTGAGGTGGGTTCTCTCTTTGTTAGGGACCAATCCACCAATACCATGCACATGATCGCAAATGACGGCTATGAATTGCCACCAGATCAGGAGATAATCGTACCCGCCGGTAAAGGTATCGTTGGTTTGGTCGCCCATCGCTATGAACCGCTAAACGTACCTGACATTCTCGCGAACCCGCATTTTTACGATCACCCCGATACAGCTGATGAGCGTTATCGAGCTTTTCTTGGTGTTCCAGTCATGCACCGTCGTAGCGTCGTTGGTGTACTGACCGCGCAGAGATTTGAGGACCCTTTCAGTGAAGATGAGGAAGGTTTTCTGACTTCTGTCGCTGCCACGTTATCCAGCGGCTTATCCAAAGCGCTTGACAATCGGGAGATTCGACTTTCGGCAGAATCCGCTGCGATAGTCCGGCCGGAGCGAGTGATTCGAGGTGTCGCAGGCTCACCTGGGATTGCCATCGGACACACCGTGTTAATGCAACCTTCCGCCAATTTAGAAGCCGTTAGAGACAGGTTGGTCGACGTCGACGCGCTAGGTGCGGAACTACAAAAGCTAGATATTGCGTTAGCCTCCGTGAGGGCAGAAATTCAAGGGATCAATTTATCGATGTCTGATCATGTCGGAGAAGAGGAATTAGCTCTGTTCGATGCCTATCTTCGTATATTGGATGATGATGCGATTGCAGGTGAAGTTCGTACGGAAATTCGTGAATCAAAACATTGGGCACAAAGCGCTGTGGCAAATGTGTTCACGAAGCATGTTCGCGCACTTGAGTCTTCAAAGAGTAGCTTGATGTCGGAACGGGCGAAGGACGTTCGGGACTTAGGCGAGCGACTACTTCATAGTTTGCAGGTAATTGGCCACAGATCCACTGGCGCTCTTCCGAAAGATGCCATTGTCGTTGCACAAGACATTACACCAGCAATGATTGCAGAGCACAACCTTGAGCATTTAAAGGGTCTCGTCGCAATCTCTGGATCCATTAACTCACATTCGGCGATCCTCGCCCGAGCACTAAATAAACCTGCTGTCATGGGTGTGACCAACCTTGATCTTTCTGATCTTGAAGACGCACAGATCATCGTCGATGGTTACTACGGCGAAGTCGTTCTCCATCCGACCTCTGAAACGATCGACAGATATTTAGAGCTCGTTCAGCATGACCAGGAATTTGCTATCGAGCTGGAGCAGATCCGAGACCAACCCAGTGAAACAAAAGATGGTAGACGGGTCAATTTGTGGGTGAATATCGGTATGGTGAGTGAAATATCCCGCTCCCTTGATCGAGGAGCTGAGGGAATCGGATTATTCCGTACCGAGATTCCTTTTGCAAGTCGTGATCGATTTCCCACTGAGGAAGAGCAACGACAGATTTATCGCGAACACATGCAAGCTTTTGAGCCTCGACCTGTGACCATGCGCACTTTAGATATAGGCGGGGATAAGCCACTGCCTTATTTTCCGATCGACGAAGAAAATCCCTATTTAGGTTGGCGAGGGATACGTGTCTCCTTGGACCATCCAGATATTTTCCTTGTTCAAATACGTGCTATGCTCAAAGCAAACGCCGAACTTGATGGCATTCTCCGAATCATGTTGCCGATGATCACAACTATAGATGAGATAAAGAGTGCCAAGAGACTAATCAAGCAAGCATTCGATGAAGTCATCGCAGAAGGTTTTAATGTCAAATTCCCATTGATCGGCGCAATGATCGAAGTGCCTGCATTGCTCTGGCAATTAGATTCAGTCTGTGAAGAGGTTGACTTTCTCGCCGTGGGATCAAACGATTTAACCCAGTACATGCTTGCTGTATCTCGCAACAATCCAAAGGTGGCAACACTTTACCAGGAATTCCACCCAGCCATCCTGCAGACACTAGACCATCTTGCGAGTGTGGCTCATGAGAAAGGCCACGGCATAGGTATTTGTGGGGAAATGGCAGGGACAGTTGAGGGAGCTGTCGTCTGCATAGGCTTTGGCTACGATGTCCTGTCCATGAACGCTACCAACCTCCCTCGAGTGAAGTGGGTAATTCAGAGAATTACCACATTCTCAGCAAGTCGCATCGCCAAACGGGCCAAACAGCTGGATGATGCAGAGTCGGTGTTGACATACATACGGAATCAGCTCAGCGCACTGAATTTAGAAAAGGCAATTCCGCATCACGAGCATCCAGAGATCTTCTTCTAGTTGTCCTTACTTCAACCGTCGAAGTCAGGAAGACGGTGATGGCTGGGTAGACATCAAACGAAAGATCGGCGACCTCCTACCAGTTTCTAAGAATTTCGTTGGAGTTACGGAAGCAATATCGCATCTAAAAAACTCGGCACTAAAGAAGGGGAGGAAGTGTTAGATCAACCGTCAGACTCTAAAACGGTGTCGGGACTGCGTACGTTTCAGTGGCGACAGTTGGCGGCAAAAAATAGGTTCTAATAAATAGGCTACCATACCCATGAAAAAGCGTCTGAGTGTAAAAAAAGCGAGAAGGTTGGTATCGACCGTAAACATCGTTTACTTGTCTGGCACCAACTCTTTTAATTCGCCCAAATATTCGCCTCTCACAAGAGCTTCCTCACGTTCTCTTTCATACGCTCGCTTGGCAGAATGTACGGTGAAAGGGTATATAAGCTTTGGATCGTTTTCCAACTCTACCAATTCTTGTAGACGAGCTTTAATCTTTTCATCTGAAAATCCTAATTGAGCATATGCATCAGCAAGACGGGAATGTAAAGCCTCGTCGACATATCTCGCCTGTGCGAATCGTTCTTTAACTGTTAGCGTTTCATCAGGCATTTTGACTCCATAGGGTATCTAATGTTCTTTGAATCTTAGATGCCGAATTCCCGAAAGTTCTCGTAATCGGCAAGCTCTTCCCGCAAATCTGCTAGTTGTCTCGACATACCTTCGTGCACTGCTTTCACCCGCAAAGGATCCTCATCTACCCGTCGCTGTGCGTTTTGTTCCCACTACTTGATCGCCTTCTCAAATTCTGACTCATTTCGTCGAGTTATTACGTACTGGAGTTCATCAACAATCATAAATAGGTCCTCAGTTGGAGGCGATGCAACGCCTAGTGATTGACGCTTTGAGGGGGGTAGAAGATGTCTTCAATTCTTCGTCGATTATTACAACCAACCAATCAATCATCCTTTTCATAAGGCAAGGCTACCGATCTTTCAGCACGGAGTACTGACATGACGTCAAAACAACAAAACCAATCTAAAGACAACCATTCACGTATCACCGATGAGATTCTTGACACCCTGTTGCAGCGGCATGATCCGCAGGAGGTGCTTGAGAGTGAGGATCTCTTGATGGATTTGCGCCGGCATCTGACCGAGCAGATCCTTGATGCCGAGATGGATTATCATCTGGCATCCAGCGATGACCCCAACAGCCGTAACGTCCACAATCACAAGACGGTCTTGACGGCGACTGGTCCGATGCATTGGATACCCCACGTGGCCGACAAGGTACATTCAAACCCAAGTTAGTGCCGAAGTATGTGCGCGGGCTGCCTGGGTTCGATAACAAGGTTCTGTCGCTGTTCGCCAAGGGGATGAGTGTGCGTAACATTCTCGATACCGTGGAGGAACTGTACGGCATTGAGGTCTCGCCGGATCTGATCTCGACGGTGACCGAAGCTGTGATGGATGAGTTTAAGAGTTGGCAAACTCGTCCGTTGGAGAGCACGTACGCAATCGCTTACCTGGAAGCTATTCATGTCAAGGTCCGCGATGCTGGTAGCATTGCCAACCGGGAGATTTATCTTGGTATCGGGATCGCCTAGGATGGTCGCAAGGAAGTGCTTGGAAGGTGGCTCGGAGCGCATGACAACGCTAAATTCTGGCTCTCGGTGCTACAGGATCTTCAACAGCGCGGGGCGGACATCCTCATTGCAGTGGTGGATGGCCGGTCTGGTTTTCCGGTGGCGTTGGAGACGGCGTTTCCGGCGACGACGGTGCAGACCTGCATCGTGCACTTGTTGCGTGACTCGCTGTCGTGCGCGAGTTACCGAGAACGGTCAACCTTGGCCGCGGCGTTGAAGACGATCTATACGGCGATCAATGCCGATGCGGCGGCTACCGCACTGGATGCATTCGAGGAGAGTGAATTAGGGCAACGCTTTCCGGATGTGGTGCGGCGCTGGCGTCGAAGTTGAGAACAGGTGATTCCGTTTTTGGCGTTTTCGCAGGAACTTCGTAAGGTGATTTACACGACCAATGCGATCAAGAGTTTGAACGCCTCGGTGCGACGGGCGGTTCAGGCCCAAGGTCACTTTACGAGCGTTGAAGCGGCGAAGAAACTGATTTATCTAGCGCTCCGCGGGGCGACCAAATCCAGGGGTAACCCCATACGTCAATGGAGTAAGGCGAAACGGGAATTGGCCATTCATTTCGGTGATCGCTTCAACGCCTCAAACGGTTGGGTGTAACCGAACCAATCCGTCAAACAAAAGCCCAAAGGCTTGAAATGAATGAGATACGCTTCCGCTACATCTTCATCAAGAATGCGCGTCAAGAATTCGCACAAACTTATGTCAACAATCGGACTGTAACTGGACTTGGATATGTTGTTATCATCATTTATCTATGGCTAGTATTTTATCAATACCATGGGCGAGAAACAAGGGCGTTTTAGTTAAGTACTACCAATTGTGCCACTGCACCTGTCGTGCTGTCATAGTTAACGCGGTAGAGCTCACCGGTGCATCCGTTGAAGTGATAGCCACTTTGACTTCTAGCCCAGATCGTTCTTGGAAAGACTGGTTGGGCTGGTTGGGATGGCCACGGACCAGTGAGAAGGTCGCTACCACCACCGCCACCACCGCCACCACCGCCACCACCGCCAGCTGCACCAGCAGAAGTCACAGGATCGTGTACGAACTGCCATGAGCAGTCAGGCGTAGGCGTTTCGTTGTCTGTAGTTTGCGCGGTTATCCACAACGCACCTGCAAACAGGACTAATATGATGATTAGAGCTAGTGATTTAGAGTTGAATTCCATGTTAAGACACTCGATTGGCGAATCAAGATTTTACTAATCTTGGCTAGTAATGTATATATTTACCATAAGAGTCTGTTGAAAAAGGTGGATTCTCACGAAAAATACATAATGGAGGTCATTATAAGTATTTGATATATAACGTTTTCAGATGGATGGTTCAACCAAGAATTCCTTTAAAAGCGACTTTTTCAACAGTCTCATAAATAGGCGATATTCAATGATTGCTCGTTGAAATCACTGCTACCGATTTAAACTCATTTGCATCACTCAAAAGAAAGGCATTTGCCCCATGAAAAACACACCAAAAATCATTCTGTGTACCCTGATCTCATTGTTTGGTATCTACAGCCAAGCACAACAAACCGCCCATGCAGTGATTCAAAGTTGCTCTGATCCAGACTTGGTGATTGGTGAGGCGATGCTTGAAGAACAAGATTCCGAAGAAGGGATAAAAGTCGTAAATGTAAGGCTATCAATTGATAAACCTCATTTAACCTCTGGGAAACACGCGGTACATATTCATGAGAACGCAGTGTGTGAACCCTGCGGCGATGCGAAAGGCCATTTTGACCCAGGTCCGATGAGTAATTCAAGCCCAGATGGTAATCATCCGTTCCATTCCGGTGACTTAATCAATATTGAGATCAACGATGAAGGTATCGGAGAGATGTCGACTTCTACAACGAGAGTAACACTTTCACCAGGCCCGCTCTCTCTCTTTGATGAGAATGGTAGTGCGTTTATTGTTCACGTAGATCCAGATACATACTGTCCCGAAGGTGAAGCTGCAGGTTGTGCTGGTGGCGCGAGGGCTGCGTGTGGCATTATCCAGCCTGGAATGCCTACCGAGAACCAGGAACAGAATTCATCTTCCAGAGAAACCTCTTCGGATGACTGACGTACTCTGAGTACTAAGAGTTATGGAGTTAACCCCTTCCAAGGAATTAGTGTCGAGCCCCGAAGATCAAATAGAACTACTCAAGAGAGAGTTTAAGAACAATCCCAGCGCGAAAAAGATCACCGGAGGTATTGCAGCAATGACCAGTGAAACACCTATAGATTTTTCCGTCCAAGCGGAAAACCCAATGGCCGTGACGCCAATCAACCAAATAGAGATAAGGTCAAAGCTATAGACCAGTTGACCGAGCATTGGATTGACTTCAATACCGAATAACGTT
>Ga0209544_1004267_pt1 | contig 10159 bp, 17 predicted proteins | sample MesohylPK_FD_187297 | JGI IMG/M metagenome (GOLD analysis project Ga0209544, IMG submission 187297) | Host-associated microbial community of the marine sponge Aplysina aerophoba from Gulf of Piran - sponge mesohyl, lysed by proteinase K... | ecosystem: Host-associated > Porifera > Sponge >...
ATGTGCGCTGACAGGTTCTGCAGGGCTTGATCGATCTCTCCGATGCGCTCTTTCGCGTTGATCGCGGCTTGCAGGCCCTCCTGGACTGTGGGAATCAGGCTCTCCGCTTCTTGGAGTGTGAAATAGCGCGACATATCGGATTGTCCTTGCAGCAGGGCACACGCCCGAACAGCTCGTGTGGTGACGCCGCGAATGCCTGCAGCAGATTCAATCATACCAATCCTGCGTAGGATGTTCTAAGGTCGCCAGTTGCAAGGGTGCAGGACATCATTTTGACCCCGGCATAGAAACAAGCCGATTCCACCTCCCCATTGCTGCAAACCGTTGGTAGCACAAGGAATTGTCCGCGCCTTGCCTGTAAGTGGTATATATTTTCAGATAAAGAGGCCCCATGCCCGGTCCAGCTCCCGACTCCCCAGCCGTTCGCCGCCAGCACCTGCTCCAGCAACTCGCAGCTCTCGGCGATCTCCGCCCCGGCTCGCTTGTCATGACCTACCGCAAATGCGGCAAGCCAAACTGCGCCTGCGCCCAGTCCGACCAGCACAAACACGGCCCCTACTGGATGCTCACCCGCAAGGTCGGCGGCACAACCCGCACGCGGGCCATCCCCGCTGCCGCTGTCGAGGCCACCCGCACCCAGATCGCCGAGTGCCAGCGCTTGCGCCAACTCGTCGCCGAGTTAATCGAGGCCAGCGAGCAACACTGCCAAGCACAGATGGAGGCCGCTCGCAGCGCTTCCGAGACGACCGCCGACGCTAGAAAAAACTCTGCGCACAGGAGTTCGTCCCCGCCATCGAAGCCGAACTCGCCCGCTTCGTAGCTCCCGGCGCGGCCGCCGCGGCCGGTTTCGAGGCCTTGAAGACCCGTCTGCGCCAGCGTGCGCTGGAACTGGCAGCGCGGGCCATCGAACGGCGCTTCAACGACTACCGCAGCGACCATGTCGGCCCGGCCCGTGCCTGTCCCCGCTGCCGACAGTCGGCGCGCTACGCCGGACGGCGCGCCAAGACCTTCGAGACCATCTTGGGAGCGCTGACTCTCGAGCGCCTACTACCACTGCGCGGACTGCGGCAAGGGCTGCTTCCCGCGCGACCGGGCGCTGGGCATGGCCCACACCGATCTGTCCCCGGGCCTGCCGCAAGGCCCGCGAACGGGCCAGCATCGACAAGCACCTCACGCCTCATAATGGAATGCGGTTGGTAATGGAGATATCTCCATAACGATATAATGCTCCATCAACTGTGACTGATCGCGGGTGGCGTCCCCTACGTCAAGCACGAAGCCTGTTAGACAGTGGGGGATTGTTGAGCCGAACAGTAGGCCGTGTCCGATTGGCACGACATGGCGTTGCAGAGTAACCGTCTAGGCAGTTTCCGGACGGCGCCTAGCGTGCTCTTGACCGTTGAGGGAGCAAGATAGGTTGTCTCATGCACCTGAGGCGTGCAGATGCGGAGTCCTTCTGGCCCGTTGGAGAATTCCGTCTAGCGCTGTATTCACGCTTGGATTTCGACGTGCCGGTAGTGAAAGAAGGGACACAGAGAATCGAGACCGGTGCGACGTCGCGCAAGGTCTTCGATTGCCGTAGTATGGCCCCGTGCGATACTGCGGGCTTGGGCGAAGGCGAATAGCATGCGGATCGAGCCAGAGATAAGTGCGGTGAACATTGTCATTCTTGGGAAGTTCAACCCCGCAGTACTTACGCCTGCTTGGTTCGCTTTGCACAATCTCTTGCCCCAGAGTGCTGCGGATAGCGCGAATCTAGGGATTGCTCACCAGCATGTGACTGCATTCTCTACCGACTGGCTGCGTCTGCAGGTCTCGAACGAGCGCTTTTCTGCGGAGACTTTGCAGGCACCCAATATTCGCCTGCGCGATCTAGTCGTCAGTGTATTCAAGAAGCATCTCTACCACACGCCTCTCAGCGCTCTCGGAATCAACCGTTCAGTTCATTTTCAGGTTTCGAGTATGGCTGCAAGAGATCGACTTGGGAGAACCTTGGCACCGGTGGAGACATGGGGGGCATGGAGGCATGAGCTCGGATCAACCGGCGAGGATGGAGGTATGACATCGCTGACGATGACCTAGGTCAATCCCGACGGAAGGCCACCGGGAGGGCGGATCAACGTCAAGGTGGAGCCGTCCAATCGGATCGGCCAAGGGCTGCCCGGAGTCTACGTTGAAGTGAACGATCACTACGCAATCGACGACACCAGCCCCAGCGCCGGTAAGCAACTAATGAGGCTCCTCGAAGACAACTTCGATGCGTCTCTCAGCCGAAGCGACGGTATCATTGATCACCTCATGTCCTTGGCAGTGAGTACGGAGGTTTAGTTCATGGTTCAGTTGGATCAACACACGATGGCGGAGCCACCGTACGTCAGTGGATTTGAGGAGCCCGGCAATTTCGACAGAAATGCCACCCGGCAGCCCCTCGTTCAGAACTTGGACGATGCGTTCCTTCTAGGGGTAGCGCGTGAAGCGGACGCTCGAACAATGGGTGTAATCAATGTAGGTGAGGGGGCGGTTACACGGCCGACGTCGGCCGGTCGTCAACAGCAGAACGATGATTTCGCATCGGTGCTTGAGTTCCCGGCCTCAGAACCGTGGTCGGCACGAACCTTCCACGCACTACAGGAGTGGGAAGGATACGTGGTGGCGATTCGCGAAGAAGACTTCGTGGTGCGATTGCTTGACCTAACTTCGGGCTCGACAAACGAAGAAGAAGCGGACATTCCTTTGGCCGAGATCTCGAGTCAAGACTCAGCAAAGATTCGTCCGGGCAGCGTTTTCCGCTGGGTGATCGGTTACGAGCGCTCTGCTGCGGGAACAAAGCGGCGCGTGTCTGAGATCGTGTTTCGTGACGTACCCGAGATTACCGAGACCGATTTGAGAGATGGCGCGGCGTGGGCACACGAAGCCATCCGATCGCTCAACCTGTGACGGAGTTCGGAAAGCCGCCAGACAAGGGCGAGTTCGAATTCACGCTCCTTGGTCCCGGCTATGGCGAGAGCATTGTGCTGCATGTCGGCGAAGGCGTCTGGATTCTTGTCGACTCCTGCGTAGGCGAGGGCGGAACCCCGCGAGTTCTACAGTATTTGGAGAGTATCGGAGTCGACCCGGCTGAGGCCGTCGGTCTAATCGTGGCGACTCACTGGCACGACGATCACATCCGGGGAATCGCAAACTTGGTTGAAGTCTGCAGTCAGGCCACTTTCTGTTGCGCTAGTGCTTTATGCGAAAAGGAGTTTCTCACGGTCGCCGATGCCCTTGAGCGCCGCCGCCCTTCCTTCATAAGCTCTGGACTGCGCGAGATTCACAACGTGATCTCGCGCCTCATGCAAACGAGGTCAAGTCCCAAGTTGGCACTCGCGGATCGCCGACTATTTGTGCAAGGCAACTGTGAAATCTGGTCGCTCTCGCCAAGTGACCAAGCCTTTCAGCGCTTCTTGAGGTCGATCAGCGGCTTGGTAACAAATAGGGGAGGTCGCGGCGAGATGCGAGTTCCCGACCTCTCTCCCAACAAGGTCGCTATTGCCCTCTGGGTGAGGGTCGATGACGTCACAATGCTGCTTGGTTCTGATTTAGAAAAGCGCGGCTGGACAGAAATTCTCCAGAGCCGACAGCGCCCGACGGCCAAAGCGTCAGTGTTCAAGATTCCGCATCACGGATCCGAAAGCGCCGATGCGCCGGAGGTATGGGAGCATATGTTGGACTTCGATCCCACCGCCGTGCTCACGCCTTGGCGCAGAGGCGGTCGCGCAGTGCCTAACCAGCGTGAGGTCGAGCTCATTCTCTCGCGTACCAGTAAGGCCTACGTAACAGCGCGGAGCAGCTCGTCCAAACGAGGCCCTGCAGGCAGGAGGAGCGTTGTGACCCGGACAATCCGAGAATCCGGCATTAAGCTTCGCCAGCTTTCGATGTCGCCCGGTGCAGTTCGACTTCGGTACCAACTCGGTTCGCGAACGCAATTGAGTGTCGAGACATTCGGAGCGGCGTGTCACCTCAAGGATTTCACCCAACAGTAGTCAAGGTTTGGAAGTCGCGGCCATGATGGAAATCGCATAGCGGCGAACATCCTGCATATTCCTGACCCCGCAATGGACGTACGGGGTTGTGGGCGCGTGCGAGATTTCGAGCGATTAGGCCGGAGGGGTGGATCGGCGCGTGGTCGCAGTCCCCTTGGTCGAACCATTCGGGAACGAGCGATTCCGCTGCGGAGTCTCTCGCGACGACGGACGTCGAACGGCTGCATAGAGCCGGTGCCGCTTAGCCGCGCCTTGGCTGGAAGACCAATCGAGGGTACCCCGTTCCCTCGCCCCGAGCTTGCGGCCAGCCTGCCTTCGAGGCTCGATGCCGCACGCGTCAGTGGTTCCGACATTGGGCCGCTGATACCGGGTGATCCAGACTGTAGCCCGGAGTTCCCGGAAAACGCCGAGACCTACCAGAACGGGTGCGAGGATGTCGTTGCGGATTGCACAGTGGCGATCCGCTCCCACCCCAGTTCCGGCCGTCTCTATATCGAGCGTGGCGACGCCTGATCCTGGTTGGGACGCTTCAAGGAACCGATCGCCGACTATGACCGGGCGATCGGCCTAGACGGGGACAATGCGGCAGCCTACATCAAGCGCTGCCTAGCGAAATCGGATCTCGGCCTGCACGTGGAGGCCATCAACTACGACGAACTGATGCGCCGCGACCCAGACGCGACCTGCACGTACCGAGAGCGCTGATCGGCCACGGACCCGCCCCACTCGCACGAGAACGGCGCGGGTTGCAGCAAGCCGGGTCGCGCCTGGTGGTGGTGGGCCGCTAATTCGACTTCATCTGTAGCGCCCGAAGATGCGCGAGCGAGCTTGAGTGAAATCGCATTCACACGGATACCCATTTACTCCAATGGCGCTTGCCGGCATGCCCGGCCTACGATTCCGTGGTAATCGTATCGTTCTTGAACCAGAAGGGCGAGGTCGGCAAGACCACCCTCGCAATCCATCTCGCCACGGTCCTAGCTGAGCGCGGCAGGGTTCTGCTGGTCGATGCCGCCCCCCCGGGGACCGCCCTTAACTGGAGGGCTCAGCGCACATCCGACAGCAGGTTCCAGGTAGTGAGCTTGCCGAAGCCAACGCTGCATCGCGACAAAGGGGAACTCGCCGAGAACTGTAACTGGGTCCTGGTCGACGGGCCCCCACGAGTGACTGCGCTGACCACGTCCGCTGTCGCCGCAAGCGATCTCGTGCTGATTCCCGTGCAGCCTTCGCCGTTCGATTTGCGCTCCAACGCCTAGCGCCAGCGTGTGCCGGGCAGTGTCACGATTCGAGGCGGTGGCGGATGTCACAGTTGAAGATCACAAGGGCCTCGGACCGGAGCGAAGTCTGTTAGGCGGTGGTGGTGGTCCACGACGAGGGGCGCGGAAGCACGCTGCGCGCAGCTCTCCGACGCACTACGCGGCAGGCAGGATTCGAGGGCTTCGAAGTCGAGCCGGTCGGCGCATCCGGGACCAACGAAGCGCTCGAAACGCTAGTAGCGTAAAGACAGACGGCCCGGTGAAACTGGCGAACAAGGCGATCCTGAGCTAGCCGTTGATCTATCGGGTTCGGATCACGCTGAAGTCCTACCCCTCAGTTGCAAGTCAGGGTCTGGAGGAACTCGCGTGGCCGATCTACACACCGCAGTCGTGCATCGACGGGGAAGCCGCGCTCCGCTCTTGGCTCGGGCCCCTTCTCGCCAGTGGCAGCCCGAACGCCGCCCCTCCAGTTCGCAAGGTCTCCGACGCGCCCTGCGTCCTCGGAACTGAAGCACTCGTGGCGCCCATGGCGAGGCAGACCCTAGCTGGCTGACCAAGTGCTACGCTCTCGACATGGAGCCTGAAACTCGGCAGATGTTGAAGCAGTTCTGGGTGTGGCTGCATGTCGCGGCTGCGGTTCCCTTCGCTTGGTTCGTCTCGGAGGGCTGGCTCATTGCCGGTGCCAGTACCTTCCTCGACCGGGCATTTGCCTTGTACTTGGGTGCTCTCTCTCTTGGGCTAGTACTGCTCGGCATCTCCTATCTCCTCTGGTCTGGTTGGTGCTGGGTGTGGGACGACCGCCCGGCTGGTGCAATGAGGCAGTTCTTGGAGCGGCTGCATGTCGCGGCTACGGTTCCCTTCGCTTGGCTCGTCTGGAATGGCCTGCCGATTGGTAGCTTCGGGGAATTCACCGGGCTGGCGCTAGGCGCGTACATTCCGGCCTTGATGTGCGGAATGGTCCTGCTGGGCATACTCCTAGCCCTTCGCGGAATTTTCGCCGGCCTCCGCGATGCTTGGTTCCGCCTGTGGCAGGGGTAGCCTCGACTTGGCTCTTGCGCCTTGCCGTACGGTGATTGCGAGGTTCGAGCGGACTCCCTGGTGAGGCGGCGCGAGGGCCGCAACTGGCTGATGCCAAGGGTGCATTTGCGACACTCTCCGCACCGAGCCGCGGCCTCAGCGCTGGTCGCCAAGGATCGCGTATTCCCACTGCGAGAGCAGGATTGAGGATCAGCGCGACCGCGAGTGATCAGTCATTTTTCGACGGCGAATCCTATTGCCTTGAGGCAAGCGTCGCGATGTGCTTGACAACGCGTGCGTAGTCAGCCGGTAGCTTGGCCCTCACCGTCGAGCAACGAAACGATCGTCGCTGCAAACGCCCGGAGATCTCCCAAGTTCTCCCTCAGCGCGGCATGTACCTGTCGGTAGTCGACCTTCCAATAGACGTGAACCAGCAGGTTCCGGAACTTTGCCATATTCTTCAGTCGCTCAGTGAGGTCGGGTGCGAGGATGCCAGCCTCTCCAAGGAGTTCGAAGCATCCGGCGTAGTCTGTCGGCGCTGTGCGCAATCGCCGTGAAGACACGTGATAGCAGAGCGCAAGGGAAGCTTCGATCGCGACAAGCAGCCGGTAGGAGGCGATGTCCAGCGCGTCTGGATCAGCTAAGAATTCGCTCAGCGGGAGCGCGGCCAGCGATTCTAGGCGCTGGACGGATTCCTCGATTTCCGCGCTCCGAGTGCGGACGACGTCAGGGTTGAGAGTCACGTGCCGTAAGCCTCGATGGTGGCCCGACGTAGCAATGGAGCCATGTCTAGGTACTCCCGCACCGTCCGTTCCATCAGGTCGGCCAAGCCCTCGTCGTTGCGGCTAAGCAGCAGGCTTCCCTCCCGGAAGACATGAAATAGGAACGTTACGGGGGCGTCGTTGAGAACTCGAACGTCGGTCGGAAAGCCGGTCTCCCGATCCAATCGCACCGCCAGGTCTAGCCCGCGCCGGAGGCGCACGTCGGTCGTCGCGTTTAGCTGAACGCCGACATCGATGTCGCGGAATTCGTCGGCTGAGAGGAACGAGCCATGGAGCCAAGCGAACTCCAGGTCCGGCTCGTCCTCGAGCACCTTGACAAGCGTGCGCCTGATGCGCTCGCGTTCCGCTGGCTCGGCCCGGAACTGGTGCCGCATGAACTCATCCTACCCAAGGCGCATGATGCACTCGAACAATTCGCAGGCGCACGACACGGCCGCGTCAAGCTGGCGACGCAGGTGCGAGCCGGTTTCAACTGCCGGGGCCTGCTGCCGGCGGAGTGCCCCTCGGGCGGCCCGCCAGAGATCGCGCCACCGCAACTCCCATTGCGGCCACTTGAGCTCCGCTGGTTTGAAAAGGGCAGCCCAGCGGGAACTTCTAGCGCTCTAGGTCGAGGGCATGCCCTGGACTGACCGTGCTTGAGCGCTCGATGTTGCCTGAAGCGATTCTTGTAGCCTGGCCGGTCGCGCCGGATGTGTTGGCCGACATCGCGGCAGTGTTCCACTGCCAGTTGTCCGAGATCTCAGTCCTGACGATTCGCGAGACGCTAGCTTGGCGGCGGATGGCGGTCGAGCGGGCGATCAGCCTCTCAGGCCGAAGAGTTCGGCGATGAAGCGCCCGACGGAGGAGGCAACCTTGGCGCCGCCGATCGCCAGCCCGATCAGCAGGATCGTACAGACGAGGCAGACGGAGTAAGCGATGACAAAGACCGCGACCCACGCGAGCGCACCGGCATCGCCGGCGGTGTCCAGATCGGCGTACAGGAGCAGCGCCGTCGGAACCAGCGCGAACCCGAAAATCCATCGCCAGGCGGTGATCGCTCGCACGAGGCAAACATAGCATGGCCGAGCTGACCGCGGCGATTCGGATCCGCGCCGATGATCGCGCCTGGAAGGACTTGGGCAAGGCCGCGCGCGGCTCGAAGAAGCTCGAAGAGACACTGGCCGCTCGCAAGGAACTGGCCGACTTCGACCGCAGGGACTCGGCTGTCCAGCATCTGCAGAAGCTCCAGGCCGACCTCGGCCGGACCGCGACGGAATTCGACAAGGCGCGCAAGCGCACCGCCGAACTGCGTCGGCAGATCAGGGACGCGGCGGCGTCGACAGATGCCCTGAGGCGGAAGTTTGAAGAGGTGCAGGGCAAGGGCAGCAAGCTGCCATCCAGCCACCGCAAGCAGTGCGCCGAGCTACGCTCGCTGCGAGGGGCCGGCGTCGACACGCGGAGGCTGGGCGACTTCTCCGGATGGGAAAATCCGCCGTTGCTATGCTGATGTCCGATGGATGTCGGTGCCAGAGTGCGGCAAAGCCGCCCGGCAACTGGTCCTGCAAGCGTAGGTCTTCCGCATCGCCGCAGGTTCTTGCGTGACTCGGCCTGCGGGCTTGGATCGATAGCGCTATCGCTGCTGCTAGCCGAAGATGGTCGTGCCGCTGCGGCTACCGATCCGCTTCGCGAGCGGAAACCGCACTTTCAGCCCTCCGCAAGGAACGTAATCTTCCTTTTCCAAGCTGGCGGACCCAGCCAGCTGGACCTTCTAGACCCCAAGCCATCGATGCGTCGTTGGGACGGGCAATCCCTGCCGGACTCGCTTGCGGCAGAACTCGAGCTGGCCTTCATCAAACCCGACGCCAAGATTTGGGCCAGTCCGCGCCGCTTCGACCAACACGGCGAGAGCGGATTGGCATTCTCGGAACTGTTGCCGCACACGGCGCGATGCGCTGACGACCTCTGCGTTGTCAGGTCGATGACGACCGACCAGATCAACCACCACACTGGCCAGCTCATGATGGCCTGCGGCACGCCATTCGTCGGCCACCCCTCGATGGGAGCCTGGGTTACCTACGGCCTAGGCAGCGAGTCGCGCGACCTGCCGGGATTCGTGGTGCTCAATTCCGGGAGCGGGGCAGACGCCGGAAGCGGCATCTGGTCGAGCGGCTTCTTGCCCTCCAGCTATCAGGGCGTTCCGTTTCGCAGCACGGGCGATCCAGTGCTGCACTTGTCCAATCCGCCGGGTTACAGCCGCGCTTCCCAGCGCGCCCGTCTCGACGCCTTGCGCGACCTCAATGCCCTGCACCGGGCCGACAGCGGCGATCCCGAAGTCGAGGCGCGCATCGCATCCTACGAACTGGCATTCCGGATGCAAATGGCCGCTCCCGAACTGCTTGATTTTTCGGGCGAGTCCGACGCGACGCTAGACGCCTACGGAGTCAACCAGAAGGAAACCGCTCAGTTCGGGCGCAGCTGCTTGCTGGCCAGGCGCATGGTCGAGCGCGGCGTGCGATTCGTGCAAATCGTTCACGCGAGCTGGGACCATCACGCCGAACTTGCGAAGGGCATTGAGAAGGAGAGCCTCGCCACCGACAAGCCTTCGGCCGCACTCGTGTCCGACTTGAAGCAACGCGGCTTGCTCGACTCCACTCTGGTGGTGTGGGGCGGGGAGTTCGGACGGACTCCCATGGTCGAAGACCGGACGCCGAGCCGCGAAGCGAGCCGGGGGCGGGACCACCACAGGCTAGCCTTCAGCATGTGGTTGGCGGGCGGCGGAATTCGGCCGGGTTGCGCCGTAGGACAAACCGACGACTTGGGCTTGGAGGTCGCCGAGGATCCGATCGCCGTGAACGACCTGCAGGCTACCATCCTGCATTGCCTGGGCTTGGATCACACCAAGCTCACCTTCCGGCATCAAGGGCGCGATTTCCGTTTGACCGATGTTCGCGGAAACGTGGTCCGTAGCTTGCTCGCCTAGAGCGCCGCCAAGGGGGCGGTTCCTTGATTGTCGGGCGCTTGCCCGCCTGACACGCAGACTCAATCCTGGGGAAGGCCAGCGTGAACGCGCGTATCCGCTGGACGGGAGCCGTGCGGCACAGAC
>Ga0209544_1004273_pt1 | contig 10135 bp, 8 predicted proteins | sample MesohylPK_FD_187297 | JGI IMG/M metagenome (GOLD analysis project Ga0209544, IMG submission 187297) | Host-associated microbial community of the marine sponge Aplysina aerophoba from Gulf of Piran - sponge mesohyl, lysed by proteinase K... | ecosystem: Host-associated > Porifera > Sponge >...
CGCTGCGCACGCAGTTCAGCTACGTGCTCGACCCGCCGCTGCCGCCCTACACCGAGCCGCTGTGGCACTTCGGGGTGTGGCACGACGGGGACCGGACCTATTGGCGGCTGCTGGCTCCGGACCCGGTCTTCCGGGATGCCGACACCGGTGAGCCGCTGGCGGCCGAGCGCATCGACGACTTCCTGTACCGCTTCGACCGGGTGGTCGAGCGTGGTGTGGTGATGGTGAGACTCGACAATGACCCGCAGGTGCGGGAGCTGTACTTCCGGCGCCGCCGGGAGCTGGAGGGGCCATGAAGATCCCGTTGTTCAAGGACGTGCGGCTGCCGATGGGCTCTATCCCGCCGAACTGGCCGCTGCTGCTGGGGGTGGCGCTCAGCGTGGTGGTGCTCGTGGGTCTGCTGATGACCGGTGAGGAGGTGGTCGAGGAGGACGACCCGCTGGACCCTGCCCGGCCCGAGCTCGGCGAGGTCGAGGCGATGGACCCGCGGCTACTCGTCGACGGCGACATCGACGCGCAGGCGGAGCGGCGGCGGGCGGAGCAGCTCGAGGCGGAGCGGCGGCGGCTGCAGGACGCCGAGCGCATCCGGCGCGAGGCGAACGAGGCGGCGCGGGCGCGGGCGGCGCAGCTGGCGCGCGCCGAGGAGCAGTTGGCCGCGCTGCGTCAGCGGCAGCTCCAGCCGGCTCAGCCGGAGGCGCCGGAGACGCCGCTGGACCTGCTGGCCCGCACGGCCGACGAGGCGGACCTGCTCGAGACGCTGCGCCTGGAGGACATCGCGCGGCGCGCCGAGGCGCTGCGGGCGCCGATGGTGGTGTCGTCGGCACGCGGGATCGGCGAGCGGCAGCATGCGTTGCGCACCGTGGCGGCTGCGCAACTGCCCGGCGGGGCCGTGGACACTGGCGGGCTGCAGCCGGGTCTGGGGGCCGGCGGGGCTGCTCCGGTGCTTTCGGCGGCGGCGCCTGCCGCTGCGCCGGCGCTCGGGCCACAGGGGTTTTCTCCCGCGCCGGCGCAGGGGCCGCCGCCTTCGGGTTCGTTCTACGACGATCCGCCGGCGGGGTCACCGGCCGTGTGGGGCGCGCCGCAGGCCGCTTCGGGCAGGGGCAGGTCCGCCGGCGGCGGGCAGCCGGGGACGTTCACCGCGGGTCCGGCAGCCGACGGCGGCACCGGCGGCGTGGGTCCCGCCGGGGTCGTCGTCACTCCGCACGACGGGCGCGACTACCGGCTCTACGAGGGCACGATGCTGCCGGCGGTGCTGCAGACGCAGCTCGACGGGACGGCCTCCGGGCCGCTCTCGGCGCAGGTGACGCGGCACGTCTACTCGGCTGACCGCCAGCGGGTGCTCGTCCCCCGGGGGACCGTCGCGCTGGGGACGTCGCAGGGCGTGCAGGACCTGTGGCAGGGGCGGCTAGCCATCGGTTTCCACCGGCTCATCTTTCCCGACGGGCGCTGGGTGCGGATGGAGTTCGCGGGGATGAACGGGCTGGGCGAGACGTCGCTGCGCGACCAGGTCGACCGGCACTACCTGCAGATGTTCGCGGCGGCTGGCGGCGTGGGCCTGCTCGCCGGCTTCGCCCAAGCCGGCGGTGGGGGACAGAGCCAGTTCCGCTCGGCGGTGTCCGAGCAGATGGCGAACACGTCGCTGCAGATTGTCTCGCAGTTCCTCAACCGCCTGCCGGAGGTGACCATCCGGGCCGGGCACCGGGTCAACATCCGGCTGATGGAGGACCTGGTGGTGCCGGCCGAGGCGGCCTGGGACGTCGACTAGGGAAGACGGCGGGCGGTCAGTCGGCGGGCATCTCGCCCGTGAGGACGTTGATGACGATCTCCCGCAGTTCGCGGATGTCGGCCCGGACTTCCGTCCTCAGTTCGCGGACGTCGGCCTGTACGTCGTCGATCCGCCGATGCACGTCGTCGATCCGGGCGTTCAGGTTGGCGTTCTGCTGGAACACCAGGGCGATAAGCATCAGCAGCGGTGTGGCGAGCCCGATGCCCGGTGCCGACGATGGTCCTGACGAGGGCCTTTGTGTCGGCACTCGTGACCGGCGCCTGCGGCTCGGGCGTCGGTGCGTCGCTCATGTTCGTAGCGTAGCACCGATCGGAGGATCTGGTGGCGCCGGGCGAGGCGGTTGCGGACGTCGACCAGCGGACCGCGATCCCCATACTTGCGGCATGAGCATGCGCACGAGGGTGGTCGTCGGTTCAACGAGGGCTCTGGCCGCTTCGCTGGCGGCCGCGGTCCTGCTGGCGGGGTTGGTTCCCGACGGGGTCGAGGCGGGACAGTACGACCGCTACGGCCGGCGCTTGGCGCCGGGCGCGGTCCCGCTGGTGCTCGGGCCGCTGCCGGGTGCGCCCTGGCGCGGGCGGGTGGACTTCGGCACGGTACAGCCGCTGGGCGTCGATGCGGCGGCCATCGGTCGCGGGCTCGGACCCGTGTTCCGCATGGTGTTGCCGCGGGTGGGTCCGCAGGGGAGCGTCCTCGACGTCGTCGTCGAGGACGTCGAGCGCGAGGACGTCTCCGCCATGGCGGCCGGCGTTGCCGGGCTGAACCCGCGCAACTCGGTGGTCTATACGGGGACGCTGCGCCAGCGCCCGGACGTGGTCGTCGTGCTGTCGGTCGTCAACGGTGTTCTGTACTGCCGCTTCGCGTTGGGCGAGGAGGCTTGGGTGATCTACTCGGACGCGGCCGGCCGCTCGATGGTGCGTGTCGAGCGGCGCAGCGACGCGGCGGCGGCAGCTGGGTCCGGTCCGGCAGGTTGGCCGGTGGCCCCGGGTCGTCCGCAGTAGCCGAACAGGAGGTTGTGGTCATGAGACGCAAGGGCGTGCGGCGCGTCGTGGTGGCCGCGGCGCTGGCCGTGGTGATGGTGGTCGGCCGGGCGGCGCCCGCCGGTGCGTTCCTCTCGTCGCTGGACCCGGCGGGCTGGGCGGTGGTGGCCCAAATGGCGGCCGTTATTTCGCAAGCGATAGCGATCAAGAGGCAGGTCGAGAACGTGCGCAATCAGGCGCGGGCTGAGTTTTTCGGCAAGCTGGCGCCGTTGACCGGGAAGCTGGAGGTGGTGGCAGAGTGGTTGCGCAACTCGAGGACGCAGGCCGGGGTCTGCGTCTATGACCCTTTGAACTGCTCTCTGGGGCACACGCCCGGGAGCCATGTTGATCTCCTGCCGTCGTCGGTGCCGGTCTTCAACCGGCCCATGGAGCAATGCGCGGGTACCGTGTCCCCTACCGATCCGTGCATGCCGGTGGAGAGGACCCTGCCTGTGGCCATGGCGGGTTCGCTGGCGGGTGCTGCGCGGAGCTCGATGTTGTCGGCGGGCGCTGTCAGCCCGATTACGCGGTCCTACAGTGGGGCGGATGCACGTATCGCCGCCGGGATCGGTGTAACCGAGGCGCGCATGCGCCATGCGATTTCGCGCGCTGACAGCGCCATCGACCGTTCGGAGCAGAAACGGGCGATGCGCCGTGCGCTTGTGGAAGAGCAGATGGCCATCGTCGAGGACTGGCGTGGTTGCCAGGAGGCGGTGCCGGGGGCCTGGACCCCCACCGGCGATCGGATCCCGTGCGTGACCAACGGGGGGCGGGGCCGTGAGGACCCGGGCGTCGGCCGCGGTACCAGCGGCGCCCAGGAGGCGCTCGTCTCCAGGCTCGATGCGTTGCAGGCGTACCAGGACGGCGACGTCTCCAAGGTCCAGCTGAACACGATCCAGACCGAGCTCATCGTGATGCTTGGCCGCATTCAGGCGGCGCGGATGGAGCGGGAAGCGGCGGCGATGGAGGAGGAGCAGGACCGCCGCATGGCGGCCGAGGCGGCGCGCCGGCGCATTCTCGAGCTTCAGAAGGCCACTTTCGACTGCAAGGTGTCGGATGGGCCGTACTCGTACTTCGTGGAGAGCGCTCCTCCAACGACCCCGCCGTCGGGGTCCTGTGTAAACGTCCAGGATGCTTCTCTAGCGTCGATTCAGCAGCTGGGGTCGAGTTGTCTTCTGCCGGGCCAGTGTCCGTAGCCGTGGGCGCGGATGTCCGGATGGAGGTGTGTGGTGACTGACCAGGTTCCGGAGCCGGCGCCGAGGGCGGACCGGCTGCATGCGCTGTCTTTGGTTGCGGGCGGGCGCCGGCGTCGGCCGGGTCTGCGGTGCGTGGCGGCCGGCGCCCTGGTGCTGTTGTTCTCGCTGACGTCGACCGGCGCCAGCCGTTCGGAGGCCGGGTTCGTCGCGATCCTGGCGCAGACGAAGGTCTACCTGAACATCCTGATCGACGAGTGGGAGAAGTACTCGCGGATCCTGGAGGACCACCTCGACAAGGTGACCGGGATCATGCAGCCGTTCAGCGAGATTCACGCCGGCGTGCGCGAGCTGGCGAACATCAACGGCCTTCGGGACGTCTACCGGATGGCGGACTCTTACCGCGCGTCGGTTTCCGACCCGGGCTGCTTCGTGCCGGGCTTCTCCGGCAACTGCGCGCTCCAGCGCGACTTCATCCCGCCCGAGGTCCGTTCGGTCGACTACGAGCTGCGGACCGGGATCCGGCAGGGTGCGTCGGGCTGGAACTATACGCTGGAGCAGCTCGAGGGGGAGGTCTTCGAGCGCTCCACGCTGGATACCCTTCAGGAGGCGCTGGCCGTCTACGATCCTGCGGCCGCGGCCGAGGCGCGGATTACCCGGCGGCGCGTCGAGCGCAACGTCGAGCGGAACCGGTGGCAGATCCGTCGGATCCGCTCGATCGCGAACCGCAGCACGTATGCGGTGCGCAACTTCGTCTTCCGCGCCGATCAGCGTCCGGGCCCGTTGTCGTTGGACGACGGCTGTCCGGACGTTCCTGCGGACTATTTCGGCGATCCTGCCACGGGTGTTCCGCCGGAACCGAACGCGACGCTTCTCGACCAGGCGATCAACGCGGACTGCGAGCCGGCCTCGGGCAGTCTCGACGATCCACTGGCCGAGCAGGCGCACCTTTCGGAGATGGAGGCGAAGACCCTGCGCGCGGCGGGGATGGTCGGCCTGGTGGAGATGGCTTCTCTCGAGCTCGAGCGGGGCAGCGAGCGGGAGACGGCGGCCCTCGAGTCCGCTGAGCGGGCCGAGGAGCAGCGGCGCAGGGAGTCCGAGCGCGTCGCGGCCCGGTTGAGGTGCTTCGAGACGACGGGATCGCTGGCGTACGTGGACGGCGGCGTGTGCGGGACCGTCGTCTCCGGTGCGGAGACCTTGCGCCGCCAGCAGGCGCAGCTGACGTCCCTGGTTCTGCCGTAGCCGCCGGGGGGGAGACGAGCGGATGAAGCGTTCGGTCGGCTTGTGCCGGCATTCGGGTGGCGGGGGCGTGCTCCGGCGGCTGCGGCGCCGCCGTGCGGCTTCGTTCCGCGACTGGGCGCGCCGCGTGGCCGGGCGTCTCGCCGCGGCGCTGCTGCTCGCCACCGTCCTGCCGGCGTTCTCCGTGGTGGTCGGTGCGCAGGGCAACGAGCTCGGGGTGTGCATGCGCACCAGTCCCGAGACGGCGGCGTTCCGCACCGGCGGGGATCTCGCCCCCGACGGACCGCCGCGGGGCGGCGCTTTTACGCCGGGGAACTCGTTTGTCCGTGCCGCCGTGCAGTGCGCCGAGTCGTTCGCTGACGCGAACCTTGTCGGGATCGGACTGAGGATCTGGGGCGGTCTGGCGATTATCATCACGATCTGGACCGGTATCCAGATGATGTTCAGTGGGGGCTTCGCCATCGGCGAGGTCATCTCGCTGATCCTGCTGCTGGGCTTTCCCTGGGCCGTGCTCAACTTCTATAACACGGCCGTCGGCACGCCCTGGGGGGACATGACGTTCTCGCACATGGTGTCGGGCATGGGTCAAGTCGTTGGCGCCCGGCTTGTGGCGGGAGCCTTCGAGGCGTTCCAGCAAGTCGTCTACGATGCGGTATCGAGCATCTGGTCGGCAGAGACCTTCAAGGGGGCCTTGCTCCAGGCCGAAGACGAGTCGGGGGACGCCAACGAGTCCGGGGGTTTCCTTGCCACGGTGTGGGGTTATATCACCACCGGCACTTCGGCTGTCTACAACGCGTTGTTCGGTTGGATCATGGGTCTGCTGGAGGCTTTCGCGCGGACCATTACGGTCATTCTTCTCGGCGGTCTCTTCATCCTCCTTTTGATCGTTCCGGCCCTGGTCGCGTACTGCTCGTACCTGTGGGGTTACTTCTCGTTGCTGGTGGCCATTATTCTTGGACCTCTGCTGATCCCGTGGGTTCTGGTTCCGCAGCTTCAGTTCCTTGCGTGGGGGTGGTTCCGTACGCTGCTCGGCGCCGGCGTGCACATGATGGTGGCCGGGGCGTGCTTCGCGGTGGTGGCGCAGATACTGATGATTCCGATCATCCGTTTCAAGACGTTGGTGACAGCGGCCAATGCGCAACCCGCGCTGGAGGCCGTCTCGGTGCATCCGCTCGGTTTGCTCGGGGCGACCGCCGGGGTCGCACTCAGTGCGGGGATCGCGGCGATCATGGAGTCGCTGCCCCTGATTCTGGTGGCCTACCTCGGGGCCTTCAAGATCGGAGAGATCACGGGGATGATCATGAACGGAGGCTCGATGCCGGCCTCGGGCATCGGTGACCGGATGCGTTCGATGGGCAGCATGCGGAGCATGGGGCGGTCGGCTGGCGCGCTCGCCCGGGGTGGGGCCTCCGCGGCGGCGGTGGCCGCGGCTGGTGCGGCGACCGGCGGCGCTGCGGCAGCCGTGCTGGCCGCAGGCAATGTGCTGTCGCAGTCTACGCGCAGCAAATAGGCGGAAGACGGCATGAGGCTTCGAGCCCGGTGCGCTGCACCGTTCTTCGGGTCGTGGAGGCTCCGCGCGGTTCTTGCCGTCTCGCTTCTCGTGCTGTGGCTCGCCGGTCCGTTGGCGGTCTCCCTGTTGGCGCAGGCTCCCGCCCGGCCTGCGAATGCCGATTCGTTCCCGGCGTGCATTGAGAGTCAGGTGACGGCTCGCGTGGCTGCGCTCCCGCCTGCCGATCAACGCAACTTCTTTCAGGACCCGGACACCCTGCTCAACGCGGTGTGGATCTGCGCCGGCTGGTATGCGCACTTGCAGGTCGTACCTATCGGCCAGGCCATGCTCGGCGGTCTCGTGATCATCATGATCGTCTGGACCGGTGTCGGCTTCATGTTCTCCGGCCAGCTCGATCTGGGCAGCCTGCTGGGCACGCTGTTCCTGGCCGGGTTCGGGTTCGTAGTGGTGAACAATTACTTTGTCGTCAGTGCGGCAGTTCCCTGGTCGTCGGGCACGAGCACCGGGTTCGTCGCTTTGATCGCCAATCAGGCTGTCGTCTGGGGCGATCTCATCCTCGGCGATGCGGACGAGCAGTTCAATCGGGCGTTCGTCGAGGCCCGGGCCTCCGCGGAGGAGAACATGTTGGGCGGCGCCCGACGGGTCGCGCTCGATCCGGACGGGATCTACACCGAGGCTCTGACGAATGCGGACGCCGGGGCCGACGAGGCGGTGGGAGGCTTCTTCCGCTGGCTTACCTTCCAGTTCCGCGTCCTGGCCATGGGCATCATGAAGTTCTTCCTGTCGATCCTGTTGTGGGTGATCGGCTGGATGATCTACGCGCAGTACGTGTGGGGCTTCTTCGCGCTCACGGTCCTTACCGTGGTCGGTCCGCTCTTCGTGCCGTTCATGATGATCAGTCAGCTCGACTTCCTGTTCTGGGGCTGGTTCAAGGGGCTCATCAACGGCGTGATCTACATGCTGACCGCCTCGGCGATGTATGCCGTGGCCGCGATGGTGTTGATCGTTCCGCTTCAGCGTCTGGCGTTGCTGCCGTTTCCCGGGGATCCGGGTTCCTTCCTGGCGACGCTCGAGCTTCAGGTCAGGATGATCGCGGAGTATCTTCCGCTGGTGATCATGTCGCTGTTCGCTGCGCTCAAGGTGAATGCGGTCTCGGGGATGATCGTCGCCGGCGGTACGCCGCCGGGTTCAGGCATCGGTTCGGCCCTGACCAAGGGCGCCTCGGGTGCGGCGACCCTGGCAGGCCGCTTCGGTGGGCCGGCGACCGGGTCGTCCGCGCCCCTGTCGCAGGCGACGGCCGGCCCCGTGACGGCGCGGCAGCGCGCCGGCGAGGCGGTCAAGGAGGCGCACCGGCGTTCGGGTGGCGGTGCTGGCGGGTCGAGACCCGGCGCTGGCGGCGGCGGCGGCCGTGCAGCGTAGAGTAGCTTGGCCTCGCGAAGCGGTCTCTTTTCCTTCCGTTGTAATTTCCCCCGGCAGCGCAGACTGCAAAGCCTGCGTATTTGCTTCTAATTCGACTGAAATAAAAAACTGCCGTTAGCGGTAACAAACGACAGTGCCGAATCCGCCGTCCTGCGGTTTGACTTCGGATCGTGTTTCGGTAGATTCTCCGGTTGGTAACCGCTGGAGATCTTCATACCTTGACTGGCGCCACGCGCCTTGTGTGCGTACCTTCCCCACCGTCATTCCCGGAGACGTAGCCGCCATGTCCGCCAGAAGTGAATCTGCGATCCCTTCACCGTCTTATCACGGCGACTGGCGCGCGGGGGCGTTGCGTTCGCTCGTTGCGCTCTGGCGCCGGCGCGGGAGTGTCGGCGTCGAGGACGTCGACGCCGTGGTCCCCGAGCACGCTGTGGAGAGCGACCTGCGGGAGCTCGTCTCCGACCTGCGTGCGGCGGGCGTGTCGGTGACGGTGGCGGAGGACGAGCGGTACGGTCCGGGCGGGGCGTCGGTGGTCAGCCTCTACTTCCGAGACATCGGCCGGCAGGACCTTCTCGGTTCGGGCGGCGAGTGGCGCCTGGCGCGGTCGTTCCGCCGCGGGATGCGGCGCCGGGTCCGCGCGATCTCGCGGACCGTCGTGGGGGCGCGGGTCGCGGTGGCCGCGTGCCGGGCCGCGGCTGCCGGCGAACGACCGGTGCACGCGGTGGTGGTCGACGAGGTCGGCAAGCGGGGGCGCGAGGCCCTCTCGGAGGCGGCCGGGCGGGCGCAGTCCGCGATTGACGCCTGCGTGCAGGCGGACGCTGCGGCGGTTCAGCGTGTGATGTTCTGGCTCGGGCGGGACGCCGCGCGTGGGCTCGTGTCCGGCCGCGCGCGCGTGCGGATGTCGCTCGCCGTGCAGGCGCTCGGCCTCTGCCCGGCCGTGTTCGACGAAATGGTGGCGACGGCCGTTCGCGAGCTCTCCCGCGTCGCGGCCATCGTCACCGACGGTGAAGGGACCCCGCGTGGACGGCGCCGTCGGGTCGTTCCCAGGCGTGGGGTCGCGGGCTCGGACCCGGCGGGTCTTCTCGATGCGGCGATCTCTCGCGCGGGGTCCGGCGGGAGGGATGCGGAGCGTGCCCGCGAGCAGCTCATCGAGATGAACCTGCGGCTGGTCGTGTCCTTCGCCAAGCGGATGTACCGGCCGGACCTCGGCGTGTCGTTCCCGGACCTGGTCCAGGAGGGGAACGTCGGGCTGATGAAGGCGGTCGAGCGCTTCGATCCGGCGCAGGCGCGCTTCTCTACGTACGCGGCGTGGTGGATCCGCCAGTCGATGCGCAAGGCGATCGCCGAGACGGGCCGCACCGTGCGTATACCGGTGCACGTGCAGGAGCGGCTAGCCGATGTGGCGGCCGTCGAATCCGAGGTCGCGCGCGAGAGCGGCCTACGTCCCGGCCCGGTGGAGGTGGCGGAGCGGATGGGCGTCGACCCTGCCGTGGTCGAGCGGCTACGGCTGGTTCCGCGGCAGTCGGTGTCGGTCGACGCGCCGGTGTGGATGGACGACGAGGAGAGCGAGACGTGGGGCTCGCGGCTTGCGGACCCGGACGCGCCGGATCCGGAGGCGCAGCTCCGTGGGTTGGAGTGCCGGGGCGTGCTGCTCGATGTCATGCAGCGTGAGCTGCGGGGGGTCGAGCAGGCGGCGCTGTGCCGCCGCTTCGGCCTCGCGGACCTGGCCGATCCGGCCGGGGCGAGGTCGCTGGCCCGGATGTCGCGGGACCGCGTCCGGCGGCTGGAGATGCGGGCGCTGCGCAAGATCCAGGGGTCGGCGAGCGTGGAGTCGTTGCGGGGGTTCCTGGGCGCGGACGGTGCGTTCGGGGCGGTTCGCGGGTGAGCCGTGGCTCCCGGTGTTCAGGCGGGGTTGCGGTCGTGCTCGACGACGGTGGTGAGGAACTGTGCGGGATCGAAACCGATCGCCGCC
>Ga0209544_1004282_pt1 | contig 10125 bp, 9 predicted proteins | sample MesohylPK_FD_187297 | JGI IMG/M metagenome (GOLD analysis project Ga0209544, IMG submission 187297) | Host-associated microbial community of the marine sponge Aplysina aerophoba from Gulf of Piran - sponge mesohyl, lysed by proteinase K... | ecosystem: Host-associated > Porifera > Sponge >...
CGTTTCAACCACTTTACACCTTTGTGCTATTGTGGTGATTCTGCAGGTGGTGTGGTTGTGTTTTCCCCTGCTTGTTGTTTTGTTGCGTAGGTGGTAACGGTGCTGCTGGGGAGTGCTATCCAGTCAGTATACGGTTGCGCGAATCCGACAAATGAGTTTTCTATGAATACGGCGGAGGTAGTGGTGATTTCTGATGCGTTGATTGACACCCGAAATGAGGAGGTTTCACCCGCGACTTTCTTCTTCTGCGAGACGATGCCGGTGTGCAGTTGCGCGCGCTCCCCTGATCCGCCGAATACCACCACGGTCTGTCCGAGTAGTATGTCCGAGCTGTGTTCTAGTGGTACATAGTGTTGTGTCGTGTATGTATCGGTATCTACCGGAGCCAACAGCGCATACTTCTCCCCGTTGTGTAGCAGTGAAAAGAAGGTTGGATTTCCTGCCTCATCCAGCACGCTGTATCGTCGTTGTGGGTCTAGCGTTTCTGCTGCGAAGATGTGTCCGTTCGGTGAAATATACATACCGTGGGTGAACGGTTGCGAGCCGAAGTAGAGTTGCACGAGTGCCTGCTCAATGGTGTCTAGTGTCAGCATCCCTGCTGTGCTCTGCGTATTTGTGATGCCGGATCCTGATGCTGGCTCTCGCTCAATAATTCTATTGATCGTCTGCCTGATGACCGTCGGCTGCGACTCTGTTTCAGCGCCTGGTGCTAATGCTAATCGTTCATACACTACTGATAGTGTTGCTACTGCCACTGCTGCAGACACTACCAGCGATATCAATAGCACCAGCAGTATCAACTGTGAGTTGTTCAGTTTGTCTACATGTATATCGCTCATATAGTGGTAGTATATCGTATAAAAATTGGGGTGGATTTGGTTTGTCTGTAAAAATAGTAATGGGGCGGGCGCAAAGCGCCCGCCCCTGTTGTTTAAGCAAAGACAGTTTTAAATTTCCCTGCCTTTGCCTTCACTTGCCTCTGATACCACAGCCCGTCAGGGTTGCGGTTCAGGGCAGATTTGATTCCACAGTAATACGCGGCAATTGCCACATCTACTGCGGAATCTTCCCGCTTGGACGATCTCTTCGCTATGCGGAGGTCGTCCTCCAGATGCACGCTGGTGTATGCCAGAGCGTGCACCGGGTTCCAGAGGTCTGGCAAGAAATACTTCGTTCTCACCGGATCTCTTCTTTCCGCGCGACAGATTCTTTGAAAAACCTTGTCGCGCTCTTTGCTGGTAACCAATTTCACGTGGTTACCATAGTACTTTTTGACCAGGAGGTATTTCGCTACCTTGTCAAAAGCCCTGCGACCGACCTTTTCCTCGATCGCCTCTAATGTTGACGGGCCGATCAGCCCATCAACTTTTTTCATCCCCAACTTCCGCTGGATCTCTCTGATCCCAGCGGATCTTTCTGCGCGGGACATACTGCGGTATGCCTGTGTCCCGTGCAGAAGGACGGTTGGGGTTTTTCCGAACTGCACCTCCAGCCCGCAATGGGCAAGATATAGCGACGGTCTGGCCTGTGTCAGCCCGAACGCCGCAGAAGTGGATGTCTCCATTTGCTCAATGGACACCCCTCTTTCCGCCGCGACAAACGCAAGGAGCGCTTGCTCCTTGATTGAGCGCGCGCGATTGAGCGCGCGCCCCGCTTTTCCGAAGTTTTTGCCGAACTGTGTTTCCTGTTCGGCAATCCCCACCAACACCTCTTCTGGGATGCTGGTGTGCGGCCCTATCTTTTTGGCCGCACCGACTACCCCCCGCTCGCTGGCAGGGAGTTTTGCTGGCGCCTTTTTTTGACGCCTTGTCTTTACCACCACCCGCTCAATTCTCTTGATGGTGGTGGCAATTCTCCCCTCCCTGCTGGGAGAGGGAGATGTGGGTGCCTCGCCGTCGAACAGCCCCAGGAATGCACCTAGGGACACGGCGAGGCAGAAAAATAAGAAGGTTTTCATTTCTTTCCCCTTTCCCGGCAGAGCCGGGATAAAATAAAGTTAAGATTCCAAAAAATACACTATATGTATTATGGCTTATATTTGCTATATTGTCAATCTTGTGTTATTATAAAAAACCTTATGAAATAAGGGTTTTATGGGTATTTCTTCTACTATATACCCAAACATCCCAAAAATCCCTCTATTTTCCTATATTTTGGTATACTGGTATGTATGGCTACAACACAAAAACGACCCCCAATTATCGCCGTCGTGGGTCATATAGACCACGGTAAATCAACCCTCCAGCATGCCCTCCGTAAGGCGGATGCTGCTTTGTCTGAGGCAGGTGATATTACCCAGCATATTGGGGCATATGAGTTGCACGCGCAGTATGAGGGGGCGGAGCGGCGGGCGACTATTATAGATACCCCTGGGCATGAGGCGTTTTCTATGGTGCGGGAACATGGCCTTGATCTTGCTGATATTGCCCTCTTGGTCGTGTCCTCGGAAGAGGGGTGGAAGGAACAGACCGCGGAGGCGTATGCAACGATACAGGAAAAGCAGTTGCCTCATATTATTGTTTTTACGATGCTTGATAAGCCGCAGGCAAATATAGAGCGGGCGAAGCAGACCGTGTTGCAGCATGGGGTGCTCCTTGAAGGGCTTGGCGGGTCGGTGCCATGGATTGGTGTGTCTTCTATTACCGGTGAGGGTATTAGTGATTTGATAGAGCTTATCTTCCTCACGACTGATGTGTATGAAATCATAGAAGACCGTCAAGATGGTTCAGTTGGCATCCTTGTTGAAGCGGTGGTTGATCCGAAAATTGGTATCACTGGCACGGTTATTGTGTTGCAAGGTACGCTGGAACAGAGTAAGTATATTCGTGTTGGCGCTACTATTGCTCCGTTGCGTATTATGAAAGATGATCGAGGCAACACCGTGTTGGATGCAAAACCATCTATGCCGATCCAAGTTGCGGGCTTTGACGCTGTTCCACCCGTCGGTCATCCGGTGTTCCTCTGTGCTACCAAAAAAGAAGCGTTGGAAACGGCAGAAGCGCAACAATCGTCTGGCGGTCCCAACCGAGTAGCGGATAGCTCAAAACAAATAGTCATCCCGCTTGTCTTGCGGTCGGACACCGCATCTGGACTTTCTTCTATACAGCAGGCGATTGCCGCGGTTGCCTCTGACGGCGTGCAGTTCACTGTTATCAAAAGTAGTGTGGGCGACATCACTGAAGAGGATGTCCGTCTTGCGCTTGCGGAAGATGGCGGGCAAGTACTCGGCTTTCACACGAATGCTGACCAGCGGGCAAAACAGCTCGCTGAACGAAGTGGTATTGCCCTTCACCTCTTCCCCACCATCTACGAGGTTACCCAATGGGCAACCACTCTGTCAAAGCAAAAACGAGAAGGGTATGAGGTGCAAAACCCGACCGGTGCCGCAGCGATTATTCGCATCTTTGAAGAGCAGTCATCGCAGCGTATCTCCATCGTTGGTGCGCAGATACAGCACGGCTCGTTTGCTGTTGAGCAGCATATTGCTGTTCTGCGAAACAAGGAGGTCGTTGGGCGATTTATTGTTGAGTCCATTGAGCAGCGAAACAAATCGCAAGAAACGGTATCTGGTGAGAAAGCACAATTTGCAATGCGCATTCGCGGCGATGGCGCAGTAAAGGTGGGTGATACGGTACTCGCCCTTCCCACGGCAGCAACCCCATAATACCTCCCCTATGCAAAAGAACCCGTTTCGCACCGGCAGGGTGCATACCATACTGCACCAGGCAATAGCGCATTTCCTCAGAGAACATGCCAACGCTGAGCCATTTATTACGATATCGTATATTGATCTCAACAAAGCCGGAACAACCGTTACGGTCTACTGCTCTGTTTTTCCAAAGGAGCAGCAAGAACAGGCACTTGCGTTCCTCAAGCGCAAAGAATCTGTTTGTCGCGAATACCTTAAAAAGCACACCGCTCTCCGCATCGCCCCCACCGTTCGCTTTACCCTTGCGAAGGAGATTTTGCCATGAGGTGTGCCAAAGCAACCGCAACCGCAATCCATTTCCCAAAAAGGAATCGCACCGCCCGATTTCATCCTACATCCTTGTAAGGCGTGTGGTTTTCTCTCTTCTTGACAAGCAATAAACAATGGTCAGGTTAAAAATTTGAGGTCGTGCAAATCCCCTATACTCTCTGCACCTCATCCCGCACAACGGATGGCTCTGGCTCTTTTTCCCGTTTTTTTATCGGCATACCTCGTCGTTCAAATACCATATCTCGTAGCTCAATCCCCAACACATCCACAACCGTTTTGTGATTCTCTTTTTCGTTATACAGATAATTTTTCACTAACTCTAATTTTTCTCCTTCATCAAACAAATCCTCGATCACCTGCCTCGCCCTTCGCTGTATATCATACGCATTTGTGACTCCTTCAAATCGCGAGTACAGATCTTCAAAGAGGTTTTTCAGTATGGTATCGCCACCACTTTTCTGTAAAATTTCTTCACCCCGCTTTGTTAAGGTTAACGGACTTGACTGCTGTGTGGCAACCGCTTCTTTGAACACAAGAAAAGATCCGCGGATTTCGGCAAGCCCTTCTGCCACCCGATCTATCTTTTCTCCTTGCTTGTCTAATCGCCCGCTCATGCTTGCAACTTCAGATTTTGTATTTTTTATTTCATTGAACAATCTGCCAGATCCGAATGCCAAAGCGATGATGTTTATTATGATACTCAGGATAAATAAACCCTCCGACCCACCTGATGTGGCGAGCGTTTCTGCCACCTCTTGTGCATAGGTAACCATAAAATTAGTGTATCAATCTACCATGAAAAGTCAAATTATGCACAGGAGGCGTGGGCGGGAATCGAACCCGCGTATAGAGGTTTTGCAAACCCCTGCCTTACCACTTGGCTACCACGCCTGGATTACTGATATTTTGCCACAGAAAAATAAAAACAGCACACCGTTTTACAACGGTATGCTGTTTGTGCTAAAGGTCACCCACCTTTTTTGCCGCCTTTTTCTGCCCGGCGGCCTTCAACTTCTCCGCAACACTCTTCTTCGCAGCTTTGTACTGCCGCTCGGTGAGTGTGCGGAAGTTAACCTCTACACTTTCTTCTGAGACGTAGAGGCAGTAGAGGTGCACCCCTTTCTTCCCCATGAAGAGTGCCACCCCTACTTGGGACTGGTTACCCTTTTCCTTGGGAAACCTCCCACTGATCACCTTCCCTTTCACACGCAAAAGGAAGGTGTCGGCGGGCTTACCAAATGCCCGCTCGGAGATCAGCAGTGCGGGGGTTTCCCCCTTCCCTCGTGCCGCCTCATCCCTGATGAGGTTTGGCAGAGAGAGGGTTTTGGTGGCGACTGCCTTTTCTTTTCCCAGCAGCAGTCGCAATTTCCTGCTGAGTGGGCGGAGGTAGAGATTGTTACCACGGTACACTGCGACCATCTCTACCTCTTTCGCGTCAAACGCCACACCGACTTTTTCCTCAAAGCCAGGTAGCGTTAGAAACACCGCGCTATCGTTTGCTTCTGCGCTGGCAAATGATAGCGAGGAGATTGCTAGTAGCAGTGCAAGGAACTTCATTTCCTTCCCCCCTTCGTAAACATCAATTTACTTTATATTATACCCCACTTCTCCTGTTTTGGCAATTTTTGTGGGATACACCCTTAAAAAATAAATGGCACCGATTCATTGCTGAATCGGTGCCATCAAAGACCTTGCGGGTTAGCGCAGCCCGACTGCGCCAAACCCCCGGACGGCGGGTTCAGTTCGGAAGTACCGCCGACGGACGGTTATCTTCCGCTTCCCTTTCCCGCCGCCAATGTGCACATTGTTGTTGTGCACATTGACATTCCCCTCGGCATAGTAGACGCTGCTATCGCGAGCGTCTACCTTTGGAGTTGCCGGGGCCGTGGGTGTCGGTTCCACCTTCTCAGCTGGGACCTCTTTAGGGGATGTTTCCTCCTTGGGAGGCGTCTCCGCTTTGACGGCGACCCGCTGCATGACCGCAGCCGTAAGGTCTGCGGTCACCCGTATCATTTCTTTCGGGTCCTTTGGGCGTGGTGCGTCAAGCACCACGCCCCCACTTTCAACCACGATCTTGTCTTCGATCGTGATATTAACATCCGTCTCAGGGACGGTGTATGTTTTTCTGGTTTTTTCCTTGGCGGGTGGTTCTACCCGCCAGACCGAGATGCTACTTGCCGACTCTGCGTCGGCGACCGTGGTCATGAGCAGTGCCATAGCTGCCGTGATGATGAAAATTAAACCTTTCATTTTTTGCTCCTTTCCCGGCGGAGCCGGGGTGTAACTTCAACCAGATCATGCCACCGAAACCCTCGGCGGCGTTTTTTTTGGGCACCATAGCCCACATACCATGACCGTAGTACTATCATGATATGTGGACTATGCTGCTTCCAAGATTGTCAATGTATCTATTTCGTCCTACCATGGACTCATCAGGCAAACGGTATCAGTTTGCGATAGAAGGAGTTTTTTTAATAGAACCCCTCAAACTATAACAGATTCTGTTCACGCTCTGTTGGGCGTGGGATTGCAGACGAAACTACTCATCTGCAACCACATCCATGCTAATTTTCTTTGAGGAAATTACATGGATGAGGGCGTGACCGCCCTCAATTTTGTCTCCCCGTATCTTGACGGGGAGACCTTTGGCCTTTATTATACTCAAGGCCAAGGACCTCGCCTCGCCTCCGTCGATGGCGAGGGTGATTCCGTGTTCTTCAGCGATCATTTCTCTCAATTCCTTGAGAGATTTTTCGCTGAAGTTTTTTACTCCGTATGACGCCAAGGGTTTCTCTCCCCCGACGGCGTCCGCAGTTTCAGCAGGTCTGTCCTGCTGAATCCGCTGGAACATGATTACACGACGCGTCGTGTAGTCATATCCCATATGGCACGGGAATGCGTCAGCTGGGTTTTCAAAACCCGACTGATACTGAGAGAAGAGATCCATGATCTCTTCTCTCGTTTGGAGGCACCCAAACTCGAAATGTGACCTCTCAGGATCTTGATCCAACACTCGTTGGATTGCTGCCTGCAGTTGGGCAGCGTTCAAGATTCCCTCCCGTGGGAGGAGTGTTTGGGCGTCTCGGTAAGAAATAATCTTACCCTCAACACCTGACTTACTCTCCTGCGTCAAACACACAAACCTCTCGGGGAAGTCCTCGTGGTGGTGGATCTTCTTACCCTGATCGACATGATATCGACCAAGGTCTTCTAAGATCTCCAATTCAAGATCAGGGATGGACGCCTGAACGCCCATGGTCGCCGAAGCGACCCTGTAGGCCTCTCTCCACAAGGACTCTGGAGAGAGTACACGTATCACCACGTCGGTGAATGCTGAGGGCACTTCTACCCTCAGCTCCTGCCGGTGTGGCCAGTAGGTGACGAGTGCCCGGCGGGAATCGGTCTTTTCGACCACCCCCTTCAACGCCTCTTCGAGGCGGTCGGGGTCGAGGTCTATTGCCTCGGCGAACTTGTACCTCACCTCGGCATGGGCCGGATGCGTGCTGATTGCACGCGACTCTATGAACGGGAGGAACCGCACCGCGGGGATGCGCTCCTCCGTTTCCCCTTTATATGTCCGCCAAATCTTGGCAGACATGATCCCGGGGGCCGTTTGGACTCCGAAAAATTCGAGGTCCGCCTTTCTCCCCGCTATTGCGGCGGCGACTAACGCCTCACCGTCGGCAGAGTCGACGATGGGAGCGATTTCCGCCGCGACGAATTCCCTCATTGTTCTGAACGAGGGAGTTTCGATTTCTCCGCGGGTCACGAGCGGGTTCGCCCCGACCGTAAACCAATTCACACCTTTGGGGAGCGGATAGGCCTCTTCTCGTGACCTGCACCACTCGATCGTCGCCGTTCCGACAACTTGGAGGAAGGGTTCTTCCTCCACCGCCTCGCCGAGGGCGATGGAGAAAAAGAGGGGGTACCCCCTCTTCCCCCTCGCCTCATCAAGTGCCTTCTTGGCACTATCAGAGGTGAGGCGGAAGCGAGAGAGGGCGGCGGCGAGGTCTTTGTACTCCTCGTCGCTGCGGGTAACCAAGTACCCGTCGGCGTTCTCAAACGCCGAAATCCGCTTCACATCCCGCTCCAGCATCATGCGGGAGAAGGAAAGTTCTCCCTCTCTCTCGGCCGCTTTAGTGGCCTCTTCGGTTGCTTCGTCGGCCTCGGTGGCGTCGTCGCGGATGGCCTCAATGAGGCCGTTGAGTCCGGGGATGGGAACCTCTTCCCCGTTCCACGCCTTCAAGGCGAACGGGGAAATTACTAATGCCACGCCAACAATCATTAAAAAAAATTTCATTTTTCTTCCTCCCCCGCAACAGCGGGAATTTATTCCCGCTGTTGCGGGAGTTTTTTTTTTGAATTGTAAACTATTGAGTCGCCGTTATGTGCGCGACCCATATAAAATAACGATGAGTATTATTTTATATGGATCGCACAGAAAGCGATTTCTTTTTATAATATACCATTTTAAGTAGATTTTGTCAAATTGTTTTGCTGGCACCCTGTCGGTAGTGTACCCGTATAGCCCGTATATTCAAAATGTCCTTTTGTTTCAAGGTTTTTTAGTGTATAAAAAAATGCCTCCTGCAAATGCAGGAGGCATGTAGTGGCACCGAACCTCTGGGAGGGAGGTGCCGATGAAAGATCTAAGCTTCTACCACCTCGGAGGTGGCTGCTTCTTCCGCACCGCGGTTTCGGTTGCGGTTGCGGTTGCGGTTGCGTGAGGTGCCGCCGGTTTCGCGGGCGCGCTTCTCGCGAAGCGCGTCTTTCGCGGCGGTTTCTTCGGCTTCTTTGGCTTTTTTCTTTGCAGCCAACTTTTCCTTCTGGACCTTCGCCCATGCAAGGACTCTGTTTCCCGCGATCCAAGCGAGAATCACGAGACCTGCAAACACGATTACATGCGCAAGGTCAAGTCCATTCCCCTCGTTGAAGGGGTTGGGGGTGGTGCCGCCTTCGTTCGAAACGACCTTGGTCGTTCCTAACTTGGCAAGCAGGTACGTGTTTGCCATCGCATATCCCTCAATACTTTGAAGGATACGATCCACCTTCGCCAACGGCAGAGTTGCGTCTGATGCTGCAATCGTGAGCGCTCTAACGATCTTGTCGTTGGAGCTGATCGCTGCATTGATCGCCTTCCGGTCTCCGTCTTGGAGTTCCCGGTAGGCGTTTTCTACACTCATCTGACCTTGGGAGTACACTATGCCCTGAAGGGCGTAGCGCTTTATTGCAGGATCGTTGATCGCTGCGATGGTTTTTGCAGCGTCCTTGGTACCCTCGAAGGTGCCAATGGCGCCTTCCTCGAATTTTATCTCTGATTTGTAGTCAACGTCAATGTCGTTGACGCCGTTACCCGACTTCTCGTCGGCCTGAGCGGCCTCAGCGGCCTCGGCGGTTTCCTCGGTGGCGGTTGTCCCAAAGGACACGCCATCAACGGCGAAGGTCGGAGCTGTGAGTGCGAGCACGACTGCGAAAGTTGCGGCGAAAGTTGCGATTCTCTTCAAAAAAGTCATTCTTGTATTCTCCTAAGACCAGCCAACAGTTATGATACTCAAAAAAAATGATTTGTCAAATTTTTATAAGCATCACCCCAATGCAAGTGAAACCTGTGTACCATTTTTTATTTTGGGCAATAAAAAATCGCCCTGAGAAAACATAGAAAACTATGCATTTTCTCAGAGCGATAGGGAAAGGGGAAAGGGTTAGTCGACTTTGAGCGCCGGTTTGGGGGCTCCTATAACCTTTGACCCGCCAGAATACTGGTGGTCAAAGTTCGCCCTGACGCGAACATCGGTTTCCCGGTCCGTGTCGCCAAGGTTGACCAATGTGTCCTCGCCGATCCGGAACCCGTGTTTGGGGGCTCCGATTACGCGCGAATCGGATTTTGCGTGAAGCGAGTCCGACCCGATCACTGTGAGTTTCACCGGACGCTTGGTCCGGGAGTCGATTTTGCCGATCTCCGGGGCCTGGTGGTGCTGGAGGCCAACCGCCGTCGCGGCGGTGATTGTTACGGCCTGGTCGACCGTAACGCTTAAGTCGAGCTCCCTGTTCGGGATCTCAACAACTTCCGTCGTTTCCGTGGGAGAGGTCGTAATCTCTACCGGGACCTCTACCACCTCAGTGGTGGTCCCGCAGCCAGCGGCGAG
>Ga0209544_1004290_pt1 | contig 10111 bp, 7 predicted proteins | sample MesohylPK_FD_187297 | JGI IMG/M metagenome (GOLD analysis project Ga0209544, IMG submission 187297) | Host-associated microbial community of the marine sponge Aplysina aerophoba from Gulf of Piran - sponge mesohyl, lysed by proteinase K... | ecosystem: Host-associated > Porifera > Sponge >...
GGCGATCAAGGAGTACCTGGCGGTCTACAACGAAGACCCCAAGCCCTTCGTCTGGACGAAGACCGCCGCGCAGATCCTGGAATCGCTGGAGCGCTACTGCTCACGTATTTCAGACGGGGGGCACTAGAAGGACGGCCAGGCAACGGGTGAGGTGCCGCAGGGTTCGGCGGCGGTTCTGTCGCCGGTGCTGACTGTGATGCGAGGTCATGTCTCGTGTGACAGCAAGATCCGGACCGGCCATTCCGTCCCGTTTTCCGCGGCCCGGCTGCGATTCGCGCGCGGGATCTTGTCGCGGCCCGCGGACACCTTGTCCCGACTGGAGGACGCGCGCCCTTCGGGCGCGTTGGAAGTTTCGCTGCGCGAAACTTCTGCGCGCAACGCCTGCTCGCATCCGTCTTGCGGCGCGAGGGCCTGCTCGCATCCGCCTTGCGGCGCGAGGGCCTGCTCGCATCCGTCTTGCGGTGCGCCCCGCAGGCGCGTTACCCGCCGCTGGCGAGCTTGATCTCGATGGAGGCGGCCAGCCACTGGTCGCCTCCCGGGATCTCCCAGTCCGCGGTGCCGGACCCGCCGGGAGCGCCGTTGCGGTTGTCGGACCCCGCGAGGGCGACGGCGTTGTCGGTGGCGCTGCAGTCCGCCATCGGGGGCCCGCACCCGCCGTCCTCGGCGGACGGGAACGACGCCACGTTGAAGCGCACGGTGTTCGGCGCGTCGGTGAAGACCTCGGAGCCTACGAGGAAGTTGCGGGCGTCGTCGGTCTCCACCACGGCCAGACGCAGTACGCGCGAGTTGGCCCTCGTCGTCACCACCACCGGCGCGGTCGGCGCGGCGGACGTTCCGCGGGCGGTGGTGGTCGCACCGATGGGCGCGAGGCCGTCGATGTTCGAGTAGCGCAGCACCGCCCCGGCCGCGTGCCGCCGCGAGCCCCAACGGAACTCGGCCGCGGTGTCCGAGCCGTCGGTCACCTTGTAGAAGACGCTCAACTGACAGGAGACGCCCTCCGAGTCCGCCCCGCAGAGCGCGCCGTTGAAGCCCTGAAAGCCGGCGATCGGCGTCCAGCCATCCGGGCCCTGGGTGTTCGGATTGGCCTTGATGCCGAGCGCCGCGACGAGGAGCTCGCCGGGCTCGCCCGCCGGCACCGGAATCGAGAGGGAGGAGGCGCCGTCGCGTCCGGTCTGCCCCGTCTCGACGCCCTCGAGCGAGGGCGTCGCGCAACCGGCAAGCACGGTCGCGCAGAGAAGGGCGGCGAGGCCGGTGGCTCGTCCGACGGGCGCGGCGCCGCCCGCGCCGAACAGGACGAGCAGGGAGCACGACGACATCCGCATTTTGGCGCCTCCTCGGGATTGCCGCGCAACGCCTTGCGGCTTTCGGCCGCTGGATCCCGGCTGCGCGTCGCCCCAGAGTATACGGGTAGGCTGTGCTATGCTGCGAGCCACGGGCCGGCGCCGCCGTCCGGAGGATCGCTGTCCCAGCTCCTCCCAGCTCGTCGCGGGCCGGTGCCCGGGCGCTGTCCGCGGCGCGCGCAGGCCCTTATAAGACACGGGAGCAGCAGATGCGGCCGTTACGCGGCGGACCGATCGCGGTGCTCGTGGCGTTGTCCGTGGCCATGCTGGCCGTTCCGGCCTCCCGGCCGGCAGCCCGCGGCGCGGTGCCGGAGGGGCTCGGCGAAGCGCCTCCGCCGGCTGCCGCGCTCCATGCCGCGACCGCGCAGCGCGGGGCGTTCGATCCGCGGGCCCTGCTCGACCGGCGCCGCGGCACCCTCCGGCGACCTGCCCGTCCCCACGAGTTCTACTTCACGCGCGCCATCTACTCGAGCGGCTGGGGCTGGAACCGCTGGGCCATCGACTACCCGAAGGCCGACCAGCAGTTCATGACGATCGTCAACCGGCTGATCGAGATCGACGCGTCGGAGTTCGAGAACGCCATCCGGCTCGACGACCCCGAGCTTCGGAAGTACCCGTTCCTCTACGCGCTCGAGGTGGGGGACATCGCGCTCGGCCCGGCCGAGATCGAAGGCTTGCGGAACTACCTGCTGGCGGGCGGCTTCCTGGTCATAGATGATTTCTGGGGCTCCTGGCAGTGGGCTCACTTCGAGCAGCAGATCCGGCGCGTCTTCCCCGAGCACCCGATCGTCGACATCCCGCTCGACCATCCGATCTTCAACGCGGTCTACCGGATCGACGAGATCCTGCAGGTGCCGGCGATCGGCAACTTCTGGGGCGGCCGCACCTGGGAGCAGGACGGCTACCAGGCCCACGCCCGCGGGATCTTCGACGAGCAAGGGCGCCTGATGGTCGTCATCAACTGGAACACCGACCTCGGCGATGCCTGGGAGTGGGCCGAGCGTCCCGAGTATCCCCTCAAGTTCTCGACCTTCGCGGTGGAGATGGGGATCAACTTCATCGTCTATGCGATGAGCCACTAGGTGCCGGCGCCGTGGAACGGCGCGGGCACCTGCAGGGTTCCGACCCCCAAGACCGATGTTCGAGGCGATCTTCGAGTTCCTGTTCAAGTACCGCCCGCTCGTGTTCGAGCAGGGCGACTTCGCCATCCGGGCCCCGTGGGCGATCGCGCTCGCCGCGGCGGTCGCGGCCGGCGCCCTCACGCTGCGGACCTACGGGCGCGTCCGGGGCAACAGCCGCCCGCTCGACCGCGGCGTGCTGGCGGCGATCCGGCTCGGCGCCATCGCGGTGGTCGCCTTCTGCCTGCTGCAGCCGGTCGTCGTGCTCTCGTCGGTGGTTCCGCAGCAGAACTTCCTGGGCGTGCTGGTCGACGACTCGCGGAGCATGCAGATCGCGGACCGTGACGAGACGGAGCGGCTGCGCTTCGTCGAGGACCGGCTGCGGGCCGGCGGCGACCTCAGAACCGCCCTCGAGGAGCGCTTCGCGCTGCGCTTCTTCGGGTTCTCGACGGAGACGGATCGGCTCGGCGACCTCGACGAGCTGACCTACCGCGGCACGCGCACCCAGCTCGGCCAGGCGCTCGAGCGGGCGCACGAGGAGCTGACGGGCGTGCCGCTCTCCGGGCTCGTGGTGGTGACCGACGGCGCCGACAACGCCGACGGCGGCCTCGGCGAGTCGCTCCTGCCGATTCAGGCCGCCGGCATCCCGGTGTTCACGGTCGGCCTCGGCCGCGAGAGCTTCGACCGCGACATCCAGTTGAGCCGCGTCGATACGCCGCGCCGGGTTCTGCGGGGGGCCGCGCTGGTCGTCGACGCCGTCGTCACGCATCGCGGCTACCGGGGCGAGACGGTGACCGTCCAGGTGGAGGACGAGGGCCGCATCGTCGGCACCGAGGAGGTCGAGCTCGGCGGCGCCGGCGAGCCGCGCACCGTGCGCCTGCGGTTCACCGCGGCCGAGGAAGGGCCCCGGCTGTTCACCTTCCGCGTCTCGCCGCGGCCGGGCGAGATGGTCACGCAGAACAACGTGCGCGACGCGCTGATCCTGGTCGAGAACCACAGCGAGAAGGTCCTCTACTTCGAGGGCGAGCCGCGCTTCGAGGTGAAGTTCCTGCGCCGCGCGGTGGCGGACGACGAGAACCTCCACGTCTCGATCCTGCAGCGGACGGCAGAGAACAAGTTCATGCGCCTCGACGTCGAGGACGCGGACGACCTCGTCGGCGGGTTCCCGACCACGCGCGCCGAGCTGTACCGCTACAGCGGGCTCGTGCTCGGCAGCATCGAGGCCAACTACTTCACGCCGGATCAGTTGCGGATGATCGCCGATTTCGTCAACGACCGCGGCGGCGGCCTCATGATGCTCGGCAGCCAGCGGTCGTTCGCCGAGGGTGGCTACGCCGGCACCCCGGTCGCCGACGTCCTGCCGGTGGTGCTCGACGAGCGTTCCGCGGACGGCGAGGAGGACTTCTTCGTCGAGGTCGCCGTCGAGACGACGCGGGCCGGCGCCACGCACGCCGCCACCCAGATTGCCGAGACCGAGGAGCTCTCGGTCGACCGCTGGAGCGAGTTGCCGCCGATCACGATCGTCAACCCGATCACCGAGGTGAAGCCGGCCGCGACGGCGCTGCTCACGAGCGCCGACGACGATCTGGTGGTGCTCGCCTTCCAGCGCTACGGCGCCGGAAAGTCGCTGGCGTTCCCCGTGCAGGACTCGTGGATGTGGCAGATGCACGCCGACATCGCGGTCGACGACATGACCCACGAGACGTTCTGGCGGCGGATGCTCCGGTGGCTGGTCGACGGCGTGCCCGACCAGGTGACGGTGGAGTTGCCGGCCGACCAGGTGGAGCCGGGCGAGTCGGTGACCATCCTCGCCACGGTGGGCGACGCCAACTTCGAGGAGATCAACAACAGCGCCGTGATCGCCTCGGTGACGCATCCGGACGGCGACTTCACCGACCGGCGGATGGAGTGGACGGCCGAGGCCGACGGCGAGTACCGCGCCACGTTCATCGCACCGACGGAGGGCTTCTACGAGGTGCGGGTCGAGGCGCTGAGCGGCGACGAGCTGATCGGCGAGGACGTGACCTACCTGCAGGTGGCGCCGAGCGACGCCGAGTACTACGACTCGACGATGCGGACGGCGCTCCTCGACCGCATCGCCGAGGAGACCGGCGGGCGGCGGTACACCCCGGACACCGTCGATTCGCTGGCGGACGACGTGCAGTTCGTGGGCGGAGGCGTGACCGTCGTCGAGGAGCGCGACCTGTGGGACATGCCGGCGCTGCTGCTGCTGCTCGGCACGCTGGTCCTCGGCGAGTGGGGCTATCGGCGCTTCCGGGGGCTCGCGTGAGGACCGCCCTCCTCGCGTCGGGGCTGCTGCTCGGTGCGGCGGCGAGCGCCGGCGCGCAGCAGGCGCACCTGCTGGTCGTGGCCGGCCTCGGCGGGGATCCGACCTACCGCGAGCAGTTCCACGCGTGGGCCACGACGCTGGTCGAGGCGGCGACGACGCGCTACGACCTGCCGCCGGAGCGCATCACCTACCTCGGCGAGGACCCGGAGGTCGATCCCGGGCGCATCGCCGACCGTTCGACGCGCGAGAACATCGCGGCGGCCGTCGACGCGCTCGCCGAGCGGTCGGCGAGCGGCGACCACGTCGTGATCGTGCTGTTCGGGCACGGCAGCATGAGCGGCGCGCCCCGTGTCAACCTGCCGGGGCGCGATCTGTCGGCCGACGACTACGCGGAGCTGCTCGATCGCCTCGACGGCCGGCGCATCACGTTCGTCAACACCGCGAGCTCGAGCGGGCCGTTCGTCGAGACCCTCTCCGGCCCGGATCGGCTCGTGATGACGGCGACCCGCAGCGGCGGCGAATGGAACGCGTCGCTCTTCGGCGGGCACTTCGTCGACGCCTTCGCCGGCGGCGAGTCCGATGCCGACGTGAACAAGGACAGCCGCGTCTCGATGCTCGAGGCCTTCACCTACGCCCGCATCCGGGTGGCCCAGGACTACGAGGCGGAGGGGTTGCTGTTGACGGAGCACGCGCTCCTCGACGACGACGGCGACGGCACGGGCGCCCTCGAGCCCGATCCGCTCGAGGGCGACGGAAGGATGGCGCGGACCCTCTTCCTGACGTCGGGCCAGGCGACTGCCTCCGCCATGGCGTTTCCGGACGATCCGGAGCTCCGGCCGCTCTACGACGAGCGGGCCGCGATCGAGGAACGGGTGGAGGCGCTCCGAGGGCTCCGCGACGGCCTCGACGCCGAGCAGTACGAGCAGGAGCTGCAGACGCTGCTCGTCCAGCTCGCCCTGAAGAGCCGCGAGATTCGCCAGCTCGAGGCGGCGCGGGGCGCGCCGCAGGAGGAGCGGTAGGCGATGCCGGTGTCGACCGGGCGGCGGCTGGCACGCCGCTGGGCCGCCGTCGTCGCCGGCGCGGCGGCGCTCGGCGCGCTGGCGGCCACGGCCGGGCTCGCCGTCGCAGACGTCGCGCCGTGCAACACCGCGTACACTGGCCAGTTGGTCTTCGTCCGCCTGCGCTACGACGCCGCGCAGGGCCGCCGCTGCGGCCCGTTCCCGCAGTTCATCACCTGGGCGCACGACTATCCCCGGGCCGAGCGGAACCTCACGAGGATCCTCGAATCGGTCACCTACATCGACCCCTTCCAGGGCCCCTACGGGGGCAACGTCCTGGCCCTCGACGACCCGGAGCTCCACAAGTTCCCGATCGCCTACATGTCGGAGCCCGGCCACTGGTACCCGTCCGAGGCTGAGGTGCTCGGCCTCCGGCGCTACGTCGAGAAGGGGGGCTTCCTCATCTTCGACGACTTCTGGGGCGCCCACTGGGAGAACTTCGAGGCGCAGATGCGGCGGGTCCTGCCCGACGCCCGGCTGCTGCCGGTGGAGTTGGTGCACCCCGTGTTCCAGTCGTTCTTCGAGATCGAGAGCCTCGAGATGGAGCCGATGTACTACGGGCTCCCGGTCGAGTTCCACGGCGTGTTCGAGGACAACGATCCGGCCGGCCGGCTGATCGCGATCGCGAACTACAACAACGACATCGGCGAGTACTGGGAGTACTCCGACACCGGCTGGGTCCCGATCGATCTGTCGAACGAGGCGTACAAGTTCGGCGTGAACTACCTGATGTATGCGATGACCCACTGACCTGCAGCAACCGCTGCACCGAGTGTGTCCGCTCCGAGGGTCCGCACACGGGCGGCGGCGCGACCGGCCGGCGGTTCGTATCGAAGCGGTTCGTATCGAAGGAGAGACGCGTGCAACCTGAAACGATCAGCCCCGAGGCACCGGCCGAGCTCGAGGCCCCCGACGACGTCGCGCTGGCCGACCGGCTCAAGGCCGGCGGCGAGCAGATCCTGTCCGAGCTCCACAAGCTCATCATCGGGCAGGACGAGACCATCCACCAGGCTCTGCTGACCCTCTTCGTCGGCGGCAACAGCCTGATCGTCGGGGTCCCGGGGCTGGCCAAGACGCTCCTCATCCAGACCATGGCGCAGGTCCTGGACCTGCGCTTCTCGCGCATCCAGTTCACGCCCGACCTGATGCCGTCGGACATCACGGGCACCGACATCATTCAGGACGACCCGGAGACCGGCGGCCGGAAGATGGTCTTCGCGCCCGGACCGGTCTTCACGAACATCCTGCTGGCCGACGAGATCAACCGGACGCCGCCCAAGACGCAGTCGGCGCTGCTCGAGGCGATGCAGGAGCATCGCGTCACCGTGCAGGGGCGCACCTACCCCCTCGAGGAGCCGTTCTTCGTCTTCGCCACGCAGAACCCGATCGAGCTCGAGGGAACGTATCCGCTGCCCGAGGCGCAGCTCGACCGCTTCATGTTCCACATCGTCATCGATCACCCGCCCCTGGACGAGGAGATGGAGGTCGTGCGGACGACCACCGTGATCCAGAATCCGGACTTCCGGCACGCCGTGACCGGCGCCGACCTCGTCCGTTTCCAGAACCTCGTCCGCAAGGTGCCGGTGTCGGAGGCCGTGCTGCGCTACACGCTGGATCTGGTGCGCACCTCGCGGTCCAAGGAATCGAACGCCCCCGACTTCGTCAAGAAGTGGGTGGCCTACGGGGCGAGCGTCCGCGCGGCGCAGTACCTCATCCTGGGCGGCAAGGCGCGGGCGATCATGGAGGGCCGCTATCACGTCAGCTTCGACGACATCCGGGCGCTGTCGCATCCCGTGCTGCGGCACCGGATCCTGCTGAACTTCCACGCCGAGTCCGAGGGCATCACGTCGGACCAGGTCGTCGACGATCTGCTCGAGGCGGTGCCGGAGCCGGCCTCGCGGATGTAGTAGCGTGGACCCCCAGCAAGGCGCCCCCGGGGCGCGTTTCGTCGACCCGAAGGCGCTCGCCCGCATCGGGAGCCTCGAGCTCCTGGCGCGGACCGTCGTCGACGGCTTCATCAACGGCCTGCACAAGGCGCCCTATCTGGGGGTGTCGATCGACTTCGCCGAGCACCGCATGTACATGCCCGGCGACGACATCCGCTTCATCGACTGGCGGGTGTTCGCGCGGACCGACCGGTTCTACGTCAAGACCTTCGAGGCCGACACCAACGCCAACTTCTCGGTGCTCTTCGACGTGTCCCGGTCGATGAGCTTCACGAGCGGAGGCGTCTCGAAGCTCGACTATGGCCGCTACCTCGCGGCGTGCCTGGCCTACTTCTCCACGAAGCAGCGCGACCGGGTCGGCATGGTGACCTTCGACGACGACATCGTCACCCGTGTCCCCCCCTCCGCGAAGCACCTCGAGGTCGTGCTCCACACGCTCGACCGGATCGAGGCGGGGCGTCCGGGATCGTTCGCGCGCCCGCTCTTCAAGGCGACCGAGTTCTTCAAGCGCCGCGGAATCCTGCTCTTCATCTCCGACTTCTACGACGAGCCGCAGACCATCGTCGACGCGCTCAAGCCGTTCCGCTACGGCGGCAACGACGTGCTCGTCTTCCACCTGCTCGATCCGGCGGAGATCGACTTTCCGTACGACGACGCCACGAGCTTCCAGGACCTGGAGACCGGCCGGAAGCTGCCGGTCGTGCCGGAGAAGCTGCGCGAGCAGTACCGGCAGCTCGTGCAGGAGCACGTCGCCGCCCTGTCGAAGCTCTGCGGTGAGAACCGCATCGATTACGCGATGTTCAACACGTCGCAGCCGCTCGACCACGCGCTGTTCAAGTACCTGGCGATGCGGCACAAACTGACGAGGGTCCGCTGATGGGGCTGCTTGCGCCGCTGTTCCTGCTGGGGCTCGCGGCGATCGCCGTGCCGATCGTCATTCACATGATCCAGCGCGAGCGGAAGGAGGTCATCGAGTTTCCCTCGCTGATGTTCGTCCGCCGCATCCCGTTCCACTCCTTCCGGCGCCAGCGGATCCGCCACTGGCTCCTGCTGCTCCTGCGTTGCGCGGCGCTCGCCCTGCTGGTGCTCGCCTTCGCGCGGCCGTTCGTCCGCTCGCCGGCGCTGGCTGCCGTGACGGACGGGGCGCGCGAGGTGGTCGTCCTCCTCGACCGGTCGTACAGCATGGGCTACAGCGACCACTGGGAGCGCGCTCGCGACGCGGCCCGCGACGCGGTCAACGGGCTGGCCCCGGACGATCGGGCGACGCTCATCTTCTTCGACAGCGGGGCGGCGGCCGGGCCGCGGTCGACGACCGAGCGGGCGAGCCTGCTGGGCCTGATCCGCGACGCGGAGCTCAGCGCCGGCGTGACCCGCTACGGGCCGGCGCTGAAGCTGGCCGAGGGGATCTTCGAGGGCTCCGAGCTGCCCCGACTCGAGGCCGTGCTGATCAGCGACTTCCAGCGCTCGGGCGTCGACAGCGCCTCCGGCATCCGGTTCCCCCAGGGGGCGGTGCTGACGCCGGTCCCGATCGGGAGCGACATCGCGGCGGACAACGTGAGCGTCGCCGGCGTGCTCTTCCAGCGCGAGTACTTCTCCGGGCGCGAGCGGGTCGCGGTCGGGGCCCGGCTCACCAACCGCGGCGCGGCGGCGGTCGAGGGCATCGAGGCCACGCTCGAGATGGACGGGCGGCCGGTCGAGACGCTCACCGCGGACCTGCCGGCGAACGGGTCGGTGACCGTCGACTTCGCGGCCGTCACCCTCACCGACGTGCGCGTGCCCGGCGCGGTCCGCGTGCAGGCGGACACACTGCCCGCGGACGACGTCTTCTACTTCGTCATCTCGCCGGGGCAGGTCGTGAGGGTGCTCGTCGTCGGGAACGAGCGGGCCACTCCGGAAACCGACCTCTATCTGACGCGTGCGCTCGGGATCGGCTCCGCGCCGGCCTTCGACGTCCGCACGACGACGCTCGCGGCGTTCGAGGCGGCCGACCTCGCCGACCGGCAGGTCGTGGTCCTGAACGACGCCGGCGCGCCGTCGGGAGACGCCGGCCGCGCCCTGGCGGACTGGGTCGCGGCCGGCGGCGGGCTCCTCGTGGCGGCCGGGGAGCGGAGCGCGTGGCCGGCGGGCGCACCCGACCTGCTGCCGGGCGCCGTCGGCAGCCCGGAGGATCGCGCAGGCCGGGGCGGCGCCCTCGGTTACGTCGACTACACGCATCCGGTCTTCGAGGTGTTCGCGGCTCCGCGGAGCGGCGACGTGACCACCGCCCGTTTCTTCCGCTACCGGCCGATCGAGCCGCACGCGGAGGCGGTCACGCTGGCCCGCTTCGACGACGGCCGGCCGGCCCTCGTCGAGCGGCGGG
>Ga0209544_1004292_pt1 | contig 10109 bp, 10 predicted proteins | sample MesohylPK_FD_187297 | JGI IMG/M metagenome (GOLD analysis project Ga0209544, IMG submission 187297) | Host-associated microbial community of the marine sponge Aplysina aerophoba from Gulf of Piran - sponge mesohyl, lysed by proteinase K... | ecosystem: Host-associated > Porifera > Sponge >...
CGGCCCATCCCGCCGCTATCTTCTCCGCACCCGGGCCGCCGCCGTGGACGAGGACGACGTCGGCGTACTTGGCCTTGAGGCGGTCGAGGTGTGCGATGATTTTCCCCGCATCGCTCGCCTCCTTGCCGCCCGCGACGGCGACGAGGGTTCCCTGGGGCAAGTGGGCGGTGCTCTCGCGGTCCTTTCTGGCTCGCTGGAAGTCGCGGGCTTCGATGACGGCGGAAGTGAGCTTGCCGGTCTGGCTGACGTGCGAGCCTCGCCTCGGCCGCCAGACCTCGCCGGTCTCGATGCGGTAGGCCTCTGCGGCCGTGTCCCTGAGTCCCTCGAACGCATCGCGCCTGTCATTCAGGTTCTGTGTTCGGTCGGTCTTGAGTTCGAGTTCGCGGGAGCGGATCTCGGAGCCGTCCTGCTCGCGCTGCAGTTCACGGATGCCTGGGATGAGTTTGTCGGCTGCCCGGTCGAGCCGCTGTGTCTGCGCGTCGAGGGTGTTGACGAAGCCCCACAGGAGGTTTCTTCGCTCATCCGCGAGTTGCGTTCCGTCGGGTGCGGCTTCCGCGAGTGCGCCGAAGGCCCTGATGACGGCGGCGGTCGCCTCGCCCTCGTCCCACACGGGGCGGTTGTCGAACTCATCCGGCCCGGGCGTGGCGCCGAACAGGGCGGCCTGCTCACAGACCATGGCGGTGAAGGATTCATGCTGGGCATCGTTGTGATCGTTCTCGAACATGTTGCTCTCCTTGTGGTCGTGTATAGCGGTCATCGTTCACTCCTTTGGTTGTCCTCAAGCGAGGGGATGGTTGAATTCGGGAAGAGCGTAGCCACGCTCGTTGCGCCCCACTTCCCTGGGCATCTCGTCGAGATACCTGGCTGCCCACTCGGCGGCGCGGGCGAGGACGTCGCCGTGGCACGGGAGGGGATGGCAGTGGCAGCCGAGCTCGCAGCCGTGGAGGTCGGCGAGATCGTAGAGGTTCACCTCCTCCTGCTGGATTTTTCTCCACAGCCATCGCCGGTATTTCTCGATGACGGCGTCGCGGTCGCCGTTGGCGCCGACCCGGAAGGGGTTTCCCCACTTGGTCATGCGGTCGATCCTCACCAGCAAACCACTGCCGGGTTCATCGACATAGGTGTTCAGGTTCACCACGGTGGTTTCCATGCCTTTCTCCTTTCCAGAGAGTTAACGGATTCGCTTCTTAGCGCCCCATTTTCAGCACGTAAGGGCATCGGGCGGTGTTGCCGATGCCCGTAGGCGGGCGAATCAAGGGCTCGTCATTTTCCGGGGGGTTCCCGAAAAACACGGTTCATCGTTTTTTGGGGGGTACCGGTAAATGATGGCCGCTTGCGGCCACCCTTTATTCGCTCGGCGTTCGTGCTAAAATGAGGACGCTAAGAGAGAGACACTAGTACCGCCACCGGGACACAAGAGCCTCTGGTGTTTCACGATGAAGGCGAAGCTCATCGGGAAACATCCCTTCATGCTGCGGAAAGGGTCATTTCGGGCCGTTATTCGGCCCGAAATTCCCGCAGCGGGGGGTGGACCGAGCCACTGTCCTGAGCATGGAGTCATTGCAGGCGCAAGCCGATCTTCCGGGAACACGGTTTATCGTTCACGGAATAGGAGATTTACCGGGAGTTCCCGGTAGATGAGAGGGGCAGGCATGTCGGACCTCCTCGGGATCCGGAGCAAAAAAGAAGGGGAGGCCAGCGCGTGGCGCCGACCCCCCCAAGTGATCAGAATGGAATTTCCTGCCCGGCTACGCCCGCGGTGGCCGCCACGTCGGCCGTCTCGGTGTGCGCGCCGTTGCCATTTCCGTTCCCGTTCACCTTGTCCAGGAATTGGATTTTCCCGCCGGGCGCGATGAGGATCTCGGTCGAAAACCGGTCCGAGTCCTCCTCGTCCTTCTTCCAGCGGCGGGTCTGGAGTTTGCCCGCGACGTAGACCAGGCGGCCCTTCTTCGCGTGCCGCTCGAACATGTCCACCAGGCCGGGCTGGAAGGTCACGATCCGGTGCCATTCCGTTTTCTCCACCCGGTCGCCGGATTGCTTGTCCACGTAGCCCTCGTCCGTGGCGATCGATAGATTCGCGACGCGTCCCCCGCTCGCGAGATGGTTGATGGTGACGTCGGCGCCGAGACGCCCGATCAGTTCCGCTCTGTTGAGTCCGAATGCCATTTTGATACTCCTTGAAGTGTAGTGTGGATGATAAAGTCGAGGAGCCGGAAATCCTCTCTCCCCGGCCCCCCCGGTTCGCCCTATTCCCTCCTGAACTCCTCCGCCTCGCCTTTCGCCTCGTCGCGGATCATGCGGATGGCGTACGCGTCGAGTCCGATCTCGGCGAGCAACTCGTCACTGGTGAACATCTCGTAGTCATGGTCGTTCTCGTACATGGCCGTGCCTCCTTTCGGGTTGTCGCCGGCGGCGGGAGCTGGAGACCGTCTCCCTCTCCCTACCGGGCATTTGCCCGGCTCTCCGCTTCGCTCTCACTCTCGGGGGGAGGTCCTCACCCGGCGGTGACCACTCGCGGACTGTGTCGGGACTTGCGCCGGACGCCGGATTATTGTCGGATGAGGCATGGACGGACGAAGGCGCACGGGAAGATTCAGGTTCTGGTTACCGGCGCTCCTGTGGCTGCCGGGGGGGATGCTCGCGGTCGAGGTACTGCGCATGGGCTCCGTGGAACATGTGATGAGGTACTCCTCGCTCGTGGCGTTGTCGGCGTCCGCTCCGTTCGGCCTGCCGCTTGCGCTCGCCTGCCGGCGCCTGGGCCGCTGGGCTATCCGGGTCCCGCTCTTGTGGCGTGGGTCGCGCTCGGCGCCGCCGCGGTGGCGGGCCTGCTCGTCCCGCTGCCCGCAGGCGTCCGGGCGATACTGGTCTCTCTTCCGGTCTGGCTGGCGGTGTGGCGGCTCACGCCGCGGCCCCGCGGCCCGGGATTCGCCCCGTCGTCACGGCGGCCGGGGAGCCGGAGATCTCGCGGTCCGTTCCGGTGACGGTCGTCACCCCCCCTCCCCGGTCGGGTCTGCCCCCCCGGCCGACGACAGGCCGATGGGGTGGACGACCCCTCCTGGCAGGTATCACACTGTGGCGAGGTGGCGTCTCCAAATCGCCCGGAAGGAGTATCCCATGGAACAGGTTCACATCATCGGTATCGACTTGGCGAAACATGGTTTTCAACTCCATGGCGCGCGCTCAGACGGTTCGGTCGCGTTTCGCAAGAAGCTGAGCCGAGGGAAAGTACCGGGTTTTCTGTCTTCGCAGCCGCCCTGCCTGATCGCGATGGAGGCGTGTGCGAGCGCGCACTACTGGGGCCGCGAGATCGGCAGGCTCGGCCACGAGGTGAGGCTCATGCCACCGGTCTACGTGAAACCTTACGTCAAACGTCAGAAGAACGACGCCGCGGATGCGGAGGCGATCTGTGAGGCGGCCACGCGCCCGACCATGCGCTTCGTGGCGGTGAAGAGCGAAGCGCAGCAGGCCCAGGGCATGATGTTCCGCACGCGCGATCTCCTGGTTCGCCAGCGCACGCAGACTGCCAATGCGTTGCGCGGTCACTTCGCGGAGTTCGGGGTCATCGCTCCGCGGGGACTGGTGAATACCTCTCGCCTGGCGGCGGCTCTTGGAGACCCGGTTACGGAGCTGCCGGCGGTGGTCCGCGAGTTGGGCGGGGTTCTTCTCGATCAAATTGCCGGACTCAACGAGAAGATCAGGGAGTTGGAGAGGCAACTCCACGCGGGCGCTTACGCGGATGAGGAGGCGAGGCGTCTGATGAGCATCCCGGGAATCGGTCCGATCACCGCGTCGGCGATACTGGCCTTCGCGCCGCCTTTGGAGAGCTTCAAGCGCGGACGGGACTTCTCCGCCTGGCTCGGCCTCGTGCCCAGACAGCACTCGACCGGAGGCAAGTCCCGACTGGGCAAAGTGTCGAAGATGGGACAGCGCGACATCAGGCGGCTCTTGATCATAGGTGCGATGACGGTGGTGCGCAGCGCGGTCCGGCGCGGCGCGCCGGCGGGCTCATGGCTGGCCCGGATGCTGGCGCGCAAACCTCGGATGCTGGTCGCGGTGGCGCTGGCGAATCGAATGGCGCGCATCGCATGGGCGCTGATGACGAAGAGAGAAGTCTACCAGGAACCGGTGCCGGTCGCCTGAGCGGCAGACGAACGGATTATCCGGGAACGTGAGCAGGTCGAAGGACGGGTAAGGGAAAATGGTCAATGAGACAGGATCGGGAAAACCAGGGCGCAGCCGAGAGCCCTTGAGCTCGCCAGGCCGATTAGGACCCGATCCGCGCATCTCCATACAGACCCGCGGCAAGTTATATGCCGCACCAAGAGGTCGGACATACGACTGCACCTGACCACGAACCTCGAATCGTTCAACTGACATGCTTGCATTTACGGGGTCGTCCACATACGGCTGCGCAGCAGGGCGGCGTCGTACCCTCCCGCCCCGCTCGGTTCCGGCCCCCCGCCGTCGGGCTGCCGGCAGCACGTGCAGGCGCGCTCACCAGGGAGCCGCGGTGAGTTTCGCCATCACGGAGATATCCTCCACCACCTCGACCTCATCGCGTGAGAGTTTCGCGAAGGCGAGGCACATCGCCACCTCCTCCCAGGAGTCGAGGGGCCCGTGCTCGACGCCCGTGGCCAATTCGACAATGGTGAAGCGCGGCGGAAAGACCGGCATTCCCCTGTGCTCGCCGGAGGAGTGGTATGAACGTGAAGCGCAACGGGCGCACCTCGAAGCTCCGTTTGCATCGCCTGAACAGTCCACGCAGATTCCGCGAGCCCTCCTGTCGCGATACCGCGCCCGGCTCGCGGTGTTCTTTCGCGGGCGCCGCTTTGAATCCCTTGCGGCGCACGAAGCGCACGTCGAAGCCTTGCCGGTTACGGCGCCTCCGCAACGACCGCACATGCCTTTCGCTCTCCTGGCGGCGTAGAGCTTCCGTTCTTCAGCGCGCCTCGCTTCCCGGCAGGCCTCGCAGACGACGCCCTCCGCCGGAGCAAGCTCGCCGCAGCGGGTGCAGAGCCCCGCTTCGGTGCGCTCGCGCATGCGTTTTTTGTTTCTCTCCCGCGCCATGCGCCGGCGGCTCCCGGGAGAGCGGCCTCCGTACGGGGTTCCCTCCGCTCGTGCTTTCATGTATCTGGCGCGCTCGGCGGCCCGGCTTCTTTCCCGGCAGGTCTCGCACTGGCTGCGATCCCGTAAGGGAGGGTGTTTGCCGCATTTTTGGCAAAGGCCTTGCGCTCTGCGCTCGGCCGCCCTACGCCTGTGGCGTTTGCGCTCATAAGCGCGTCTCTTTTCCGGATCCTTGTGAGGCATCCTGTCTCCCTCCCTGGGGTGGATGGAATCCGTACGACCGGCGGCAGGCCGGCGAGACGTCTTCCGGACTCATCCCCGGCACAGCATCTTCCCCCAGACGAGGTGCTCGCCCCACAGCTGTAGGCCGCTTTCGGGAACCTTGAGCCCCGTGCAGACGATGAGTTCATCCCGCGCGGGCCGCATCTCGCGGACGGCTCTCCGCGAGGCGGTCACGCGCTTGCTCCTGCGCCCGCCCTTCTCCCCGGCGGGCAGGGGTCTGAGCTCGCCCCCGCCCGAGGATTTGTAGCGCCTGACCTCGTATCGCTCGTCCGCCAGGCCAAGGCCTGAGAGATGGGTGAGGAAGGTGTTCGCTTCAGGTTTTGGTTTCCGCATCGCGCGTCTCCTTGCTATGGGTGGTCGGGAAGGCGAAGAACGTCCTCTCCCGGACGCCCCGCCGACGCCCCCCTCCCGGCCCGGCTCGGCCTCTTTGCGGCGCGGGGCGCGCTGGGGGCCTTTCACGGGAAGGGTGCGTCCGGGTCGTGGCCGTGAAGTTCCTGCTCCTCGAGCTCCCGGCGCCAGGCGTAGCGCCCTGTCCTCGACGCCCAGTCGAAGCGCTCCTCCCTCCCGTCGGGGAGCCGGTAGCGGGTGAAGGCCGTCCAGTCCCCGTGGCGGAACCCCCGCCACAGGACGCACGGGAGGGCCGTGAGAAGGCTCCAGAGGGCCGCACAGAACCAGACGGCCCACAGGAGGCGGAGACCGCTCCCGGCCGCGGGAGAGAGGATTGTGGCGAGGAGCGCGAGAGCGGGTCCCGCCAGAACGAGGGCCCGGGCGTATCGGGATGGATTCGGTTCACTCATGGGTCGCGCCTCCGGTGCTGCGGGTGAGGGGAATGCGGGCGCCGCCCGGCCTCTCCGGCCAGGCTCCCGCGCCCCCTCACCACCCGCCTCGGCCTCTCGCCGGCGCGGGGCGGGGCCCTTGGAGACGTGCGCGATGAACGTCCCGGCGCTCGGAGCCGGGTGAGGCACGCTGCGGAAATTATTTTTGTCATACCCCCGCGCAGCCGGTCGTATGCGAGGGCGCGTATGGCGAGAAAACGCAGGAAACCGGATATAAAAAATCCTTGCAAACGGTTTTTTATTGCTTATTTTGTCATGTATGCGGGCGATGCGAGTCCCCGCCCGCACGACGCCGGAGGATCGGGGAGAGGGGTTCGAACGCGAAGGAGAGAGGCATATGAACGGGTACGTGGACATTCCCGCAGGTGAGGGAACTCGTCCGGGCAACGATCACGAAACCGGCGCGAGCGATGCGGCCGGACGCGCGGGGCCCGGGAATCCCGGTCCCGCCTTTTTGAATTTCTCCCGTGCCGATGGGTCAGAAGACGACCCGCAATGCGAGAGAGAGGCGGTGGCTCCGGCGCGAGTCTTCGCCGAAGCGACCCGAATAGCCCAGGTGGCCGCTCGCGCGCTCGCCGATTTTCGCGCTCACTCCGAGGCTGGCGCTCACGGCGTCGCCCGGCGGCGCGAAGCCCGGAAGCGAGAAACGACCCGGCATGGTGTTCGAACCCGCCGAGACGAGAACGGGGTCGTCCTCGAGTTCGCGCTCATAGGCGATGCGGGCGTAGGGGCGAAGTCCGCCGACGCGCCAGCCGAAGCGGTAGCCGCCGCGCGCGACGAGCGAGTTGCGCGAGAAGTCCGAAAAATTCATCGCGGTCGAGGAATTCCCGCTCTCCCGGTAGCCCTTGACCTCCTGGTTGAGCAGCGAGAGGCCGAGAAACGGCCCGTGGCGGAGAGATTCGGAAGCGCCCGGTGACCACCCCAGTTCGAATTCGCCCCCGAACTGGGCGGCTTCGGTGGAGCCGCGCTCGGTGCGCGTGAACGCTCCGAGGGCGACCGGACGCCCGACATCCACCGAGGTCTGCCCCAGGGTCAGGGCGACGCTCACCTCGAGGCCGCCGTTTCGCCACGCGCCGTGCAGCGAGCCGAGCACCACGTCGCTCTCCAGGTTCGCCCCGTAAAGTTCATTCCCGTGGCGGACGACGCTCAGCGCGGCGCCCCATGAGAGGTCCGGCCCGGCGCGGTGGCCTGCGCCCAGTGTAATGACGGTCACCTCGGTTTCGATTTCCCCGAGACGCGGCAGAGTCCCTGCGTCGTTCCCCCCGAACTGGCCCCGCGCATAGCCGCGCCAGCTCCCCTCCGGCAGCGCGAAATCGGCGGCCCGCTCCGCCCGGATGGCGCCGTGGTGAGCGGTCGCCGCATCTGCGCCCGCCTCGCCCGCGAGGGATACCTGGAGCGGGGCCGCGAGGGCCGAGGTGACCAGGCTCGCGAGCATCGCGTGGGCCGCGCCCCCCGGGTGGCTGCGGTCCGCGAACAGATGCGTTTCGCCTGCGCCTGGCGCATACGCGACGGGAGAGGGAGAGCCCTCGGGTCCGCATACGATCGAGAGTGGACTCCCCGCGTCCGGCGCCCCGCAGGCCGTCCCCGTGACGCTGGTGAAGCCGTACCTCCCGGGATTGGCGGCAATTTCGCCCAGCAACGCATGGGCGTTGACGGGGACGACGCCCTCCTCACGCTCGCGAATGCCGGCGTGGAGTTTCTTGTTGTATTCGCCGACCAGCGCGGAGAGCCCCGCCTGAACGGCGGGACCCAGGGCGGCGGCGTAGGGCGTCAGGCCGGCGTCGGGCAAGTTGAAGACCACGACGTGGCGGGCGCCTGCTTCGCGGAGGCGCCGTATCTGGGCGGCGTTCACGTCCGCGGCGGCAAGGACGTGGGCCAGCGCGTTGGGCGGGTCGTTTTGAGCGGCGTCCGCGATGTCGTTCGAGCCGCCGAAGACGGCGTAGAGCGCATTCGGGTCGGCGCTTCCGCCCTTCGATGAGAGGTGCCGGCCGATTTGCTCCGCCACTGTCGGCACGTCGTCGAAATCACACGGCGTGGCCGGGTTCATGCATGCCCCGGCGAAGGCGTGGTTCGGCCCGCCCGCGAGGGAGTTTCGCCCCGATGCGCCAAAAGCCCCCGCGACGATCCCGGCCCACACGGGATCCGGGTTCGTGGTGAAGCTCGCGCCCTCGGGCAGCCCCTGCGCCAGGGCCGCGTTGCCCGAATCGCTCAGGCTGTCGCCGAATACGAATACGTCGCCAAAGTCCTGCGCCGGAGCGTTCCCTGCGAGTCCCAGGGTGAAAATGAGAACGAAAACGCCGAACAGACGAAGATAGCGAAGCATGGGGAGAACTCCTTCAGCTGGAGAGAATTCATGTCGACAAGACGAAAAGATTCGCGCGTCATATGGGAGCAACATACCAGATTCACGTTTCGGGCGGAATAGAAACGCGCGCCTCCCCGGACGCTTTACGCACCTGAGGACGCACGCGAAAAGCGTTTTCGCACGTATTGGGCCAGAGGGAATGGAACCGCTTTGAATCGTGCTAGAATGATTCATCTGTCCCCGCTATGCATTCGAGATGGAAAGCGGCACGGCGGATGGGTTGTCCGGGTTCAGGAAGCGGATTGACGCCGGCGCAAAACTCACCGGGCATGGCGGCGCCGCCGGGGGAGAGTTCACGCCTGCGGGCCTTCTGAAAATAAAGACGGTGCGCGAGCACCGGCAAGATAACGCGCTGCGCCACGAGGGCGGGGAGAAGGCGATGAGATGGACCGGGGCTGTATGGAAACTGGTCATGGCCGCCGCGCTCGTCATGGCGCTCGCGTCCGGGGCGCTCGCGCAGGACGACCCGAAGCAGCCCGTGTCCGGGAGCGTCGTCGAGACGATCAGGAAGCGCGGTGTGCTCAGGGCCGGCATGTCGATCTTCGTCCCCTGGGCGATGCGGAACAGGAACGGGGAGCTGGTCGGGTTCGAGATCGACGTCGCGAATAAGGTGGCCAGGGACATGGGCGTGGGTATCGAGTTCGTCCCGACACCCTGGGAGGGGCTCATCCCTGCCCTCGTCGCCGGCGAGTTCGACGTGATCATCGCGGGCATGAGCGTGCGTCCCCGGCGCAAGCTCGCCATCGACTTCACCGTTCCCTACGCGCACTCCGGCATGGGAATCGCGGCCAACAGGGCGATGACCGCGGACTTGAAGTGGCCCGGGGACTACGACAGCGCAGGGGTGACCTTCTCTTGCCGCCGCGGCTCCACCGCGTGCGGCGACGTCGAGCGGCTGTTCCCCGAAGCGGGGGTTCGCAGGTTCGGCGACGACGCCGGGGCGTTGCGTGAAGTCCTGAGCGGCAACGCGCATGCGGTCCTCTCCTCCTACCCGCAGCCGGTGATATGGGCCGGCGCCCACCCGGAGCGGATATTCCTGCCGAGCACGGAGAACCTCTCTCAAAGCGACGAGGCGTTCGGTCTGCGCAAGGGCGACCCGGCCGCGCTGCACTTCTTCTCGAACTGGATCCTGGCCAACAGGGCGAACGGCTGGCTGGCCGGGCGGAACCGCTACTGGTTCAAGAGCAGGGACTGGGCGGAACGGGTCGATCTGAAACAGTGATGCGCGGCCAGGACCGGCGCGGTGGGGGACGCAAGGGTGAGAAAGACATCCGTTTTCGTTCTCGTTTTCATGCTCTCAGTCTGTGGCGGCGCCCTCAACGGGGATGACGGGCGGGCCGGGGAGAGGAGCGCCGCCGTCCCGCGTTCGCGAGGCGCCCTCGCCGTGTCGGGGTATTGCGAGGATTTCGCCATGAAATACGCCGAAAACAACGGGGTGTGCGCCAGGCTAACTGGTGCCAGTGCAGCCGGTGAAAGTCCGGCGGGAGGGGTGCAGCGAGACTAGCTGCGGTACTAGCGGGTGAAAGTCCCGCCGGCGCAATTCTCAGTTTGGCGCCGTAGTC
>Ga0209544_1004293_pt1 | contig 10109 bp, 6 predicted proteins | sample MesohylPK_FD_187297 | JGI IMG/M metagenome (GOLD analysis project Ga0209544, IMG submission 187297) | Host-associated microbial community of the marine sponge Aplysina aerophoba from Gulf of Piran - sponge mesohyl, lysed by proteinase K... | ecosystem: Host-associated > Porifera > Sponge >...
GGATCGGCCTGGCCAACAAGGTCGTGCCTCACGACGAGTTGATGCCGGAGGTTCTGCGATTGGCCCGGCGGCTCCGGGACGGGCCGCGGTTCGCCATCGGCGTCACGAAGCAGCTCCTGGACCTGGAAGCGGGGATGGGTCTCGAGGCCGCCCTGGAGATGGAGGCCATGACACAGGCCCACTGCATGCAAACGGCGGACTTCCACGAAGGCTTTCGCGCGTTCATGGCGCGGGAAGAGCCCCGGTTCAACCGGGGCCGGGAGTAGGGGAGGCGGTGGGGATGCACGAAGGGTTGCCGGCGCCGCAACAGAGTTTGCGGCGGCGGTTGAGCGCCTGGGTGGAGTCCGAGCTGGGCGGGATCGATGCGGGCGCCGGCGACGAGGCCGCGATGGCCCTGTTCCGGCAGCTCGCCCGGCGCGGGTTGTTCCGCTACGCGGTGCCGCGCGGGTTCGGCGGCGTGCGCCGCCGCATCCAGGTCCGGGACCTGTGCGTCATCCGCGAGGTCCTGGCGGGCGCATCCCCTCTGGCCGATACCCTGTTCGCGGTGCAGGCGCTTGCCGCCTACCCCCTGGCAACGACCGGGACGCCGGAACAACAGCGCCGCTATCTGCCGCGGCTGGCCTCGGGCCAGGACATGGGAGCGTTTGCCCTGACCGAGCCGGACACTGGATCGGACCCCGCCGCGGTGAGGCTGCGGGCGCGCAAACGGGGCGGAGCCTATGTGCTCGACGGCGTCAAGAGCCTCATCTCCAACGCCGGGTTGGCCCGTCTCTACGTCGTGTTCGGCAGCACCCGTCCGTCCCGTGGGGGCAACGGCCTCGGTGCTTTCCTGGTGGATGCGGCGACTCCGGGCGTGTCCGTCACGGAGCGCCTCGAGCTGATCTCGCCTCACCCCATCGGCACCGTGGCCTTCAAGAGCTGCCGCATTCCCGGGGCACAACTCCTTGGTGAACCCGGACAGGGACTGGGGATCGCCCTGGCGACGCTGGAAGCGCTCCGTTGCAGCGTCGGGGCCGCGGCCGTCGGGATGGCCGGCCGCGCGCTGGCGGAAGCGGTTCACCACGCGCGCGGCCGGAGCCAGTTCGGCCGCCCCTTGAGCCGCTTCCAGGCCATCCGGTTCAAGATCGCCGACATGGCCACGGAACTCGAGGCGGCGCGCCTGCTGGTTTACCGGGCCGCGCAGGCCCACGACCGGGACGATGGCGGGATGGCACGGAAGTCTTCCATGGCCAAGCTGTTCGCCACCGAGGCGGCCCAGCGCATCGTGGACCAGGCCCTGCAGATCCACGGTGGCCGCGGGCTCGTGGCCGGAAGCGTCACCGAGCGGCTCTACCGTGACGTCAGGGCGTTGCGTATCTACGAGGGCACTTCGGAAATTCAGAAACTGATCATTGCGCGCGACCTGCTGGGTGGTTAATATTCGCTGTTTGTCCACCGGAGGTTCCATGGATTTTGATCTTTCGGACGAGCTGCTCGCGGTCAGGGACCTGGGCCGCGAGTTCGCGGAAAAGGAGATTGCGCCCACGGCGGCGGCCGACGACCGCGACCATCACTTCCGTCGGGAAACCTTCGAGAAGATGGGGCAATTGGGCTTTTTCGGCTGCGTCGTTCCCGAAGCCTACGGCGGCACGGAACTCGGGTATCTGGCCATGGTGTTGCTGACGGAAGAGATCGCCCGGGTCCATAGCTCGGTGCGGGTGCACGTCAACACACAGCTTGCGCCGGCGGTGACGCTGAACCGGTTCGGCACCGAGGAACAGAAACACCGCTGGATCCCGGGTCTCGTGGATGCCTCGACCATCGGCTGCTTCGCCATTACCGAGCCCGACGCCGGCTCCGACGTGGCTTCGATGTCCAGCCGCGCCTCGCGGACCGATGACGGTTACGTCCTCAAGGGTACCAAGACCTGGATTTCCAACGCCCCCATCGCCGACCTGGCGCTGGTCTACGCGGTCACGGACCCGGCCGCCGGACACCGGGGCCTGTCGGCCTTCGTGGTGGAACTGGAACGCGCCGGCGTCCGCCGCGGCATCCTGGACAAGATGGGGGCGCTGGCGTCGCCCACCGGGACCCTCGATTTCGACGGCGTGGAGGTTCCCGCCGACCACCTCGTCGGGGCCGAGGGCCAGGGTTTCTCCATGTGCATGTGGCAGCTCAACCAGACCCGTTTGAGTTGCGCGGCCGGGGCCCTCGGCGTGGCCCGGGCGGCGCGCGAGGCGGCGGTGGCCTATGCCAATCAGCGCCAACAGTTCGGGCAGCAGATCGGGCGGTTCCAGATGATCCAGGACAGTCTGGCCCAGATGATTGTCGAGGAGGAGGCGGCGCGCCTGCTGGCGTACCGGGCGGCCCACCTGGCGGACCGCGGGCTGCCCAACAACCTGGAGGTGTCGATGGCGAAATACGCCGCCGCCGAGGCCGCCGCCCATTCCGCCGACGGCGCCTTCAAGATCCTCGGAGCCTATGGATATTCCACGGAGTTTCCGGTGGAGCGCTACCTGCGGGACGCCAAGTCCTATCAGATCGTCGAGGGCTCCTCGAACATCCACAAACTGATCATTGCCCAGGATGCCTTGGGGTACCGGAAGGCCAACCGTGAGCGGAGTTAGAAATTGATTGACCGTCCCGTACAGATTGCCGGGTTGTCGGTTGTTTCGGTTTTTTTATCAGGGCGTTATGTATTAGTATTACTCCCAAGTGATTGATCCCGTTTCCATGTTTGCGGTCGAGCGTCATCCCCCATCCGCCCGTCTCCGCGCCGTGTACCGGCTCGGCGGTGTCCTCGCGCTCCTGTGTCTGATTCTGGCTTCCGGCCTGCCGGGGCCGGCGGGACCGTCTCCCGCCGCTGGTCAGGACGTGATGTCGGCGCCGGGAACGGATACGCGTGAACAACGGGTTACCAAGCGGGTCGCGCCCGGCGACACGCTGCCGCGGCTACTGATGGACCTCGGGATTGCTCCAGCGACCAAGAATCGCTGGCTCCAGGCGGTGGCGAAACAACTCGGCGTGAGCCACCTCCTGAAGGCGGGGGATACGATCCACTTTCACTTCATCGCCCCTTGGAACGCTCCCGGTCTCGGTCAATTGACGGCCCTTCGGCTCGAGCGCGTCGGCTCGCAGCCGTGGACCTGGCAATCGCGTCACGACCAGATCGTCTACCATAGAGACAGGAGACTGCGTCCCGTCGTCACTCGCGCCGCCCGGCCGCCGGCCGCGGCCGGAGCCGCGGCGAAGCCCCCCGCCAGGGCCGTCGCGGAAGTCCCGGACAAGGCCGTGGCGAAGAAACCCGCCAAGACTCCGGCCAAAGCGGTAGCGCCGCGTCCCTCCCCGGTGGAGCGGGTGACGCACGTGCTCCGCAAGGGGCAAACCCTCAGCCGCGTGTTCACTGCCAAGGGCGTTTCCAGGAGGGCGGCGCAACCCTGGATTCGCGCCGTCAGCAAACGGTATTCGCTGAAACGTTTGTATCCGGGCCGGAAGATCGTCCTGTACTTCGTGACGCCGTCCGAGGGTGGTGGCCGGAACCTGCGGGCCTTGCAGCTCGAATCGAGGGGCGGGGATCTGCTGACGTGGCAATGGATCGACGGACGGATCCGATACCGGGGCAGGAATCATCGGGTGGTGGTGGAACGGGCCGCTCCCGCGCCCGTCACCGCGCGGCCGCCCAAGCCCCCGTCCGCCGACAGCCCGCCGGCGGCCGTCGCCAAGCCGTCGCCGCCCACGCGCTCCTTCGAGCCTCTGGAGAAAGTCATACGCACGGTGAGGCGGGGTCAGACCCTGGGGCGTATCCTCAGGCCTCTCGGGGTCTCCGGGAAGGAAGGCGTAGCGTGGTTCGACGCCATCGACAAACAGTATCCCATCACCAGGCTCAAACCGGGCCAACGCCTGCATCTGTATTTTGAAAGGACCCCCGCAAGACACCGCCGGGACAACCTCAAGGCCGTCGAGCTCGAGGTGACAAAGGGCCGGAAGCTGACCTGGGAGCGGGCCGGGAAAAAGATCCGCTATGGCACGGGCCGGGTCCTGACGCGTGGGCGGACGACCCGTGACGCGGCCCCTGTCCGGTCCAATGGACTCTCTCCGGCCGCACCGAAAGGGAGTTTCCTTTCCGAATACGCGTTGGCTCGGATCAAGCAGCGAAACGGGTTGCTGGAATACACGCCGCCGCCGAATGGAACGACCAACGGCAAGCGGCCGGTGCCGTCACTCGAGAAGGCCGAACGGGTCACGCACAAGCTCAAGTCCGGGGAGTACCTGGGGGGCGTGCTCAGAAAGTATGAACTGAACGACAAGGAGAGGCGTCAGTGGCTCGCCGCCGTCCAGCGGCGCAACCACCGCAAGCACGTCCGCCGGCTCCAGACCGGCAGTAGCATCAATTTCTACTTCAAGGCACATGAGAACGGCAACGGCAACGGGTCGGCCCAATCCAACGGCGCCGGCGGCCTGCAGGCGTTGGAGATCGTGCTTCGTTCGGACCTGCGGCTCACCTGGTACCGCAAGGAGCAGGATATCCTGTTCTACAAGGACGAGGTGCCTTACCAGCAGGAGGTGCGGACCGTAAGCGGGGTGATCACCGAAGGATCGCTCTACGGCAGCGCCAAGAGAGCGGGCGTCGCCGTCGCCGTCATCTCCCGCATGGTGGACATTCTTGGTTGGGACATCAACTTCCAGCAGGACCTCCGTTCCGGTGACTCCTACCGGGTGCTTTACCGGCGCAAGTATCGCCCCGGCAGCAGGGCGTCCGACCAGATCCGGATACTGGCGGCGGAGTTCGTGAACCAGGGGCGGAAGTACTCCGCGGTCTACTTCGAGGGCGAGGACGGCAACGGTCACTACTACAATGCCGGCGGCCGCTCGGTGTCCCGGTCGTTTCTGCGGTATCCGGTTGAGTTCAGGCGCATCAGCTCGCGTTTCTCCCTAAGCCGTTTTCATCCCATCCTCAGAGTGCGGCGGCCGCACTACGGCGTGGATTTCGCGACTCGAACGGGCACGCCGATCCGGGCCGTGGCGGATGGACGCACCACGTGGGCGGGGTGGAAAGGGGCCTATGGCCGGCTCGTGGAGATCAGCCACGGGGGAGGCATGAAGACACGGTATGCGCACCTGAGGCGGTACGGCCCCGGGATCCGGCGTGGCGTGTCCGTGAAGAAGGGTCAGACCATCGGCTACGTGGGCTGTTCCGGCCTGTGCACGGGTCCGCACCTTCATTTCGAGATGTGGCAGGACAATCGGTACGTGGACCCCTTGAGGGCCAACATACCGGTCGAACGGCAGCTCGATCCCCTGTTGATGAAAATCTTCGAGGATACCAGAAAATTGTTCTTCGAGCGTTTGAGAGGCGACCGCAAGACCGCGGCGCTGTCCTCGCCGAACGGGCGGTCCGATTGAATCGGACAGGCTCCCGGACCGCATGAAACCGGTGGCTAAAGAAACCGTCCCGGTCGCCGAAGGAGTATATTCGTAGGACCGTGCCGACCTTGCGAGCTTTCGTCGGCGTCCCCGTAGACAAGGCCGTGGCCGCACGGATCTACGCCGTACGCACCGCGTTCGGCGACGGAGCGGTCCGCTGGATACCGGCGGAGAATCTCCACCTGACCCTGAAATTCCTGGGCAATGTCGAAGAGGCCCAGGTTGCTTCCATACGCTCGGTTCTGCGAGAGGCCCTTGCCGGCGCCGTGGCGGTCCCGGTCACCGCCGCGGGCCTGGGGGTCTTTCCGGACGCCCGCCGCCCGCGGGTCCTGTGGGTCGGACTGGCCGGCCGGGAACTCGCCCGGCTCGCGGGAAGGGTGGAGGGGGCACTCAAGCCCCTGGGGTTCGAGAAGGCGGCGACGGCGTTTCGGCCGCACGCGACCATTGGCCGTTGGCGCCGGCCCGAGCTTCGGGGCAAGGATCTTCGCGAAGAGCTGGCCCGCTGGCGTGACCGCGAGTTCGGGACGTTCCGGATCGACGAGGTGACGCTCTTCCGGAGCGTGCTTCAGCCCGCCGGCGCGGTATATACGGCCCTGGAAGTGTTTCCACTGGAGCCGGCAACACACTAATCGATAGCAATACTGGCAAGGAGATCCCATGGACGCGAACAAGGAGAAAGCCATCGACCTGGCGGTGAGCCAGATCGAGAGACAGTTTGGCAAAGGGGCCATCATGAAGCTCGGGGAGGGCGGGCAGCTCAAGGACATCCCGACCATACCCACGGGCTCCATCGGCCTCGACATCGCCCTCGGAGTCGGCGGGGTGCCGCGCGGCCGGGTGGTGGAGATCTATGGCCCCGAGTCCTCCGGCAAGACCACCCTGGCGCTCCACATCCTCGCCGAGGCCCAACGGTTGGGCGGGATGGTGGCGTTCGTCGACGCCGAGCACGCCCTCGACCTCAGCTACGCCCAGAAACTCGGGGTGCAGACGGACGAGTTGTTGATCTCCCAGCCGGACCACGGCGAGCAGGCCCTGGAGATCGCCGAGACCCTGGTCCGAAGCGGCGCCATCGACGTGCTGGTGATCGACTCCGTGGCGGCGCTGGTGCCCCGGGCCGAGATTGAGGGAGAGATGGGCGATTCCCATATGGGCCTCCAGGCCCGCCTCATGTCCCAGGCGCTGCGCAAGCTCACCGGGACCATATCCCGTTCCCATTCCGTGGTGATCTTCATCAACCAGATCCGCATGAAGATCGGCGTCATGTTCGGCAACCCCGAAACCACCACCGGCGGCAACGCGCTGAAGTTCTACGCCTCCCTGCGGATGGAGATACGGCGAACCGGGGCGCTCAAGGACGCCGACTCGATCATCGGCGGGCGTACCCGGGTCAAGGTGGTGAAGAACAAGCTGGCGCCGCCCTTCCGCGAAGCCGAGTTCGACATCCTCTACGGCACCGGCATCTCCCGGGAGGGAGAGCTGGTGGACATCGGGGCGGACATGGGCGTCCTCGCCAAGAGCGGCGCATGGTATTCGTTCGAGGGCGACCGCATCGGGCAGGGCCGGGAGAACGTCAAGCAGTTCCTGCGCGAACACACCGACATCGCCGCCCAGTTGTCGGAGCTGATCCGGGCCAAGGCCGGCCTCAAGCGCCCGCAAGGCGAGCCCGGCAACGGGTCGGAAGAGGGGCGGGACCCGGCCGGGTGAGGCGCCCGTGCCGTCCGTCTCCGGCGCCCTTCGAATTCGCTTCGCTACGCTACGCTCAGGGCGAACGGTTAAGAGAGCCGAATCAAACCCGTTCGCCCTGAGCGTAGCGAAGTCGAAGGGCGCCATCCGGACCGGCTGAACAGATTTCACGCGTTCTCGGCATGGCTCTCGTGCCAGTTGTGACGTTGCCTTGGCGCCGGGGGGAATGCTATCAATGGGCGTCATGACGTCCGGACAAGAGATACGCGACAGCTTCCTCGACTTCTTCAAGGACAAGACCCACACGGTGGTGCAGAGTTCGTCGCTGGTGCCGCAACAGGACCCCACCCTGCTTTTCACCAACGCGGGGATGGTCCAGTTCAAGAACATCTTCCTGGGGGTGGAGCAGGCCTCGTACAAGCGCGCGGCCAGCGCCCAGAAGTGCCTGCGCATCAGCGGCAAGCACAACGACCTGGAGTCGGTGGGCCGCGATACCTACCATCACACCTTCTTCGAGATGCTGGGGAACTGGTCCTTCGGCGACTACTACAAGGAAGAGGCCATCGCCTGGGCGTGGGAGCTTCTCACCAAGGAATGGGGGCTGCCCAAGGACAAGCTCTACGCCACCGTGTTCCGCAACGACGACGAGGCCGAGGGGCTTTGGCCCCGCATCAGCGGGTTGCCGGCGGAGCGGGTGCAGCGTTTCGACGAGAAGGACAACTTCTGGGAGATGGGCGACACCGGCCCCTGCGGGCCGTGCAGCGAGATCCACCTGGACCGGGGTCCCGAGGCCTGCGACCACAAGGGCGAGCCCGGCCACGTGTGCGCCGTCAACGCCGACTGCGCCCGCTACATCGAGCTCTGGAACCTGGTCTTCATCCAGTACAACCGCGACGCCGGCGGTGAGCTCCACGAGCTCCCGGCCAAGCACGTGGATACCGGAATGGGACTCGAGCGCATTACCGCGGTGATGCGGGGGGTGTTCTCCAACTACGACGTGGACCTGTTCCGCAACATCATCACCGCCACCGAGGAACTGGCCGGGAAGGCCTATGGCGAGGACGCCGAGGCCGACGTATCCTTTCGCGTCATCGCCGACCACGCACGGGCTGTGAGCTGTCTCATCGCGGACGGCGTGCTGCCGAGCAACGACGGCCGCGGCTACGTGCTGCGCCGCCTGCTCAGGCGGGCGGCGCGCCACGGGCGGCTGCTGGGGTTCGAGGAGCCGTTCCTGCACCGTCTGGCGGAGCCCGTGGCCGGCGTGCTGGGAGATGCCTACGGGGAAGTCCGTGTCGAAGCGGAACGCATCGGGGCGACCATCAAGGCCGAGGAGGCGCGCTTCGCCGACACCCTGGACAAGGGGCTCGTGCTGCTCGAGGACTCGCTGGCCGAGTTGCGCAACGCCAATGGGCGGTCCCTGCCCGGCGACGTGGCCTTCCGCCTGTACGACACCTACGGCTTCCCGGTGGACCTGACCGAGGACATCCTGCGCGGCGAGGGCATCGCGGTGGATCACGAGGGCTTCGAACGGCTGATGGAGGAGCAGCGGACACGGGGGCGGGCGGCCCGGGACACCGCCGTCCAAGGCGACGGCCTGAACGTCACCGACGCGCTGCCGCACAGCCGCTTCCTGGGCTACGACCGGTTGAGCCACGAGTCGCGGGTGACCGCCCTCTATCGCGGCGATGCGCCGGTGGAGGAGGCGCAAGAGGGCGACGCCGTGGAGCTCATCGCCGCGGAGACGCCGTTCTACGCCGAATCCGGCGGCCAGGTGGGTGACCGCGGCATCATCCGCACCGCCCGGGGCGACACCGTGGAGGTGCTGGACACGTGGCACCCGACCCCCGAGGTGTCGGTGCACCGGGGGAAGGTTGTTAGCGGCCGCGTCGCGGCCGGAGACGAGGTGGAGCTGGCGGTGGACGGCGAGCACCGCGGCCGCGCCATGCTCAACCACTCGGCCACCCACATCCTGCACGCGGTGCTGCGCGAGCGGTTGGGAGCGGGGGTGCGCCAGGCCGGCTCGCTGGTGGCGCCGGACCGCCTGCGGTTCGACTTCACCCATGACGGCCCGGTGGATGCGGAGGCCCTCGAACGCATCGAGCGCGAAGTGAATCAGCGGGTCCGGGAGAATGGCGGGGTCTCCACCGAGGAGATGGACTACGATGAGGCCATCGAAGCGGGCGCCATGGCGTTCTTCGGCGACAAGTACGGCGACCGCGTGCGGGTGGTGCGTATCGGCGACTTTTCCACCGAGCTGTGCGGCGGCACCCACATCCATCAAGCCGGCGACATCGGGCTCTTTCGGCTGAGCGCGGAGGGCGGCGTATCCGCCGGCGTGAGGCGCATCGAGGCGTTCACCGGCGCCACCGCCTTCGACGTGATGCGCGCCTACGACGCGGTCCTGGCCGAGGTCACCGGGCTGCTCCGGAGCACCAACGAGGACGCCCCCGAGAAGGTGCGGCGGCTGCTGGACCGGCAAAAGGAGCTGGAACGCCAGGTGGCCGAGCTCAAGAGCCAGCTCGGTCAGAACCGGTTGCCGGAGCTGCTCGGGAAGGCGCAAAAGAACGCCGCGGGCGCGAGCTTCATCGTCGAACGGGTCGAGGGCCTGGACTCCAGGCAGCTCAGGGAGACCGTGGACCAGCTCCGGCAACAACTGCCCGGCGGGTTCGTTTTCCTCGCCTGCCCCGGCGAGAAGAACGTGATGCTGGCGGCGGGCGCCGGCAGCGACCTCGACGGGCGCTATCACGCGGGCGACATCATCAAGCAGGTGGCGCCCGCCGTCGGCGGCGGCGGCGGAGGCCGGGCCGATTTCGCTCAGGCGGGGGGCAAGCAGCCGCAGAAGACCGATGATGCGTTGCGGCTGGCCCGGGAGATCGTGTCAAAGATTTCTTGATGAATACCGTCGCGTTCAGGCTTCACCCATGAATCAGGGCACCATCGAGAGCATGCTTGCGGTGCCCCACCTGGCGTTCAACGACGCGCGGCTGTTCCGCGAGCTCCTGGGCAACCAGGACGAGCACCTG
>Ga0209544_1004296_pt1 | contig 10108 bp, 9 predicted proteins | sample MesohylPK_FD_187297 | JGI IMG/M metagenome (GOLD analysis project Ga0209544, IMG submission 187297) | Host-associated microbial community of the marine sponge Aplysina aerophoba from Gulf of Piran - sponge mesohyl, lysed by proteinase K... | ecosystem: Host-associated > Porifera > Sponge >...
CGCGTCGGCGAGTCCTGGCTGCTGCGCAACATCGTGAGACGGCTCCGCCGCAAGCTGGGCGACGACGCCGACAACCCCAGGTACGTCCTCACCGAGCCACGGATCGGCTACCGCCTGGCCAGCGACGGCGACGGGAACGAAGGCGGGTGACCGCCCGGATGCGCCAGCCGGATCATTCAGTTCCACCCCTCCTGTGGTTGCGGCGTACCAGTTGAGGTCCGCCTCAGCCACATCGTCAATCCAGGAGATCACCGCGGGCTGCAGCCGGGGGCGACGCAGTTCCTAAACCACCTCCGTGTCGAGCAGGCGCACGGCGCTACTCAAAGCCGGGATCCGCCCGCCGACGATATTTCAGCCGCAGCGGTGTCAGCAACGAGTCCTCTAAGCCCGGCGTGGTCATCCGCACCGTAATCATGACGTCTGCCTCCGCGGGACGTGCGGCCGGTCCAAATTGCTCAGGCCGTCCAGAGATGTTTGATAAATCGCCCCTATCCGACATTTATGACGGCTCTATTTTTCCGGTGCTGGCGGTGTCAAGTTTCAACGTGACCAGGCCGGCATGGCAATAGTGGATCCAGGCGGGAACGCCGCCGCGCGCCATCCCATGGCCAGGCCCTTCGCGATCCGTTGCGGCTTGACCCTCCCCACCGGCCTCATTACGATGCTACCCCACATCCCAGGCTGGGACCCGGTGTCCCGCGTCAACCATTCTTGCCGATTTATCGTCGATTAGTTTTGCCGGTTCACCTCCTCGGCCGCGGCAGTCTCGCCGCGTTGCTGGGCTGCGTCAGTCCGGTAGCTGGGGACGTCAAACTCCAGGATGACGGAGTGGTGGACTACCCGGTCAATCGCTGCGGCGGTGGCCATGGGGTTGGCGAAGATGCGTTCCCACTCGGAGAAGACCAGGTTGGACGTGATGCCCAGGGACCGGCGTTCGTAGCGTTCGGCGATGAGTGTGAAGAGGACCTCGGACTCCTCGTTGCCCTGGGGCAGGTAGCCGAGGTCGTCCAGGAGCAGGAAGTCGAAGTTGTCCAGCTTGCGCAGTTGTCTGGGCAGGTCGAAGTCGCGCTTGGCGGCGAGGAGGTCCTGCACCAGGCGGTAGGCCGGCGCGAAGAGGACGGAGTGTCCGGCCTCCACCAGGCGGTGTCCCAGGGCGCAGAGCGCGTGGGTCTTGCCGGTGCCGGGGAGACCGAAGGCCAGCACGTTGACGCCGTGTTCCACGAAGCTGCCCTGGGCCAGATGATCCAGTTGTTGACGCAGTACCAGGGGCATCCGGTGGTGCTCGAAGGTCTCCCAGGTCTTGCCCGAGGGTAGCCTGGACGCCTGACGCAGCCGGTTGATGCGCCGGTGGCGGCGATCCTCGGCTTCCTGTTCCAGCACCTCCAGGAAGGTGGACAGAGCGTCGCCGTGGCCAGCCTCGGTGAAACGGGCCACCGACTGGGCGCCCATGGTGGGCAGCTTGAATTCGCGGCAGAGCTGACCGATGCGCTCCTGCATGACCCTGGTGTCGGTGTCCATCATCCGCACACCCCCGATGCGGCCAGGCTGACGGTGAGCAGACCGTCGTAGATCTTCAGGTCCGGCTTTCCGGACAGGACCAGCATCGGAGCCTCCGGCGGCTTGGGCTCGGCCAGGTCCCGCACCTCACCGTAGTCGAAAGGCTGACCAGTCTCCAGCAGCAGCGACAGCGCGCTGTCCACGTTGGCCTCCATGGTCTGCGCCGCCAGGTGCAGGATGCGCACGTACTCCACGTCGGCGCGCTCCCCGCGCCACTGTCTGAGCGCGTCGTAGGTGAGCCGGAAGCGCAGGGTGGGAAAGAGCTGCTCCCTGAAGCGGTACCGGGCGAAGGCTCCCGGCTTGCGCACCAGGGAATTGATCACGTGGCGGTAATTGACGTTGGCTTCTCCATCACCGCGCACCCGCTCCATGCGTTCCACGAAGTGGCCCTTGTAGTAGACTTCCACCCAGTCGGCGTACAGACGGATCTGTACCTCCCTGCCGATGAGGCGAGAGGGCACACTGTAGCTCCGTCCCGCTACTTGTATGGTGCTCCACCGGCGCACCTTGGATTGGTAGTTGGCGTATTCCGGCATGGGGGCTGGCGGCAGGGGCCCTAGGCAAGCCATTTCCTGCTCCAGCTTCCCCCTCACCAGGCGATTGCGCTTGGCGACCATCTCCCGTACGAAACCGGCGTAGTCATCGGCGGTGTGGAAATCGCGGCTGCCGCGCAGGATCAGGGCCTGGTCCACGGCATCCTTCAAACGGTAGTGGGCGTGCTCGGCGACGCCGTTTTCATGGCTCTTGCCGGGATTGATGCGGGTGGAGCGCAGACCGTAGTGCTCCAGCAGGGCGGCGTAATTGGCGTTAAGCGCCCGGCCGCGGCTGCGTTTCATCTCGTGGGTGGCGGCGGAGGTATTGTCGGAACGCACCACCTCCGGTACGCCGCCCAGGGTCCAGAGCGCATTCTGCAGTCCCTGCTTGAGGGCCAGGAAGGTCTCGCCGGCGGCGATCTCGGCGTAGCGCCAACCCGAGTGGCTGAGGATCAGCTGGAACATCAGGTGGGGATAGGGCTGTCCGGCGACGGTCACCCCCAGGGCGCTGCCATGGGTGAAGTCGAACTGGGCTTCCCGTCCCGGCGGATGCTCCTGGGGAAAGTACACCTCCTGGTCCGGGCCATTCAGCGCCCGCCAATCCTGTAATCGTCGTTGGAGGGTCCGGAGCTGGGAGGCGCTGAAGCGCCCGGGATGCTGCTCCTCCAGCCATTCGATAATTGTCGTTGCCTTCAGCTTGCCCTTGGGATCGCCTTGCAGCAGAGGCTCAATCTCCTCCTCCCACACCCCGTCGAAGGGATCAGCCCGGGTCCGCCACCACCGCTCCTCCTTCGTCTCCGACGGCAACGGGCCGTCCTGCCACTTGCGCGCTGACCGCACGCACATCCCGGCCATGGCGGCCGCCGTCTCCTGAGTTTTTCCTTCCATAAGTCTCCGCCTCAATAGTCTGACTTGTCGGTCTTTGATCAATCCGGCACCTCCGTGCCGGAGGGTTTTACCCCACCTCAACCGGCAAATATAGTCAGCGCAAGAGGCATTCCTTATTGTCGTTAATCAGTTGTCCTGTCCAGCGATGAGGCACACGGCCTTTAAGTAGACGGTCCGGGGCACCCGAGCCGGAGGCTCCCGGTTCCGTCCGTCCCGCAGACGATGCAGCTGGGCAAGGTCCTTACCTCCTGGCCAGAAGATATCCGGCCAACAACAACATCTGGAGCCTTCGAATCCGGAAACTATGGCGCGACAACTATTGGGCGTTTAGGTTGGTCTGTGAAAGGCGGGGAGACAATGTGTCACGCGGGCGGCGCGAGGTTCATGAACGCGTTGCCCAACGTAATGGGCGTTGTACGAATCAAGAGAGGACGATGGCGTTCACATCGTCGGTTTCGGATGGAGATTTTGACCCCGCATTCGCCTGATGTCTGTAGTATCGGACTGCTTTGCACATATGCACACTTGATTATGTCCGTGCGGATTTCGCTGATGCAGCACCCTATCCTCCTCGGACTGTTGGACAAGCCGTGGTGCAAAGGTTGCTCGAACCTCGCACGAGGCGTATTTTCGACCAGCTGGCGCTTGGGACGCGCTCCAGACCGATGCGGGCTGGAGCAGGATGCGCGCCCGATTGATGACTCGCGCCGAATGCTGACCGCTACGGATCAAACGCTCCAGTTGGGTCCGATCCTCCGTGCACAACTGTACCGAATATTTCTCCTGAGCCATGGCTGCCGCACCTCCCGCACTGCTGTCTGCCACTCACGGTAGCCACCATGGCCGGTTTATTCTGCCATATGACGATACAAGTTTGACCAAGTACTAGCATCGTCAGCGCGTTCCGCAATCGTCGCACAATCGGCTGGCCCAGGCGCCCAACGACGGACACTCGTCAGGGGCAACCCGCGCCGTCGTCCAGCCGGTCCGGCACCCCGTCGCCAAACATCTGAGCCGACGCCACCGCGGCGAAATCGGGGTCGACGAAATAGCTCTGCAGCGGGCGGTTGGCCGCCACCGGCCGGGACAAGATCATCCCCCGCTCCCGCTGGAACCTTGCCAGTGCGCGGCCCATCCACATCGACAGCGAGCGCAGCTCCACGGGCGTCAGTTCCGCACGCTGGCACAGAGCTCTCCGATGGATGCCCGATGCGCCGGCCCGCCACACGTGCAGCGCCATTCGCCGGGCAGCCGGCTGCAGACCAGACAGGAAATCGCGGGCCAGCGTCTCAGTCCATTCCCCGAGAGGAGCCTCGTGGGTTGCCGCCATCACCTGCGTCCCGGTGGCCCGAGTGGTCTCCCTGACGCCAGCAGGAGGTTGCTCCGTTAACCGGTCAGCATGACCCGCGGTTGCGTGGCGCCCGGCGGACCCGAGCTGCCGCAGCACGCCGATCACCTCGTCGGCGCTGCCCTCGATCTCCACGTTCATCTTCGCCATGCCGAACACTCCGCTATTGCTCGCTACCTCTTCGCAACCAGGCCGCAGAGGACGCCGCTCGTCGGCGTGGCCGCCGATGTTCCGGCGTAATGGGTTAGAAAGCAGTTCGAGTTCCGCCGCTGTGCGGCCGTCAAACGATAATCTCGGCGCCGATTGCGGCAATGGCCTCGGCCCGATTGTCGGTTTTCAGTACGATTATCGCGCGACCCGACTGCCGACTCAGGATGTGCATGCTCTCGATATTGACGCCAGCATCCTTCAGGTTGCCGGCCACCGCCGCAAGGGCGCCTGGTTCATCGGGGAGGTGAAGCACCAGGGCGTCGTCGCTCACCGCCTTGAAGCCCGCTTGGTTCAATACGTACAGGGCGTGGTCATAGCGGTCGGTGGTCATGATCACCGTAACCTCTCCACCGACCACTTCGGCGTTGATGGTTTCCACGTTGATGCCCTCATCGGCAAGGATCTTGCTGATGTCGGCGATGACGCCGACTTCGTCCCTGGCCATGACGATGATGCGGTTCACGGGATTCACCTGGCTCATGCCTGCTCCCTCCAGTCCCAGCAACAGGGCTTCACCCCGGTTACAGTCATGCGGCACAATCATCCACGAGGTCGTCGATCATTTCGCGGGTGACGTGGGGCATGGTTATGATGTGGGCAATATCACCTTCCGGAGCCATCTGCCACTTGTGGAACACATCCTCACTCGGGCGTGGAAACACCACTGTGACGGAGTTACGGTGCCGCCATGCCGGTATCCCGCGCTCGTTGAACTGCCCCACCGCGTACTCGGCCGTGTCCAGCATGCGGGCGACGATGCCGCGGAACCCCTCGTGCCCGTAACGAGCGAAGGCGTACCAGATCATCAGCGGGGCCAGAGCGTTGCGAGAGCCGGACAGCGTGGTGTCCTCGACGCCCACGTATTCGATGGCCCGGCCCACTCGTTCGACGTAAGGGCGTTTGGTGAGGACAACTCCGCAGGGCAAAGGGGAGCCGATGAGCTTGTGCCCGCTCACCGAAACGCTGTCGATGCCGGCATCGAACCCGTAGGGCTGCGGGCTGTCCACGAAGGGCAGGATCATCCCGCTGAGCGCGGCGTCGGCGTGGATGTAGTGGTTGGTTACGGCCTGATCACGAAGAATGCCCCCGATCCGCCTGATGTCGTCCACGGCTCCCCGCATGGTGGTGCCGATGTTGGCCATGATGACGGCCGGCACGTCCCGGTTGACGCGGATCATGGCTTCCAAGTCGTCGTAGTCGATCTCCCCGTTATCCTGACGCCTGATCATGATGTGGCGCGCGTTCAGCACCCGCACGTTCTTGAGCACGCTGTAGTGGGTCTCCTCGGAGAAATAGAACATGGCGTTGGGGAACAGTTCCCGCGCCAGGTAGAGCCCGTACATGTTGCCCTCCGTGCCTCCGGAGGTGACGTAGCCCCAGGCCTCCTCGAGCTCAAGGCGCATTAATCCGGCAAAGATGCCGATTACCTCCCGTTCAATCTCGTGGGTGTTGCCCCAGAAATTGCTGGGATGGAAGGGGTCGCCGACGTTGTTGATCGAGTAATCCAGGAAAGGAACCAAGGCCGAGTAGTCGAAGTCCTGGTTCACCGGGTAGCCGACCTGCTGCCTGGTGGCGGCGTGGACGTCGCTCAACAGACGGTCCAGCCTCATCCCAATCTCCGCTGGCGGCAGAGCGCCGCTCATTGACGGAGTGGCCGTGGCTCGTGCGGATGTCATGATGTCGGTCTCGGCCTGGTGTTGCCCCGCTCGGCACGAATGCGGCGGGTCTGATCCAACGGTTGCTTTGGCAAGGCTTGAGGCCGGCGGCGGTAACAGACCCGCCTCAGCCCCTTTTCTCACCTACCCGGATCGAGCAGGAGTTAACGACGCCACCGGGCGCGTTGCACAGTACCGGTTAATCATACGACGCCACTGCAATGAGGCAAGTATTGATACAGCCTAATAGTGTGTGAATATCTGTATGACGAAGACCCGCAAGCAAAGTGATGTTCAATGGGTGGGTCAGGATTTTGGGCGACGGCATCATCAGCGCCGGTACCGCTTTTTATCCCGAACCAGGTGGATCATTTGGTCTTACCATCGTGCTGGTGACGGTCGCACGGGTCAGATAGTCAATTGATTCGGTCGTCTCTGGTAGAGTGTTTGAGGCGGGGCCTGTCGTTCCCTGGAGGCCTCAGCCATGAGGAGGCAGTCCAGATGAGCGCCGCAACTTCCACCCTACCAGACAAGTTGCCACCGGGTCCGAGGGGGCTGCCGGTGTTCGGCTCGCTGCTGGACCTGCGCCATGACACCCACTTGGCCATTGACCGGCTGGCCCGCCGCTACGGCGACGTCTGCCTCCTGCGCTTCGGCAACGTGCCGACGGTGATAATCAGCCATCCGGACCTTTTGCAGGAAGCTTTCGGCAGGCCAGAACTGGCCGGCCGCTGGGTCAGCGAGATCATGGATATTCTCAGCAACCAGCAAGACCTGGTGCTGGCCCCCTACGGCGACCGCTGGCGGCAGATGCAGCGCTTCGCCAACCGCGAACTGCTCAGCGCGCGGAATCTCGACAACGTGCGCGAGCGCTACATCGAGGGCATCGTCAACGGGCTGGTGGACGAGATGGGCACCATGGGGGAGGCCGGTGAGCTGGTTTCTCCGCCGGCGATGGTGGCCCGCAGCAATTCCGAGATGATGTTCCGCTCCGTTTTCGGAAGGGACGAGGACAGTCCTGGAGAGTTTGTGCAACTGCGGGGCGCGCTGCTGGAACACGTCAACTGGATTTTCTCCAACGCCACGGCCACCAACCTGGCCGACTACATTCCCTGGATGAAATTCCTGCCCAACAATGCCCTCAAGGAAGCCGTCAGGCAGTCGGAGATCGGCACGGCCATCATGGATGCCCTGGTGGAGGGCGCCCGCAACCGCCCCGGCCTCGATCTGTCGGCCCCCACGTGCCTGGTGGAGGTGATGCTGGCCCAGGCGGAAACGGGCGAAGTAGAGAGTGACATGATCAATGACCTGTGCATGGATCTGCTGCTCGCCGGCACGGACACCTCGGCGCAGACCGTCAGCTGGACGTTGCTGTTGCTAGCCAACCGGCCGGAGGTCCAGGCCAAAGTCCACGAGGAACTCGACAGGGTCATCGGCCCCGACGCCCTGCCCTCGGTGGACGACCGGACGCGGCTGCCCTACACCTTCGCCTGCCTGGCCGAGTCCATGCGTTACCGGACCATCGGTCCGCTGGCGGTGCCGCACCAGGCAATGGAGAACACCGAAGTCGGCGGCTACCTGATACCGGCGGGAGCGCAGGTGTTGGGTAATATCTATTCCATCCACCACGACCCGCGCTTCTGGGACTCGCCTGACGATTTCGTCCCGGAGCGGTTCCTGCCCCAGGCTGACGGCTCACCGGCTGCCGCGCTGACCAACAACGCTTTCATTCCCTTTGGGACCGGCCACCGGCGCTGCCCGGGCCGCCGCTTTGCCGAGACCGCCGTGTGGCTCCACCTGACTCGTATGCTGCACCGCCTCCGCTTCGAGACACCGGACGGCAATCTGCTGTCCGAGGACGAAGTGTTCGGCCTGGCGATCTCGCCCAAGCCTTACGCCCTGCGGGTAGAACGGCGACGGCAACGCCCATGAACCACAAAACGTATGCGACACCGACGGGTAACAGACGAGCGATATGCGCAGATTCATCGTCCACAGCCTCCGGCAGCATCAGCGTCCCAACATCCGGTGGATAGCTATTCATCCATCTCCTGCGCCGGCAGACGGGACGCTTCCCCATGGGGTTGTCGAAAGGAAGCCCGTCGCCGGTGGTTTTCGCCACCGCTACAGGTTACCCCGCCGCGACTTGTGGGCCGCTGGAGCGTTGGGATTCTGGCTGCGTCCCGAATTGAGGCAGGAAATCCTCGGGGAATTGCAGCTTGGGCATGGGGTAGTTGATGGTGACGTTTTCCGCCGCCAACCGAGAGTGCAGTTGTTTGATCAGTTTGCTGCGGATGGCGAATGTCACTAGCAACCTTAAAAAGTAGCAAAGTGGAACTGACCCACCGGGTGGTAGTGGCATCTCCTGCGTGTCGAGGTGGTATAAATTGCTGGCTCCCGTCATCTCGATGGTCTGCGATTTGGTCAGTGGCTAACTAATCAGGCGAAATGTCAGTCCCATGCAGGACGTGACATTGAACCAGTCAGAACAGAGCCGGCATATGCAGTTGTCGACGCGGGTCCACCAAGCGGCGCGGGACGGGCAAGTCAAAAGAAGAGGCCCTATGGCAAGACTAGCCATAGCGCCCAGATAGACGTGGTTATTTCTGGGAAATACACGGATGACGATCCCAACGAGGGAGAAACTCGTCGGCCTGATAGTCTGGACCTGTGACCGTCAGGAACCATACCACCCGTCAGGAACGCCCTGGCCGACCTTTGTAGACGCTGCCAGTACTGATTCACCGAGCCAGCGTCTCGCCCAACGGCGTGATCCGGAAAGTACCACCCTCACCCACAATCCACCCATCCCGTTCCATATAGTGGAGTTCCCTGGCGACGGCCTGCTGTTCGTACCATTGATAAGTTACCCTCAGGGCGCCAACTTCCAGGATCCGTTGGTCATCGCGGTTGACGATCACGCCGCGTCGGTCACAGCCAGGTTCCATCGCCTTCTTGAGCAGCCACATCGCCCGCACGTCCACGGTCTCTACCCCTCCACAATTACATCAGATCGAACGGCGGCATACCGTACCACTGGGCGGGAACCTTCGCAACTCCGCACGCTGAGGGATCTGGTGTCCGAACTTTTGCGACCATCGAGGCAATCCTTCAGTGATTCCTAACACCAAAACGAGTGTGCGGGATGCCCTCGACTTGCGTAGTCCCCAAGCAACGCCAGCCGACGGCGTACCGTGTTGCCAATAACTATTGTCCCATACTAAATCCATCGAATTCGTGAACAGTTGGCAACCCTTCTGGCGTTCGGTCACGCCCTGCGGTTGCGGCGGGCAAAGGAGCCAAAAGCCTGGCATCAAGCGTTGACCAGCTCCATTGGACCGGCAGCAACCAACGCAATAGCCTGCTTTCTCGTTCAATTCGCCAACACGATGCTGCGGTGTCATCATAGGTCAGTACGCGCCTGATCGGGTTGAACCCGGGGAAGTCCGAAAGGGCGGCATCAATGCTGTATAACCGGTGCCGCCGCAGGACGGGCAGCGGAAAGCTTCGGCGTCGGTGGCGAAGAACCAGTTGACAGTCGCCTCGTGGCAGTGAGGACACCGACCTTCCCAACGAGAATACCCGTCCGGCAACTGTTTTACGCGAACGAGAATCAACGGGCGGGCACTCTCCTGTTTCCAGCCACGCGCGTTGGGTTCTGCAGACACCGACGTACGGCAACCTGCACACGGGTCGTCAGGCTCCCATTCCCCGGTATCCACCGGACTGCCGCAATGAGGACATGGAAAACGCCACATGGGAACGGGTAGGTCGGTCATGTCCCGTTCCTCCTCTTAGCCCGAATCCACCGAAGGGATGCGGTGAGGCTGGTCAGACGAGGTATGAAAGGTGAAGGGAAGGGCCGGCAGGGCGTTAGTCCCGAGGGATTGGGACGTGTGCTGAGTTTGTCAGCGAGG
>Ga0209544_1004300_pt1 | contig 10102 bp, 10 predicted proteins | sample MesohylPK_FD_187297 | JGI IMG/M metagenome (GOLD analysis project Ga0209544, IMG submission 187297) | Host-associated microbial community of the marine sponge Aplysina aerophoba from Gulf of Piran - sponge mesohyl, lysed by proteinase K... | ecosystem: Host-associated > Porifera > Sponge >...
GGAACTCGCCGATGACGTGGAGGTGCGGGTGCACGACAGCACCGCGGACATGCGCTACCTGGTCATCCCGGCGCGGCCGGCGGGCACCGAGGACCTCGGTGTCGAGGAGCTGGAGAAGCTGGTGACCCGGGACAGCATGATCGGCGTGATGGACGCCTTGTCAGCCCCGCCGGAATGAAGGACCGCCATGTTTCACGTTGACTTGTCCCCCTTCGGCGTGGACTCCGAGCGGTTGAAGACCGACCGCTTGACCCGTTTGCAGGGCATCATGCGCGCCCGCGACCTGAGTGCCCTGCTGCTCACGGATCCGCTCAACATCCGCTACGCCACCAACACCGTGCTGTGGCTCAACCTGCGCGCCACCGGGGTGCAGCGCTTCGCGCTGGTGCCGGCGGACGGAGAGCCGGTGGTATACGAGCGCCTGATGGGCAGCGACCGCGCCGCCGGGCTGAAAAAGGGCGGGGCAATCCAGGGTTTCGGAGCCTACATGTTCGGCATGCGGCCGCCGGTTGCCACCGAGCATTTTGTCGACCTCGTGGCAGACGGGCTTGCGGACATGGGCCTGAGCGGGGAGCGCGTCGGCATCGACGCGCTGTGCCTCACTGCCGTGGACCTCCTGCGCGACAAGGGGTTCGCGGTGATGGACGGGCTTCCGGCGCTGGGTGAGTCCCGTGTGGTCAAGACACGGGACGAGGTGGAGCTCATCCGTTGGACCAGCCGCGCCAAGGAAGGCGGCTACGACCTCGTGCGCGAGGCCATCCGCAAGCCGCCGGTGGTGGAGGAGCGGTTGAGCCGGATGATGTTGGAATACCTGCTGGAGCAGGGCTTCGAGGCGGGCAGCGAGTTCATCTCGATCTTCGATTCCTCACAGATAGCCATCCGGCCGCATCGCGAGCCCATGGGCATGGACCTGGTGATGACCGAGGGCGATCTGCTCATCTGCGACGCCACCGTGTCCGGTCCCGGCGGCTACTACAGCGACTTCGCCCGGACGTTCTGCCACGGCACTCCCTCCCAGGCCGACAAGGACCGCTACGCCGAGGCGTATGCCACGCTGCAGGAGGCCATGAGTTACGTCCGCCCCGGCCCGTGCACCGCGCTGTTCCAACGTTTCGGCAAGGACTCCACCTCCCGCCTCCCGGGCCTCGACGGCTTCCACGGCGTCGGCATGTGCATCTACGAGGCGCCCTGGCTCCGGGGCTACGACCCGCCGGAGTACGAGCTCGCCCTGGAAGAGAACATGATCGTCGCCCTGGAGATCAACCACCACCCGGTGAAGCTCGAGCACCTGCTCCGGGTCACCGCCGACGGCGCCGAGATCCTCTCCACCTATCCCATGGAGCCGGAGCTGGCGCCGGCGTAAGAGGTCGACCTCATTTTTTTCGGTACTTGTGCGCCTCTGTCGCCCGCTTCGACGACAGCGGTTCGTCGTACATCACAATGTCCTGCCCTGTCAGAATGTGTCGTTTCTTGCCGAACGCATAGACGAATTCGAGAGCATGAGCACGGGCAGCCTTTGCCGAAGACAGGTAGGCTTCAACGTTTAGTCCAGGACGGGTGGCTTCCCAGTTTGGAGCGTCTTCGACTTTTCCCGCGATCTCTTCGAATGGCCCTATGTCGGCGGTATTGCCGATGTATACGTACTTGCGTTCGCGATTCCTTGTGCCCGCGACGTTGGATGTCACCGCGGCTTGGTCATCGTCGCGGCTCTCGGGCGGCATGATCGTCGGCAAGTCCACGTCGAGGGCTTGACTGATCTCCTTGGCCGTCCGAAGACGGATTCCCTGTCCCTGTTCCGCGCGCTGAATGGTCCGAGAATCGCATCCGACCCTGGTGGCGAGGTCCTCTTGAGTCCAGCCAAGCCTCATTCGAAGCCGACGCAAGAGTTTGCTGTCAATGATGGGCATAAGAGAGATGATAGTGTTTCCGGGCTGAACGCGCAACGTCAGAATCGTGACGCCCAAACGAGAGTCCCACGACAGAAGACATCCTGACAGACCTCGTTGATGCCCCTTCGAGGAGAGCCGATGTCCTTGCGGCACCGTCAGTAGAGGACAACTGTAAATGTCCCATTTGTGGCAATCGAAAATATCCCACATTCCGCGAGTGTGGCCTGTTCAGCCGCTGACCCATTTGGTGGATCTGCCGGCGACTCCCCAAGCGCAACCCGTTCCTTCGGCGAAGGCACCACAACCGTTTCTCCACGATAAGCCGTTCGAGCTGTTACAGCTATGTGGACTGCGATTGCGGCAGTTGGGCAGTGCCTGATTAATGGCATCGTTGCGACTCGAAGAAGCAGTCCCCGTCCGCGTAAGCGCGACGCGAGGGCAGGGCCGGGGGCGGCGTGAGCCGCCAGCCGAGCGGGTAGTCGCGCACGCAGGTGGAGAACCTGCGTCCACATGCGGTTCCAATTGCCGGTGTGCGCAGGGGCTATTGCGTGCACATAGCAAATCGGCCTCCACCCTCAGCTCTCGTCAGCGAGCACGTATACCCCCCCGTCCTACAACGAGCGAGCGCATCCGACTCAGCTGCGAGTATTGTACTTCCACGCCCGTGCCGCAGTCGGCACCCTCCGCTACTGTCGCCATACGCGAGCGCGGCACATTCATTGCCAGCAGTGTAAGCACTACCAAACTCTCTGACATAGCTACTGCAGTCTCGTCCACCCCGCGCGTTACATTCATCGAGGGCCGCCAACTCAGCTTGAGCGCGGTTGGTGTAACCGGAAACTATGCCGGCGGCATATCCTCCTGAGCATTGGTTGCTCTTGAAGCTAAACGCAAGCGCGCCATAGTAGCGGACGGCAGGATCAGGTGGCCGGAACGTTGTCGTCAACCTGAAGCTTTGCGTCGCCGCAAGGCCACCGGGATCCGTTGCGGTTACGGTAATGGTTGCGACCCCGTCGACCCCCGACCTCACGTTCAGTTGGTTGCCCGTTACCGAAACCGCGGCAAAGAAGACATTGGAAGTCTTCGCGCTGTATGTCAGCCTGTCGCCGTCGGGGTCCGAGAAGTATGAGGCCAGGTTGAAAGGCCATGTCCTGCGCTGATCTTCCAGCGAGGATACCGTATGCGTCAGATCCTGAAACCGGGTCGCCACTTGTGGTGGGCGATTCGTGGGAGGTGGTGGATTCGTGGGAGGTGTCCCCGTCCCCGAGCCGCGATCATCCACCCTCACACCAAAACTCTGCGACACGGAACGGCCGTCGGGATCCCTTGCGGTGACCGTTATGGTCGCGGTGCCGCCGCGCAATCCGCCAAGAGCCACTCGCTTTTCATCGTCCAAGAGAAACGCAACCTCCGGTTCCACAACACCGGGGTCGCTTGATCGAACGCTGTAGCTGAGGGTATCTCCGTCCGGGTCGGAGAAGTAGTAGTCGAGGCCCTGTGGTGTTAGCCATCTCGCTCTGGTCGGATTCCCGACCTCCAGAGTGAGCACTATCGTACTCGTTGCCGGCACAATCGTTCGCGCGACCACCGGCGCGCGGTTGCCAGGCGGCAACACGACCGTCCCATTGCGACCTCCACCGCCGTTACCACCGCCCCCGCCACAAGACGCCAGCCCGACTGACATGATGCCGGCAACTACAAGGACCAATGTTGTCCGCGAGAAAGCAATCCTATGCATCGTGGCAAACCTTTCGATTGGGTGCGGCGGTGTTTCGCCCTCACGAGGCCATGGATACGGTGGCGCTCAAGCTCCGCGGCTGCTCCATGTTGTCGTTACGGAGAAGCGTGATCGAGACGGTGCTGCTCGCTGTACCCTTCCGAATCGTGGTCTCGACAGGCTCGTCAACGAAATCCTCTCCTGGCACCACGGGATTCTTCCCGTCTCCCGGAACGAGCTGGACCACCACGCGAATGTCTTCCGGGGCAACAGCCGGCAACAACACTTCCAACCGAACCGCTTCACCGCTGCCGACGGCGTCCTGCAAGAACCGGACCCGCGCCTTCCCCACGAGCGCGGATGCGCTTTGCCGCTTGGCGACTCTGATCGGGCCAATGTCTTCGGTCGGCCGCCACAACGCCTCAGCCGTTGGCGGTGAATGACCCGCGGCCACGCCCAAACCTTCCCAGGCTGGCGGCTTTGGCGGACCGCCGAACGGCAAACGAAACGCCACCTGAAAGCTGGTGGAACGCTTGCCCCCACCGATGCCGTCGTAGCCCGTGCTGAAATTGAGCCAAGGGTGCGGGCGCCAGTCGAGGTCCACGCGGGCGCCCGTGTCCCACCGATTGGAACCGTCTTCGGCCCGCCAGCGATAACCGACCGTGTTGAGGCGAAGAGTCGTGGTCAGGTCGAAGCGCATCCCGAGTTCCAGCCCTTCAAGGGCACGCTCCTGGTATCCTGAACTGCCCTGGCGCCAGTCTGTGGTGGGAACAAAGTAGCGGAACGAACCGAGCCCCCACCGTCCGGCATAGTCGAGCCCTGGCGCCAGCACCCTGTGTCCGCGCTCGGCGTTCAACAGGTGGAACGCCGAAATCCCGACGATATCAGCGTCCGGCGCGTCCGAGACCCGGAAACGACGCACCACACCGTGCCGGAGATCGTTGCGGAACAGTCCGGAACCGGATCCGTCCCACGAGCGGGTAACTCCCTGCTGGATGAAGAACGAGGAAGCGCCGGGCCTGCCGCCGGACGATCCCGCACCGGCGAACGGAAGCACCATCTCGATATCACCATCGATCCCGAACTTGCTCGAAACGGGGGAGTAGGACAGGTTGCCGACGACCTGAAAGTGCGGCCCGAACGTCCTTTTTCCGGACGCCTCCGCGAAGCGCAGACTCTCCTCCAACACGAGCTTCAAACCGGTTCCCAACAGACACCGTGTGCCTTCCGACACTGCGTCGTTGAGCGCGGCCTCACACGTGCCCGCGTCAAGCAGGTAATCACTCCAGAACCTATCGTCGGACTCCGCCCGTGCGACTGAGGGGCTGGAGACGAGGCCAATCATCAACGCGAACGCACATGAAGCCCACCAGACGGGGCGGAGACAAGACACCTTGCCACAAACCGTAGCGATTCTGCTCTCCATCATCGAGTTCCTCCGGATATCGGTCTGGCAGCCAACTATTGCAGAACGAACCACTGTCCAGCCTGATTTCGACACACCACCGACGGCCGTAATCCTCCTTCCAGAGGCCGGCACTTTCCGCCGTCGCGAATTGATGGACCTGACGTTGCCTCACCGCCGAACACCGAGTTGCCTTGGCCCGCCGGATGGGCAAACCCCGGAACCGGCGTTTGCTGGCTGTGTCCGACGGGCTTCTCGGCCTGGCCTTGGTAGAGACGGTTGGCCCGATCGAGGCTTCTTCCGATGTCCGCCCCGATTCCGTAGCCGACCAGCGCGCCGGCGCCGGCAGCAACAGCCCGGCCCGAACCCTTGCCGACGTTCTTGCCCGCCGCCAGCGCGCCACCCACGGCACCGGCCACAGAACCCAACAATTCCTGGGGTCCCGGTGCTCCACTTGTCGCGTGGCACGCGCTGAGAAAGACGACGGTTAGTGCAACTGCTCCTAAACGTCCTGACATCCCTTCCGTCCTCTCAGCCTAGGTCCGCGACAGAACCGCCATGGCTCGCGAAGCCAGCATCCGTCCCATCCGATCAAGATCGACCCTCGGTGTCTCGGTTTCTTCGACTTCGACAAAGCCGCCTCGAACGGCTTTCCACGTCCTGGATGTCCTTTCCACGGCGAGGGTCGCGTCTTGCACGAAACTGCCCAGGATCCGCCCTGACTTGATCTCGATGATGGACACATGGAAGACCGCACCCGAACCGGACTCGTCGGACGGAGCCGGCATGATCTGAATCAGGAAATCGGCATGGTCCTTGAGGGCAAGCACCTCGATGAGCTGCCGGTCCCGAACCGGCCGGGACGAGTCGGCGAGCGCCCTGCTCGTGCCGGTCAATCGCAGAATCATGTTGCGATCGATCATCCTGGCGCCCTGTTCGAGAAACGGACGCAAGAAGCCGGACTGGAATCGCAAACCGGATGCCTCCGAAAGAGGCGACGTTGGCGCCGAGTCTCTTCGGGCTTCAAGGCTCACGGACAGTTTCTCTTCCGAGGTACTTGCCGACAGCGTACCGCCGTCATCCTTGCGACCGGCGGTCGTCCGTGCGAACACGACCCTGCTCTCGGCCTCCATCTCCCGCAGCCGATCGTCCAGCCTCCGGTTCCAGAACACCGCCAGACGTGGGGACCCTGCCTGTTGGTAGAATCGACGAAAGGCTTCGCGTACCGAGACGGACGGGACCTCCGCGGGAACGGCGGCCCTCTTCGCCTCGGGGGTCAGGACCACGGGTGTCCCGGTGCGATAGAGACTTGCGGGCTGCTCGGCCGTCGCTCCCATGGCGGAGAAACAAACGGCGCCGCTCGCCAATAGGACGACCTGCCACACAAGAGTACAGCTCATTACCGCCCTTCCCGAAGCTCGACGAGATAACTCTGAACCCGTGCGCCCGAGGTCGACCGCGTCGAATAGCTGGCCAGACCGCGCGCCGGAAGGTGAATCCGGTTCCATGCCGTCACCGGCTCGGCATCCGTTTGCCCTTGATCCAGGAAATGTGTGCGGCCTTCCACCTGCAAGGGAAAATCCGTGCAGTTCACCAATCGCGCGAAGACCTCGATGTCGCCACCCGCGGCCCGCCGGGCGTTGGTGGACTGGACCATGACCTTGTTGGTGATGGCCGAATCCGTGATGTTGACGGTATTCAGCGGCATGACCGTGACCGATCCCGGGACCATTGGAACCAGTACCGGCCCCGCTTGGGGGCTCACGTCCTGGAGCGCACGAAAGTCGCATTGCGGCCGGGGTTCAACCTTGGTCGCCTGACAGCTTGAAACGGATAGAACGGCCAAGACGGCCACCAGGCCGACGGGCCCCTTGCCGCAGTTCATGGTCATCCCTCGCCCAGTGACGTCGCCGGGAAACGAGTCCATGCGACTTTGCATCGCGCGCCGCCGCCCTGTCTCACTGCGCTCGAAATACCGTCGAACGTGATCTCCGGCGTATCCGAGCCGTCGACCCGCGCGGTACCGTAGAGCACATCCTCCGGCAGGTTGTCCCAATGCCTGATATCAGCCGCCGGCTTGGCGGCATCCGAAGCCATCTGAGAGAAGATCGAGACCAGACCCGCCGCTGCCCCGAATCCGGCTGCGGTTCTGGCGGCGTCGAGATTACCCTGGACCGCCTGCATCTGCGATACGGTCATGGAAGCGGAGGACACCATCGCCGCGGCCTGCGCTGCGCCTTTTGTCGTTTCCTTGAAGTTCGCCTTGCCGGCAAGGACGCTGTCCACTTCGCGGCCGCCGCGGCTCTTTGCCTGCCAGAGGATGCTCTCCACATACGGCAGAGACTCGGCTTTGCCGCTGACCCGAGCCTTGACTGACTTCATGCCCTTGCGTGAGTTGCCTTTGACCTTGAGAAGCTCCTTGTGCTGTCCTTCCGCGTACTTGACGGGTGCGTACCCCACGTCGGCCAGCAACAGCAGATTGTCCTTGTTACCCGGAACGACGAAGGCGTCGTTGTGGCTTTTCGCCAGGGCGTATGCTTCCTCCGCCAAGTCCTGGTCGCCGTTGCATTGGGACGACCAGCCTTCCAGGAATTCCAGCAGTGCAAAGTCCTGTCGAAACTCTTCCTTTTCCGCCAACGTGTCCTGAAGGCTGCCGGACCTGAAACTGGCGCGGGCGTTCTCGTAGTCGCCGTCCAGAAGGTAGAGGAGACCCCTGTAGTAGAAGGCCATGGCGCGTTCGTAGGGTTCACCGCGAAACACCTTCCTGTCCTCCGCGGTAAAGGCGCCCCGCGCCTTTTTGGCCTGCTCGTTGCCAGCGTAAACGGTTTCAATCGTCAGCAGGGCTTCATCGAAGGTCTCTGCCGCGACCTCGTCGTGCCCGAGCTCCATGGCCGCCAGCCCCGCGCGCATCCGGTTGAGGACATGGTTACGCTCACCCTCGCTGACGATCTTCCGAAACAGCGCGTGGGCGGGCACGGGTTTGTCAGCCAAGTACGTCTTTTCCGCCTCGGGATCGACGGACCTCGTAGGTCCGCACCCGACCACCGTCAGCACAGCCGCGAAACCAATCGACACCAACCGAAACACCATCATGACGATCCCCTCTCGAGTTTCCTTGCCCTTGTTGAGCGCATCGCGTCACCTGTAAATAACGTCGTCCTGCCCCGCCTTTTTGAAACTGTAGCGATTCGTCCACACGACGATCCCGTTCTCGAGATCGGTCATTCGAAACACGATCTGCATATACCGTTCCATGGCCCCGGCGGACGTGCGCGCATCCAGGGAGGTGATGCGGCCACTCAGACGATAGTCCGCTCCGGCAACGGCCTTCACGAGCCCTGTCGTCCCCACGTCGGTCACCCCTTGCCGCTTGAGCGTTCGTTCCTTGGCGACCATGTCCGCATTCTCCCGATCGATAAAGAGAATGCGTCCGTTGGCGGCGGTCTGAAGCTGTGTGGCCATTCGATCGACAAGCACGTTCTTGTTCATTCGTTGCGAACTCTGGTTCTCGAAATACGCGGCATCCACGATCACCCGCGGAGGGGTGCTCGCCCTGGCCAGGACCGGATTCTCCAGCATGTGCCGAACCATTCTGTCCACCATGCTCGCAATGTCCTGCGACTCGATGCCCGTCCCGCGGACCAACCCCGGAGTATTCACGTCCTGGTATGTCGTCGGGGTTCCCGGCGCATTCTCCACACCGGTCGGCGCGCAACCGACACCCATGAACGACAGCGCCATGAGGCCGGCGAGGCCCAGTGGAGTTCGGCAGCGGGCTCTTAGCCTTCGACGACCGACTGTTTTCTTCAAGATGCCCCCTCCCCTTTTCGCCCACAGGTTCTTAAATACGGTCATTTTCCCACGGCCCGCTACGATAGAAGCCGGTGCTTTCTTTCGATTGGACGACGCCCGACATCGCTGCCTTGGCCTGATCCAGGGCGACCTGCACGACCATGAGCCCTGCTTCCACACTGTCGGATTCGCGAGCGATGGCGGTGCCGTACCTCGTGACCAGAAGGGACAATACGGCGGTCGCCTCCTTCACGCCCCAGGCGCCTTCGCTGGCCAGCGCCTTTTGGATCGCGTCGTCAGCCGCCTGGAAGGCCGCCATGACCCTGTCCTCGAAACGCCGCCCCGACGACGTCAGGGTGGGCAGGTCGACGCCGATGGCCTGAGCTATGTCTCTCGCGGTCCGAAGAGAAACCGGCTTCCCCGTCTCGGCCCGCTGGATGGTGCGAACATCACAACCTGTTTTGCCGGCGAGCTCTGCTTGAGTCAGACCGAGCTCAACCCGCCGTCGGCGTAAGAGTTCGCAATTCATCGTAACCATGGTCCAAGACTACAGCGCCTGAAATTGCACGCGCAACGTCTCTAGAACGACATAAAGACGACAATTAGGCGACAATTTACACATTTTGAAACAGGTTCCTGGCTCGCCTATTGTGGAGACGGGCGACGGCAACAGGGCGAAACCTAGCGTCCATCTCCACTCCAAGGATAGAAGAATCGATCCCGGCAAGCGTTACCGGTCATGCGGCCCGGTAACATTTGCGGGTAACGTTTACCGTTGTGCGGATATGTGACTATTTCTGGAGGGTGGTGTGAACCGCGGTCCCGGGGCAGGACCCTCTAGCGCCGGAGCATCTCTTCCACGAAAAACTCCGCCGCTTTATAGGAGCTCCGCACCATGGGTCCGGCGGCGACGTAGCGGAAGCCGAGCTTCATGCCTTGTTCTTCGTATTCGCCAAAACGGTTGGGATGCAGGAACTCGGTCACGGGGAGGTGTTTCCTGGTGGGTTGGAGGTACTGGCCCAGCGTGAGGATGTCCACGTTGCGGTCGCGCAGATCCCGCATGGTCGCCAGAACCTCGTCGGCGGTTTCTCCGAGACCCAATAGAATCGCGCTCTTGGTGTAGATGCGGGGGTCCAGGGTCTTGATGTTGGCCAGCACGTCCAGGGTCTGCTCGTAGCCGCAGCGCGCGTCCCGCGCGTAGCGGGTGAGGCGCTGGACCGTCTCGATGTTCTGGCCGATGACCTGTGGGGCCGCGTCGACGACCTTGCGGAGTGCGGCAACGTCACCGCGAAAGTCCGG
>Ga0209544_1004302_pt1 | contig 10091 bp, 10 predicted proteins | sample MesohylPK_FD_187297 | JGI IMG/M metagenome (GOLD analysis project Ga0209544, IMG submission 187297) | Host-associated microbial community of the marine sponge Aplysina aerophoba from Gulf of Piran - sponge mesohyl, lysed by proteinase K... | ecosystem: Host-associated > Porifera > Sponge >...
AGTTGAGGCGCAGGACGTACTTGGCCATGTTGCCGTCGTCCTCGAAGTAGCGCTCGGTGTCCAGCTTGGGCGACCAGGCGAAGTAGCTCCAGAACTCCTTGAAGAAGTTGTTGAGGCTGAGCGGGTCGCCCTTGGCCCGCGACCGCTCGGCCATGACCGTGCCCATCTCGGTACCCTGGCGCCGGCGGGCCCGCGACACGGCAGCGCGGCCCTCCTCCTTGCCGAGTTCGACCTCCATGGCGTCGGCCAGCACCGAGAAGATCTTCGTCTTGGCGTGGAACTCGTTCTCGTTGGCGTCCCAGCCCAGCTGGATGGGGTCGTCGGCGGCGATCTCGTGATAGCGCTCCAGGTAGCGGCGCTGCCCCTCGTGATCGATCCTGCCATCCTCCTTGGTACGCGCCAGCCGGTCGGCCGGACCGTCGGCGATGGAGTCGGCCAGTTCCTTCAACTCCGGGTAGGCGATCTCGACCTTGTCGTATCCGGCCATGGGTTGTGCTCCTCTTGTACAGGTGAAGGACGGCTCGCAGTCTATGCCGGAGGCGCTCGAGCGCCCCAAGGCCCGCCGCGGCGAACCGGGCCGCGTGCCCGGCGGCACCCGGGACCTGGCTGCGCTACTTGAAGGTCTCGCCCGGCTGGAAGAGCTCCAGCACCAGTCCCCCCACCTCGCGGGTCTCGAAGTAGGCGAAACGGCCGCCGTCGGAGACCTCCCCGTAGGAGATCACCTCGTGGCCGAGGCCACGGAGATCTGCGATATCCCGGTCGATGTCGTCGGTGTAGGCACAGAGGTGCACCACTCCCTCGCCGTGGCGCTCCAGGAACTCCGCCTGGATGCCCTTGCCCGCCACCGGCTGCAGCAACTCGAACTCGACGCTTCCCATCTGGGTGATGAGCCCCTTGACCGCCACGTCCGGTGCGTCCTCGCCGTAGATCTTCCGCACGAGTGTGTGTCCTGACGGACCCTCGGTGAACGGACCGACCCCGAGGCGCTCGTAGAACGCCGCAGCCTTTTCGATGTCTCGCACGACCACACCGATCTGGTAGGTGCGCGACCACAGGTCGGGCCGGATGCCCCCGGACTCCGTCTGGGGCTCGTTGGACTCTGCGGACATGGGCGCCTCCCCTGTGGACTGTCGGACGTGAATGGCTGACTATACGGCCCACGGGGGCACATCTCGGATCGCATACGACCGGGTTCCGGCCTCCGTCGGAACCGGATGCAGATGACGTACGGGCGGTGTCCGGGCTCAGGGGCGCCGGGCGACGCAGTCGATCTGCACCTTGGCGCCCTTCCACAGGAACGCCACGCCGAAACTGGTGCGGGCGGGGTACGGCACGGGGAACCGCTCGCCGTAGATGCGGTTCATGGAGTCCAGGTCGTCCTCGTCGATGAACTGCACGCAGGTCTGCACCACGTCGGCCAGCGAGCAGCCCACCTCGCTGAGAATCTCGGCAAGGTTGGTGATCGCCTGATGGAACTCGGGCTCGAAGCCGCCCTCGACGAAATCGCCGCTTGCCGGGTCGCGGCCGATCTGGCCGGTGACCCAGACGTGGTCACCGTCGATGCGGACGTGCGGGTACGGCCCCCGCGGCTCGGGCGCGGCCTCGGTTGTGACAGTGCTGTCAGTCATGGTGTTTCCTTTCGGTCCTCGGGTTGCGCCTTCGCTCAGCCGCCCGGGCTCAAGTCAGCCAGCCGCCGTCCACCACCAGCACGTGGCCGGTCACGTACGAGGCGGCGCCGGAACTCAGAAAGTCCACCGCGGCGGCGATGTCGCTGACCCGGCCCAGACGGCCGAGGGGGATCCGCTCGGCCGCCTGGCGTTCCAGCACCCCCGGGTCGTCGAGCAGCGTGCGGGTGAGGTCGGTGTCGACGGTGCCGGGCGCCACGGCATTCACCCTGATGCCCTCGGACGCCAGTTCGCGGGCCGCCGCGATGGTCAGCATGCGCACCGCCCCCTTGGACGTGTCGTAGGGCACCATGGGGGTCGTCGAGGCCGTGAACGCCGAGGTGGAGGCGGTGTTGACGATGCAGCCCCCGCGCCCCGCCATGGCGCGGGCGGCAGCCTGGATCCCGAAGAACACCCCCCGCAGGTTGATCGACATGAGGTCGTCGAACTCCTGGGGGGTCACCTCCACCAGGGGCCGGATCCATCCCACGCCGGCGTTGTTGACCATCGTGGCCAGCGGGGCCACCTCCTCGGTGCGCCCGACGGCGGCGGCCAGCGACTCGGGGTCGCGGACGTCGAGTTCGACACTGTGGACCGCCAGCCCCTCGGCGGTTAGTTCGGCGGCCGTCGCCGCCGCTGTCGACCCCAGGTCGCCGATGACCACCGTGTCGCCGCGGCGCGCCAGCCGCTCGGCGATCGCCCGCCCGATGCCGCGTGCCCCGCCGGTGACGAGCGCGCCCGCCGATCGCGATGCCATACCGCCTCCTCGCAATCCTCTACCCGCTCCGGCGGACCGGGGCATCGAACCGGCGTCCGCCGCGTCTGCTGTGTTCGAGCGTCCCAACGGGGCGGATCATTGCCGGAGGTTACTGTCGGCGGACGGGCCATGAACTGAAACACGCTGCCGCCGAGGCGCTTGGGCGGATCATTGCCGGAGGTTACTGTCGGCGGACGGGGCGATGTTGCCGCCTGCCGGCTAACCGATTCAATCGAAGTCTGAGGGCATGTTCCTGATTGCAGTCTCGAGCCGCTGGGCGCTTGCGAGGTCCGCTTGTGCACTGGCGGCAAGCAGCAAGGCGTCAAGAGGGATTGTGCCGACGCCATCGCGGCTCTCTGCGGCCGGGATCACTCGCGCCCGCGGTGACACGAGATAGCAGCGGTCGGCGAACTCGCCGTGGGTTGCTGCTAGGGCATGCTGCCCCGCGCGTGAATGGCGAAGCGACGAGGCGACCTCGAATGCCAGAGGGCCGTGCGGTCCGTCCAGGACAAAATCGACCTCACGACCCCCGCGACGCCAGTGGTACATGGACATGCCCGCGCACTCGGCGTAACTACGCAGGGCGGTGGCCACGAGGTTCTCCAGGAGCTTGCCGTAGTCCTGGGGATCGTCGAAAGGTAACTTGTTGCGTTCGAGAACCGCGTTGCGCACAGCTCCATCCCAGAAATACACCTTGCGACCGCGACGTTGTGAGGTTCCTTCGTTTCGGGAGTAATTCGGGAGCGTGAAGATGAGGTAGGCACCCTCGAGGTGGCGAACGTGGCGTTCGACTGTTGCCTTGGCAACCTGGAGGTTGCGGGCGAGGCTCTCCGCTGACAGCAGTCCGGTGATCTGCGCGGCGAGCGCGAACAGCAGGCGCTGCAGCTGGGCGGGCTGCTGCGCACCGGAGGTGTGTGGCATGTCCTGGAGGACGCCGCGTCCCGCGAGTTGCTCGCCCAGCGCCTCTCTCGCGATCACGAGGTGCCGACCGAGCACATCCCTGCGATCGCGCCGCGGGGACATGGTGTCGCCGGTGCCGGCGGCCTGCTCATACAGATCCCCGCCGGCCTTCAGCAACAGGTCCGGAAAGCCGCCGGTCACCATCAGCAACTCCCGTGCCTCCTCAATCGCTCGGCTCGCTCCTGTGCCGGTTGGCAGTGCGACCAGCGTTCCCTCCAGCGTCGGGGCGGTTGGTACGTTGGCGTCCTCGGGAAATGGCACGACGCCCCGCGCCAGCGTGAGAGCCTCGCCCAACGAGCACGGTGGCCTCGATGAGTTTCTGCGCCGTCTGATGCAACACAGTCGACTTGCCGACACGACGCGGCCCGAGCTCCAAATGGTGACACCGGGATGCGTCACTGAGGAGGCGCCGCCACAACGCCGCCGCCAAGGGCCGCTCGGGAGGCCGCGGGAACGCCGGGCCGAAGGACCTGGAATGGTCGGCGGGGTCGGCGTCGTCACGATGCCGACCCCTCAGTCGTTGGCGAGCCGGTCGGTGGAGTGCGCGTTCAGCTTGACGCCGCCGATGGGCGCGCTGACCACGATGTCCTCGACCCGCACGCCCACCTCACCCCGACTCGCAGGCCGCACGTGAAACCCGCGCCGGAGCTGATCGCCGCGAACGGCCCCCGCGGCGCCGCCGCTTCCTCTTCGACGTTCTCGCCGCCTTGGCGCCGGAGCTGATCGCCGTGAACGGCCCCGGCGGCGGCTCCCAGCCGGCGGCCCGCCTCGCCATCTCCTCGCGCACCTCCGCCTGCGGCACGGCACGCTCGAGGTCCAAGAGCCCCACCACCGACGGGTACAGCCCAAGCCCCTCGAAGATACGGGCGAATCTGTCGGCCACGAAAGCCTCCTCGTCGCCGCCGAACTCGACAGGACGTCATCGCCGGGACCGCCCTACAGGACATCGTTGCCGCCGAGACCGCTGACGGCCGTTGGTCCGAGGACGCGCCTTCATCGGTGGTGGCCTCGTCGGTGATCGGCGTGACGGCGAAGGGACCGGGGGGCGGGCTAGCCGCTCCGGTGTGGTTGCTGCCCCAGCATTCGATCGTGGCGTCGGGTCGCAGGCCGCAGGCGCGCAGCCAGCCGGCGTCCACCGCCAGGAACCGCCCCGGCGGCGGGTTGGGGAGTTCGACGATCGCCCGGGCGTATTCGAGTTGGTATTCCTCGACGAAGAGCGAGACCCCGGCGTAGAGTCCCGCACTGCTCCGTTCGATCGGTTTCAGCGCAGCGGTCCGCTCGGTGTAGATGTCCATGATTTCGGTGCCGCGGACTTCTGCGAGCACGTGCAGCGGGGCTCGCAGCTCGTGCTCGTTGAGGTGGCCCCAGCAAGCTACCGCGCCGTCGAGGCGCAGACCGCACGTGAACCCGTGACCCGCGCTGACCGCCACGTAGGGACCCGGCGGCGGCTCCCAGTTCGCGGACCGCCGAGCGACGTCGCGGTGCAGCGGCGCGCCGCGGACGGTCTCGCCGTCGGCCGCGCCGGGGTTCGGCGGGACCGTCCGGTCGCTGCCCCCGTACTTGTAGCTCTCCGACATCAGGTTCGCGGCCCGCAGCGAGTCGCGGCCCCAGCAGTCGATGGTCCCGTCGTCGCGCAGCCCGCAGGTGTGGCTCGCCCCGGCGTCGACGGCCACGAAACGTCCCGGCGGGGCGTCGGCCTGGCCGAACCAGTTCCTGCCCCAACAGTCGATCCTGGCGTCGGGCCGCAGCCCGCAGGCGTGCCCGTAGCCGGCGCTGACCGACGCGAACACCCCGCCGGGATCCGCCACATCCTCCGCCAAGGTCCTCACGACCACCTCCGGTCCGCTGCCCCAGCACTCCACGGCGCCGCCGGGTCGCAGACCGCAGGTGTGCACGCCGCCCGCGCTGATCGACGCGAACACCCCGCCGGGTGTTCCGGCCCCGCCGGTCTCGTCGCTCGGCCAGCACGCCGCCGCGCCGTCCGGGCCGAGACCGCAAAAGTGCGAATCCCCGACACTGATGGCGGTGATCGCCCCAAGCGGCAGTTCCGACGAGACATCCCCGCCCAACTCCGCGAACCCCCAACACGCCAACCCTCCATCCCGGCGCAGGCCGCAGGAATGGTAACGCCCCGACGCCGACAACAACCCCCCCAACTCGCCGGCCTCACCGACGGCTTCCCGCAACTCCCCGGGCCGAACCTCCGCTCCCCCGACGTCGCCCCCGCCGGATCGGGTTCGCGCGGCGGTCCCGGGAGGCTGCCGGGTCGCCTCCCCGGTCCGACCACCGTCGCCGCCCGATGGGGCCGGCGCGACAACCTCGGGCACGTTTCGCACCGCAGACCCCGCCGTCCCCGGAGCGCCTCCATCGCCGGGCGAACCGCACGCCGCGCTCAGCGACACCAACCCGACCGCCCCACACACGACCCCGGCGCGCCACCGGCGCCGCGCCCGGCGCGCCGAACCCGGCGCCACGACCGCCGCACACCCCTCCCGAGCGCGCCGGCGAATCCGCCCGGCCGCCATCAGTCCCACAACACACCATCCGGGTCCTCGACGAGCCCCTCACCACCACCCCAACAGACAACGATCTCCTCGATACGCACCCCGCACGAGATCCCCCAACCCGCGGACACCGAGGCGAACCTCCCCCCCGGCGCATCCGCCTGACCCACCTCATTGGCCCCCCAACACACCACACCACCATCAGAACCCACCACGCATTGATGGCTGCCGTGTCGAGGCAGCGGAGCGGCGGCCAACAACGCGTCCCCCAGCCTGTCCTCGAAGTCCCACCAACAATCATCACGACCGTCGAACGGCCCGCAAGGCGCGTGGAACACTGCGACCGGCAAACCGGCGGTCGTGGCGTTCGGCGACGCCGCCTGGCCGTCCTCGTCGCTCCCCCAACAAACAACAGAACCATCAGAGCGCAACCCACACGAATGACGCCCACCCGCGGACACCCCCACAAACACACCACCCGGCGACGCCGCCTAGCCGTCCTCGTCGCTCCCCCAACAAACAACAGAACCATCAGAGCGCAACCCACACGAATGACCTCCACCCGCGGACACCGCCACAAACACACCACCCGGCGACGCCGCCTGGCCATGGATGTTCAACCCCCAACACACCACCGCGCCCCCGCCCCGCAACCCACACGCATGGAACTCGCCCACCGAGACAGCGCTGAACTCCCCCTGCGGTGCCTCAACCTCCCCGGCCTCGCCGCCCGCCCAACAGGCAACCGCCCGGTCAAGGCGCAACCCGCACGACAGTCCCCCGCCGGCCGAAACGCCGACGAACCGTCGACCGCCCTCAAGACTCCCGCCACCCGACGAACCCGACGCGGACACCTCCTGTCCCGACACCGAACCACCAACCCCGACACTCCCGCCGCCCGACGAGGCGAATCCCACAACGACGACGACCAGCACGACAAAGAGCCTCGTCACCACGTTCTGCGCAAGCGGTCCTCCCACGCCCCCCACGCCGGGGGATTCCAGTCGCGGCGCCGACCCCCGGACAGGATCAACGACCGCGCCCCACCGCCACAGCCCGCCCGGCGCGCTCACCCCTCGCACCGGACCGCCGTCCCCGCGCCGGTACAGATATCTGTGTCGTCACCGCCGTCGAGATAATCACCGCCGGGACCGCCGTCGAGACCGTCGTCGCCGCTGCCGCCCCACAAGCGATCAACGCCCGGCAGAAAGTTCCCGCCAGCGTCGCCGACCAGAGTGTCATCGCCCGCGCCGCCGTGCAACTCGTCGTCACCGTCGCCGCCGGTCAGCGCGTCACCCCCAGGGCCGCCCCAGAGAATGTCGTCCTGGGAGTTGCCCCATAGAGTGTCGTCGCCCTCGCCGCCCCACAACACATCGTCGCCGCCGTGGCCCGACAGGACGTCATCACCGGGACCGCCCCACAGGACATCGTTGCCGCTGTTGCCGGTGAGTTCGTCATCACCCGGGCCGCCGAACAGGACATCGTTGCCGAAGAACCCCCACAACACATCATCACCGGCGCCGCCCCACAGCGTGTCATCACCCTCGTCGCCGTTCAGCGTGTCGCCGCCGAGGCCGCCGATGAGGGTGTCCACGCCGCCGCCGCCCCACATCGAATCCACGCCGGCGCCGCCCCACAGAACGTCCCTACGACCACCGCCGACCAAAGTGTCATCACCCGGGCCGCCGAACAGCACGTTGTCGCCGTCGTCCGCGCCGTCGCCCGCAGGGTCCCCGCCGTAGAGGCCGTCATTGCCCGGACCGCCGACGAGGACGTCGTCGCCACCAAGACCGCTCAACACGTCATGGCCGCCGAGGCCGCAGATCACATCATCACCCGGCGTGCCGCGCAGAACGTCGTTGCCTTCGGTGCCGACAATCGTGCAGTGCGCCGTCCCGACCGTCACCTGCGCGGCGGCACAGTCGTTCAACGCGTCGCACACCTCGTAGGTAAACGTGACGGTGCCGTCGGCGGTGTAACGCACCAGCACCTCTGACGGCGACAGCGCCATCACCCGCGCCGTGCCGGCGGTGGCGCCAGATGGACGGGCGCCGCCTCGGGGGCGGGGATCGTCGCGGGGCCGCCTCGTCGCCGCTGGCGGTCCCACCAGTCAAAATGCATGTCCAATATTTCCGACGGCGTGACGCGCCGGCTCCACGACACGTGCTCGGGTTCCGCCACGACGGGGAGCACGCGACCTGTGGGAAGTTCGTAGTCGTTGGGATACACGACACCCCAACACGTGATGGTGCCATTGGTGCGCAGGCCGCACGCCTGCCCGTCCCCCACATCGACCTCGACGAACCGCCCCTCGGGCGGGTCCATGACCTGAAATCCGGGCGGATCCTCCGGCCAGCAGGCCAGCGAACCGTCGGCGCGAACCCCACACGACAACTCCCCGCGACCCGTCGACACCGCCGTGAACCGCCCCTCGGGCGCGGCCAGCCTTTCGGGGTCCCCGCGCCCCCAGCACACGGCGGTGCCGTCCACGCGGATCCCACAGACATGCCAGTAGAACGCGTCAATGGCGCTGAACCGCCCCTCGGGCGCATCGTACCCTCCGCCCCAGCACTCGACAGCGCCCTGTTGATGCAACCCGCAGCTGAAGTGATACCCGACGGCAACCGCATCGAAGGCCCCTTCGAAGTTGCGGCGGCCGCTCCAGTGGAGGAGCGAGCCTCCGGGGCGCAGCCCATCCCAGGCATTCCACCCGACGGCCAAGGCGGTCCACGGCCCCTCCGGGTCGCCGCCGAGGTTTGTTCGACCCCAGCATTCGATGTCGCCGTTTGTGCGCAGCCCGCACGTGTGCTTCTGGCCGGCGCCGATGGCGGTGAACTCGCCGGCGGGGGGGACGGCCTGGCCGTATTGGTTCGCCCCCCAGCACCGGACACGACCGTCGTCGCGCAACGCGCAGGCGTGATGGGCACCCACCGTCACCGCCGTGTAATCCCCGGCCTCACAGCGCGAGATCACCGCGCCGACCACCACGAACACCACGAACACCACCACCGCCACAAGCACCGCGCGCCCCGCCCGGCGACGCCACACACCCCACGGCGCCCGAGTGCGGGGCGGGCGTTCGCCGGAGGACGTGTCACCGGGTCGCTTCCTGAAGACACCAGTCCCCGCAGTCACGGCCAGGGCGACACCCGCGGCCACCACAACGTAAAGCCCCGCCTGGACCGACGCCTCCAGCAGGTGCTCGTTCCTGGCAGCGAATCGGTTGATGAGGACTGCGTCACCGATTCCGAACCCAGCGAGGCCGATACCGCACAGCAGCGCGATGACACTCAACCACCGCTTGCGCCACGCGGCGAACCCGACAACGGCCACAGCAGCCACCGCGGCCAGCACGACAACGATCAGACGGTCCACGGGATAATCGTCGAGATGATCGACGCCCCTGAGGCCGCCTCGGAGCGCGCGAACCGTGACCCACGGCATCAACGCCCCGACAACAGCGAGCACAGCAAAACAGCCGCCGGCCCAGTCCGCCTTGCGAATCACGCGGTTGCCCATCGAACCCCGCGCTCGGTCAGAGACTCACACGTCTGCGAAAGCCGGCGCCGATGGCAACGAACCCACCTCCGGCGCGGATCGCCCGGCCGTACCGGTTCGCCCCCCCGGCACCAGACACGACCGCCGACGCCACAGCCAACACACGCCCCACAGAAACCCGCGCTGCTCCCGCGGCCCGCCGGCTCACCCCTCACATCGGGCCGCCGTCCCCGCGCCGGTACAGGTATCTGTGTCATCGCCGCCGTCGAGATAGTCGCCACCGGGGCCGCCGTCGAGGCTGTCGTTCCCGCTGCCGCCCCACAGACGATCAACGCCCGGCAGAAAGTTCCCGCCGGCGTCGCCAACCAGAGTGTCATCGCCGGCGCCGCCCCACAGAACGTCCCCGCCACCGCCGCCGACCAGCGTGTCATCACCGGCGCCGCCGAACAGCATGTTGCTGCCGTCGCCCGCGCCGTCGCCCGCGGGGTCCCCGCCATAGAGGCCGTCATTCCCGGCGCCGCCGACAAGGACGTCGTTGCCGCCGAGGCCGCAGATCACATCATCACCCGGCGTGCCCCGCAGAACGTCATCGCGCTCGGTGCCGATGATCGCGCAACGGTCTATCCCAGCCGTGATGGCCGCAGGTCGGCACCGCTGTCGGTACGGTCCTCGCCGCCGCGGCCGTAGACGGTGTTCAGCCCGGCCAGC
>Ga0209544_1004303_pt1 | contig 10091 bp, 12 predicted proteins | sample MesohylPK_FD_187297 | JGI IMG/M metagenome (GOLD analysis project Ga0209544, IMG submission 187297) | Host-associated microbial community of the marine sponge Aplysina aerophoba from Gulf of Piran - sponge mesohyl, lysed by proteinase K... | ecosystem: Host-associated > Porifera > Sponge >...
GCTGCTGAAGCGGCTTCGCAAGTCACCGGAGTGGCTGCACGGTCTGTGCGTGGTGCTGTTTCGTGAACGGGGTCTGGCGGTGGAGCCCGGCTTTCGGGTGCGGGCGTTCGACGCCACCACGGTGCGCGAGCCCGGGCGGACGGGGTCGCTGTGGCGGGTTCATTACAGCCTTTGCCTGTCTTCGTTGAGTTGCGATTTTTTCGAGGTGACGCCGGCGCGGGGCGCAGGCGGTGGGGAATATCTGTCGCGGTTTCCGGTTAGCGAGGGCGACCACATTCTGGCCGACCGCGGTTATTCGACGGCGGCGGGGCTTCGCCATGTGTCGGCGGCGGGCGGACGCATTACCGTGCGGGTGAATACCGGAGGGTTGTCCCTTCGAACCCTCGACGGGGCGCCTTTCGACCTGCTTGCGGCGGTGTCCGGGTTGACAAGCGCCGGGGCTGTCGGGTCGTGGCCGGCGGCGACCGCCGGGGAGGTGAAGGTCTGCGGTCGCATCTGCGCGGTTCGCAAGTCGGCGGCCGCCGCCGCCCGGGCGCGCAAGACGGCGCGTCGCGAGGCTCAGCGGAAGGGAAGCAAGGTCAAGCCTGAAACGCTTGCTTTTGCAGACTATGTCATCGTCTTCACCACATTCGGCGAAGAAGCGTTCAGCGCCCGTGAGGTTCTGGAATGGTATCGCCTGCGCTGGCAGGTCGAACTGGTCTTCAAACGCCTCAAGTCCCTGGCGCAGTTGGGTCACCTGCCCAAGCGCGACGACGAAAGCGCCCGCGCCTGGCTCTACGGAAAACTTCTCGTGGCGCTGCTGACGGACAAGCTGGTCCGTCATGCCCGCGCCATTTCCCCCTGGGGATACGACTTGGCGCCGCCACAGACCCAATAGTCCCTGGCGGGAGTTCCGGTTTGCCCTCAACCAGGTCCGAAGGGCCATCGAGCCCGCCTTTAGCCTCGCCCGCACGATCGATGAGTGGAACGGCATCTCAAAAGCGCTCTCCGAACCGCCAAGACGTCGAAGGCTCCAACGCGATACCCGTTATAATCTGTAAACAAGTTAGCGCTTATGCGCGCGGGGGGGCGTAGGCGACGGTCAAGAAGCGCGCCTGGTTGATGGAATCGTGCGTTTTCGCGGGGCGTTCGATACTCGCCATCTGCGGTGCCCGTCTTGCGAACCGTGACCGATAGGCTACCCCGTATAGGCACCGAAGTCCCGACCGCGCGGCCGGCACCTGTTTTCATGATGCGGGGTGGCTGGTCCACCCTGCAATAAGCGTTGTCTTCGGTCATTGCGCTCTCCGGCCCCACTCGAAGCCGTCGATCCAGATTGCTGCCTCGGACCAGCGGGAGAACACCTGGATGATGATGTCGCCGCCTTTGGGTCTGGCCATGAGTGGGGAGCCGGAGCGTTTGGTTAACTTGAGGCCCTGGTCGTGAAATCGCCGTCGGATCATGCCGCGTTCGGCCTTGGTCATGTTCTGTCTCGTTATCCGCTCCGGCAGGGAACGGTCATCCGGAGGCCGGGTGACCCCGACGCCTACGCCTGTACCCGGCTTCTACGCAGGCCCATTCCCGGAGAGACGCCGCGAACCGCCTGCCGAATTCTCCCCGGTTCTCGACAACGGCTGCGAAACTCTCGAAATAGATGCAGTCCATGCCTTCCGTGGCTTTCCCCTTCTTCGGCAGGACATGGATCACCGCGATCTTGGGGAGCGCAGCCGGAATAGATATCCTCCCGATGTGGCAGGATACGCCGCGCGGCTGATCGTAGATGCGCTCTTCGAGCTCCGGGGGGCAGCGTCACCAGGTCGAGAGCAGCAACAGATTGCAGAAGGTGGAAGTACTTCCGTCGCGCCCTTGCGTTCGCCGTCTTCGCCATCGACACGATGTCACAGAGCAATGCGCCGAGGCCGCGCTCGACTGCACGCTCCAGATAGACTTCCTGGCCGCCGCGAAGCGAGCCCATGTCGGTCTTCAACTCAATAAGGAAGGCATGCTTCCGATCACGGGAGACCGCGAAGAAGTCGACCTTGTCGGAACGTTTGGTGCCGACCTGGCCGAGTGGAAACTCCGGGATGATCCGCGGGTCGACCGCAGCGATGCCGCGCGGTCATCGCCGACGCCATCGGATATCAGGCCATGGCGCCGCCCATGACAGGTGAGATTGGTGAAATGAGACGACACCCCTCCGCAAGCCCCTCATTGCCTCACCGCGAGCCGCCGAACGAACCAACCAAGTCAGTACGCTTGACCGTACCGCCCATGTGCTCGTGCGACCGGCCGAAGAAGGCGCCTGCGACCAAGCCCTCCTCATAGCCTTCGTCGCTGACGTTGTAAAATGAATTGCCGGTGAGCTTCACCTTGTAATCGATGTCCCGGGTGTGGAACCAGCGGTCGTCCGAGTCGGACCCGTAGCGGTTCAAATAGAATATATCGCGGAACCGCAGGTCCTGCTCGGCACCAGGATTGCCGAGCGTGGCCAGACCCACCTGCAGCGACGCATCGCCAAAAAGCGGCGACGGCCCGGAATACGCCATCAGCTTCCCACTCCATGTCGCGGTGCCGCTCAGGCGGCTGTTGTCGGCAAGGCCGGTGGGCGGAACTGCCCCTCTGACCCACGGCTGCGGTAGGCCGTTGAACAGGGCCACGCCGAAGCTCATGGCATCGTCGGCCGTCCGCCCCATCAGGTGATGGCTGAGGTCCGACCATTCCCCCCAGTCGTTGTAGAGGTCGCTTTCCTGGCTCATGTACATGATCTGCAGGACTTCCCGGTCGATCTGGCTGATGATGTAGCCGAGGTTCGGGATGGTCTCGCCCGCCGTGCCCATGACGCTGTCCGGGAACTCGATGCTGTCGACATGTCCCCAAATCCCGAGCGCGTGCAGGAACTCATGGAGAATCACCGAGCGCATGTACGTGTAGTTCGACGCGTCGAAGTCGTCCGGAAGCCAAACCTCGGACGACCTGGTGTAGTTCAACACTTGGTTGATCAAGTTGACCGTGCACGCCACTGCCGCAGCGTCGTCGCATCCCCAGGCAGCCGAGTCGGGCGATTCGAGGTGCAAGAAGATGTCGCCCGGGCCGTGCACGTAACCGGGACGCGGGGTGAACACCGCGATCTGGAATTCCGGGGGCAGGGCGTCGTTGAGAATCTCCACGCTGTCCCACACCGCTGCCAGGATGTCGGCATGCTCCGGAGCTTTCAGATCGAGATCCAGAATCAGGTTGGGTTTGATGATGAAGGGTGCGAACCCATCGTACCCGGATATGTCGTAGGGATCAGCCCCGTCCTCGGTGACAAGGTCATCCTGGTAGTTCCTTAACCTCGCAACTCCCACACCGTCGCGAGAGGATCCCATGTAATAACGAATGCCCGTCGCTCCGGTCAGAACGTGACGTAAGGATTCCCTCGGCTCCACGTCCGCCCCGATGCGGAGTTCCGTCGAACCCTCGCTTGTGGTCCACCAATGGAAATAGGGCGGGGTTTCGTAGGGGGCAGTGCTGTACCGCGGTGCTACGGTGTTCGAATAGGCGAGCGAGGCTTCAGTTTCAGTTGTTAGCGACGGCGCATAGTCGCTTCCCGTGCAACCCGTCAACGGCAGCGCGGCCGAGGCAAGGAATGAGCCCGCGACCACAAGTGCCAACGGGCATCGAGCAGCGAGGCTTAAGACTGGACTCAACGACATTGACGTAGCGCACGTCATGCCGATGGCCGATGGCCGATGGCCGATGGCCGATGGCTTCATTATACGCGCGCATGTCAGGGGTCGGCGTCAAGCGGAATCCTTCAGACGCGCTCCCAGCGCCGCGACCGCCGCAGCCCCGCCCGAGCGACTCTTCAAACGCTTCCTTCATGATGCAACCCCCTGCGATCCGAGAATGAACAGCGTGCCTTGTAACCGGGCCGCGCTCGCGAAGTCAAACGCCGTCGCGCCGTGGCGGCGGCGATAACCGCGCACGCAACCGGGGCAGCGCCGGCCGGAAACCGTCGGCGACCCGGCACGGTGCGGCGCGCGACGGTGACGACGCCGGGGAACGAAACCAGCGCACGGTCCGGCGCCGCGATGCGAGACCTCGTGCGCCGCGCAATGCCCGGCGCGCGCAACGGATGAGACCGCACTGCCGCCGACAGTGCGGGCCGGACAAGTGATGCTGCCGGTGCGCGTGCCCGCATGCATTGATCCGTTACCTGCTGCTTCCTATACTGCCACCCGGAAGCCGCGCGGCGGTTCGGGGATTGTCTCCGCAAGTGCGCGGCGGGCGCTGCCGCTCAAGCGCCGCTCGGGCTAAATGCCGGTTGCAAAACGGCTTTCATCACCCGACAGCTTGAGCGGTCAGGAAGCGGGATCAGGACGCCGGTCGGCGTTTGGTTATCACACCGGAACGCACCGATGATGTTGTTCCGGTCAACGAGCATTGACGGGGAAATTTATGGAACGCCCCTCTTCCGTCCCCGGCCCCCGTCTCAATCCCGGCGTCGCCAGTCTCACCCTGTTTGTCGCGCCCCACGAAAACGCACGACTCCATCAAATTTACGCGCTTTTTGACCGTCGCCTACATCCGCCTCCGCAAACGCCAAGAACAAGAGCGACAGCTACGGCGGGCCATTGGAGCTGAGTCAGGACGATTAGGGTTGCCAAGGACAGTGCATCCTCGAAACCCTCCCGCTCAAGCGCCTCAAAGCGATTCCGGCCTTGTAAGACGCACGCAATCCTGGGCCGGTTGCTCTTGCGAGGTTTTGCCCGCTGTTGTCCGAGTCTCCATCGTCTGGATGACGCGTCATGCCCGGCACGACTTGAGTTGATTTCAAAAGCCTCGCAATCGGAGAGTTGATCTTGTGAAATAGGGCAGAGTCCATCGGCATAGCTATCGTGGGTGCCGCGTCGAGAACGATCTTGGCACCTGCGCGGTTGAGCATGTAAGCCTCGGCTCCGGAACACGACCAGGCGATTGGACGGATCGCCCGGCCGTCCGGCGTCTCGCCGATAGTGGATCCAAGCAGCAAAGGCTTATCTTCGCGGCGGCTACTCAGCCTCACCGCATTCGTTCGAGCCGGCCACCAATCAGCAGACTCCAGCAGCCCGCGAACGCGCGGCGAAAGTTCGGCGTCGTCTTCGAGGATGAGCGCCAGCGGCGCACCGGTTCGCAAGAAGGCACCGATGGCAGCGTGATGGCTCTCCCGACACGCGATTTGCTGAGAGGTCATGCGTCGTCGTCTCGGAATCATGTCGCAAACCTCATGGGCGTCGGTGGCGCGGATGCGCACGGCGTCACAGCCCAGGCGGTCGAGCTGGGCGAACATGGCCTTTCGGCGATCCGAGCGGCGGTCCAAGTTGATGACGAATACTGGAAGCTTGTTGGTGTCTCCGATGCCCGGATCGACGGCGCGGAAGGCGGTCGTCATGTCATGCCCCTCTAGGGCGCTCGAATATGACGTTCCGCAGTTCCGGCGACTGCTTCGGCAGGGGCGCGAAACCGAGCTCGGCCATCACCGCGAACAACTCCCGGTTGCGCGGCGAGTCCAGGTCGCCTTCCATCTCGACAATCATGGAGCGCACCGTGCCTGCGGACAGCGTGCGCCTGCCTCCGCGCAGAATCTCTGCCTCGATACCGTCAACATCCATTTTGACATGCGTCGGCAGAGGCGGCCCGAACATCTGCACAAAGTCGTCAACGGAAAATCCGACCGCTCCCTGCCGGAAAACCGTGCCGATATTTCGTTCGAGGCTTTCGATTTCGGAGTCAAACCCATTACCCCAGCCGCCGGCCTCAGTGCCTTCGCCGATTGCGCCCATATTGAGTGTTCCTGTCCGGGTTGCGCCGGCCAGGGCCACGCAATAGGCGACAATGCGGGCGTCCATCCCGTTGCCTTCGATGTTCCGGTTGAGGACACTGTAGCTTGCGGCGCCGGGTTCAAATGCTACGACACGCACGCCGTTCCCGCCCAGGACGGCGCAGGCATAGAGGCTGAAAAAGCCGATATTCGCCCCGATGTCCCATAGCACGCCGTCTTCTGGCATGGCCTCAATCCAAGCGATGGTGTCCGGTTCGTTCTTCGGCAAACCGCGAATCTGGGCGGTGGCTGTACGGGAGTTGTCGCAAAACGCTATCTTCCTGCCGCCGGAAATTGCGACGGGAATCCCACGGCCTAGCCAGTCCCTAACGCGGCCATAGACACCGGCTTTCCTCACCGGGCTCATGTTGACGGTCAGAAGTGCGGCCAAGGCCACGATCAGCCGGGCCAGAAGTTTCTTCATGGCTTATCCCTACCGACCGGGCGCGGGAGAGCAGCATATCCGCTTTGCGAACGGCGTGGGCCGACGGCGAACGCGCCCGGTCACTTGAAGCAGCACGATCCGCAGCTTCTGCCGCCAGTACATCCACTGACCGCGTTGCGCTCGTTGTCGCTTCTTGAACAGCTTTTGCATCGGCTTGGATCGGAACGGTGCAATGTCGGAGGTCTTGAATAACTCGTCTTCAATTTGACGGGTGAGGGCAGGCAACATCTGCACGGGCTTCAACCGCCGTGCCAGCGGTGAGTCCCGCAGACAGAACAGCAAAAGGTCGACCTGCATCGTGTGCGTTCGCGCTCCGGCTTCCCCCAGCACGATCTGTGCGGTCTCCCGGTTGATGAGATAGCCGGCCGCGCCTGGGTGGTTCCATGCAATCCGGTGGAGCGAATGACCACCAGGCGCGGTGCCAATGGAAGGCCCCAAATGCCGGCGTTTCTCGAAGTGGGTTTCCAGCTTGATGAGGCCCGCCCCTCTTGGCCACCAGTCCATCGAACCCAGAATGCCTGGCAGGCTGTTCGCCATTTCAACGTCGTCTTCAAGGATGAGGGCGGCCGGGTGCGTCGTGCGCAGAAAAGCGGCCAGCGCCTTCATATGCGAGAGAGTGCAGGCTTCTTCACCGATAGAGACCATCCGCTCTGGCTCGGACGGATCGAACTCCCCATGCATCATGAGTAGCTTGGCGTCGAGGGCTTGAACGCGCGCCGCCTCGATGCCCAGCCGTTCGAGTTGCGCGGTCATGGCTGCCCAACGGTCTGGGCGACGGTCGAGGTTGATGATGAAGACAGGCAGCATCCCGCTTATCCCTTCGACCGGGCACGAGAGAGCAGCTTGTCGGCCTTGCGCCAGAAATAGCCGGCCGCGTGTTCGAGAAGCGTCCGCTTCAGCTTCGGCCATTTGCCACCCTCCCACGTCATGATGGTGGACGGCATTCCGGCATGGCGGACGATTGCCGGATCGATGGCATAGACCCGGAGCCCGTTGTCCCACCAACCCGTATAGAGGTAGTCGATAGGGGAGCGGATACGCCAGCAGTAGTGTAGCAGCGCCTTCGCGGCATCCAGCCGGATGAGATAGCCGACGCCCCCTGTGCGCCGGCGGCACTGGATGAGCCATCGGCAGCCGTCCAGGGCGGCGATCATGCGGACTGTGCGCAGCGGCTTCTTCATCGCGGCGAGATAGACAACATCCCACTCGTCCTGAATCTTCACGGCCTCCGCGACGACCTTCCGAAACCCGTCTTCAAGCCGGGCATCGTCTTCGAGCACGAGAGCGCAAGGTATCCCGGTCTCGACCAGGTGCTCCCACAAGGCGTAGTGCGAGAGGAAGCAGCCGATCTCTCCCGGTGCCAGCTCGCGGCCCCGCATGATGCGAAACCACTCGGCATCCATGCGGTGGGCGTAGTCGGCCGCGTCCAGCGCCTTCCCGTCCACGGCGTCGAAAAATTCGAAGTCGAAGCCGGCGAGCTCCTGCCGCATGCGGGCGCGGCGCTCGGGCTCCCGTTCGAGGGAGATGACGAAGATCGGCGGAAAGGCGCTCTGCATGACGGACCCTCTGCAAGGCCCGGCCGGCTGGCGTCAGGCCGTTGCAGACACTCCACGCGCACGTGAGATGACCCCGCCTATTCGCCAAGCGCGGGGAGCTACCCCTCGCCGGGTATCAGGCTGTTCTATTCAGCGGGCGACCCGACAGAGCGGGACGCGCGGAATGTCTGCGAGAGAAAATGTCCGGCGCATGGGCGCGGGAGTCAAGCCGTGGCACGAGCCCCCGATCGGCGAGCTGATTTCTTTTGCTGCGACTGGATTTCGGCCTTGAGTGGGCTGTCGGGTTCTGCCGGGTCGTCGATCAGGTTATTGTCACTTGCAAGAGACTTCTTGCGGAGCGGGAAGGTCGGCATTTTCGTGATGGTTGGGTCTTCACCGACGCCTTGGGCGCGCGCGGCTCCGTCCGGCGTCGTGCCGGATTGTTTTATCGGTGCAGATCCGTTCGCGCCGGGGTCAGCCGTCGCGGATGCCGACAGCGGCATGGCCAGATTCATCCGCTGGCGCGAGGCCATGAGATGGGCGCCGCCGGCGCCAGGCACGACCTTGACCTGCGAAGGGCATTGAGCTTTCGCGACTGACCCTTCGGCAAGGCGGATTTGTCGATCAGGGGTCGCTGGCCGGGGCCGGCGCGGCCGGCGACGGCGAGCGGCCGGGCGTGCGCCTGGACACGGAGCTCGGCTACGGACTGCATTTGTCAGAGGACCTGACCGGCACACCCTATGCGGGCCTCGGGCTCGGCGAGGCGGATGCGCGGGGCTGGCGCCTGGGCCTGCGGTTCTCGTCCGCGCGCCTGCGCTCGTTTTCGCTGGGCGTCGAGGCGACGCGCCCCGAGGCGGCCAACGATCCCGGAACGGGGTCCGGGGCCGGCAGGGCCGAGCACGGGGTGATGGTGAACGGCGCGCTGCGCTGGTGAGCGCGGCGGCCGTCTTCCCGGGGCGTTGGCGGCGTGTTCGATGCTATCCGGCGATCATGGCTGCTATCGCCTGCCCGACTCGTTCGGCCGCCGCCTCGATCTCGCGGTCTCCGACATGGGCGTAACGCATGGTCATGCGCACATTTCGGTGCCCGAGCAGCCGGGCGACGACGGGCAGGGGGACTCCGTTCATCGCCGCCTGGCTGGCGACGGTATGACGAAGATCGTGCAGGCGGACGTCTTCGATACCTGCTTCACGCCTGGCGGCATACCAGAGCCGGAGCCCGTAGAATTGATGCCGGGACGGGTCCCTGACGGAGGGAAAAACCCAAGGACTGTTGCCCTGCTGTGTCCGGCGTTCGAGGATTTCCCGCGCCCGGGCGTTCAGCAGGACCGTCCTCGGCCCCGTCTTGCTATCGTGGAGTTCGAGCCGGTCACCCTTCACCTCCTCCCGGCGAAGGCGCACGATCTCGCCCTTGCGACAACCGGTCAACAGCAGCAGGCGGATGATGTCGACCTGCTGCGCCTCAGACGACGACCCGCATGCATAGCCATCCAGCACCCGGTGGAGCCGCCCGATTTCCTCGCGGGACAGAAAGCGGGTAATGGTTCTGCCGGGATTGCGCTTGATGCCGAGCACCGGGTTGGCGTCCATATGGCCGCAGGCAACCGCATGGTTGAGGATCTGCCGCAACAGGCCCAGTGCGACATTGGTCGAACCCGGTGCTGTCTTGCTGTGCGTCTCAAACCAGCGGAGCACGATACTGCGGGTAATTCGGTGGAGGCGCCGCGATCCGAACGCAGGAAGTAGCTGGCGTTTCAGGATGTCTCCGAATCCCCTTTGAGTGGAAGGCTTGCAATGGTCGTAGCAGGCCGCTTTCCAAGGTCCGGCGACGAAGTCCCGAAAGAGCGGCGCTGTCTTGTCGACATTCATGTCCGCGTCGACGGCCGTTGTAGCCGTTTCAAGACAGGCGCGGCGAACGTCCTCGACTTCGCGAAGCGCCGCCGGACCGAACGACATCTTTCGCACGCCGTCGGCCGACTTGCAGTGGTAGACCCAGGTCCGGCTTCCGGAAGGGCGGACCCGTATTCCGAGCCCGGCAAGTTTGGTGTCCCAGACCGTATATTCGCGCGCTCCCGGCCGAAGCCTCGATATGCCGGCGTCGGTCAGCCGTTTTCTCCTCGGCATCGGTCAGCCTCCCCCGAGAATGTCGGCGAGGGCGTCGGTCGCGCTGCGGATCGAACGATCGGACAGATGGGCGTATTTGAGTGTGGTCTCCGGGTCGTTGTGTCCGAGCAGTCGAGAGACTGTCGTAACGGTCTCGCCCTGTGCGATGGCGATGCTGGCATATGTGT
>Ga0209544_1004308_pt1 | contig 10081 bp, 7 predicted proteins | sample MesohylPK_FD_187297 | JGI IMG/M metagenome (GOLD analysis project Ga0209544, IMG submission 187297) | Host-associated microbial community of the marine sponge Aplysina aerophoba from Gulf of Piran - sponge mesohyl, lysed by proteinase K... | ecosystem: Host-associated > Porifera > Sponge >...
ACCCCGGGGCTGGCCCTGGGGAACACAGTTCGGCAACGCGCTGGCCAGAATGCGCACCATTCCGTTACCGAGCTGACGGCGGCGACTGCCCACCGTACACCTCACAACCCATCACATCCCCGGACTCTAGCCGGACCGCGAGTATCCCCTGCTGCCCACCCATCCGTAAACTTCACCCGGAACCGTCACTGTGAACCTTCATTGGCGTCCAGTATCACGACCGGAGCCCTTCAGAACGCTCCAACGCAGGCATCATACACGGACTGCCACCTTGCCGCGTCCTTCACTCACGCTCCAGCAAATATAACTCTACTCTTCGGTGGATTCGGGCTAAGAAGGCTCGTTCGTAAGAGCAGTTACGGTCCGGGGTAGCCGTCGCCTCTCCCTCTTGTGTTACCATTCTCTGAACGTTTTGCAACATGACGACTGAGAGGTGGAATGACCATGATCGGCCCTGCGCATCACGTGCCAGAGTAGAGCTATCGAGGTAAGCCTTATGACCACCCAACGCCGGCTCGGCCGCAGCAGCATACAGACGCCGCTCATTTACATCGACTGGATTCCGGATCACACGAGGCTATTGGATCCAGACCCATGAAGAGTCTATGGGTTCGGGCGATGAGGAGACCTTTCTCCTTCAGTGGTCGCGCAGCCCGCATCGAGTTCTGGATCACTGTCATAGTGGCGTTTCTAGTAGTCCGCTTTCTCACCGTCTGGACCTTCAATACAGACTGGGAAATGTCAGTTATCCCGGTGGCGTTTCTGTGGATGTGGGTGAGCCTTGCGGTTACTGCCAGGAGGCTGCACGACATCGAGCTCAGCGCGTGGTACCTGCTCATATTCGTACCCTTACTCGGATTCATAGTCTTGCTCAGTCCCGTGCTCGGACTCGTCCACTGGCTTTTCGGAGACTACAGCACATGGTCATTCCTGGTGGTGCCTCTGATTGGACTCTTTGCCTGGTTCTACATCGGATTCAAGCCCGGCAGCCTATTACCCAACCGCTACGGGCCTCCATAGGATGTCCAATTAGCCGGCCGCACAGAGAAGGGGCAGGCTCTAACACCTGCCCCTCGCCAACGGACACAATCGAGCGAGCGACTTAGTTGCCGAACATTTCTAGCGCCTGGGGCGGTTCGGTTCGGTATCGCCGTCCGGTCCGTACATAAGGCCGGGATACGGGGCGGTTGCAGGTTTCCACTGCCCCCAGACGAATCCGGCTTGCCATGATGGCGAGCGCGACTCGACAATGCCCGGGTGTATATCGCCGGCTGTCACAGCGCCGGTGATGAAGCCGCCCACAATGTCGATGAAGTCTTGTGCGTACGACTCTTCCTCACCACTCAACTTTGCGCCGCCCTTATGGCCCGCACTGTACCCGCCCCGTGCCGGATTCGTAACCGGTTTCTTTGGTCGCGGTGTTGGCTGTGGTGTCGGGTCAGGCATCAGGACAAGCCCTCCATCCACTTGCGTTCACAGTGTTCGGAGCTGGGAACCGTCGCGGGACACCGGAACTTTGCGGGGCTGATCTTGTTTGAAACACACGAGCTGCTATGCGTGCCACGTGTAGTTGAGCTGCAACATCTATACCCGTAGTTGCGACCGCTGGACGAGAATACCCTATCCTCAACTTCCTCAGCAGATTCACACATTCCTGCCATCAGACAGTGTTTAATCGCCATCTAAATCTCCTTTTGAACCATGTTCCGTAATTTCAACGTGCTGATTCTGCGCTGTTCTAATTCCGTTCCTGATGGGGTCAATTTAATTGCTACACTCCAGAGTCGGAAAACCGACACCTGGATTGACTCGCGTACGTTCCCTCCTCCTTTCCCTCCGAGATGGTGTATCTCCAGGCATCGTTTGCTCAAGATCTGAGCACGACACACTTTCGTTCTGTGGATAGCTTAAAGTCGGACAGTTACCTCGAAACAGGCGCAATGCGACAGAGAATGTCGTCCATTAGATCAGGGTTCCAGACCCCGGTTAGCAACCTAACGTGCCCTCGAAGACAGTCTGAATTGCCTGAAAATACTGGATAGGCTTGCAGGATGCGTAGGCCGTACTCCAGGAAATTCAAAAAGAGAAACTGAATACAGATACCGTCGTCTGCCCCGGTGCCCTACGGCGAAGAGCTTTTGAGTCCGCAACTCGAGGAGGCGAACTAAAGTCTGCAGAACCAAACAGACGAATTACTCCCACACCAATTGTCGGAACATTAGTCTTGCGCCATGTATTGCAGTCCTCGTCAGTGCTCCTGCAGCAGTGAGATCAATTCATCACGGCATCGTAGTGCGCGACCACGGGCATGGAGTACAAGCACGCTGCTGTGTGCCTAGCCATGTCGCAGAGTTTCGGGTGCAGCTCCCACGGAGGTACATCGCCCCGGCGGTACGGACAGAGCGTTGCGTCTCCGCAGGTGTCTCGCAGTTCGACAATTTCCTATGAGATGCGTCGGCATCGCCAGCGGTGCGGCCGTCGAATAGGCGGGACTATAGGCGGTTCTTGATGTGATGGTGGGCCGACTTGAAGTGAATCAACAGACACTCCGAAACCTGTCGGGACAGTCGCCCCATTCGATCCTACAGCAACGCCATTTATGCATGCGCCTGGATACTCGGTGTGGCGGCATGTCCGGCATCATCTTCCCCGCGAAGCCGCTAATCGCGTGGCGAAGGCGCCACCCCTAGAGATTGAGAATGCCCATAAACCTGAGTCGCATGCCTGCAGACATGAGCTCAGCCCGAGAATCTACGTACAACTTCGACTTGAGCCGTGAAATACAGTTCCTGACGGTTGACTTTGAGATGTTCAGACTGCTTCCTATCTCTTCGTTGCGGTGACCTTGAGCGACCATTGCCAGAACGGTCTTTTCTCGGTCGGTCAATGTCTTGAAGTCCTCGACTTCGTCATCCTTCAGGGGATGTGGCAACCGTTCCAGTAAGCGCTTCAGAATGTCGCGGTTAAGACACAGTCCACCCTTGGCCACAATACCAACGCTTGTAGCCACCTCATCCTTGCTGGCATCCTTTGGAAGAAGTCCCGCCGCACCGGAAAGGAAGAGTTCATACAGTTCGCTGTCATTCTCTTCTCCACTCAAAGGGAGAACCCTGGTTTCGGGAAGCGAGCCGAGTATTTTGCGGCAGTTTTGAGTAGTTCCGTTCCCGCCAAGTAAAATTACATCGGGCTTCAGGCGTTCCAGGTTGGAGAACAGCTCCTCGGTACGAGCGTAAACCTCAAGTAACTTAACGTCTTCACAACCCTCCAGTGCAGCCTTAAGTCCCAATAGTACAATCTCATTTTCTTCCACGATCACTAATCTCACCAAGATCGAATCTCCGTTTCCACATGCTCTCAGAGCGTAGATTCAGTTCGCTTATTAAACTCCTGAAATCTGACTCAAGCGCAATTTATAGACTGGTCGCCTCTGACGAGGCGCTCGTATAGTTCATATGTTCTTCTTTAGATTCAGATGGTATCTCACTTGATGACCTGATGCAACTGAGAAAGCACTTCATGAGCCATCCCAGTATCGGAGTCTGCCCATGTAGCAACCGGCGATTATGCCCTCAGATTGATCTGCTGTGACAGCTACTACCGTGCTTCGTCAAAGACTTGACGGTCTTGGAGCCAACGTCTTCATCGGGCTGCGCCGGAACTTTCGTCTCTCCTGCAGGGAACAATCCCGCAGTAGCGGCCCAATACGCTTCCCATTCACTTGCCTGTCGCCATTTTCGACTCACTGAAGAGATACGGGGCCTGGGCGTCGAGACCGAGCGACTCTCGCGGGCGGGCGCGCCAGCCCTAGTCAGTACCTCCGACATGGGACTTAACATAGCTGCAACCCTGCTGTTTGTCGCCGGTAGCAATTCTGAGCGATTCCGTACCGGGGTTGCCTTCGCTTCGCTGTGTGGTGCAAGCCGATTCCGGCATCATCGCGCAAGACGAACCTACACCGACTCCTAACTGAAAAAGCGGAGAGACGTCATGGATGATTGGCCCGCAGATAGAGGGCAATCATAAGGCAAAGGGTTGAAGTCAGCCCAAAAAATATGCTCCCTACTTCCAACAAGAAAAGCCACATACTATACTCCAATGTCAATGGTTCTTGCCCCCGTTCTCTTCAGGGGTGCTATTCTTCCTCAGCAACCGAACTGATAATCTATAAGAAGCAGATCTCTCGGTACAGACCAGATATGACATAAAAGGTCGCCCACTCGAACACACTTAATTGTGAATCAAGTCAGACCAGGCTGATACATCGGACAACCTATGTCAGAGTGGAATCGTTCTCGTGAGAGTTGTGCAGGTTGGTGCGGACCGCTTTCAGTCCGTGTGTTCGAGCCTGGAATGGTAGCGCTCGTTGAGGGTACGGTCGCGGCTGTCCTTTCCGGGGAATCTTTCAAGACTGTGGTAGAATTCGGCGTCGCAATGAAGACAACGATTACTCGAATATGAGGAAGACCGCGTTCCGTATACTTCCCTTTCGCCACTGAAAGAACCATGCACAGAAGGAGCTGTTCGGATTTTGGCTGGCGATCTGGAGGCAACCTGCCGTACGACTGATAATCTGACCATCCCCCTATGACAGAGTTACGACACTCTCAGGTCTAAGCCAGTCTCCTCTCAGTGCTGCAAGGGATGAAAAGATCACCTTTTAGGCTGCAAATTCGTAGAATGTTCATGGCCATCATCCGGTTCAAACCTGTGGCGCCATCACGCTAGTCTCGCGCAACGATGAGCTGGTCAGAAGGAATAACACGTGAAACAAATCAAGATCTTATGCCTACTGTTGTCTGTCGCTGGCCTCGTGGCGACAGCGGCCTGCAGTGACACTTCAAGCCTCGAACCGCCAACGGATTCTGGTGCAGACAACTCGGTTAACGTTCACGTTACACCGACGGTGGATGCAGGACCGACAAGTACGGCATCGCCAGTGGCAGCTCCAACGCCTACGGTCGTACCCACCCCACCTCCTTCCCACGAGGCATTCTATGAACTCGGGCAAGAAGATCTATCAAACGATGCGATTGACAGTGCGTTGTCCAACTTGAGCAAGGCGATCGATCTGAAACCCGATTATGTTGACGCGTACTATCTGCGAGGGCTCATATTCGCGCGCGAAGAAGACTTTGACAAGGCAATTGTCGACTTCGAAAAGATCGCAGAACTGGACCCGGACTTTGTCGAGGGCAGGGAAGCCCACTCCGACGTCTACGGCGCTCGAGGGGCTGACTTTGCGCTCTGGAAGAACTACGACAGAGCGATTGCAGATTTTGAAAGGGCTATTGAACTAGATTCTGACAACTCCATCGCCGTTCTTGGTGCCGTGACTGCATACTATGAACTCGGGAAGGAGGATCTATCCAACGACAAGACTGACGGTGCGTTGTCCAACTTGAGCAAGGCGATTGAACTGAACCCGGACTATCTTGACGCGTACTACCTGCGAGGGCTCATATTCGCGCGCGAAGAAGACTTTGACAAGGCAATTGCCGACTTCGAAAAGGTCGCAGAACTGGACCCGGGCTTTGCCGAGGGTAGGACAGTGCGCGCTGACATCTACGGCGCTCGAGGGTCTGACTTTTTGTTGCTGCAGAATGACTACGACAGAGCGATTGTCCTTTTTGAGAGGGCCATTGAGCTAGATCCTGACAACTCCATTGCCGTCCTCGGTGCCATGACCGCGTATGTATTTCGAGGCAGCGACTATCTCGATGAAGGCGAGAGCGAATTGGCAATCGCCGACTTTGACAGGGCCATTCCGGAGTTTGAAAGGATCATCAAAAGCGACCCCGAAGACGCAGAAACTGCGAGAACTCTTGCAGCTGCCTATCTCATGCGGGGAATCGCCTATTATGAAGAAGGCTTTTATGAAAGTTCGCTTGCCGCATTCGATAAGGCATTCCATGACCTCGAAAGAGCCCTTGAACTTGACGCCGGCACGGCAGAAAGTAGATTCGTCATCGCGGACGCATACCTTCTTCGGGGCATATACTATGAGGACGAAAACGACCTCCAAGGCGCGATCGCCGACTTCGGCAGATCTGTTGCAGACTTTGAGATTGCACTCAGTCTCGACTCGGACTATTCCGATGCCCAATACGGTCTCGCAGAGGCTCTCCTCCTGTTAGGCATGGCCCACTCTGACAAGGAAGACTATGCCAAAGCCATCGACCTCTTTGAAAGGGTGATTCAGATATACCCGGATAACGCCGAAATTGAATATTTTCGCGGAGATGCACGGAACGAGATCCTAGAGATCGAAATCGAACGCAACGAGGGCGTAGAGTGGAGTAGATGCGAATACTATTTCAAGTGCGGGTTCGTAGAGGTTCCAACAGACTATCAGGACCCCGATGCCGGCAACATAAGAATCGCGGTCAATGTGCGCCGCGCCGACTTACAAGACCAACGGATAGGCTATCTTTTTGTGAATCCGGGCGGACCAGGCGCCAGCGGCCTGGAACTCGTCCAGGATTTTCGATATGTATTCGAGCTTGATCTACTCGACAGGTTCGACATCATCGGGTTTGATCCACGCGGTGTCGGCGCATCCGAGCCGGAGTTTCACTGTGGCGACCCTGGCGAGCAGCTTGGTCTGCTCAACTCAATTGGTGGCGAAATAGATTCGCCTGAAGAGATAGCCATTGGAGAAGCCGCAGCCAACCTGTGCATCGAGTCTATGGGGCCGGTCGGCGGCCTGCTGCACAGTGAATATGTCGCAAAGGACATGGACGAGGTACGCAAGGCGTTGGGCGCGGAACAGATTTCATACCTCGGTTTTTCTTACGGCTCAACGCTTGGAGTCTGGTACGCAACGCTCTTTCCGGAATCGGTCAGGGCGATGGTTCTTGACGGCGCGGACAACCCTGTTGACAGGGCCGCAACTCAGCAGGACCGAGTAGAGGAAGCGATTGAGGAATTAGCGGCTTTCGAAGAACTCATGGAGCAGGCTCTTAAGGCGTGCGACAACGCTGAATGCCCGATCTACAACGAGGGCGATCCCATTGGCTACTACACGCACGCCGGCGAGAAACTAACACTCGTCAACAGCGCGGCGGGAGACGTTCCCGATGCAGGCTTTCTGGCAGTCATTACGACATTGTACGCAGAGGCGCTTTGGCCCGCGTTATGGGAGGGCCTGTTCGAACTGAATGAGAACGACGACCCGTCAGTATTTCTTGATATTGCCGAGGTCCAGCTTGGGACTGATCTCACTGCCCCCAGCTTTGCAGGACACGTCAACTGCCTGGACGGACTGGTACTGAACCCGGATATCGACCGTGCCACTCGATCTGAGGACGCAGCCCTTATCAGAGACGCCATTGCAGAAAGGTTGCCTCTGATTGACGCGATATTTTCGTTGCCCCCCAGCGCGTGTCGCTTCTACGATCAATTTGCGCCGATGCGTTTCGCCGGCGCTTTGGATGGCGGCGGCGTACCTATCCTGGTAGTCGGCAACCGTACCGACGCCACCACATCGTTTGGGGAATCCGAAGAACTGGTCACAGAGACCCTGAGCAACGGCTACCTGCTGGAAACTTCACATCCGTGGCACGTTGTCTATCCGGACAATGACTGCGTGAATGAACATGTTCACAGAGCGCTGATTGATGAAGAGTACCCGGATAGGCATGTCTTCTGTGAGCGGGAAGACTGACAGTCCGCCAGCCGCGGCGTTTCTTCTTTCCCAAATAGAGAGACGACCCCAACATAAGTGGAGTCGCCTCAAAAGAAGTATTTGCTTCCGTTAGTCTCGAATGAAGTCTATCGCATCGCCAATTACTTCTGCTATACCATCAGGTAGCATGACATCCTTGGCAGTACCATAGAAGTCCCTGATTCGTCTAGTTTCGACATTGGAAAGAGACCTGCCCAGGCGATTGTCGAACTTCTTGGTCACTGAGAGCGCTGTGAAGAACGCTTCCACTTCGTCCAATGACTGAAGTGCTTGAAGTGCATCGTCAAGGTCATCTTCAAACATCTTCCTCCATTTTGAACCCTTAGGCGCAAATCCCAAGAGACTCTTAGCAGCATTCCGAGTGGCGGAAGACCTTGCGACTGCCTTAGCGACTTCTCTTGCAGAGCCAGAGGCAGGACTGCTACCGCCTATGGCAGCAAAGGCTAGGTCAATCCCCCAAACCTCGACAGCTGATGTCACACCGTTGGTCCAGATGTTCTCCCAGTAATGCTTACCGGCTCCGTGAGTCTTGATCTGCTCTTCACGGCTTAGAGCTCCTGTCAGCAAATCATGCAGAACGTCTTCTTCAATAAGGTTATCAGCAAAGACATCCAGCCAATCCCCGATGGTGATTTCTGCTGCACTAGGGAACTCAAAATTTGTTACTCTGCTAACGGCCATGTTTATTCAATCTCCTTCTCTTGCAATAATTTCTGAATGATGTGGCTTAGTACCACTTAAGAATATTTGGTTATGTTGACAAGTGATGTGCAACGTATCCGTTGTATCATTGACATACTCGCCTGTCCTCGGAACACAGCATCGTGGAGAGTAGATTCCGATATTTCTCTAGTGCGCTCCGCGGCGGCCTGAGAATGCCTGCTTCCCTACGAATGACAAAGGACAGATGGAACAGTGGAGTATCAACAAAACCCAATTTGTACCGAGCATTACATTTTCCTCCTTTCTCTCAGTTGGTTTCTGTGAACATCTTTTATGCACGGTACCTGCCCGACCTGTGTTTTCTATGTATAAAACTCTAGAGTGGGAATAGTTCTCAGAACAGGCATAAAGCGACATGAAACGTGGTTTGGCGCGACAATAGGAATGGCCCAATCGAACAAAGGCTTTTACCTCATTTCACTTTTTGGAGTGTTCTGACGGACAGGTAAGGTAACCAAAAAGCAAGGTGGATTGACCAATGTCAAGTGCGTCGGCAGCAAACCCCAGCGGGGGCGGAGAATCCTGATAGGTGGGAGCTGCCATAACTCCGAGAAGGCGAAGACTGACAGGCTGGATGATCAGGCTCTGGGGTACTTCAGGGAAGCAGTTAATGGGCATCCATATGGCATGAAAAAGGACGACATGCTGCGAAGCGTTCCTGGTGTCGGGCCGCCGGCGTCGCTGACACTGCTTGCGTACTTGCCAGAACTGGGCACGCTGAACCGCAAGCAAGTCGCCGTCCTGGTCGGTGTGGCACCTTTCAATCAGGATTGCGTGGTCAACGACGACTATTCTGGCCGCTTTGCGCAATTACTTTGGCCGCCCGGGGTCCGGTGTAATTGTCGTTCTTGCGCTTCACTGGTCCGGTAGCTGGGCAGGTCGAACTCCAGAATATGAACGGCGGCGACATAATGTACCACGAGGGCGGATAGATATGCCGATCACGGCGGTCTAAAACCATTCCGTCCGTCAGCTTCCGATAGAGTCTATCGAGACTCTGAGGAAGGTGATCATGGATGTACATCGTGGACATGTATTTGCGCGTGCGTAAGCCCAAATCCACCGAACCGAGACTTGCCGGCGCGGTAAAGTGACGGTGGGAGTGGGAGACGTGAGTATCCGGGTAGATTTCGGATTGACAGGGTATCGGTTGGCCACTTGCCGGCCGTCAGTAGCGTTCCGGAGGTGCCATTTCAGGCTCTGAAGCCGCCAGGGAGCGCCTGTCGGTCCGTTTGTCGCGAGTTGAGCAGACCAGGGACTGGCTCACGACGAGGATGGAGTTGGCGGACCGACTGTCGCCGTCAGACGGGAAGCGGCAGGGAGCGCAGTCGCTCAAGGGCGCAGCTGAACGGATTGCGCCAGGGCCAGCCCTGCGGAAGATGCAAAGTGAGAAGGCGCGCCGAGCGTGTAAGCCGTCCGGCGAGGGAGAAGAAGCGTCGTCTGAGGGTCTTTGTGGTCACGACCTGCTCCCCCAGACCGATGCGGGCGGTCCAGCGAGCCAAGTTGTGGGCCAGTACTTGCACGGCCATCCAGGCTGCGTTGGCGGCAAAGCGACCCGATGGCAGATGATTGAGTCCCACACCGTACTTCAGGTCTCGTATGGCGTTCTCGATCTCGGCGTGTCGGCGGTGATCGGCTTCCAGTTGGAGGGTGTCGCCCTCTCGGTCGGTGATG
>Ga0209544_1004311_pt1 | contig 10079 bp, 9 predicted proteins | sample MesohylPK_FD_187297 | JGI IMG/M metagenome (GOLD analysis project Ga0209544, IMG submission 187297) | Host-associated microbial community of the marine sponge Aplysina aerophoba from Gulf of Piran - sponge mesohyl, lysed by proteinase K... | ecosystem: Host-associated > Porifera > Sponge >...
CGGACAGCGCGGGATCGAAAAGGCAGGCGCAGCTCCTGTCAGGCTGATAGGCAAGGATGGCGGTCGGCGAGGGACGCCCTGGCATCGTCGCGATTCCCTCGATTCCGACGCCATTTGACATGAGTTCGCGCTTGTACCCCTTGCCGGCTTCATCGTCGCCCACCCAGCACACGGCGCAAGCCTTCTGACCGGCTCGGGCCGCGGCCGAAGCCACGTAGGCCGGGCAGCCGCCGGCACGGGGCCAGCCGTTGGAATCGCGCCGGCTAATCAAGGTGGTTTGATCGCCCGCTATCTGACCCGCGAGACCGACCACGTAGTCAACGCTTGCATAGCCCGTAGCCGCGAGGAATGTCATGAAAGCAGCTCCAATGCTTCGACTGTCGAAACTAGCTGCCCGAAATACCGGTTTATATCCTCAAGCGAAGCGGCGGCGAGATGCTGCCGATTGGAGTTGGTCGCGTCGGCGACAACGCAAACTTCAAAGCCGTGCGCGAAGGCGTCCTGAGCGGTTGCCCGAACGCAGACATTTGTCTTGATTCCGCAAAGGACCAGCCGTTCCACCGATTGCTCGAGCAGAAACAAGGCGAGATCGGTCGCAAAGAAAGCGCTGAAGCGGCGCTTCGCAATCTCGATCTCGCGCGCGCCGTCGCCCGGACCGAAGCCGGCAAAGTACATCGCGTTAAAGCCGCCGCCAATGCAGTGAGCCGGAAGGCGCCTATGTTCGAAGTCCGCAAAATATTTGCGATGCCGGTCCGCCGTATGGACGATGATTTTGCCGCGCTGTCGCGCAGTCCGGATCAATGAAAGGCAATTCGGCACGACTTCGGAAGCCTCGGCGTAGAAATGCTCACCATCGGAATGGAGAAACGAGTTTTGCATGTCGATAACGATAAGCGCCGTCTTCATGCTGCCCGTTCCCTTGCCCGAACGCTGCGCCACCCCGCCCAGCAAAGCGCCACCAGCACCATGAAATAGGGAATCGTGCCGATCAGCTTCGGCGGAAGCCCCGCGGTCTGCATGCGGATCTGGACCGCGTCGAGGAAGCCGAACAGCAGGCAGACCAGCGCCGTGGGAATTGGCCTGTTCCGACCGAAATAAAATGCCGCCAGAGCGATGAAGCCGCGCCCCGCCGAAAGGCCTTCGTTGAAAAGGCCGATGGAGGCGAGCGCGAGATGCGCGCCGCCCATGCCCGAAAAAAAGCCGGCGATAACCGTGGACATATCCTGCAGGCTCTTGGAACCGAGCCCCATGGCGTGAGCGACTTGCGGCGCGTTGCCGGTTGCCCGCAAGCGCAGCCCGAAACGGGTGTCGGAGAGCACGAACGGCAATACCAGAACTGAAATCCAGGCGAAGAGGGTGACCGGTTCAATCTGCGCCGCCATGGGGCCGATAACCGGTACCGACGATAACGACTGCGGAAAGATTTTCGGTAGAAGCTGGACGTCCGGCATGCGCAGCGTTCCGCTGGAATTGAAGCTCCAACTCAGGACAAAGCCGATCAAGCCCGCAATCAGGAAATTCAGTCCGAGCCCCGCGACAATCATATCAGCCCGCATGCGCGTGATCGCCAAAGAGAAAAACAGCCCGATCAAGGCGCCCGACCCGGCGGCGGCGAGGACGGCGACAAGCCATGAACCCGTAACCGACGAGACGATTACCGCGACAAAGGCTCCGGCCAGCATTTTCGCGTCCAGCGCGATGTTGACAATTCCAGCCTGCCTGTTGATCAGCCCGCCGATAGCGGCCAGCAGTATGGGCGTGGTCAATACGATCGAGGACGCCAAGATCTGATCGACAATCATTTGACCGCCTTTCGTCGGAACAAAGCGATCCTTCCGAGTTCCACGACCGCGAAAATCATCACGGTGCCCTCGATAATGTTGACGATATCGAGCGGGATGTCGGAAAACAGCTGCACTGTCGTCCCTGCCGATGCGAGGGCCCCGAACAGTATCGAGCCGAAAAGTATGCCGACGGCGGTGTTTCGCCCGAGCAAGGCGACGGCCATTCCCGTAAATCCGTAACCCGGCGAGAATCCTTCGGCAAAGCGATGCAATTGTCCGAGCGCATGCGACGCGCCTCCCAAGCCCGAGACGACACCGGATATGACCATGACAAGGATTATGGTGCCGGGGATCGATATGCCGACGGCTCTGGCGAATCGCCGGTTCTGGCCGACGATGGCGCTTTCGACCCCCGCCGGCGTCCTCCTGATCCAGAAACCGTACGCCGCGAGAACGAAAAGCCCGATTAGAAACCCGGCGTGCAGAGTCGAAGGCGGAATCAGCCGCGCGAGTTCCGCGCTTTCGTGTATCAGCGGCGTGACATTGTTGCCTGATTTTTCGGATAGCAGCGGACCATTTACCAGATAGCCCGTTATGCCCAAGGCGACGAAGTTGAGCATTAATGTCGAGACGACCTCTTCGATTTCGTATCGAGCGAGCAGATAGCCCGGCACTGCTAGCCACAAGGCGCTAACCGCCGCGGCCAGGGCGAAGCCCGTCGGCACGAGCAGGAGTCCCAGGGAGGAGGGCAGAGCGAATCCGACGAAGGCGGCGCCGAGGCCGCCGACAACAAACGCGCCCTCGACGCCCACGTTGAAGACTCCGGCGCGGAAGCAAATGGCCGTAGCCACTCCGGTAAAGAGAAGCGGCGTGGCAGCCGAAAGAGTGGCGGCGATCCTGTTTGGCGAACCGAATGCTTCTTGCGCGATCAAGGAAAAGACAAGGAGCGGATTTTTCCCGATGACGAGCAATACTAGCGACGCGACGAGGAGGGCGGCGATAAACGGAAAGACCAAGCCGATTCCCTTTTCGAGTCGCTCGATGCCCCTTTCGCGAAGCGCCGCCGCCGCCTCAGGCATCCTGCGCGGTCCCTGTAAGCATCATTTGGCCGAGGATCGCGACATCGGCAATGCCGCTGGACGCTTCGCCGACGATGCGGCCGTCGGCGATCACATATATTCGATCCGAAAGTTCGATAATTTCTTCCAATTCTTCCGAAACGAGCAAGATAGAAGCGCCTTTCGCTCGAATGGAATGCAGAATGGCGTGGATCGCGGCTATGCCTCTCAAGTCTACGCCTCTCGTAGGCTGCGAAACGACCAGAAGAGTCGGGTCCGTCGCCGTTTCGCGGGCGAAAACCGTTCGCTGCTGATTGCCGCCCGAAAGGCTTCGCACGGCGTCGCGCAATGAACCGAAACGGACATCGAGTTTTGTCAATCGATCGGCGGCCGTTCGCCGCATCGCCCCAAGGTTGACGATTTTTCCCCGTTGGATAGGCTTCCTGCGCTGGCTGCCCGCAATAGCGTTGATCTCAATGCTCGCATCCAGGGCCAGTCCTTCATGGCGCCGGTCCGCGCTTACATACCCCAATCCCTCGTCGCGCCGCTGCCTGTTCGTGGCGTACGTAATATCCATTCCTCCAAGGAGGATTTGCCCCGAAGACGGTTTGCGCAGCCCGACCAGGCATTCAACCAATTCGGACTGCCCGTTTCCCGAAACGCCGGCCAGGCCGACGATTTCGCCGGCTCTGACGAACATGTCGATTCCGTTCAGCGGATGCGATCTGTCGATCGCGGGCGCGTAAAGGCCTGCGACTTCAAGCGCGGGTTCTTCGACCGCTCGCGACGAGCTCTTCCGGGTCGTTGGAGTCCGCCGGCCAAGATCTAGGCCGCCGACCACGTGGTGCGCGACTTCGGAAACAGTGGAATCGTCTACGCTGCTCGTAAACGCAACTTCGCCCCGTCGCATGACAGTTACGCGATCGGCGAGAGCCATGACTTCCTTTAGCTTGTGGCTGATGAACAGGACCGTAGTGCCCGCGCCGCGCAGTTTCCGAAGAAGATCGAAAAGGTCCTCGACCTGCTTAGGCGCAAGCACCGATGTCGGCTCGTCCATGATTAGTACGCGCGTGCCCCGACGCAGTAGTCGGATGATTTCGACGTATTGCTGGATATGCACGGGGGTCGTGCCGGCTTTCCTGTCCCAATCGACTTCGATGCCCGCCTGAGCCGCATGAGCGCCGCCGGAATCGCGGGCCGCGTTCCAGTCGATTCTTGCAAGTGGTCCCGCGACCGGCTCATCGCCGAGCACAAGATTCTCCAGCAGGGTCAAGTCCGGCGCCAGCATGAATTCCTGGTGAATCATTCCGATTCCCGACGCGAAGGCTTGGCGCGGGCTGGACATTCGGCAAGGCGCGTCGTCGACGATTATTTCTCCCGCGTCCGGCTGCTCAACGCCTTGCAGCAGCCGCATCAAGGTCGACTTTCCCGCGCCGTTTTCGCCGACGATAGCGTGGATTTCTTGTGGCTTGACCGCCAGCGAAACGTTTCGGTTCGCCTGTACCGACCCGTACGCCTTGCATAGGCCGACCGCGCCTAGGCGAACGCTTGCGCCGTCGCCTCGTTCGCGGTCCATGCCGGGCGCTCTCAAAAATCTAAAAGTTGCGGCCGATGAGCCATCGCCTCCGATGGCTCATCGCTGCAATGACGCCGCGGGATTCTATTTGAAAAAGTCGGGATAGCCTTGTTCGAATACGTCCCACACATCGATATTCCCGGCGATCACTTCAGCCTTTAGTTCTTCGACCTTGGCGATATAGGAGGCGGGAATGATGTCCTTTGTATGCATCATTTCCGACAATGCGACTCCTTCTTGCTCCAGACCGAATAGCAATGTTTCGCCGCCCGGGAACTCGTCGGCGGCATAAGCCTCGACAATTCTCTCGACGGCAACGTCGACGCGCTTTACCATGCTGGTGAGCACGTTTCCCGGAGCCATGCCGTCCTGATCGGTATCAACGCCGATGGCGTAGCGCCCGGCAGCCCTAGCCGCCTCGATGATGCCGATTCCCGTTCCGCCTGCAACCTGAAACACGATGTCTGCGCCTTCGTCGAACATTGCCTGGGCCATCTGCTGCCCTTTGGCCGGGTCGCCGAAAGATTCCGCATACGCGACCTTCACGTCGATATCCGGATTGACGGCTTTCGCGCCCTGGATGTAGCCAACGATGAATTTGTCGATTCCGGGGGATTTCGTGCCGCCGATGACGCCGATAATCGCCTCTTCGTTGATGCCCGAAATGGACGTGTCGGCAGTTACGTAAGCCGCCAGCGCTCCGGCGAGAAAGGAGCCTTCGTGTTCGGAAAACAGCACCGAGGCGATGTTGTCGCCTTCTCGCGTCTGGTTCATGATTACCCAATTCGTATCGGCATAATCCTTCGCGACCTTTTCCATCGCTTCTCCGTGAATCCATTCCAGGCTGATCACCAGGCCGAAGCCTCCGGAGGCGGCCCTTCGCATGATTTCTTCGCCCTGCGCGGCGACATCCTTCGATTCGATCGGACGTCCCTCGATGCCGGTTTTTTCCATGCCGGCCATAAAGCCGGCATTTGCGGTATCATTCCATGAACCGTCTCCCAGTCCGCCTTGCGCGACGATCATCGCCATCGGAGCAATATCGGCCGCAGTTGCCGAAACGGCTCCCATGCCCGTGGCAAGTACACATGCCTTGATTGCAATTTTCAACATCAACCCATCTCCTTTTTTTGTCCAACCAATCGTCCGCCAAGACTGCGGACATTGCTTTCGGCGGTCGACGACACCTCGATCGGCGTAGCGACCAGCCGCAAATCGTACGAATAGTACTCACTGAGATAAATCGCTTCGACAGCTTCTACGAGGCGGCCGGTCGCGTCGTAGCTAAGTCTGAATACAACCATCACCGGGGCCGTATCCGTTACATTTAGATGACCTGCTTCTTCGCTGCTCGCCAAGCGGGATGTAACACGCTCCGTTGCATCGACAACTCTAAATCCGGCCCTGTCCAGCGCTTCGTACAGCGAAAAATTCGGATGATTGCGCATTGTGCATCCGGATTCAGTTAACGCCGGCACCTTGCTGGCAACCGCCAAGGGAATGATCGAGCGATGCACGGCGCACGGAGCGCTTTCGACGGTGCGTACGCGTTCCAGAAAAACCGCCGGCTCGTCGCATTGGAACTGCCGGGCTCGCGCTCCGGATGCCGGGCCGAATGCGATCAATGTCTGCTTCGACGTCAAGCCATCGGCTGACGCGGACTGAGTAAAACTCTGAAGCTTCCCGGATTGCCGGTGCAGGGAAGGGCGCGCGACAAACCTGCCCACGCCCTGGCGACGATGAACGATGCCGTCCGAGACAAGATGTTCAAGCGCTTTGACAACGGTGCCGCGGCTCAGGCCATAAGCGGAGCATAATTGAGCTTCACTGGGCAACTTGTCGCCGGGCTTGAATTCGCCGTCGCGAATTCGCTGACGAAGATCCTCCGCGAGGATCGAATAGCGCGGTGCGAGGACCATCCTTTCCATGGCGATATTTTAACCTGACCAGTTGACTAGTCAAGCAAAAAATCTCGGATAGATTCGAGGCGAGAGCCGCCGTCAAATCCTTCAGATGGAAGTCAGCGGATTTAGCGCGTTCAATTCAGTCAAGCGCCAAATCAATCTCCAGCACTTAGTTGCATCGGCTTTCGGCTGGCGGCAACAAAAAAAGGAATTTCTAGTTGGGAAAGCCGGCGCCGTCTTAAATCGGTATGACCTCCTCCATCAGGGCGTTGGCAATTGCAGGTTTTCTATGGACATTTAACAGAAACTCCTGCTCTCATATTGAGGAAACCTACTCATAAGCCAAGTTTCCCCTTGATTGGTCGCATACTCGTCTGAATTGCAATCGCCAACGCCGTCCTGGTTCCGGTCCGTGTCGTCCGTTGATGCCAGATCTCCTGCCATGCCCAGTCGGTTCGAATGCCATTCGGGCAAGAGGAATTCAGGGATGCGCCTCGAAAAGGGCGTGCAGATCTTCGGCCAATCCGGCTTTGTTCGATAACCGCTACAGTAGTGTCAGGATTGAGACGGCACGATTGTAAAATTGACAAGGAATCAAAATTGCATGTCCCGGTTGGCGCAAGACGAAAGACATTTCTCGGAATTCTCGATTTCAGACCGAGCTGTGATGCGCACAGGTTGCGGAGATACGCTGCAGCGTACCGCCAGGATGCCAGCCGGTCGCGCGGCAACTCGGAAATTCCGGAATTAAGTCTCTTATCCGAAACGCGAAGGTTGGCGAAAGCGCGGGGCACAGCTCCAAAGGACAGGGTATCGAAGACCATCCAGCCCGGCAGAACGGGCGGATCATCATATGTCATTAGAATGTGGCGGATGAGTTTGGCCTGCCGGGATGAATTGGCAGGATCGGTCTCGGCTGTAAATCGTCATAATAAAAACGTCGCGAAATTTTTTTTGGAAACCAGCGGCTGGAAAGGCGAAAGTTACCAAATGAATGAAGATGACGCTCGTTCCAATTCCCCGTCATTTAAATAGTTCGATCTGAGCGGCGGGGCGAGTACTGGCTTCTGAATAGTTGATCGTGGCGAATGAAAACCAGCCGATTGAGCATGGTAGGGAGGCGTGGCGGGTGCGTTATTGCATAACTTTCTCCCGGACTACTGGGAAGCCAAGAGAATCTCCATGCATGGGGAAAGAATTTCCCAAAGCGGCAATTCAGGATCGGAATTTCGTCCATGGTACCTTGCGTGCAAGGAGCCTGAAACAGCCTCGCCTAGTCCGTAGGATTAAACACGCTTGCGAAATTTCGCATCGATAAGGCGGCATGGTCAACTTCGGGAACACGAAGCCACTACTCTTGATTTTGGACCATGATTCGGCGCTCTTTCCTAGAACAACCGACGAAAGTGGCGCCGAAGTCCGTATCCCAGCCTGTGAAAACTAACTCGCCGAATGAAAATACTAGCACGTTGCACCCAAGATTGCGGCAGGGAGGTCAACCCAACAGGCAGGTCGAATACTTGGTTTCAGCTAGCGGCAAGTGCTCCGGTGGTTGCTAAAGAGATCACCGTTCGAGAGTCGATCCTCATAATTTCGACGACGGAGTTGATTTTCCGCTCCTTCTTCTTCGCAACACAGGTGACAATCTAGTAGAACCCCGCGTTGGAAACTAGATCTTTATCCTGGCGAGCAAAAGTGATTTCTCAAGCAACCACTTGATATTGGATACCTCGATTCCCATTCTGTTATGGATTGATCGGACCGCACTCATCCATTCCATGATCAGTTCGATTCTCTTGCGGGAGAGTTGTTTGTCGATACTGCTGCGCACCCGATGAATGGATTCAATTTCCTCCGGGTACTCCAACAAGTCCGAGCGGGCAATTCGGTCAAGCCTTTGAACAAGGTGGTCGCAGAACTTTTGTTCATTGATGTTAGGGCAAGATCGCGCAAACTTGGCTATATTCGAAGCCAATTCGTCGATGCCCCTGTCCGAATAGGTCTCAAATGTGCCCTCAATGCATTTCAATGCCGCCACGACAAATAGTGGATCATATCCCCAATTGACTCGCAAAACTTCAACAATTTCTTCCCTTTCATTGTCGCAAATCTCACCGTCCGCTTTGGCAACCTTCAGCATCAACGGAACCATCAAATCAATGAGTTGTATGGCAAGCATATCCACAGGCCTATTGATGTATTTCGATGGTGCCCTGACGTTGTCGTCGTCTTTCATTGCCCATTTTCTCACGAAATAACACATGGCGCCGCTGGCAATTGCTCCCGCCAAAACCCAGCCGACCGGGGTGCTCCCCAACCCTACCAACGCCAAGATGCTTACTTCCGAAAAGAATGTCGCTGCGACAAAGTAAGAACCCATGAACTCTGCACCTTGAACTCCCGCTGCTACTACGCTCCAGATTTCCCGAAAAGCGTTCTTGTCAAGCAAGCGTTTGAAGGACCGGTCGTCCATTTCCAGTTCTAACTTGAACTGGTCTGTGTTTTCGACAGGAGATTGAAATCCAAGCTGGTTTAGGGTGCTCCGATAATTTTCGAGCGAATTTTCAATCAGGGGGTTCTGTTTAGCACCCATCGCAGACAATCCTTTCTTGCCGTTGACGCTTCAACGACGTTCTATCCGCCGGCCCGGACCAATGAGCTGAAATCTCATTGCCGCAAAGCTGTCGGGGCTGGAGCTTCAATCATGCTACGAGGTGCGGAACGCATCGAATCTTTGAATTTCTCGATTGATATCTCGCCTGAGCGCTGCATCCTTGATGTCTCCAAGCGCTCCCCAGACCGCCCCGAGAATTATGGCTAGCGGCGTTACGATCGGTCCCAGCAAAAAACCGATCAACGGGACGGATGCAACCAGCGCTCCCAAAATCGCGCCTACTACTATTCCGAATGTCGTATTGGGAAAATTACTCGCAAGCTTGATCGCGTTGCAAACAATGAAGCGTCCTATCTTGAATACCGTCTTGCCAACAAAAATCGTGGCATCGTATGCTCGCATTAAAAGCAGCTTGGCATCCGCCGACCAGTCAAGATTGTCAATGAATTGTTTTACTTTTCGCTCCGAAAGAATGGTACTGGCAAAAGTCTTAAGAAGACCTTCGTTAAGTCCCGGCGCATCCTTTTCAAAGCGAGTGCCGTCATCCGGATTTTCAGCGATCAATTGCATGGCGGTAAATTCTCTATTTCGTCAGGTTCATTGTTCATTGCAGGCAAACCCCGCGGAAATCGTATTGCATCCTTGCTAGTGAACTTCAAGAGGCGAGCGGCGGCGGCCGGCCGACATTCGACCGACGAGTTTTTAGCCATTCGAAATTTTTATCGGGCCGCAACGGATTTCCGGCGATTCAAAATTGCGGGCGAAGTCGCCGCGAACGGCCGTAAATTCGGGGGCGGGGAATTCAATCCCGCGAGAGCATAGGCATCTGAAAATTAACCCCGACCGTTGGGCGGGTCGCGCAAAGGCCTTTCGATTGAAGCGGCCCTTTGCAGCGCGCGTTCAATCCACGTGCGGCATATGTTTGCTTGCCGGTTCCGGGAGGAAGATTGCTAGCTCTTAGAGTTTGTTCCTAAAGTGGCAATTGGCCCCGAACCATGGTATTCCATCAGGAAAGTAACACCAGATGGAGGCTATCATGGCTTGGACCGAGGCCAATCAGGCAAAGTATAAACGGACGGACGATTGCCGTCAAAACAATCTGACTGATGAGGAATGGTCGCTGATTGAACCTATGATTCCGGC
>Ga0209544_1004314_pt1 | contig 10075 bp, 16 predicted proteins | sample MesohylPK_FD_187297 | JGI IMG/M metagenome (GOLD analysis project Ga0209544, IMG submission 187297) | Host-associated microbial community of the marine sponge Aplysina aerophoba from Gulf of Piran - sponge mesohyl, lysed by proteinase K... | ecosystem: Host-associated > Porifera > Sponge >...
TGCTTCAGTCGAAGTCGTTACCTCCTTCAACCGCTCCGATTGCTACCGGCTGGAGCGACAGTTGCCGGGCGGGATTCGCACCCGCTGGGTGACGGCACCTTTCCACGGCGCACGAATAAAGCGGGCTAGCCAGACGACAAAGCCGGCCGAGGCTGCGCCTGGAACCGCAGCGTCAATCCGCGGGCAGTTGTCTTGAATGCAGTTCTCTAGAAGAGGTCGCCATGCTGGGCCGGGATCCGGCCAGGCGCTTCTTCGGCTTTGGCCCGGCCCGGTCCAGTCTGCAATTGACCCGGCGATAGCCGCCGCATACATTGTGGACTATGACGAATCTCCGTATCCAATCCATTCGCAGTCCATTCGACGACCCGAGGATTGCATCCGCCGCCATCGCAGTATTGACCCGCGCCGACGCAATGGGCCTGCTGTCTCGTCCCGTCACGTGTCTGGACGATTCTGCGATACAGGGGCTGGAGACGGGCATGGCAGAAGCCGGTATCGGCCGAAGCCTCCTTGCGGAGCTTCATCGCCTGCCCTGCTCCGATGCAGCCCGGCTTTCCACGCTCCTGGAGAAGATCAACGAGGCCCTCGACCAATCCCCAGCCCCCGCGCACGAATGGCGCACCCTGCAGGGCGTCCTGGGAGTGGAACTACTGACCCGCCTCCTCGGCATCTCCCAGTCCAGTGCGCGGCGGTATATTTCCGGTAACCGCTCCACCCCGGACGCGATCGCCGCCCGGCTCCACTTTCTCGCCTTCGTGGCCGGGGACCTTGGCGGCGCATACAATGACATCGGGGTGCGGCGCTGGTTCGACCGGCCCCGCGAACGGCTCGACGGCGACACGCCCGCGCAGGCGCTCCGCGGCGAGTGGTCGCCGGGAGACGACGGCCCCCGAAGGGTCCGCGATCTCGCCCGAGCATTGGCGTCGTCGCCGGCGACGTGATTGCCTATCGTCACGCCGATCCCCGCTTTCCCTTTCTGCGGGAGGATCCGTCGCAATCCGCCGGCCGGTGGAACGCGCCGGGCGAGCTGACCCACTACTTCTGCGACACGCCGGACGGCGCCTGGGCGGAGTTTCTTCGCCACGAGGAGATCCGCGACCCGCAGGATCTCGCGACCATACGCCGTGCGCTCTGGGTCGTCGAAATCGGCGACGTCCCGACTCATCGGCCCGTTCTGCCTCGCCAGACACTCACGGGCGGACCGGACACCTGGCCGGCATGCCGGCAAGCGGCCCGGCGGTATCGCGAACATGTGGACGGCATCGCCACGCCTTCGGCGGCGCTGAAGCCGGGCGCGGCACGCGGCTGGCGTGTCGACGGCGGTCTCCAACCCGGCCCCGACCGGGACGGGCAGGTCTTCGCGTTGTTCGGCCGCCGCCCGGACATCGTCGGCTGGGCCGCGACCGTCGACGGCCGCCCGAGCCCCGACCTGCTCCCCGAGGTCCGGAATTTCTGACCTGCCCCCGGCGACTGGTCCACTTCGAATGTTAGTGCATTGATGGTTTCTCGGCCAAGCTGGATGGCCGGCGGAGCCGGGCGGCCAGCTTGGTGGAACGATCGTCTCCGAGGCCGGCGGCTGGTACCGGAACACCTGCTCGGGCCCGTGGAAGGGCCGCTTGGCGTAGACCACCCAGTCCCTGCCGCGGGCGGCGGCGAGGGCGGCCTGGAACTCGCCGGGATTGGCAAGATGCACTACGTGCGCGACGAGGTACTCGTGGCTTGAAGCTCCCGCGCGACGTGAGCGGCGCCGCGCTCGTCGCGGCGCTTCCGGCGGTTGGGCTACGAGAGGGTGCGTCAGCGCGGCTCGCACGTGCGCGTCACGACGCGCGAAGGCGGCAAGCACCATGAGGTTATCCCGCTGCACGATCCGGTCCGCGCAAAGACCCTGTCGAGCATCCTGAAGAGCGTCGCCCGCCACCACGGCATGGGCGTCGTGGAGCTGCTGCGCAGGCTCGACCTGCGCTAGCGGCACCGTCTCGCGGGGCGCCGCTAGCCGGGATTCGGCACCACGGTAAGGGTGAGCGCTGAATTTGGCTACCGAGAGTGGTTGTTCGGGAGGAATGGGCTGTGCGGCGGGCTCAGCACGCGGAATGAGGCGCTTGCCACTGCCTGGCGGGCGGGATCGTTGAGGAACATTTCAGGAACACGGCGCGTTGCTGGTCGCCTGTGTCGGATTCGTGATCGGCGACGGGCGCAGCTTGCCCGTGGCGACTACCGGCGGCGCAGTGGCAACGGGCAGGGCGACGGGAGCGGATTACGCGGGCGAGGCACGCGCGCCCCGCAGGTTGCGCGCCACCCGCACAAACAGCTCGCGCCAGGGGCGGACCGACGACAGCGACAGCCAGACTTGGCGCACCGTCACCGTATGGTTTGAAACGGGAGACGGAGTGATAGAGCCTTGCCCGCGTGGTTCGCGCGCGAGAAGCGCCGCGGCTGACTATGCGGCCGCTTCCATACCCCTCGTCATCTGACGGGCGGTCGACAACGCGCTGTCTGGGACAGTCTTGGCGGATTCCGTCGAGCCGGAACGCCTCGGCTTCCGCCTTGATGCGCTTGGCTCGGGTGTCGCCCCCAGCCTCCGCCGCGGGACATCGTCGTCCTATGCGCACCGGTCGAGGAAAGAGAGGCATTTGCGTGCGAGCGGCCGGTAACGCCCTCGCTCGGTCAGCCGTGCATGGCAGCGCCTGTCGAAGGAGACGTACGCGTCGCCGAGTTCGACGAGCCTGCCGGCTTTGAGATATTTGTCGACGAAGTACTTCCAGCCCAGCGCGATACCGCGACCGTCGGCGGCGGCTTCGAGTATGTAGAGGTAACTGTCAAAGCCCGTGAAGCGGGGCGCCGGGCTCGGGTGTCCCAAGGCCCGGAACCAGTCTTCCCAGGTTGCCCAGCCGCGATTGGGCGCCGTCAGGTCGAGAAAGGAGAGATCGTGCCAACCGCTGACGCGACCCTTCAGGGTTTCCGCATGGGCAGCGGCGTAACCGGGCGAACAGACCGGGCGCACCATCTCCTCGAACACCGGGACGCAGTCTTCGGTACGGTCCTCCCAGCTCAGAATCAAATCGGGGCCGGGGCGGAAACTCAATTCGGCTATGTCGAAGTGCGGTGTCCAGGTCAGGATCCGCACGCGGACACTCTCGCCGAGCGCTTCTTGAAGGGCAGCGAATCGCGGCAACAGGAAGAATTGCGATGTCTCAGCCGAGCAGGCAATCACCACCTGCTCATCTTTCGTCTGCAGGGCCTCGTCGACCGTTGCATGGATCGTGTCGAGGCCGAGTACCACGCCTGTCCAGAAGCGCTCTCCGGCGTCGGTGAGAATTGATCCTGCACGCGAACGTTCGAACAGCTTGGTTGAAAGCAACGCCTCCAGTTCGGCGATTTGGCGGCTGACCGCCGGTTGCGAGGTCTTGAGCTCCTCGGCCGCGCGAGAGAAATTGCCCAGCCGAGCTGCGGCGTCGAAGGCGACCAGAGCGCTCATCCTCGGAATTCGGTAGCGGCCATGATCAACCATAGAGAAACTCATACCCGCGGAATTCGCACCTGACAATCTGTTATTGATATCGAGCTTTGCGGAACTGTCATATCAAGAGGACGCTCGCGGTCCGCCAGCTGGTCAAATCACCGCGCTGTACCACGGGACCTCTACGGAGCTGGACGATCCTCGGAGGAATCGGCTGCACGGCCAACCCGGTCGGAACTGGCGAGGGGAGACAGTGGGGGTTCGTCCGAATTCGAACGAGACCCCACAATCGAGGCGGCCGACAGGCCGTCCGAGGTGGGTCGTGTCGCCCACGTGGTGCAGGAGGTCTGGCTTTCGTTGCAACCGCCCGGCACAGTCCGGGCATGATCCACCAAACAGGGAGGGGCGTTCCCAACCCGAAGCAAAAGGGTCGCGATGAGGACGCCGGTCCCCCAACTTCTCCATTGCTTCCAATATCTGCGATCATGCCCACTTAGACTTCGGCGGATACCACGCAGGTGTCCACTCCCGATCGCACAACCTCACTTGATCACCCTGATCCAGAAAGGCGGCCCACGCCGGAGGCTCGAGACGAGTCCGCGATTCAATCTTGTCGGATCCCGAAACATGTTCGGAGCAGCCGAACTGCCACCCCTGTCGCGGTTTCGAGCGATGACGGATATCCGCAGGCATTTGGACGAATTGAGTACTTTGCCGCGCAATCCGTATCAGACGGAGATATATTCCGAAGCGGACGGTCTATAACTCCATTTGGGACGGCGTTCCATGCCGAAGCAGACGAACCATTCCGAGACATACGTGGAACGCCACGCCGAGGCGGGCGTCCGAGCGGCGCTGGCGGATATCGGACATGGCGAGCGGGCCGGCGGCTCGGGCATGCCACTTGCTGCAGTTCCCGGTGATGGGTTCGGCGATCGGGTGGCGCGGTTCAGCGGTGGGCAAGGAAGTCGTCGATGCCGAGGCCGACTTGGCGGGCGATTTGGTGGAGAAGGAAGGGGGGAAGATCGCCGGATGCGTGAACGGGGACGGTGGTGGCGCGTCCGTCGGGGTGCCGGAACCGTTTGTGGGATCCGCGCTGGCGTACCTCTTGGAAGCCGAGCGCGGTGAGGATCGCGATGACCTCGCGAGGCCTCAGCGTCGGGGTGCGGGCCATGGAGGTCAAACGTGGACGGTGTGGGTGCCGATGAATTCCGTTTCAGGCTCGCGATCCTCGTCCTCGAGGACGAGGGTGACGACCTCTACCAGGTTGTGGTGAAGCCGGTCGAGGGTATCGGCGTGGGTATGTGCCCCTGGGAGTGCGGGGACATGGCCGACATATTGGCCGGTCACGGGACAGCGTTCGATGATGGCGGTGAAAGTGCGCATGAGAAGTGCCCTTCGACGGCGACGGGATTTTAGAGGGAATGAACGGCGGCGGAAAGGCCGGGAGGGGAGGCGGTACGCGCTGTCAGGCCGCGGCCGCGCGGGCGTGAGAGAGCCTGAGGGCGGTGCGGCCCAGCCGGAGCACGACGTACTCCCCGGGCCGCAAGCGGGCCTGGAGCATTCGAACCAGGCGTCGGCCTTGTTTCGGTCCAGGAAACGGTCGCTGCGGATCGGGTGGGAATTGCGCTCGTCCGGACCGCGGCGGTGCTCGCATATGTAGTGCTGCAGGTAGGGGGGCGGCGGCGCCGGGCCGCTGGAGAGCTCGTTGAGGATGCCGGCGATGGCTTGGCGGGGCCGCTCGATCGTGCTGTAGCGGCGCGGGGCTTCGGGGTCGAAGAAGAGGGAGACGAGGAGGAGGTGGCGGCGCTGGCCGGCATCGAGGTCGGGTACGCGGGAGAGGGTGCCGACGTGACGGCCGCGGAGGGTGATGTCGCAGAGATCGGGTCCCAGGCGGCGGAAAGAGATGCCGGTGGCGGAAACGGCTGGGGCGGTGTCCATGGCGGGTCTCCGGATGGGCGGATGCCGGCGAGAGGAAGGTGGGGACGGACGCAGAGGCCTTGGTTCGGCGGGCTCGCCCTCGCCGGTTCCGCGCCCCCCTGCTCCCGGGCTCGCACTCCACCGGGCTTCCCTCCCCTCCTGCCGGCCTCGCCCTGCATGGCCGGGGGCCGGGGCTGCTCGGGCGGGTCGGTTTGCTTTTTTCGTTGTGGCACGCATGGGTGCAGGGATCGCCCGGCGGGCGGCGGCGGCGGTTGGCGGATGCCGCCCGTGCGGGCGTGAGGGGGAGTTTCCGGGTGTTTTCAGTGCTGCGGCAAGCGCGCAACGACCGGAGGGAGCGAAGGCGTCAGGGATCGGAGCGGTTATCGGAGCGACCGGAGGGAGCGGAGATTCGAGCGGAGAGCCCGGCCCGGAGGGGCCGCCCGGAAAGACGGAGAGGAAGAACGTCTGACCGCCGCCAGGATCGGAAGATGGTGCGGCCGGGTGAGACTCTGTCTCAGCGGACCGCACCGAAGGCAGCCCTCCCAGCCGCTACCGGAGAGTATCGTCGGCCCGTGTCAGGGTCAATTTTGGACGCGGCAAGGCGGGTTGGGGGCGGGACGGCACGGCCGGGCGGTGCTTGCCGAATCGCAGGGACGGGGAGGGGCGGAAGCGCCGCCTTGGGGCGGAATGGGCGGTTTGCCTTTCGGGAGGGGTATTGGCGTGGCCAGGAAGGACAGCACTTGTGAGGCTCGGGGGAGGCCGGAACTACGGGACGATCAGTCGTCGGGCGTGTCGTCGTCGAGAGGCGGAAACGCGACGCGAGGTAGGTCCGGGTAGTCGATCGCGACGGTGAGTGTGCCGCCGGAGCTTTCGACGGCGCGGCGAAGCGCGCAAATGTAGTGGATTGCCGCCTTGCGGAGATCGAGGGCGCGTGAATGGGGGATCATGTTTCCGTCACTGTCGCGCAGTTCTGTCAGGGTCCGCTGTTCCGCCATGAGGGTTCGGGTGAGCGCGTCGACGCGGGTGCGTTCCTCGGGTTCCAGCGTATCGAGGACTTTCTGGAGTGGGACGGTCATCGTTTTGGTCCTTGGCTTGCGAGCGTCGCGAGGTGGCGGTCGTAGCGGATGTCGGCGGTTCGGATCAGTCTACGATAGAATTGCCGGGAAGGAATGCCGGATTTGTTGCCGGCGACGAGCACGACGGCGCGGCGGGCGGGATCGAACGCGAAGGCGACGCGCCAGGCGCCAGCGTTGGTGGCTAGTCGCACTTCCTTCATGTTGTGGTGGCGTGATCCGTGCAGGGTGTCGACGAGGGGTCGGCCCATATTGGGTCCCAGGCGCTGCAGAAGGTTGGCGGTGGATGCGATGCCCTCCCGGACGGAAGAGGGGAGGATTCCGAATTCGGCGTTGAATTCGTTGACGAATTCGACGTGCCAGTGAGGTGGCATTCGAGTTTTCCCAAATGAGGCCTCGGTCTGGTCACAGCCGCCGTAAGGCGGTGTGGCGGCGCCGAAGCGCGGGTGTAGGGTGAGGCGGAGCGTTTCGGCTAGGGCAACGAAAGAGGGGTGCGGTTGGGGATCGGCAGCGGGGGTCGCGACGAGGGGCGCGGTTTGGCGGGGGGATGCTGGTCTTATCCGGTAAAACCGGGAGGGCCGGGCAGGGAGCGACCGCGGGGCGTTCATGCAGTTTGCGGTGGGGCGGTCCGGCGGATGAGTTCCTGGAGAGCGACCATGGTCTCGGCGTGTCCGGCCATGGCCTGGGCGTGTCCGGCCATGGCCTGGGCGTGTCCGGCCATGGCCTCGGCGTGGCGGCGCTTTTCCGCTTTGTGGCGTCGTTTGTCGGCCTTGTCGCGCTTCCGGGTCTGGGCGGCGCGCTGCTCGCCCATGTGTTTCATCTCATTGATGCCGTAGTACACGATCGCGATCTGGCCGAGGCCGATCAGCAGGGCGACGACAACGTGCGCGATGGCTGTCCAGAGAGCGGCTTCGCGCAGGGCTAGGGCAGCGGTCTCGAATTCGGTCATCCCGAGCGTCCCATCGGAAAATTAGAGGGGCGGGCCGGAGGGAGCAAGCTCCCGGGCCGGCCTCGCCCTGACGGGGCTGACCTCTCATCGGGGCGGCGGTTAAGTGCGCGGTCAGGCGCCGGAGGCGATTTCGGCGTCGATCTCGTGCTGTTGGCGCAGCCAGTGCTCGTGCGTGCTGTCCAGAAATCGCAGGTCTTCCGGGGTGGGGATGTCGCCAATTCGGGCGGAGAGCCCTCGGAGGTGCCGGAGCTCGCGGTCTGCCCGGTCGAGTTGCGCCGCGATGTCGGGGAAGTGGTGGGTGATGGCGTGGTCCGGGGCGCGGGCGTGGAGGTCGCGCAGATGGGCGGCGATTTCCGGCAGGCTCAGCGGAGGGGGAGGATTCATCGCGGCTTGGTCATTCCTGCGGGGAAATGACGGTAGAGCGTGGAGCGTGAGACGTCGAGCTGGTCGGCGATCTCGCGGACGGTGAGGTCTGGATCGCGGAGCATGGCCTTGGCCGCCTTGAGTTTGGCGGGATCGAGCTTCGTGGGACGGCCGAGGGTCTTGCCGGCAGCGAGCGCGGCCTGGGGGATGCATTCGAGATTGTCGGGGTCGCACACGCCTCCGGCGTAGGTGGAGATGTTGGGGGAGATGTGGGCGGCAGCGTGGTCGACGTCGGAAAGCCGGATCCGAGGGTCGGGATGCGTAGGTCAGCTCGCGCGATCTGTCGATGGCTGCGCGCAGACAGGGATTGCCTATCGCCTGGGGTTCCACCGGATCGACGGGATGGCCCAGGGTATTGGTCGATGCGTCTCTGGTTGGTAGCGGCCGTGCGACTGTGGACGGCGTGCTAGCGGTCGGGCTGGCGAATTTCAAGGATGTCGTCGGGCTGGATCGGGCTCTTGCTGGAGGGCCATTCCATCTGCTCGGAATTGTAGACGAGGATGTTTCGTACGTGCTGGCCGTTGCGGAGGACCATGTCGACGATGTGGTAACCCATGCCGGTCTCGGGGAGGCGGCAGAGATGTCGGATCCAGCGGTCAGCGAGGTGAACCCGCACGGTCACCTCTCGGGGATGGGGTGCGGACCGCTGGCTGTACCTGCTGGTAGCTCATCGTCGAACCTGACTTCGACGCCGCCGCCGGATTGGCCGAACTGCGGAATTACGGTGCCGCAGTGTATCCGGGTTTGGGGGCCAGGAGAAACCACGAAGCGGTGGACGGCGGGTGCGGGGTTGGGAAGGGCGTAGCGCGCCACGGCGGACAGGCCGGAGGGCACGAGACGGTCGTCGTGAACGGTGGTGGCGTAGGTGCCGGGGAGATCCCCGGTCGAGATACGGTGTTCGGGCCCTGATGGCAAGCCGGGAAGCGGTCGGGAGCGGCTCTGGATCGGGGGGTTCGGGAACCGGAAAGCCGGCCTTTTCCTCTTGTGGGGGCGGTAGTGAATATGTGGGGATCGCGAGTTGCCGGGTGCGGCGTCATTGCAGATCGGTCGGGGCCGGGATATCGGCGCGCAGGTCCCGGAGTGCGCGCCTGAGGGCGTGTAATGCACCGATGGGACGGGAAGTGTGCGGCGGATGGCAGTGCCGGGCGGCGGCAGGTCAGGCTTTGGAGGCTGTGCTCGCGGGGTTTGGTAGTGGAGTTGCCGTTCCGTGCCGTGTCATATCGGGACCTCGCGCAACCGTCCTGGCGACGCTTCCTCGATTGCCGTCCGGATGGCCTCGGTTCGAAGCCGGACTTGCGGCCATGCAGTGGCCAGCAACACGACGATGCCCAGTTGTCTGCCCTCCAGGTTTTGCTGGTGGCGCAGGTTCTGATCGGTCGTCACAAGAACGTGGTACCCGTCTCTTTCCGCGAGGTCGAGCAATTCGCCGTTGTCCTTGTCCGACCAGGCCCTTTCCGCCAACGTGTGCACGGAGTGCTCCGGGAGGAGATTCCGCAGCGGCGCTGGCGTTCCCTGATCGAACAGCAGCTTCAAGGTCTCGCTTCCGCTCTAAGCGACCTTGCCTCGTGATCGAGCACGGCGAGAACCTGCCGCCTATCCACGCCGGGGAACCACTCGACGAATTCGTCGACGGTGGCGCCGGTGGCGAGGTTTTCGAAGAGCGCATGCACCGGAATTCTGGTTCCGGCGAAGGCCCAGGCACCGCTGATTCTGCGAGGATTGCGCTCCACCGCCGGGCATGTGTTCCAGTCGGTCATGCAATTGTCTCCTACGGGGACGTCGTCGAGGAAGAATGAATCGAATGGGACGGGAAGTGCAAGGCTGCGGGTGGCGTGGCGATCGCGGTCGCCAGGTTCGCCAGGTTCGCCAGGGTGGGTTCGCAAAGGCACACGATCGGTTCAAGACGCATAGACGGGCTCGCGCGATTCGTGGAGGCGCGTGAAGCCGGGCCGGAACTCGGTGCCCTATCGGTCTTTGACGTCGATCCGGAGCGGCAGCTCGTGCGGGCGGTAGTGCTGCTCGTCCTGAAGCTCGGCGTCGACCTGGAGGAGCATGGGTGGGGTCTCCAGCCAGTCGAGAAGCTCGATCTCGGGGCTCTTCAGTTCGTACGCCGCGAACGCGTTGGTGGCGGTTTCCTCGCCGAGGATCGCGATGACCTCGGGATGTTTGCAATCGAGCGCGGCATGGAGGCCGTCACCGAAGGCGGCCGCGAGGGCGGCGGCCTTATCAGGGCCGATACCGCGGAAGTCGCGG
>Ga0209544_1004315_pt1 | contig 10073 bp, 11 predicted proteins | sample MesohylPK_FD_187297 | JGI IMG/M metagenome (GOLD analysis project Ga0209544, IMG submission 187297) | Host-associated microbial community of the marine sponge Aplysina aerophoba from Gulf of Piran - sponge mesohyl, lysed by proteinase K... | ecosystem: Host-associated > Porifera > Sponge >...
AGATTGATAAGCTTGAGTACAGATGGGTGCAGTGGATCATACAGATAGTTTACTTGGTCATCTATACGGTCAATGGCAAGAGTATACTGAATCAAGTCATTGGTTCCGATAGACAGGAAGTCAAGTTGTTTTGCAAGAATGTTGGCTGAAAGCGCAGCTGCAGGGACTTCTATCATGGCACCGACCGGAATGTCTGGATCAAATTGATGTTGTTCGCTTTCCAGTTCCCTGCTCGCCTGCTTGAGTACAGATAACGACTGGACAAGTTCTATGTGGCTCGTGACCATGGGTAACAGAATTCGGACAGGTCCACTCGAAGAGGCGCGCAAAATTGCGCGCAATTGCTGCTTGAACAGCCCGGTGTCTTTTAAGGATCGGCGTATTGCACGCAAACCCAAAGCAGGATTCTGGGTTAGTGGACCCTGAAAATTGGGGTCAAATTCTTTTTCAGCACCTAAGTCAAGGGTGCGTATGGTTAGTGGTTTGCCTTTCAATACGCGGATAATTTTGCGGTAAGCGTTGAGCTGTTCGACCTCGTCTGCAGGTTCCTCGCGATCGATATAAAGAAATTCCGTGCGATACAGACCTACACCTTCTGCCCCGGATTGTTTGAGTGCACTCACATCCTCGGCAAGTTCTATGTTGGCCTGCAGGATAATGCGCTGTCCATCACGTGTTTTGGCCGAGACATCACGTAGCGCACGCAGCTTGCGTCGAGCTTCTTTTTGTTTGCGTTGTCTGCGTCGATAATCTTCGATTGTTTTATGTCCGACGCCGGCCAATACCATGCCAATGCCACCATCAACAATCACTAGCTCTTCCTGCTGCAGGAGCGGACGTGCATCCTGAATTCCGACAACAGCCGGGATGCCTAGGCTGCGGGCTAAAATTGCTGTGTGAGACAAGGGGCCACCAAGCTCGGTGACAAAGCCTGCGATGCTCTGGTTTTGCATGAGAACAGTATCTGCAGGCGTAAGGTCGTCTGCAACGACGATGCGACCTTTGAGTGGTTGTATGTCTATCTGTGCCGTATACTGCTGGTCTTTAAGGATCTGCTGAATCAGATTGATGACATGTTCTACATCATTGATCCGTGTACGCAGATAGTCATCCTCCATTTGCTCAAACACGGAGACCAGCTTGTCATGCTGGTTTTTCAGTGCCCATTCTGCATTGCAATGCTGTTCCCGGATAATCTCAACCGGCACTTTACGCAGCATAGAGTCTTCGACCATGAGAATATGTGAATCGATAAATGTAGCAATTTCTGTGGGTGCATCTTCCGGAATTGTTTCTCGGATGCTGCGCAGGTGGTTGCTGGCGTCATCAACCGCATTCTGAAAACGTTTGATTTCTGATTTGATTTCGTGTTCTTTAAGCTTATGTTCAAATACTTCCGGTGCCCCGCGATTCAGCAAGTGCACTTTGCCTATTGCGATACCTTTTGATACATCGATTCCAGAGATAATCAGTGCCATAACAGAAATCTATTTATGAGTAATTTACTCTTCTTCATCAAAATAATTGTTGATCAGGTTCTCAATGGCAGCTATAGCGTCCTGCTCATCGTTACCGGACGCGGTGACAGTTACTACAGCATGTTGGCTCGCCGCCAACATCATGACCCCCATGATACTTTTCCCATTTACTTCCTTGGTGTCTTTTTCAAGCAGTATTTTGCTTTGGAAGGTTGAAGCTAAAGCTACCAATTTTGCTGCGGCACGTGCATGCAGCCCCAGCTTATTAATAATGGTTAATTCTTTGCTGGTCACAGGCTTTACCTTTTCATGCTGCAGTCAACAATGCCGTCTCGGGCACCGCTCAGGGCTTTTTCTGCAAGCTTGTCCAGACTTAAATCTGGATAATTCATGGTACGAATCAACATCGGCAAACTCAGTCCCGCAAGCACGCGTATATTCGTAACCGTGTCAATTTTGTTGCAGATGTTACTTGGTGTTGAACCAAATATATCTGTCAAAACTAGTACTCCATCCCCTTCATCAATTTCAGCACAAAGGTTCTGGGCTCTTGACAGCAACTCGTCAGCATTACAGGTATTGGTCACAGAGAGTGACTGGCACGTCAAGGGGAGCGGCGAGTCAAGCATTGATTCAGTTGTGTCAAGCAACTCATTCCCCAATTTGCCATGTGTCACAGTGAGTATGGATACAGACATATCAGTATTTTAAATCGCGGTGCCTGACCAATACGTGTTTATCTGAAGATTTTCTGAAGCGGTCTGCAAGAAACTCGGCAATGTGCACCGAACGATGTTGCCCACCAGTACAGCCGATGGAAATACACAGGTAATTCCGGCTTTCTCGGGAGAAGTGCGGAGTCCAGTGCTCGATAAAATCACCTATGGAACGGATCATTTGCTTTACTTCTTCATGAGATTGCAAGTAATCAATAACTTCCGGATGATAGCCGGTGAGATTACGTAAATGCTGTTCCCAATATGGGTTGGGCAGGAAGCGAACATCGAATACATAATTTGAGTCGTTTGGAACACTGTACTTGAAGCCAAAGGACTGTAGTAATAGGGTTAGCGTCGCAGATTTGTTTCGGCAAACCTGGTCGGTAATGATGGAGCGTAATTGCCGCACATTGGTAAGGGTAGTATCAATACAGATGTCTGCAAGTAGTATAACCTCTGCCAGGATCTGTTTTTCTGTATGAATTGCATCGATGAGCGGCAGTCCGCTTTTGGTGAACGGATGCTTGCGCCCCGTTTCCCTGTAACGTTGTACCAAAGCCTCTTCACTGGCTTCCAGATATACAAGCTCAAGATCAAAATCCTGTTGTTTGAACTGTTTGATGATATTTGGAAATGCATGGGTATCCTGACTGACGCTACGCGCATCAACTCCAATTGCAACCCTTTCATAAAGATTGGACGGGGCCGTGGTCAGCTGTTCGGTAAAGATCGGTAGCATACTTAACGGCATGTTATCGATACAGTAAAAATCATTATCCTCAAGGGTATTGATTGCAACCGATTTCCCTGAGCCGGACAGGCCACTTACTATCACCAGTTTCATCAGCATCTACTGCATCTGTTTTTTCTGGTTTTCACTCAACTCTCTACTTGCAATATAGCCATGCTTGATCAGCATATGGTCACGTACTGCAGCTTCAACCAGAACTGCAAGATTCCTGCCCAAGGCTACGGCAAGGGGTATGGTAGGGATACTGACACCGAGCACGTCGGTACTTCTTTCCATTAAACGACTCCGATCTTCAGTTTCCGAATTGTCCAGATCCGGAGAAAGAAGTTTGATGATCAGTCCCAAGTATTCGTTTGGCTTGATTGCCTTGGCGCCATACATTTTGCGTATATTTAATATTCCCAAGCCTCGCACTTCAAGAAAGTTCTTCAACAAGTCTGGACAGGTTCCATTCACTGCATCCGGTGCAGCGCGGGTAAATTCCGGAGCATCATCAGCTATCAGTCGGTGCCCCCGGCTCACCAGATCCAATGCAAGCTCACTTTTGCCCAGGCCGCTTTGCCCTGTGATCAGTACACCGACACTCATTATTTCCATGAATACTCCATGCAATATGGATTTTGCAACTAACTCCTTAGACAGAAAATGCTGTAACTGATCGATTAATTCATTACCAGGGAGCAATGAACAAATAACTGGAAGGTCGTGTGATTCAGAAAACTTTCTGAAAACTTCTGGAGGCTTTAAGCCGTTAGCGATAAATATAGCCGACGATTTCCCTTGGAAAAGCTGGCCTAATGCAGTTTCCAGAACAGCAGGCTCCACTTCCTTGAAGAATTTCAGTTCTGCTTCACCAAGGATCTGCACATGATTCGGGGATGTAGGATTAAAATAACCGACCAGGCCTGATTTTGAGGAAATGAATGGAAACCGTGTGAACCCCTTAAGGCTGTGCTGGTTTCCTGCCCACCAAGTCAGCTTCAAATCTGTTTTTTTCTTTGAAAACAGACTCCTTGCAGTCAAGACAACTGAGTCTAGTTTTAACTTTGACCCTGTCATCAGGCGTGTGCTTGATTACTCTTAACGTGCATGCACGGTAGTGGTCTGGTTTGTACTATGTTTCCGTTCTTACAGAATCAAACGGCAAGATCCTCTGGGTCCTGACACAGCAGCTCGTAAAGACAACTGGCATGGTAGCATTTTTCAATAGATTGGCGAACCTGGTCATTATCCAAAAGTTTGGCAAGGCCAGCCAGCAATCGAAGCTGGTCATCTGCTGCGTTTTCGGGTACCACCATGCAGAAAAGAAATTTGACAGCCAAGCCATCACTGGATTCAAATTCGACGCCATCGTTCAGTTTGAGCATTGCAACATGAGTATTTTTAATTTCAGCCATTCGGCAATGCGGGATTGCAATTCCCTTCCCGAGTCCTGTGCAGCCAAGCTTCTCTCTAGCCAGTAAGGCATTCAATATCTTGCTTTTAGTCAATCCTGAGTCCTGTTTTGCAAGTGCCTCACTGAGGAGTTCCAGAGCTCTTTTTTTGCTGCTGACCGATGAGGCAAATATTATCCCTTCTTCAGAGATGTAGTCCTTGAGGAGCATAATCTGAAAAATGAAGTATCAATGAGTTGTGTGATGCCGTACTTCGTCTTGGTGATGATCTTTTAATTTTTCCTTGTGTTTGACAATCTGGCGGTCCAGCTTGTCAACTAGGGAGTCTACGGCTGCGTACATGCCTTCGTTGTTTGAGTTGGCAAAAATCCTGTTGCCACGTACATGTAATGATGCTTCAGCCTTGTGGGTCAGTTTCTCAACTGTCAGGACAACGTGAATATTGATTACATTATCAAAATGCTTGGTTAGTCGTTTGAATTTCTTTTCAACATAATTTCTTAAGGCGGTAGTCACTTTAAGATGGTGACCAGTGATATCTATTTGCATAATTATTCCTTATTCAGTGCAGATTCAAGTGGCGCATAGACACAATATACTAAAAAGATTTAGGTGAAAGTCGGCGTTCGTTGGATGGCGGGATGCCAAGGAATTCACGATATTTGGCAATGGTGCGGCGTGCTACACTGACACCTTCTTGCTTCAGCAGAGCGGCAATCTTACTGTCACTTAAAGGTTTTCCCTGGCTTTCTTCCTTGACAAGCTTTTTTATCATTGCCTTGATCGCGGTGGCTGAACATGTTCCTCCATCACTTGTGTTGACGTGACTTGAAAAAAAATATTTGAACTCAAAGATACCCCTAGGGGAATCCATGTACTTGCTGGTGGTTGCCCGTGAGATGGTAGATTCATGCAAATCCAGTTCATCGGCAATATCTTTCAAGACTAAAGGCTGCATAGCTTCCTCACCGAGCTCAAAGAATGCTTTCTGATGTCTGACAATGGAAGTTGCAACACGTAATAGTGTATTGTTGCGATGCTGTATACTCTTGATCAGCCAGCGTGCTTCCTGCAGCTGGTTACGCATATAATCTGCCTCACTGTTTACTAGGTATTTGATCATACTTGAGTATACATTGTTGATGCTTAGCTTCGGAGTAGCGTTCGTATTGAGCCGCACCTGCCAAACTCCCTCGTATCTTTCAACATATACATCCGGTACAATGTATTCAGGTTTTTGTGCAGTAATTAAGTCCCCAGGCTTAGGGTGCAGGGATTGTATTAACACGACCGCATTCTGAATTTCCTCAAGACTAAGCCCACTCTTTATAGCCAATTTCTCATAGTCTCTCATCCCAACAAGGTCAAGGTGCCTGCTTACGATAGACTGCGCTTGTGACAGGAAGGGGGTCGTATCAGGTATTTGCTTCAGTTGTACTTCTAAACATTCCTGAAGGCATCGCGTGCCACAGCCGACCGGATCAAGGCACTGAACAAATTTAAGCGCAGCCTCGATCTCATCCAATTCGATTTCATGCGTCTGGTTCAGGTTTTCATGAATACCTTCCAGCGGCTCATGCAAATAACCGGATTCATCCAACGCATTGACTAAAGTTGCTGCAATCATGAGGTCTTGGTTAGAAAGTGCGCTAAGTTCAAGTTGCCACAACAGATGCTTTTGCAAGGAGCCATGATCCACTGTGTTCTGGGCTTCCAGGTAATCAAAATAATCGTTAGTCTGGTGATGGCTGGTTGCTGATGTATAGGAAGGCTCATAAATATCATCCCATTGGCTGTCCACAGCGAGTTCGCTTGGCAGCAGATCATCTTTGATGGCTGTCTGGATTTCAAGATCAACCTGTTCGGCTGCCTCTCGTTCTGCTGCATCAGTCTCAAATTCACTGCTTTCTTCAGTTTCCAGCAGGGGGTTGGACTCAAAAGCCTCCTGGATTTCAGCTTTGAGTTCCAGTGATGACAGTTGTAGCAGGCGGATGGCCTGTCGCAACTGCTGCGTCATAGTCAATTGCTGACCAAGACGGACTTGCAGGGTGGGCTTCAACATACCTGAATTATGGCATGAAAATTGCCCGCGCATGTTGAGAAATTATGAACCAAACAGGATGCTAGTCAGTGTTGGCTGGGCCACTGGAGCTCTGTTCAGAAATCAGGTTGTTCAGGTTGTCAGCAATCAGTCATGCAGGCCAAGAGAAAAGTGGGTGCCAAGATAAACACTGCGTACCTGTTGATTATCCAAGATGCTGGAAGGAGAGCCTTCTGCCAGCATGCGTCCCTCACTAAGAATATAGGCGCGATTGCATATACTTAGAGTCTCACGGACATTGTGGTCAGTAATCAGTAAACCTATACCTCTGGTACACAAGTCTTTGAGAATCCGTTGTATATCCTTGACAGATATGGGGTCCACGCCTGTAAATGGCTCATCAAGTAGAATGAACTTGGGTTTCATTGCCAGTGTACGGGCAATTTCCGCACGGCGCCTTTCTCCGCCTGACAGGCGTGCACCCTTGTGGTCACGAATATGTTCGATCCTTAAGTCTGTCAAGAGAGTATCACATACCTGCCTACGCTGGTTTTTGTTCAAGTCACCACGTGCCTCGAGACTTGTCATGACATTTTGCTCAATTGTTAGACCACGGAAAATGGATGGCTCCTGAGGCAAGTATCCGATTCCATGTCTGGCACGCATGTGCATGGGCATATGCGTGATATCCATATCATTCAAAGTGATCTTTCCACTGTTTGAGCGAAGCAACCCTGCAAGCATATAAAAGCATGTAGTTTTGCCGGCCCCATTCGGGCCTAGTAGGCCGACAATTTCACTGGATTGAACGGACAGGCTGGCATGCTCGACGACTACTTGTGTATTGAACCTCTTACGTAAATTTTCTGCACGTAGAGTATTCATGCTGCAGGCATTTCGATCATCCCGGTCAGGCAGATTACGGGATCAGTGGCTGGTTTCTGCTGGCGTTTCGCCTGTGAGTGTTTCAGGAAGAACTGTAATGCTGACCCGTCCTTTTCCAGCTGGGCTTCCTCCGCTGACGGTTTTCTTGTCAACATGAAAAACAATTCTTTCACTTGCAAGAGTATTCCCGGCTTCCGTAAGTTTGGCATTTTTGGTTAAAACGACTTCATTCTTGCTAACTGTATATACCATTTTTTGTGCTTGTGCATGTACGGTTTCCCCGTCATCCCTAACCTGTCTGAATGTACTTAAATTGCCCTCGGATGTAATTTTATGAATTTTTTTGTTAATAGTTTCAAGCACCACCATATCGCCTGTAAGCAGTATACTGCCTTGTGCAATTCTTACATTGCCACGATAAATGCTGGTTCCTGCTGTATCGTCGATTTCGGCAGAATCGGCAGTGATGCTGATCGGTTTGCTAGAGTCATCTGAATAAGCCATGAGCGATGCACTGCATGCCATCAAGGCCATCGTGCATGCTGGCCACAGTATGTGTCTAAGGTTCATAAATACTTTCAACATTGCTGTGCAAAAGCAGTACTTTTGAATTCAGGTCCAGGCTCATACCATGTGATGAAAAATTTTGTGAACCAAGCGTAGCCTTGATGGCTGAATCAGTACTAGCACGTTGTTCTTCTGGGAACACAATCAGTGTATCCGTTGTAATGTTCAACGGGTGCGGACCAGTGTCAAGTTTTGACCGATTAATTCTGACATCGCCTGTCAAGACAATTACACTTGTGTAATTGTGTGCTTCCCCCCGCAATGCCCGCGCATAGATTCGGCTTCCTTCACTATCATAGAGCGTAATTTCTGGAAGATCAAACTCGCTCCGCTGTTCCTCGTCATACAATCGGTATCCGGATGCCAGCAACCTGTACCGAGGTTTTCCGTCTGGAGAATTAATGAGCATTTTGATACCGGTGAAATGTACGGAAGGAGCATTTGATGAGGTGCCTGGTTGTACCACATCGATTGGCGAATCGCGCTGACTCAAAAACCACAATGCCAAAACGGCCCCTGCAATGATCAGACAACCTATCCAAACCTGCCTGGATCGCATGGTGCTCCTTGCACCTCAGCGGAGGTTATGTGAAATGGCAGTGTCCAGCAGACCTTGAGCATCCAGCAGCAACTCGCACACTTCTCTTGCTGCACCGTGTCCGCCTGAATTTTCGGTCTCACAATGTGCATGCTGCTTCACAATGGTATGTGCGTTTGCCACTGCGACAGCTAAGCCACAGCGAGACATTACCTGCAGATCGAAAATGTCATCTCCAACAAATGCAGCCTGATGTTCTTCCAGGTTCAGCTTGGATAACAAATTCTGGAATGCAAGAAATTTATCCTTGCAACTCTGGTACACATGCCTGACCTGCAGGTCCTGCATTCGATATTCAAGTGCCTTGGATGCGCGCCCTGTAATGACACCCACCTCGATGCCATAATGCAACAGCAGCCTGATACCATGACCGTCATGCGTATTGAAAGCCTTCATCTCAGTACCATGGTTATCAATATAAATGTTTCCATCCGTAAGTACTCCATCGACGTCAAACAGTGCAAGACGAATTGCCTTGGCTCTATTGAAAACAGTTTCCGGTAGTTTCATGCGCAGAGGGTATGTGGTGACTATGTTTGCAAGGTTTGCCGATAAACAAGGAATATATATGCAATGTAGGAAGAGATAAATAAAATACTGATGCCTCGAGGGATTTTCCCAAAGCGCATAAAAACCAGAACCAGTATAAATAACATTGCTGTTGCACCTGACATAACGGGAAGATCCCGCATGTAGACCTCGTGTGGAACTTTGTAGGCAGCAATCAGGCTTGCAGTGCCGACAACCCCGAGAGTATTGAAAATATTGGAGCCAATTATGTTACCCAGAAGTAGTTCACTGTGCCTTTTAAGGGCGCTCGCGATACATGTTGCCAGTTCAGGCAAACTGGTTCCGACTGCGACAATCGTGAGGCCTATGATCAAGTCGCTGATACCCAGATCTTTTGCAATCGAGACAGAACTCCATACTACGAGCTTTGAACTCAGTAACAGGACTGCAAGGCTGAATAGCAATCTTGTCAGCAAAGTTGTCATGCTATTTTGGCGGGTGGAGTCCCGCGCGAGATTTTCCTGAACTTGCTTTCCGGGCTCAAGGCGCATCTTGTAATACAAAATGATCAGGAGAACTGCCAGCAGGATCAGACCGTCATAAATTTGCAAATTCTGGTCAAAAATCAATCCGGCAAACAGTGAGGTCGCGGCGATGAGTAGTATGAAGTCCATGTGCAGAGCATCTTTGTTCAGGTAAAGAGGTGATACACATAAGGTCATGCCCAGGATCAGTAAGATGTTGGTTGTATTTGATCCCATCGCATTGCCGACTGCCAAGCCCGGGTTACCCTGCAAGGCAGACAAACCAGAGACCAGCAGTTCAGGTGCAGAGGTACCAAATCCCAGCACTAAAAATCCGATGATGTACCCTGAAACCTCAAGGCGTTGTTGTAGTCTGGACGCACTGGTTACCAGTTGGCTGGCACTCCACATTAGCAGTAAGAAGCCTGCTAGGAGGGCTGCGGTGTATAGGTACATGTCTGGGTCGTCTGGTAAAATCTTGGGTTGCGGGCAAGTAACAGCTTTTAGGTAGTTGCAGATGAAACTGTAAATTGCCAGAAACTTCGGAAATGAGTGGGATACCGCACAAAATTCAGGCATCGGGCTATATGGTATTCTGTTAATTCG
>Ga0209544_1004317_pt1 | contig 10064 bp, 8 predicted proteins | sample MesohylPK_FD_187297 | JGI IMG/M metagenome (GOLD analysis project Ga0209544, IMG submission 187297) | Host-associated microbial community of the marine sponge Aplysina aerophoba from Gulf of Piran - sponge mesohyl, lysed by proteinase K... | ecosystem: Host-associated > Porifera > Sponge >...
GACCTGGCGTAACTCCTGCGGCCCCTCGTGCACGCCCACCAGGACTATCTCGAACTGCTCTTCCTCCCGCCCCACAGTCCGCAACTGGCGCCGATCGAGCGCGTCTGGAAGCTGGGGCGCCCGCTGCCAACCCACAACCCTTACTTCGACACTCTCGAAGACCTTCTGACTGCCGTCGAATCTTGCTTCCTCAAATGGCGGAAACCCAACCCCGTGTTACGGCGGCAATGCGGTACTACTCAAGGCGCTCTGTATAGACGAAATTTCGCCCGGTTTTTTCTCACCGGACCGGGTAATGGGGAAAACTCGGCGTGAAGATGCGCCCTCCCGCCGCCCTGCCCATCGGCCCGCATGACGTGTACGATCCTGGGCACGCGCCTATGCCCCGAACCCTGATCGCCCTCCTCCTCCTTTTCCTCTTCGCCCCCGGGGCGGCCGCCCAGGAAATCGTCCCGCCCCCCGACGACGCCTCCACCGGCCCCGACACCGTGTTCGTCCAGGAACTCACCTGGACCGAGGTCGCCGCCCGGGTGCGCGCCGGCACGCGTTCGGTGATCGTGCCTACCGGCGGCACCGAGCAGAACGGGCCGCACATGGTGCTCGGGAAGCACAACTTCATCATCCGCGAGGCCTCCGAGCGGATCGCGCGGGAACTCGGCGACACCCTGGTGGCGCCGGTGGTCGCCTACGTGCCCGAGGGCGGCATCGACCCCCCGACCGGCCACATGCGCTACGCCGGCGCGATCACCCTGCCGCAGGAGCACTTCGAAGCGCTCCTCGAATACACGGCGCGCGGCTTCGCGCTCCACGGCTTCGAGAACGTCATCTTCATCGGCGACAGCGGCGGGAACCAGCGCGGCATGGCGGCGGTGGCCGAGAGGCTGAACCTCGAATGGCAAAACTCCGGCAACGCGTCCCGCGTCCTCTACGTGCCCGAGTACTACCGGGGCAACGGCTTCCGCGACTGGTTGCTGGAGCAGGGAATCCCCGAGGAGTCCATCGGGCGCCACGCCGGGGTCACCGACACCTCGCAGCTCTGGTACGTGGCCCCGGAACAGATCCGGCCGGAGGCGCGGGTCAAGGACGGCGGCTTCGAGGGGAGCGGCGTCAACGGCGACCCCACGCTCGCCTCGCGCGAACTCGGCGAGAAGGGCATCGAACTCAAGGTCGAGACCACGGTCCGGCGGGTGCGCGAGATGCTCGCCGCGCGCGCTCGCGAGTAATGCCGGGCGCGGTCTCGCCTGCCGTCTCCGTGATCCCGTCCCAGCGCCACCTCTTCGACATTCCGCGGGACGTCGCCTACCTGAACTGCGCCTACATGTCGCCGCTGCTCCACTCCGCGGTGGAGGCGGGGACGGCGGGCCTCCGGCGGAAGGCGCGGCCCTGGGAAATCGAGGTGGACGAGTTCTTCGACGACTCGGAAGCCCTCCGCGCCGCCTGGGCGGAGCTGCTGGGGGCTGGACCCGACTCGGTCGCCCTCACCCCGTCGGCGGGCTACGGGCTCTCGCTGGCCGCGAACCACGTGAAGCTCGGCCCCGGACAGCGTGTCGTGCTCGCCGCCGAGCAGTTCCCCTCGAACGTCTACCCCTGGACCGCCAAGGCCCGGGGCGCGGGCGGCGAGGTCCGCTTCGCGCCGCGTCCGGAGGACGGCGACTGGACCCGGGCGGTGCTCGCCGAACTGGATGAGCGGGTGGACATCGTGGCCCTGCCGAACGTCCACTGGACGGACGGCGGCATCTTCGACCTCGCGCGGATCGGCGCGCGGGCGCGGGAAGCGGGCGCGGCGCTGGTGGTGGACGCCACCCAGTCGCTCGGGGCGGTGCCGTTCGACGTGGAGGCGATTCGGCCGGACTTCGTGGCCGGCGCCGGCTACAAGTGGCTGATGGGCCCTTACTCGCTTGGCTACCTGTACGCCGCACCGCAGCACCTCGAAGACGTCACCCCCATCGAGCACAACTGGATCCAGAAGGCCAACGCCCGCGACTTCGCGCGCCTCGTGGACTACACCGAGGACTGGCAGCCGGGCGCCCGCCGCCTCGACTGCGGGGAGCGCTCCAACTTCGCGCTGGTCCCGGCGGCGCTGGCGGCGGCCCGGCAGGTGCTGGAATGGGGTCCGGGGAACATCCTGGGGACCATCGCGCCGACGACCCGCCGTCTCGCGGCCGCGGCGGCGGAACTCGGGTGTACCACCGGCCACGACGAGCACCGCTCGCCCCACTACCTGGCGCTCGGCCTGCCAGCGGGAAGCGGCCCGGAGGACCTCTCCCGGGTGCGCGCCCGGCTCTCCGAGCAGCGGGTGTTCGTGAGCATCCGGGGGGACACCATCCGGGTCACCCCGCACCTCTACAACGACGTGCAGGACGCCGAGGCGTTCGTCGCCGCGCTCGGGTCGGCGCTATAGGGAAAGTCATGAAGGTCTATCTGGACACCGTCCGCCGGGTGCTCGAGACCGGGACCCGCCGGCCGAACCGCACCGGGGTGGACACCATCTCCACCTTCAACGTGAACTCGGTGATCCCGATGGACGAGGGGTTCCCGCTCCTCACCACCAAGAAGATCAGTTGGAAGAACATCGTCGTCGAGAACCTCTGGTTCCTTTCCGGCGAGCCCACCATCGCGCTGCTCAAGAAGCACAAGTGCCGCTTCTGGGACCCCTGGGCGGACGAGCACGGGGCGGTGCCGAGCGCCTACGGGAACCTCTGGCGGGCCCATCCGGGATCCCGGGGGACGGCGGACCAGGTGCGCTGGGTGCTCGACGAGATCCAGCGGAACCCGACCTCGAGGCGCCTCGTGATCAGCGCCTGGTCGCCGGAAAACGCCCACCACAGTTCGCTGCCGCCCTGCCACTTCGCCTTCGTGTTCAACGCCCAGTACGACGAGGCGGGAGAGCCGCGGCTCAACCTGCACCTGACCCAGCGGAGCTGCGACGTGGCGCTCGGGCTCCCCTACAACATCGCCGGCTACGCGCTGCTGCTGCACCTGTTCTCGCGCTGGTCGGGCCTCAAGCCGGGAGTCATGGGTCACACGCTGGTGGACGCCCACATCTACACGAAGAAGGCGGACGGTTCGATGGCGGAGTACGACCACGCGCCCGGGCTCCGCGAGCAGCTCACCCGGGAGCCGCGCCCGCTGCCGGCGCTCCGGCTGTCGGACACCGTGTCCACCCTCGACGGGACGATGTCGCTCCTCGACCGGAACACCGCCGAGATCATGTCCCACTTCCAGCTCGACGGGTACGACCCCCACCCGGGCATCCGGTTCGCGGTCGCGGTCTGAGGGGACCATGAGCCCGGGCTGGCTGGAGGATCCCGAGGCGCTTCCGCCGGCCCCCTTCCGGGCGAGCATGGCGGCGGTCTCGCCGGAGGGCATCATCGGCGTGGACGGCGGGATCCCCTGGGACTACCCCGGAGACCGGAAGCGGCTCTGGCGGCTGACGAAAGACACCACGATCGTCCTCGGCCGCCTGACCTGGGACTCGCTCCCGCGGCGGCCGATGCGGCGGCGGCGGAACGTCGTGATCAGTTCGCGCCCGGTGGAGGCGGCGGAGTCCTTCCGTTCGCTCGCCGAGGCGCTGGCGGCCTGTGCGGCGGAGACGGTGTGGTTCCTGGGCGGCGCCCGCATCTACGAGGAAGCGATGGAATACGCCGACTTCCTCGACATGACCTACGTACCGGACCGCATCCGGCTTCGGCCGGGGCAGACCGCGGTCCATTTCCCGAAGATCGACGAGACCCGCTGGCTGGCGGGTCCCCCGTTACCCGACCCCGGCGAACCGGGCGTCGTGCGGCGCCGCTACGTGCGCTGCTGAATGGAGACCTGAGATGAGCGACGAGATCACCCTGATCGCCGGCGAGGGCCTGCCGAAGCCGGCCGGCCCCTACAGCCCCGCCGCCAAGGTGGGCAACCTGGTGTTCGTTTCCGGCCAGGTGGGGGTGGACCCCGCGACCGGTTTCGCGCCGCACGGGGTGGCGGCCCAGACCGAGCAGGTGTTCAGGAACATCGCCATGATCCTGGAGGCGGCGGGTTCGAGCCTCGACAAGGTGGTCCGCTGCGGCGTCTTCGTCGCCGACATGGACGAGTTCGCGGCGATGAACGCGGTCTACGAGCGCATGTTGGGCGGCCACAAGCCGGCCCGCAGCACCATCCAGCCCGAACGTCTCCCGGGCAAGGGCTTCCTGGTGGAGATCGACGCCATCGCAGTCTGCGACTAGCGAGGAACCGCCCTCGGAGCGCCGGCTTCCAGCCGGCATCGCGGCCCGAGAGGGCCGCGAAACTCGAGGTGTCACCCGCGAGCGTGGCGACTCGGAGCGCCGGGTTCCCGAGCTACGAGGAATGGATGCCGGCTGGCGCCGTCTTCCATCCCTCGTGCTCAAGGGGTCTCCGCAGAGCTCTCGCTCTGCTTCGGAAACCAGCCGGCATCGCGGCCCGAGAGGGCCGCGAAACCGCCTAACTCAATGAGCCTGGGGCGCGCTGTCTCGCGGCCGAGGACCAGGGCCAGTCTTCCGCCCGCGCACACAGCCCGGCCTGAACGGGATTGCCCCGAATGTGGGCAACCGCCCGTTCCAGATGCCGTGGGTCACGGATGGATCGGTCGTGGTATTCGCGCATCCAGAACGGTCCCCGGCGACCCAGAACGGCATTGGCTTCACGAGCAGTGAACGTCTTCCAACTCCGGACGATGTCACCCAGTGGGAAACCCCTGATTTGGGTCATCAACACGTGGACGTGGTTCTGCATGACGCACCACTCCAGCAGTCTGTAGCGCTCCCCGTCGAACCGCAGCAGGGCGTCCTGGACGAGAGCCGCGATCTCCGGATGCCGGAGATCGCACTCGCCCCATCCGGCGTCTTCGTGGCGCGCGACTCGGCGGCGCAGTTCCTCCACGCGGGCTTCTTCCGTGCCCCACACCTTGCTGTTTTGGATCTCTTCGCGCCATCGCTGGACCAGTTTTCCTGGGAGGCTGTCCGCGAGCCGGATCGTGATTCCCTGAACCACACCGGGTGCGTCGAAGTGCGGCAGATAACTTCGGGAGTAGCCGGCCCGGTGAACCGCACTACCGATACGGCCCCGCGATCGCGCTGACGGACGGGAACGAGCCCGGCGGCGCGCCACGCGGGCGGGTACGCGGGATTCGCCGTGCAATGGTCGTCGCCTTGCCGTTCTCCGAACGAAGCGCACGAACGATCCCCCTTCGCGAAAGGCGCGAAAGCGTAGCGCGGAGTGGGAGGGTGGGGGTTGCGATTTCGACCGCCTGTCGGCGGTCGATGCCGGCTGGTTTCCGGAGCAGAGCGATAGCTCTGCGGAGACCCCTTGAGCGCGAGGGATGGAAGACGGCGTCAGCCGGCATCCATTCCTCGTGGTTCGGGAACCCGGCGCTCCGAGGCGTCCCGCCGTGAGGGAGGGAGGGGTTCTTCCGGTTTGTCGCAAATATCACGGAAACGTGCGGAAAATCTCTCTAACAATGCGGTATATCAACGATATAGAGTATATTTGTAACATTGACTGCCCACGGAGCGCCGACTGGCGGCCGGCGGATCGGGAGGGAGCGCGCGCCTATGGAATCCACCGGACATCACAGGTCTTCGGCGGACGGCGTGGAGGCCGTTCGCGCCCGGAATCACGCCGCCATCTACCGGTTCATGGACGCGCACCGGAAGCAGCATCCGATCGCCGTCATGGCCCGGGTGCTCGGCGTTTCGCGGAGCGGCTACCACGCCTGGAAGACGCGCCCGCCGAGTAACCGCGCCAGGATGGACGCGCGCCTCAAGAAGGAGATTGCGGATCTCCACGCCCGCCATGGCGGGCGCTCCGGGGCGCCCCGGATCCACGAGGAACTGTTGAAGCGGGGATGGCCGGTGGGCCGCAAACGGGTGGCCCGGCTGATGCGGGAACTCGGAGTCAAGGGGCGCCGGGGTGGATCCCGGGCCCTGGGCGCGTAGACGCCGGCGCGGAGGGCGCGCGAGCCTCCCCCCCGGGGGCAGAGAGCCGTCCGCGGCCCTTCAGCCCGCGGGCGCCGGCCGGGAGGCCGGCAGCCAGGAATCCCGGGGGGAGCCCGAGACGCTCCCTACTCCTCCGGGCCCACCACCTCCAGGGTCAGCGGATCGCGCTCGGGCAGATGCGTGATCTCGCCGTTCAGGATGTCGGCCATGCTGGCGCGGCCCTCGGGATCGCCCGGCCCGATGTCGTCCCAGATGCCGACGACCAGCATGACCATCTCGTCTGGCTGGAGGTACTTCCGGGACGCCGCCATCACGTCTTCGGCGGTGACCGCCTCGATCTGCTCCCGCCAACGGACCCAGTAGGCGTGGTCGCGCTCCAGGAACGCGTCGTTCGCGAAGATGCCCGCGCGGGCCCGCGCGCTCTCGAAGCGGCGCGGGAAGCTGTCCACCAGGGACCGTTTGGCGAGTCCCAGTTCGTCCTCCGAGACCGCCTCGTCGCGCATCCGGTGGACTTCCTCGAGCGCGATTGCGGCGGCGAGCGCCACCGTCTCGCTCTTGGACTGGTAGCGCAGGGAGTACCCGCTCGGCCCCAGCGGGTTGAAGCCGAACCGTCCCCCGGCGCCGTAGGCGAGCCCCTCGTCGGAGCGGATCCGCTGCATCAACCGGGAGGTGAAGCCGCTCGCGCCCAGGATGTGGTCCATCACCTGGATCGCGGCGCGCTCCGGGTTGTCCCAGTCGTCCCAGCGGGGCGCGAGGTTGCCGATCCGCACCTTGCCTTGCGGGATGTCCTTCTCCACGTGGTAGATGCCCGGCGCCGGCGCCTCACTCTCGTGGGGCGGAGGCCAGGGGACGTCGGCCGCGTCGTCCGCCGCGGGCCAGGCGCCGAGCCGCTCCTCGAGGAGGGCCAGGATCGCCGCGGTGTCCACGTCGCCCGAAACCGACCAGACCATGTGCTCCGGCCGCCAGTAGCGGCGGTGGAAGTCCTCGAGGTCGCCGGGCGTGATCGCATCGAGGTGCCCCACGGCCATCTGCCGCCCGAGGTAGGTGTCCGGCCCGTAGACCAGCATCGCCCATTCCCGCGCCAGCAGGTTGTCGCCGTCGTCGTTGCGCTGCTTCAGGTCCTCGCGGACGTTCTCCTGGCGGACTCCGAACCGCTCCGCGTCGAACCGGGGGCGCATGAGCACGTCGAAGAAGAGATCGAGGCTCTCCTCGAAGACCGGGGTAATGGTCTGGAGCGAGGCCCGGGCCTCGGTATCGCCGGAGGAGGTGGAAATCCGGGCGGCGAGAAACTCGATCCGCTCATCCAGTTCCTCCGGGGTCCGTTCGCCGGCGCCGCCGTCGCGCATCATGGTGGCCGTCAGGGAAGAGAGCCCCACCCGGTCCGCCGGGTCCAGGAAACTCCCGATACGGAGCGATACCCCCATCCGGATGAGCGGCAGGGTGTGGTCCTCGACCACGACCACCGGGATGCCGCTGCTGAGGGTGTGGTGGTGATCGCTCCCGTCGGGGACCTCGAAGACGAAGTCCGGGAAGACCAGTTCTTCGGGCCGGTCGGGAATGTCCTGCGCGACAGCTCCCGGGGTGGCGGGGGGCAGTCCGGCCGCCAGCAGCGCGAGAACGAAGAAAACCGGGTGACGTTTCATCGTGCGTCCTCCTCTTCCTGACCTTCGGGGAGTGCGGCGAGCCGCTCGCGGATCACCGCTTCCACATACTGGAGCGCTCCCTGCATCTCGGGAGGCGCCTGTCCCATCATCTGGCTGAACTGGGTGAGCGCCGCCTCCAGGCTCGCCCGGTCGGTGGACGCCCGGATCTGCCGGATCTGGGCCATGATCTGCTGCTGGACCGGCCCCGGCAGATCCGCGAGTTCGGCCGGAACCTCCGCGGCGGTGGAGCCTGCCTTGCGGGTGTAGTGCGCGACCGCCCGGTTCGTGGGAACCAGGTACTTCTCCGCGACCCGCTTGACGTCTTCTTCGGTCACCGCGAGCGTCGCGTCCGCCCAGGTGTTGATGTACTCCCAGTCGCCGAGCGAGTCGTAGACGAGGAGCTGGACCAGCAGGAAGAAACCGCCGTCGAGCCGCTCCCAGGCGGCCGCCGAGACCTGGTTCTTGACCTTCTGGATTTCCTCGGCGGGGATCGGCTCCTCGATGAGCCGCCGCAGTTCGCGCTCGATGGCGGCCTCGAGCTGGGCCGGCGCGGTGTCGCCCCTGGCCTCGGCGGTGAACTCGATGAGCCCCGCCCACTTGCGGTTTTGCTGGAACGCCGCCGCGGAGCTGGCGATCTCGTCCCCGAGCACCATCGTCTTGTAGAGGCGTCCGGTCCGCCCGTTCAGGAGGCCCGACAACACGTCGAGCGCGTACTGGTCGCGGTGGCGGAAGGGCACCGTGTGGTAGCGGATCGCGACCTGCGGCTGGCAGTCGCAGGAGGCGTCGAGCCGCTTGCCGGCGTTTTGCTCCATTTCCAGGGTGACCACGTCGGGGGCTTCGGGCCCCGGTTCGAGGCGGCCGAAGTACTTCTCCGCGAGGGCCCTGGCTTCCGCGAGCTCGAAGTTGCCGACGAGGGCGCCGACGAGGTTCCCGGGGGCGTAGTAGGTGTCGTAGTACTCCTGGGCCTGGGCGAGGGTGAACACCCTCAGGTCCGAGGGCCAGCCCACCACCGGCCAGGAATAGGGGTGGGACTGCCAGAACATGGCCTCGAACGCCTCGTCGAACTCCCCGGTGGGAGTGGACTCGGTGCGGAGCCGACGCTCCTCGTGGACCACGTCCCGCTCGGCGTAGAACTCGCGGAAGACGGGCCGCAGGAGGCGCTCGGACTCCATCCAGAACCACAGTTCGAGGCGGTTCTGCGGGACGGTGATGAAGTAGACCGTCTGGTCGTGGGAGGTGAACGCGTTCATTCCGGTGGCGCCCGCTTCGGTGTAGATGCGGTCGAACTCGTCCTTGACCATGAGCGTCCGCTGCTCTTCGAGGAGCGCGTCGAACTGCTCCCCGAGCGAGACGAGTTCCTCGGGCAGGTCCTCCTGGCCGAAGGGATCGTCGATGACACCGAGCCGCGCCTCTTCCCGCCGCTTCCGGTAGATCGCCCGGATCCGGTCCTGGATGGCTTCCTGTTCCTCGATGATGGCCTGGTCCCGCTCGGCGTCGGTGGTGCCGATGGTGGGGGTGCCCTTGAACATCATGTGTTCGAAGAAGTGGCTCATCCCGGTGATGCCGGGACGTTCGTTCGACGATCCGACGCGGGCCGCCCAGCCGGCGGACACGGTGGTCATTTCGGGGCGGACGACGGCGAGGAAGCGCATCCCGTTCGAGAGGGTGAACTCCTCGACGGGAACCGCGGTCTGGCCGAACAGCGGGGCGGGAACGGCGAGCAGCAGGGCGAGCGCGGCGAGCCGGAAAGCGGGGTGTTTCATGGGCGGATTGTTGGCAATGAGCGCGGATGGCGCGCCCGGGTCGGGTGGTTGGCGACTGTTACGATACTTCGCTCGCCCGGGTTCTCCGGGCCCGGGGGAATCGCATGAATCTGAGGCTTTGGAACCCCGAGCGCTTCCGGATTTCGGCGGCGCTCCTTCCGGCGCTGCTGCTTGCCCTGCCGCTGACGGCCAGCTTCGCCGGCGCCGAGAGCGCCGCGCTCCGCGCCCGCCAGGGCATGGTGGTGTCGCAGAGCGCGATCGCGTCCGAGGTGGGCGCCGGAGTGCTCCGGGACGGCGGGAACGCGGTGGATGCCGCGGTGGCGACCGCCTTCGCGCTCGCGGTGACCCATCCCACCGCCGGGAACATCGGCGGCGGCGGGTTCCTGGTCTGGCGGCCGGCGAGCGGCGAGCCGCTCGCCTACGACTTCCGGGAAAAGGCCCCGGCCGCGGCGACCCCGGACATGTGGCTCGACGAGAACGGGGAGTACAGCTTCCAGATCCACCACCTGAGCCACAAGGCGGTGGGGGTTCCGGGGACGGTGGCAGGCCTCCGCCTGGCGTGGGAACAGCAGGGCTCGATGCCCTGGGAACGGCTCGTGCGGCCGGCGGTGGAGCTGGCCCGCGACGGATTCAGGATCTCGCACGGCCTTGCCGGCTCGCTCGCCCGGGTGATCGAACGGATGGCGCCCTATCCGGCCTCGGTGGCGCAGTTCTCGAAG
>Ga0209544_1004322_pt1 | contig 10053 bp, 7 predicted proteins | sample MesohylPK_FD_187297 | JGI IMG/M metagenome (GOLD analysis project Ga0209544, IMG submission 187297) | Host-associated microbial community of the marine sponge Aplysina aerophoba from Gulf of Piran - sponge mesohyl, lysed by proteinase K... | ecosystem: Host-associated > Porifera > Sponge >...
CATCCAGCGGCACTTCGTGGTCCGCCGTGCGCCAACGCCAGGCGATCTCGAGCCGGCCGAAGTTCGAGCCGTCGATCTGAGTGAGCGGCGAGTAGCGGCTGGAGGTGTGGTCGCCGCCGTGGTGCTGCCACTCTCCGTAGGTGGACTTGCCGTGCTCGCGCGTCTCCGCCCCGACCGGCGCGGCGACGAGCCCGATCGACCAGGCGATACCCAGTCCAACGATGCGTAGCAGGTTCATCGGATGCGCTAACCTACCGCAGACCCACGACACATTGAAGCAATCCGGGAAAGGCAAGCCGCTATGCCCAAGCAAGACATAACCCGCCGCAACGTCCTCGGCGCCGCAGCCGCCGGTGCGGGCTGGATGATCGTTCCTCGCCACGTCCTTGGCCGCGGCATGCCGGCGCCCAGCGACAAGCTGAACATCGCCGCGATCGGCGCCGGCGGCAAGGGCCGGAGCGACATCGAAGGCGTCTCGAGCGAGAACATCCTCGCCCTCTGCGACATCGACTGGAAGCGCGCCGAGCAGGCGATGACCGCCCATTCCGACGCGCCGCGCTACCACGACTACCGCGAGCTGCTCGACAGGCACGCCGACGAGCTCGACGCGGTGTTGGTGTCGACCGCCGACCACACCCATGCGGTGATGTCGGTCGCCGCGCTCGAGCGCGGTCTCCACGTCTTTACCCAGAAGCCCCTGACGCGGACGATCTGGGAGGCCCGAATGGTCGGCGAGGCCGCGCGCAAGGCCGGCACGGCGACCCAGATGGGCAACCAGGGTCACGCGGGCGAGGGCTCGCGCCTGATTCGCGAGTGGATCGAGGCGGGCGTGATCGGCGAGGTAAACCACGTCGAGTACTGGACGAACCGGCCGATCTGGCCGCAGGCGATGAAGCGTCCCGAGGAAGTCCACGAGGTGCCGGAGCACGTCGCCTGGGATCTGTGGCTTGGCCCCGCGCCGGACCGCCCCTACCATCCCGACTACTACCACCCCTTCGCCTGGCGCGGATGGTGGGACTTTGGCACCGGCGCGATCGGCGACATCGCCTGCCACGCGATGGACGCCGCGTTCTGGGTCTTCGACCTGCGCGATCCTTCGTCCGTCTACGCCGAATCGACGCCGCTGTTCAAGGAGACCGCGCCGGCCTCAACCCGGATCACGTTCGAGTACCCGGCCCGCGGCAACCGTCCGAAGATGACCGTGGTCTGGCGCGACGGCAACCTGACGCCGCCGAAGCCGAAGGCGTTCGAGGGCAAGTGGCCGCCAGGCAGGAGCGGCCAGTTGTTCATCGGCACCGAGGGCATCATCACGGCGGACATCTACGCCGGCAAGCCGACGATCTACCCGACGAAGCTGCACGAGAAGATCGCGAAGAAACCGGTGGCCCAGTCATATGAACGGACCGAAGGCCACTACAAGCAGTGGATCGACGCGATCAAGGCGGGGACGACGAACCCCGACGGGTCCAACTTCCCCGATCACGCCGGTCCGATGACCGAGACCGCGCTGCTCGGCAACCTGGCGGTCCGCACCCAGCAGGAGATCGTCTGGAACCCGAAGAAGATGAAGGTGACGAACGGCGTCGACGTGCCGCGAGAGTACATCCAGCCGACGTACCGGGACGGCTGGGAGTTGTAGCGGCAGACACGGCGTGCTCACCGCCTCCGAACCGCTCTTCCACTCGCCCAGGGCCCTGGGCCCACTGTTCGGTACGGCGTGACTGCAACGGAGGAAGGACGGTAAGACGAAGTGCCCGCGCTTCCACGTTTGAGCGCGGCCCTGTTCTTACCGTTGCTGCCGGCGCTGGCCTTCGCCCAGCCGGCGAACGACGAGGATCTCTACACTCGCGCCTGCGCCGCCTGTCACGGCGACGACGGCCGGGGCCGGCCGCAGCGGGAAGTCGGCTTCGAGACGCCGCTGCCGGACTTCACCGACTGCTCCTTCGCCTCGAGGGAGCCGGACCCCGACTGGTACGCCGTGATCCACGAGGGCGGTCCGGTACGAGCCTTCGACCGCATGATGCCGGCGTTCGGCGCCAAGCTGGGCGAAGCGGAGATCTACGCGATCCTCCGCCATGTCCGGACCTTCTGCGTCAATGACGCCTGGCCCCGCGGCGAGTTCAACCTGCCGCGGCCGCTGTTCACCGAGAAGGCGTACCCGGAGGACGAGATCGTCGTCACCGTGCTCGCCGACACGGACGGCGGCGGCGGCACGGAGACCGAGTTCCTGTACGAGAAGCGGTTCGGCCCGCGGGGGATGATCGAGGTGGCGGTACCGGTCCAACACGGTGGCGACGGCGCGGGGAACGGCTTCGACCTGGGCGACCTGGCGCTCGGCTACAAGCACACGGTTCATCACGACCTGCAGCGCGGCTCGATCTTCAGCCTGGGCGCCGAGGCGATACTGGTTCGGGTGGAGGGCAGTGAGGGCTCCGATGACCGGGTGACCGTGTTCGAACCGTACGCGGCCTACGGTCATCTCCTGCCCGGCGACGCCTTCGTCCAGTTCCAGGCACTGGGCGAGATCGGCCTGGAGGGCGACACCGGCGACACAGCGGCGTTGCGGATGGCGATCGGGCGCACGTGGAGCGAGGGCGAGTTCGGTCGGGTGTGGACGCCGATGCTGGAGATCCTGGCGGAGCGCGGCCTGGTCTCGGGGGCGTCGGTCGAGGTCGATCTGGCGCCGCAGGTGCAGGTGAGCCTGAACACCAGGCAGCACATCCTGCTCAACGCGGGTGTCCGCTTCCCGCTCGACGACGACGATGACCGGGGTGTGCAGGCAGTCGTCTACCTGCTCTGGGACTGGTTCGACGGAGGGTTTCTGGATGGCTGGTGACGTTCGGTCCCGCGCGCCGCTTCCGCGCCTCGGGCCAGGTGCCGTGGCGGTTGGGCTCCTCGTGTCGTCGCTCGCGGTTGCGCAGGGACCGGCACCGGCGGCCGCGCCGGTGTTCGAGACGTCGGACCAGTGCATCGCCTGCCACAGCAACCTGCGCGACGCGGACGGCCAGGACGTGTCGATCGGCCACGCCTGGCGGGCGACGATGATGGCCAACTCGGCCCGCGACCCGTACTGGCAGGCCGCGGTCCGGCGCGAAGTGATGGACCAGCCGGAACTCCAGGCGGCGATCGAGGACACCTGTTCCACCTGCCACATGCCAATGGCGCGAACGGCAGCGAAGGCCGCGGGCGGGCTCGGCGAGGTCTTCGCGCACACTGGTCGGGGCGGCGGCGCGGCCGCTGACTCGGCGGCCGCGCTCGACGGCGTTTCCTGCACCGTCTGCCACCAGATCCGACCGGACAACCTGGGCGAGCACGAGAGCTTCGACGGCGGCTTTCTCGTCGGCGGGGCCGAGGCGGGCGTGGCGACCGCCTTCGGACCGTTCGACGACGTCGACGAGGGGCTCCAGCGGATCATGGAGTCCGCCTCCGGCTTCCAGCCGGCGGCCGGCGCGCACATCCAGGAGTCGGAACTCTGCGCCACCTGCCATACGCTGTTCACGACCGCGCTCGACGACGACGGCCGTGAAGTCGGCCGGCTGCCCGAGCAGGTGCCGTACCTGGAGTGGCTCAACAGCGGCTATCGCGGCGACCAGAGCTGCCAGGACTGCCACATGCCGGAGGCAGCGGAAGCGCCGATCTCGTCGGTGCTGGGCGAGCAGCGAGAGGGACTCTCGCTTCACGCTTTCCGTGGGGGCAACGCCTTCATGCTGCGCCTGCTCAACCGCTACCGGGACGAGCTGAGCGTGACGGCGCCGGCCGACGAACTCGAAGCCTCGGCGGCGAGGACGGCCGAGCATCTCCGTAACGACACGGCGAGCATCGACCGTCTCGATCTGCGTCTCGAGGCCGGCGAAATCGTCGTCGACGTCGAGGTCCGGAACCTCGCCGGCCACAAGCTGCCGACCGCCTACCCGTCACGCCGCGCCTGGCTCCACCTGACGCTGCGCAACCAGGACGGCGCCGTCTTCTTCGAGTCGGGGGCGATGGGGCCGGACGGCTCGATCGCCGGCAACGACAACGACGCCGACCCGGGCGCCTTCGAGCCGCACCACACCGAGATTTCGGCGCCTGACCAGGTCCAGATCTACGAGTCCGTCATTGTGGACCACGCGGACCGGGTGACGACGGCCCTGCTGCGCGGCGTTCGCTATGCGAAGGACAACCGCCTGCTGCCGGAAGGCTTCGACAAGGCGTCGGCCCCCGGCGACGTCGCGGTGCGAGGCGCGGCCGCCGCCGACCCGGACTTCCAGACCGGCGGCGACACGGTTCGCTACCGCGTCGCGGTCGGGCCCGAGGTCACGGCCGTTAACGCTTCGGTCCGTCTCCTCTTCCAGACGATCGGCTACCGCTGGGCACGCAACCTCGGCGAGTACGACGCGTTCGAGACGAACCGCTTCGTCGGCTACTACAAAGCGAACGCCGCGGAGTCGGCGGTCGTCCTGGCCACCGCGGAAGCACGGCAGACTCGGAGCGAGGATCGAAGGTAAACGAGAACGGGCGTCCGGCAGCCCGACTCCCGAAGAGAACGAAAGGAGAAAGCAGCATGACCAGCAGCTCCGTTGAAAGGAAGCGAAGCAACTGCCTTGGGCAACCGCTCGGCCTGTGGGCTCTGATGACGCTGATTCTGGCCGTCTCGTCGCCTCTGGCAGCTCTGAACGAAGGCGATCCGTCGGCGGGAACGTCGGTCCGGATCTACAGCGAGGCTCTCCCGGAACGAGAAGCGGTCCGCAAGATGGACGTCGACTCGATCCTGATCGACGCTGGCGACAGATGGCTGGCTGATGCGGCGGCATCGGACCTGACGGGGGTCGTCTCGCCCGCCTCGACTGACTACTCGTACGACGACGGTACGCCCGAGGCGTTCACTCGTATCACCAACGCCCATGAACAGGAGTACGCGCAGCGATTCCGCTTGTCTGACGCGGGCACGGTCACTTCCGTGACGGTGTGCTTCGGTCGTGAGCCGAACGACGACAATGCCGACGTGGCGTTCATCCTTACGTTCTACCGCGATTCCGGCGGGCAGCCAGGCAGTCCATTGGCCGCCTACTCGGCGACGGTTTCCGGCCTGGCCAGAGGCCGGGGTACATGTGGCCTGATCAACCGTGGCGATGTCACCTCGCAGCGGCTCGATGGCGGCGACGTTTGGCTGGGCGTTCAATGGCCGAACTCGAGTGGCAAGGGGTTCGCCGAGGATCGCAACGGGCCTGGCGGTACGAGGAACTTCTGGCGGTACCGGTCCTCGTCGCAAGGTCCCTGGAGTTCATGGAACGCCGAGACCGTGGCTACCGCGTACTTCATGCGCCTGAGCGTGGACCACGGGGCAACAACGCCTCCGCCGGCTGAGGACTGCACGCCGACGACGGCACTGCTTCAGTTCGACGGTGGCTACGAGGTCAGCATGTGTTACCGCACCCAGGACGGGCAGGTGGGCCAGGCAAAGAGCGGCATCTGGGCCTCGGGCGAATCCGGACTGTTGTGGTTCTTCAATCGAGACAACGCCGAAGTGTTGGTCAAGGTCCTCGATGGCTGCTCACACAACGGTTACCGTTGGGTCTTCGTCGCGCCCGTCACCACCGTGGAGTTCAACCTTCTGGTCACGGCCCCGGACGGCACGGAGTGGAAGCATGGCAACGTGCAGGGAGTGACTGCGTCCACCAGGAGCGATACTCGGGCGTTCAGATGCTCGCCGTAGCCCACCCTGTGCTAGCCTGCTAAACGTTCCTTCTGCCATCGAGACGTTTGGAGGTCGGCATGAACTCCGAGTTCCTCAAGGCTCTTGCCAACGGCCCCGGCCTGGTGGTCACCTCCCCGGGGGCCAGGACGCTCGTGCTGCTCCTCGGCGCCTGTTTCGTTGCCGCTGGCTGTAGCGAAGACGGCGATCCGATTCTCCCCACCGCGCCCAAGATCGTTCTTCAGAAACCGACTTCAGGCCAGGGCGCGAACGGCGACGGCGACGGCGACTGGGATGGCGACGGAGACGGCGATGGCGACGCCTCCGAGCGGCCCCGGGGGCGCTTCTTCATGGACGATGCCGGAGCTGACGAAGCCCCGGTTGTTGCCCGAGTGGGCGGCGATTCGCCGCTCACGGAACCGCGGGCAGCGATCCGGGTGGACCAGGTCGGCCAGCCTGACGGCATCGACTTCGACACCGATCTCGAACGCTTCGACCTTGACATCGACCTCGAGTCCGCCTCGGAGACCGCCGGCTTGGGGTTGTCGTCCACGCCCCCGGGAAAGAGTGATCTCGAGGATGTCGACAACACCAACGTGGACGCTGGCGACTCTTCAAGCAAGAGCATCCTTGAGGGCATCGACGGCACGAGAGCCAGCGTCGTACCCGCGGGAGACGGCGACGGGGACGGCGACGGGGACGGCGACGGAGATGGGGACGGCGACGGGGACGGCGACGGGGACGGCGACGGAGATGGGGACGGCGACGGAGATGGGGACGGCGACGGGGACGGAGACGGGGACGGGGACGGCGACGGCGACGGGGATGGAGACGGCGACGGCGACGGGGATGGGGACGGCGACGGGGATGGAGACGGCGACGGCGACGGGGATGGGGATGGCGACGGGGACGGCGATGGCGACGGGGATGGAGACGGCGACGGGGATGGAGACGGCGACGGCGACGGCGACGATGACGACGACGACGACGACGACGACGACGATGACGACGATGACGACGATGACGACGATGACGACGTCGACCCGCCAACTCCTCCCTGGCAGTTCATGGCGTTCGTCCCCGCGGCGCTCGGCATCACGATGCCGGCCGCGGCTCGCACGAGGTCGCACTTCACGAAGATCGCCGAAGGAATCGACGTGGCGCCGTTCCTGTCGGAACTCGCCGCGTCCGCCGAGGGTTGGCTCGTGGACACCAGCCGCCAGCGCAACGTTCGCTGTCAGCGCGACACGCAGAACATCTTCCTGCGCGTAGCCAGGAAGCCCCTGCCTCCCGGCGCCAGGAACGCGAACGACGTTCATGAGAGCTGTCCAGGAAGACAAGCGGCGGAGTTCCCCCGGACGTTGGCGTTCTGCGAGGGCATCGCCGCCCTCCAGGCGGGAGAGCTGGGACGGGCCACGCTCGTCGCGCTGCAGCCCCGCGGCTGGGTGCGGCCGCACATCGACGCGGGCGAGTACTACCGTGTCCGCGATCGTTTCCACCTCGTGTTGAGAAGCCCGAGCGGCAGCCCGCTGATGGCGGGGGGCGAAACCGTCGTGATGCAAGAGGGCGAGCTCTGGGCCTTCGACAACAAGGCGAAGCACGATGCGAGGAACCTTACCGACGAGCCGCGGGTGCACCTGATCTTCGACGTGCTGCCGGGGCCGGAACGCGGCTACTACGTCCTGCCGCCGACCGGCTGAACCTGCCTCTGCCCCAGCAGCTTCTCGGCCGCGCCGAGCGCGTGGGCGGCCGAGTCCACCCGCACCGCGTTGTCGTAGGCCTCGGTGCGCAGCGCTCCGAGAACGCGCTTCCTCTTCGAGATGTAGAAGGTGTCGTGCGGCCCCCGGAACTGCAACTGCCGCAGGGACCGCAGTCCGCGCTGGATGACGCGTTCGTATGCCGCGGCGCGATGTTCGTCTCCCAGCGAGCGCGCCAGGCCCAGAGCGTCCGCGAGCCCCTCCAGGTAGGCGCCGGTAGAAGCCGCGTGAGGGGGGCCGAACTCGGGGTGGCGCGGATCGTAGAAGCGGCCGCGCAGGTCCGGGTCCAACCCTTCCCATTGCTGCATCGGCAGCAGCCAGTCGGAGATCTCGAACACGAAGTCGGCAACTTCCCGCCTGCCCGTCTGGGCAAACAGGGAGGCGCCGGCCTGCGCATGCCACGGCACGAAGGCTGGGTTCCGGGCCCGCCGGTGCCGCTCACCGCAACGCTCGAAGGTCGCCACGCAACGCTCCAGGGTCGGAGCGCCCTCGATTCCACGCCGGGCCGCCTCGGCCCAGAACAGCAGCGCCTCTCCGGAATAGAAGTTCCAGTTCTGACCGTCGCGTTCGGCCGGAAAGAAGAAGGTGCGGAACCCCAACTCCTCGTCCGCGAGCGAGTTCACCCCCGCCGTCAGGAGCTTCAGCTCGGTCGCGAACTCGCGGCGAGCGGGACTCTCCAGGATGCAGAGAGCCGCCAGGGCGGCCGCGCCGAGCTTCGCCCCGGTCCGTTCGACGATGGCGCCCCGTCCATCCCCGAGATTCTGGAAGTCGCGGCGCAGGTTGAAGCTGAGGTTGCGCCGCGCGGCCTCGGCCATTTCGGCGTTGCCCTGGAGCTTCGCGAGCCGCGCCAGGGACAGAGTCGCGAGGAACCGGCGGATCGCGTTGTCCGACGGCGCGACCTCGCCTCGGCTTGGCCAGTACTTGTACGGCAGCCCGCCTTCCGGCGACAGGTTGTTGAGCATCCATCGGCCGATGCCCTTGGCGAGGTCGGCGACGCGGTCTTCATCGTCCGACGGTTCGGGAGCGACCAGAGGGGAACCCCGATACAGCTCCGTCGCGCCGGCCCAACCGTCGCCGGCAAGCAGGAACTGGCGGGCCGCGAACGTGCTCAGCCGGCGGTGGTCCTCGAACTCGGCCGCGCTCAGGTCCCTCTCCTTGCGGAACCGCTCCAGGGCTCGCCCGAAGCGGAGGTTCGCAGCGAGCATGCGGGTCGGTGCCAGCCTGACCGTCTCGTCGCGATACGCGATCTCGAGACCAATCACCCCGCGAGCACGGTTGCAGAAGACGCGGGAGGTCTGATCCGGCGAAACCGGGCGAGAGCGTTCCGTGACGCAGACTTCGACCGTGCTGTCCCCGTTGGCTCCGATCCGGGCGGGCAGCTCTGGCAGAGCCGGGTAGTCGATCCAGCCGCTCTTCTCTGCCCTGCCGCGCTGCCGGATGCAGAACCAGATCGCCGGCCGCCCGAAGGTTCCCATTCGTCCGTGCCTCCTAAGCCGAGAACCGCTCATGCTATGCGGGACGAAGTAACTGACGCACCCGACGCTGGCGGCTATAGTGACTTCAGGGCGCACCATGGTCGCAGACACAACGTCGACGATCCGACTGGCGACGGTTCGTGGTCTCGCAGCCGCGTGCTGGCTGCTGGTCGTGCTGGCGACGACGGCCCACGCGGCAACGGTCAAGGACGTCCGGTCGAAGATGGGGTCACGCTTCGAGGTGACGGCGGTCCACGACCGGGAAGCCGTTGCCCGCGAGGCGGTCGAGGCGGCGTGGGCCGAGATCGACCGGCTGGAGGCGATGATCTCCAGTTGGCGCGAGGACTCCGAGACGTCGGCCGTCAATCGAAGCGCGGGGACCCGTCCGGTGCGGGTCTCGCCGGAGCTGTTCCGGCTGATCCGGCGGGCCGTCAAGGTCTCCGAGCTGACGGCGGGCGCCTTCGACATCACGTTCGCCGGGGTCGGCGACCTCTGGGACTTCAGGGCGGGCGAGCCGGCGGTTCCGGGCAGGGAGCGGATCGCCGCCGGGCTCCGGCACGTCGGCTACCGAAGAATCGTCCTGGACGAGGAGCGGGGGACCGTGTTCCTCGCCGATCCGGGCGCCCGGATCGGGTTCGGGGCGATCGGCAAGGGCTACGCGGCGAACCGGGCCGTGTTCGTGCTCAAGGAGCACGGCGTCCGTGGCGGGTTGGTGAGTGCCGGCGGCGACCTGGTCGCCTTCGGCCGGCGCGAGGACGGCGAGCCGTGGAGCATCGCGATCGCCCATCCCAGGGACCCGAAGCGGGTGCTCGCGCGGATACCGCTGACGGAACAGGCCGTCGTGACGTCAGGTGACTACGAGCAGTACTTCATCCACGATGGCCGGCGCTACTCGCACATCATCGATCCGCGCACCGGCTGGCCGGCCTCGGGGCTGCAGGCGGTCACGGTGATCTGCCCGGACGCGGAACTAGCAGACGCGCTGGCCACGGCGGCGTTCGTCCTCGGCATCGAGGAGGGACTCGCGCTGGTCGAGCGCATGGAGGGCGTGGACGCCCTGTTCGTGACCGAAACAGGGAAAGTGCGCTCAACGTCCAATATACGCAGGCATCTGAACCAGGAGGATCGAGGATGAAGAGAGGAGCCG
>Ga0209544_1004323_pt1 | contig 10052 bp, 5 predicted proteins | sample MesohylPK_FD_187297 | JGI IMG/M metagenome (GOLD analysis project Ga0209544, IMG submission 187297) | Host-associated microbial community of the marine sponge Aplysina aerophoba from Gulf of Piran - sponge mesohyl, lysed by proteinase K... | ecosystem: Host-associated > Porifera > Sponge >...
GACGAGCTCGCCCGCCGCTCGCTCGCCACCATCGACGGCGAGCTCGCGGTGCCCGGCCTGAAAGAGCCGGTCGAGGTGATCCGCGACGAGTGGGGCGTGCCCCACATCTACGCGCGGAACGACGACGACCTCTTCTTCGCACAGGGCTACGTCATGGCGCAGGACCGCCTGTGGCAGATGGAGATGTGGCGCCGCTGGCGCGAGGGGCGGCTGGCCGAGATCTTCGGGCCCGAGGCGCTCGACTACGACCGCCGCACCCGGCTGATGCGGTTCCGCGGGCCGTTCGACGAGACCGAGTGGACGAGCTACCACCCCGACGCCCACCGGCTGTTCACCGCCCACGCCGCCGGCGTGAACGCGTGGGTCGAGCAGAACCGCGAGAACCTGCCGGTGGAGTTCCAGCTCACCGGCGTCGAGCCGCTGCCGTGGACGGCGGAGACGGCGGTGCTGCGCTGGGCCTCCCTCGGCGTGCCGAGCGTGCGGGGACACGCCATCCACGAGATGCAGCTCGCCCTCGACGTCGCCCGCCACGGAGTAGAGGAGGCCAATCGGCGCTTCGCGCCCGACCCGTGGGACGACCTGGTGGTGCCGGACGGGCTCGACGTCAGCATCATCACGGAGGACATCCTTGCTGCGATGCGCGCCGGCGACGGCGACCCGTTCGTTGCAGGGCGCCTGCCGGCGCTGGAGATCGCCGAGCCGTTCCGCGCCCTGCTGTCCGAGCCGGGGCTGCAGGCGCGGCAGGTCTCGCCGTTGCCGCCCGGGCCGGTCGCCACCGAGGGAAGCAACAACTGGGTGCTGACCGGCGCGCGCTCGCCGAGCGGGGTGCCGATCCTGGCCAACGATCCGCACCGGCGCATCGAGATGCCGGCCCTGCGCTACTTCGTGCACCTGGCGGCCCCGGGCTGGAACGTCATCGGCGGCGGCGAGCCGCCCTTCGCCGGCGTCGACGCCGGGAGCAACGAGCGCATGGCGTGGGGCTTCACCTTCGCCGGCACGGACATGGTGGACGTCTACGTCGAGGAGCTGCACCCGGACGACCCGAACCTCGTTCGCTGGCAGGACGGCTGGGAACCGCTCCGGATCGTCGAGGAAGAGATTCCGGTGAAGGGCCGGGAGCCGGAGCCGGTGGTGCTGAAGTTCAGCCGGCACGGTCCCGTCTTCTACGAGGACCTGGAGAACGGCGTCGCCTACGCCGTGCGCTCGGTGGTGCAGGAGCCGGGCACGGCCGCCTACAAGGGGAGCTTCCAGCTTGCGCAGGCCGATGGCTGCGCCGACTTCTTCGAGCGGGCGATGCACTGGCTGGTCCCGACCCACAGCCTCATCTGCGGCGACGCGGACGGCAACATCGCGCTGCAGGTGACCGGGCTGACGCCGGACCGCGACGGCTGGAACGGACGCCTGCCGGTGCCCGGCAACGGGGACTACGAGTGGCGCGGCTTCCGCGAGGATCTGCCGCGGGAGTTCAATCCGGAGCGGGGCTACATCGCCACCGCCAACAACAACGTCCATCCCCCCGGCTACGCGGGGCGGCCGGTCTTCTACCACACGTCGCGCGGCGTCGAGACGTCGCGCATCGCCCGGCTCCACCAGGTTTTCGGCACGGGCGACGTGCTCTCGGTCGACGACCACAAGCGCATCCAGCACGACGCGCGCCTGCTCGCGGCCGAACGGGACATCCCGGCGTTCCGGGGCTGGACGTCGGACGCCGTGGACGTGGAGTGGGCGCGCGGCCTCATCGCCGACTGGGACGGCACGGTCTCGCGCGACAGCACCGCGGGCGCGCTCTACGTGCGCTGGCGGGCCGAGGTCGACGATGCCGTTCGGGATGGGGGGACGTCGGAGCACGACCGCCGGACGCTCATCGAGCAGGGCCTGGCGGCGGCCATCGAGCGGCTGACGAAGGAGCTGGGCCCCGACCGCGCCGAATGGCGCCACGGCCGGGTGCACGCCAGCGAGTTGCCGCACATGCTGGCCCCGGCGTTCGACCTCCCTCCGGTGGAGCGGCCCGGCGGCTTTGGCGCGGTCAACGCCACCGGCGCCAACTTCCGCCGCATCATCGACCTCGCGGACCCGGACCGCTCGGTCGCCAGCAACGCCCCCGGCCAGTCGGCCCAGCCCGGCAGCCCCTTCTACGGCAACCTGGCCGAGAACCTCGGCAACGGCGAGTACTTCCCGCTGCTGTACACGCGCGAAGCGGTGGAGGAACGGGCCGCGCACCGACTGACGCTGCGGCCGGCGAGCGAGTGACCTGTCGCCGTTGACTGGCGGTACCGACCGGTCGCGTTGGCTGGTGGCCCGCTTGACCAGCCGGGTCATGGAGCCGGCCGCAGACGTCGCTCGTCGTGGCCCCGATCAACCGGGCGCGGTCCACCTCGAAGCATCCCGATGGCGTGAACTGCCCGAAGATGAGGTAGCCTGAATGCAGCGGGAGGTCTGATGATCGAGGTGCTCACGGCGGTGGCGGCGTGCCTGGGTGCGGTCGGTTCGGTTGTGGCGGCGGTGGGCGTCTTCCTCGTCAACGCGAAGTTCGACCGGCTCAAGGGCCGGGTGGACACCTTGGAGACGGCGCACAACGCACACGTCAACTCGCCGGGGCTCCACGCCGCCGGTAGAGCACGATGATCAGGCATCCCCACCTGCTCCCCGCAAGTCCGACGGTTCACGGAGTTCGGCGGAACGGGAGGCGAGCGGAGGCCGCTCCTAGAGCCAGAGCTGCCGGATGAGGTCGCGCAGCTCGTCGTCGACCAGGCGTCCGTCCTGGACGGTCTCGGCGACGAGCTCTCGCACGCGGGTTCGCCAGCGGGCGCGCAGCCGTGAGAGCGCTGTCCGGAGCGCCGCCTCGCTTCGGCCGAGTCGCCTTGCGAGATCGCCGTACGGCACGGCGGCCGCGTCGAAGCCCAGGTAGGCCTTGAGCGCTTCGAACAGCTCCGACTGCCCACGCTCGGCGTAGCCTCGGCGAACGTCCGCGACCGCCCGCTCCAGAAGCGCGAGGGCCCAGCGCCGCTCGTAGAGCGCTTCCGGTGTGCGCGTGTCTGCGGGCTCGGAACGATAGCGATGCTCCGCGTCCGCGGCGTCGATAGAGACGACGTCGGCGCCGCCCCCGCGCTTCGCGGCCGCCTGCCGGCGCCACTCGCTGGCCAGGAAGTTCTTCATTGCGGTGAGCAGGAAGCTGCGGAACCGCCCGCGTGCCGGGTCGGCCGACGCCAGCCCGCGGCGCTCGAGCAGCCGCGTGAAGAAGGCCTGGGTAAGGTCGCGGGCATCCTCGGCGTCGTAGCCGCGCCGCCGCACGTAGGCGTAGAGCGGATACCAGTAGCCGGCGCAGAGCTCGGCCAGCGCCCGGTCGGCCTGGTCGGAGGGCGCGCCGCCCGCGGCCGCAAGCACCATGCTCCAGTGCGTCGTGGCGAACCGCATCGTCTGCATTCTCACCCGGCGCGGACCGACGGACCAATGCGCGACGGAAGTACGATACGCGCGTGTACGACGCGATCGTGATCGGCGTGGGGGGCATGGGGAGCGCTACGCTCTACCACCTCGCGCAGAGCGGCTGCCGAGCGCTGGGCCTGGAGCAGTTCGACATTCCGCACGCCTTCGGCTCGTCCCACGGGTCGACGCGCATCATCCGGCTCGCCTACTCCGAGGGGCCGGAGTACGTCCCGCTGCTGCGCGCAGCGTATCGCTACTGGAGGGAGCTCGAGGAGGTCTCGGGCCGGTCGATCCTGCAGGTCACGGGCGGGCTGGACATCGGTCCGGCCGGAAGCTGGACCCTCGAGGGCTCCCGGAAGTCGTGCGTGGAACACGGGCTCGCGTTCGAGGAACTCGACGGCGCAGAGGTGAACCGCCGCTTCCCCGGCTACCGGCTGCCCGATTCCATGCGAGCCGTCTACCAGCCCGACGGCGGCTACGTCCGCTCCGAGGTCGCCATCGAGGCGTACGCCGCGGCGGCGCGAGCCCTCGGCGCCGACATCGTGACCGACGCGCCTGTCCGCGACTGGGAGCGCCACACCGGCGGCTGGCGGGTGCTCGCCGACGACGAACGATATGAAGCTCGCAAGCTGGTCATCACCGCCGGCCCGTGGGTAGGCACTCTCCTGCCCGACCTGCAGTCGGTCTGCCGGGCCGAGCGGCAGGTGATGCTCTGGACCGAGCCGCGCCGGGCTGACGCGTTCGAATCCGGACGCTTCCCGGTCTTCAACATGGAATCGCCCTCCGGACGCTACTACGGCTTCCCCGACGACCGCGGCGAGGGCTTCAAGATCGGCAAGTACTACCACCTGCGGCAGCAGGTGCGCGACCCGGACCGCCTCGACCGGGAGTGCCACCCGGAGGACGAAGCCGTCCTGCGCGAGGGAATCGCAGCCTACTTCCCGGAAGCGAACGGCCCCACCCGGCGGATGGCGGCGTGCCTGTTCACGAATACGCCGGATACCGACTTCATCCTCGACCGCGCGCCCGGCCTGGACGACGTGTTCGTCGCGGCTGGTTTCTCCGGGCACGGATTCAAGTTCTGCAGCGTGGTGGGCCGAATCATGGCCGACTTCTGCCTCGACCGCCCGCCGCAGTGGGACCTCGGTCGCTTCCGGATCACGCCCGAGAGATTCCCCTGACCTTCAGTCGAGCCCGGCCGTCAATTCCTGGTACGTCCGGCGGACGGCCATCTCCATCGCGCGGGAGTAGCCCTGGAAGCGGCGGAACTGCGGCAGGTCGATGGCGGCCGCGGCCTCATCCTCCGTCGCGCCCTGCTCGATCTGCCGCTCGACCGGTCCAAGGAGTGCGAATGGTCGCGACGCGGGCGGCGTGCTCCCGGACGCAGGCCGTCGGACCCGTGCGTGGTCAGGGGCCGTCGCGCTCCGCCCCCCCGAGTGGGGCGCCGCGCAGGAAGTCACTGAGCGACTGGTGCCGCACCCCCTGGAAGTCGGCCGGCTGGTGCGGGTCGAGCGTCAGCAGCACGCGAGGGTAGGCATCGCGGATCCCGGAGAACGCCGACAGCTCGCGCTCGATGGTGGCGGACGACTCGAGCAGGTAGGCCACCTGCACGTAGCAGCGCCCGGAGCGTCGCTCGGCGACGAAGTCGATCTCCTGCGACCCCGCCACGCCCACCGTCACGAGGTAGCCGCGGCGGCGCAGCTCCAGGAAGATCAGGTTCTCCAGCACGCCGCCGATGTCGGCCTCGCGATAGCCGACGATCCCGTTGCGCAGGCCGACGTCGCCCAGGTAGTGCTTCTGGTTCACCTGCAGCAGCCGCCGGCCGCGCAGGTCGAAGCGCGACACCGGCGTCAGCAGAAACGCGTCGGCCAGGTGCGCCAGGTAGTTCAGCACGGTGTCGACCGCGGTCGTTCTTCGCTGACCCTTCAGGAAGTCGGCGATGCGCTTGGCGGACACCAGGCTGCCGACGCTGTCGACCGCGAAGCGCAGTATCGCCTCGAACAGCGCGACGTCGCGGATGCGGTGCCGTCGGATCACGTCCCGGACGGCGATGGTGCTGACCATGTCCGCCAGCATCTGGTCGACCACGGCGTCGCTCAGGTCGGTGTGGAGCAGTCCGGGGAGACCGCCGATGCGCAGGTAGAGCCGGAGCAGCTCGGCATCCTCGGGCGCCGCGCCGGGACGCTGGCGGTACAGGTCGCCGAACTCGGCCAGCGTGAGTGGGAAGACCTGCAGCGTGACGTAGCGCCCGGCGATCAGCGTCGCGAGCTCGGCCGAGAGCAGCGTGGCGTTGGAGCCGGAGATGACGACCTCCGTGTTCTCCTCACCGTTCAGCGACGCGACCGCACGCTCCCAGTCGGCGATCTGCTGCACCTCGTCCACGATGACCACCCGCCGCTCGTCGCGCCGGGTGGTGGACTCCACGAGGTCGATGAGATCGCGCGCCGTCCGCACCGGCTCGAACGCGAACGACTCCTTGTCGACGTAGGCCACCTGCCGTTCGTCACGGAGCGCGGCCGCGAACTGCCGCAGCAGGACGCTCTTTCCGGCCCGCCGAATGCCCGTCACCGCCGTGATCGCGGGGGCGTCCAGGAACTGCCGGAGGCGGTCGAGGTAGTGTCGACGCAGAAGCTCCATGAATTTCGGATGTACCTGAAAAACATCTCGCTAGCAGAAAAATATCGATTATAGAAGAACCGAAAGTCCGCGCGGCAGGAGGTGGACGACGATCCCGAACGGGGTCGCCGTGTGCTCTCGGGGTTGAGATCGACGGTGTCGCGGTCGTCGGGGAGGCCGGGCGGTCAACGCGACCATCGATCGGGTCGCCGGCTACCACGAGGGTGGTGCTTGAGCGTGGCGCTGGCCCGGCGGGGTTGGCGGACTCTCGAACACTGGCCCAGCTACGCCCGGCTCGATTCGATCAGTCTTAGCGAGTATATGGACCAGACATAACCTGTCCAAGGTCCGTATGGCTGCTCCCGGCGTCAGCTGTACCGAAGCAGGCTCACGGACGCCTCGGCCCCGCTCGCCTCCAGCACGAGCGGAACCGTGTTCGCCGGGACGGCGCGGACTCTACCCGTCGGTCATGAGCGACAGCGGCTCGAGGTCGACGCGGCCGTTGCTGTCGCCGAAGGTATCGGCCGGGACGCCGGCCTTGTCCAGGAGGCCCAGCAGCAGGTTGGCCATCGGCGTCAGCTCGGCGAACTTGATGTGGCGGCCGCCCTTGAGTTGCCCCGCCCCGCCGCCGATGAGGGCGAGCGGCAGGTTCTTGTGGTCGTGGAGGTTGCCGTTGCTCATGCCGCTGCCGTGCAGCACCATCGAGTGGTCGAGCAGGCTGCCCTCGCCGTCCGGCGTCGCAGCCATCTTCTCGACGAAGTAGGCCAGCAGCTCGATGTGGTAGGTGTTGATCTTCGCGATCGACGCCATCTTCTCGGGGTCGTCCTGGTGATGGGAGACGGCGTGGTGGCCCTCGTTCACCCCGATCCACGGGAAGGTGCGGGCGCTCTGCTCGCGACCGAGCTGCAGGCTGAAGACGCGCGTGATGTCGGCCTGGTAGGTCAGCAGCAGCAGGTCGAAGAGCAGCCGGGCGTGCTCGTCGTAGGTCTCGGGAATCCCCACCGGCCGGTCGGGCAGCGTGAACGTCGACTCGCCGGTCTGCGCCTCGGCGCGCTGGATGCGCCGCTCGACCTCGCGCACGGAGTCGACGTACTGGTCGACGCGTGCCCGGTCGCTCGCGCCGAGCGATCCCACGAGCCGCGCCATGTCGTCGCTGACCGAGTCGAGGATGCTCTGGTCGCGCCGCATCGCCGCGCGCCGCTCGTCGACCGTGCCGCCGTCCCCGAACAGTCGCTCGAACACGACGCGCGGGTTGTTCTCCATCGGGAGCGGCGTCGTGGGCGACGACCAGGAGAGCGTGTTGACGTAGACGCAGTTGTAGCCGTTGTCGCAGTTCCCGACGAGGAAGCTGTTCTCGAGCGTGAGCTCGAGCGATGGCAGCCGGTTGTCGCGGCAGAGCTGCCGCGCCGCGATCTGGTCGACGGTGGTGGCCAGCCGGACGTCGGCGCCCTCGGTCATCTTCGGGCGCGCCGCGCTCAGCCAGCTCGCGTTGGAGCGCGTGTGCTCGGCGTTGCCGTCCGTGCCGTTCCCCTGCGCGTTGCGGTGCTCCATGTTGGTGAGGACCAGCGTCCGGTCCTTCACCGGAGAGAGGCGCTGCAGGATGGGCGACAGCTCCAGCGCGCCGCCCTCGCCCGGCGGCGTCCAGCGGTTGGCGCTCCCGTCCGCCCAGGAGACCGACCCGTGCGGGAAGTAGATGAAGCCGAGGCGGCGCACCGGATTCGCGGCCGTCCGTGCCGCGGCGGAGAGCGCCGGCACCATGGCATCGAGCAGCGGCAGGGCCAGGGTCGCCCCCATGCCCCGCAGGAAGGTCCGTCGCGGCAGGTGCTTCTTCGTGATGATCATCGGTTCGGTCTCTTTCAGCGGGAAGCCACGACCGCCGTGACCGGCGCTTCGCCGGCGGGAGGCCGCCGCATCTGGAACGGCGTGCTGTTCACGATGCCGAGAACGATAGCGGAGAAGCGATAGTCCTCGCGCGCCGCCTCGCGTTCGATGGCGCGCACCGCGGGCTGGTCGTAGTGCTCGACGGCCCGGCCGAGGGCGTAGGTGAGGAGCCTCTCGGACAGCGTCCGGACGAACTGATCCGCGCGGCTGACGAGCGCCTGCCGGAGGCCGGCCACCCCGTCGAACGTCGTCCCGTCGGGGAGCGCCCCGGAAGCATCGATCGGCGCGAAGCCGTCGGTCAGGGTGCGCCAGCGCCCTACGGCGTCGAAGTTCTCCAGCGCCAGCCCCACCGGATCCATCAGCGCGTGACAGGCCGCGCAGACCGGGTTTCGCCGGTGCTCGACCATCCGCTCGCGCATCGAGAGCACGGCGTCGGACTTCTCCTCGCTGAGCGGCGGCACGTTGGGCGGCGGCGGCGGCGGCGGCGTGCCCAGGAGGTTCTCCAGCACCCACTTGCCCCGGACCACCGGCGAGGTGCGCGTGGCGTAGCCGGTCACGGCGAGGATGCTCCCGTGGCCGAGCAGGCCGCCGCGCGGGCTGGCGGGCGGCAGCGCGATCCGCCGGAAGTGACTGCCATAGATGCCCGGCATTTCGTAGTGCTTCGCCAGCCGCTCGTTCACGAACGTGTAGTCGGCGGTCAGCAGGTCGAGCGCGCTGCGGTCCTCGCGGACGATGCTCTCGAAGAAGAGCTCGGTCTCTCGGCGCAGGGCTCGCCGCAGCGTCTCGTCGAAGTCCGGAAAGACGATGAAGTCGGGCGAGACCGCGGTCAGGTTGCGCAGGTAGAGCCACTGCGCGGCGAAGTTGGTGACCAGCGACTCCGCTCGCGGATCCGCGAGCATCCGCCGCACGTGGGATTCGAGCACGGCCGGCTCGCGCAGCGTGCCCGCGGCGGCCGCCTCGGTGAGCGCGTCGTCGGGCAGGCTGCTCCAGAGGAAGAACGACAGGCGCGAGGCCAGCTCCAGGTCGCTCACCCGGTACGGGCGGTCCGTCTCGAGGCCCTCCGGATCGCGCTCGACGCGCAGCAGGAACTCCGGGCTGACCAGCAGGCGCTGCAACGCCATCTCGATGCCGGCCTCGAAGCCGCCCGCGGCGCGACCTTCCTCGAAGAAGCGGAGGAGCACGGCGACGTCGGCGTCCGTCACCGGCCGGCGGTAGGCCCGGCGTGCCAGGGTCGAGAGGATCTCGCCGGCGCAGGCGGCCTCGGCGCCGGGCGTCGCGTCCGGCCGGCAGGTGAAGATGCGCCGCCGGCTCGGCGTGTCGCCCGGCCCGGCGGCGTCGAACGGCCCGGTGATCGTGACCGAGTAGACGTTGGGCTGCGTCCGCTGATCGCCGCCCACGGTGATGTGCACCTTCAGGAACGGCTGCCGGTGCCGCTCGACCAGACCCGGGTCGCGGTCCACGAAGGCGGCGCCGACGACGTGCGGGCCCGCGGTCACCGGAATGCGGACTGCCAGATCGGCATCCGCCGGACGGTCGACCGTCTGGTACTCGAGCGCAGGCCCCTGGCCACGCCGCGGCCGGGGGGCGATCGTCAACACCTCGACCGGCTCGCCGTCGAGCGTGATCACGACGTCGTGGGGCCGGCGCAGCCCGCCCACCCGGTTGCTGTTCCAGCTCTTGCCCAGCTCGACCCGCAGCTCGTAGTGGGCGTCGACCGGAAAGGTGTAGGGGACCGTCGTGCCGCCGCGCGTCCCGAACGGGAGGCCCTCGACGTGTCCGGTCTGATTGAGGTCCGACGGGACGATGAACGTGTCGGCCACTGCCGAGCGCACCGGCGCGCCGATGGCGAGTCGGCTGATCCTCCGCGCCGCGGTCAGGTAGCGCTCGAGCCGGCCCGGGTCGAGGCCGCCGAGGCTGACGTTGTCGAAGCCGGCGCTCGAGTCGTCCGCGGGCAGGAGCGCCGTCACGTCGACCTCCAGGTCGAGGAGGTCGCGGATCGCGTTCCGGTACTCGGTCGCGTTCAGGCGCCGCAGTGCGTCGGTGCGGCCGGGATCGGGTCGCGCCGCCGCGGCCCGGTCGAGCTCGGTCTCCAGGTACGTGGTCAGGCGGGCGTACGTCTCGCGGTCGGG
>Ga0209544_1004325_pt1 | contig 10049 bp, 10 predicted proteins | sample MesohylPK_FD_187297 | JGI IMG/M metagenome (GOLD analysis project Ga0209544, IMG submission 187297) | Host-associated microbial community of the marine sponge Aplysina aerophoba from Gulf of Piran - sponge mesohyl, lysed by proteinase K... | ecosystem: Host-associated > Porifera > Sponge >...
GCGGTTTCGCACAAGCGCCCACAGCCTCATTGTTGTTGTTGGTACTCAAGTACCCGGACGAAACCCACACGACGAACCGGAACACGTCCGGTGTCGAGATTCCTTCACTTCTACGTGACCGCTGACAACGACGTGGCGCCGCACCTCGAGCCCGCGGTCGATGAGGTTCTGGATGGCGTCGGTGATCTCCAGCTCGCCGCGCGCGCTCGGCCGGATCCGCTTTACGGAGTCGAAGACCTCCGGGCCGAACATGTAGACGCCCACCAGGGCCAGGTTGCTCTTCGGGGCGGGCGGCTTCTCGACCAGGCGCACGACGCGCTCCCCCTCGGTCTCGGCCACCCCGTAGAGCTCGGGGTGCGCCACCGGGGTCAGCAGGATCTGCGCCGCCGGGCGCGTCGCCGCGAAGTCTTCCACCAGCGGTACGATGCCGTGCGCCAGCAGGTTGTCCCCCAGGTACATCACGAACGGCTCGCGCCCGAGGAACGCCTCCGCGATCAGGACCGCGTGGGCGAGGCCGCGGGGCGCGTCCTGCGGGATGTAGGTGACGCGCACGTCCCACGCCGACCCGTCCCCGACCGCCGCCTCGATCTCCGCCCGCGTGTCGCCGACGACGATGCCGATGTCGCGGATCCCCGCCGCGGCGAGCGTCTCGATGCCGTAGAACAGCACCGGCTTGTTCGCCACCGGGACGAGCTGCTTCGCGCTCGTGTAGGTCAGCGGCCGGAGGCGCGTGCCGCGGCCGCCGCTGAGGATCAGTCCCTTCATGTCGCCCTGAAGGCTTGCCGGCCCAGAGTCTAGCAGGTCCGCGTTGCGGCGCTGTGTTACGATTGTTGAGTTCGGTGACCGCTCCGCTCGTCCCCGCTTACTGAGTCATTCCCGCTGCGCCAGTCATTCATTTCGCCCATTTCGCGATGAGAGCTAAGGCTCGCAGCCCCATGCTGCATCCAACCATCCGCTGTGCGCTCGTGTTGCTCGTTGCGCCACTCCTCAGCGCCGGTCGCGCCGACGCGCAATGGAATGGGTTCCTGAACATCAACGGCTCCGTGCAGACCGATGATCGGACCGTCACGCACATTCTTGCGGAGACCGTGTACGGCGAGGAAGCCAATTACAAGGCCACGATGACCTCGCCCGGGGGCACCGTGCTCGACGTCTGGGCCGGCGGGCGCGTCTGGGGCAACTTGGGGATCGGCGTCGGGGCGACCGTCCTGAACGCACGCGGCACGACCGCTGTCTCGGGCTCCGTCCCTTCGCCGCTGTTCAGTGGACGCGACCGCTACCGTGAGGCGCCGCCACTCGAGCGGCCGGGGCTGAAGCACCAGCAGGTCGGACTGCATCTGCCGATCATCTACATGGTACCGGTGTCGGACCGCGTCCACGTCGTCGTATCCGCGGGACCGTCCTGGTTCCGGCTGCGTCACGATGCGCTGGCCACCGTCACCCGCACTGCCGAGGCCGCTCCCTACACCGAGGTCGCCCTCGCCGACTTCACGCCTACGGTGGAGGAGGGGACCGGCATCGGCTACAACGCCGGGCTCGACGTGACCTACCTGCTGACCCGCTTCTTCGGGGTCGGGCTCTTCCTGCGGTACACCGGCGGCTCGGTCGAGATGCCCTTCCCCGATGGTGCTCAGGCGGTGAAGGTCGGCGGAGTGCAGGGCGGCGCCGGCCTCCGGTTCCGGTTCTAGCCTCCGCCGGGGACCGTTCCCTCCAGTGCCCGCAGCGCGAGCGCGTAGTGAGCGGCATCGACGCCATGCGCCGGGGCGACCGGCGTCTGCGACGCGAGCGCGGCGAGCGCCCGCTCCCGATACGACGACTGCCCCGTGATGCGGGCCAGCCGCACCAGCACGCACGCAGCCTCACAGTTGGCGGTGAACGGGCGCACCGGCACCCGCAGCAGCCCCGCGTCGTCCGGAGCGTGCGCCCGGTCGAGGAAGCCCCCACCTCCCGCCACGTCCCACAGCCGGCGGACCGCGAACTGCATCAGCTCCTGAGCCACATCGATGTACGCCTCGCGCTCGGTCAGGACGTACAAGTCGAGCAACGCCGCGCTCGCCCGCACCTGATCGGCGAGTAGCCCCCGGACGCCCGACCCGTCGCCGGCGCGGTGCGCAATCCCGCCGCCGCGCTCGTAGGTGCCAGCCACCACGTGCTCGATCGCCTCGACGGCGCTTTCGAGCAGCGACGCATCTTCGAGCGCCCCGGCCGCCCGCGCGAGGGCGCGAGCCATCGAGGCGGAAGCGTCGGCATACACCGTGCGGTCGACGGGCGGCGGGGCGCCGCGCACCTCCCTGTCGTCCTCCGCGGCTCCGTAGTACGCCGGATCGCCCCGCTGGCTCGCGAACAACCCGCCGGTCGCAGGATTCCGGAGCGTTCGCCGCACGTAGTCGATCACGCCGGCCGCCCGCTCCCGGTAGTCCGCCCCGGCGCCCGCCAGGAAGAGACCGAGCGCCGCCGCGTTCACGTCGAGCAACTTCTCGGTCGCCGGCTCGGTCCAGTCGCGGCGCGCGCAGTAGCGGAAGATGCCGCCACCCTCGTGGTCGTAGAGCCCACCCCATGCCATGGCGTCGAGCGTTCGGTCGAAGATGCCCGAGAACGTGTCCTCCCCGGCCCGGGCGCGCTGCGACGCGATCTCGAGCGCGGCGGCATGCACCCGCTTCGGACCGGCGCCGAATCCGCCGTGCTGCGGGTCGAACTCGGCCCGGAGGCGGTCCGCCAACCACCCATCGACGTGCGGATCCGGCTCCGCGCCGGGCGGGACCACCGGGTGCGGCGCCGTCACGGAGCGGCGGCCGGCGAGGTCGTCGCGCTGCGCCGCGAACGCATCCGCGACCCGCGGCAGGAGCTCCCGCATCCGCTGCGGGGTGGCGTAGGTCTCGCCGCCGAGGATCTCGCCTTCCGGGGTGAGGAATGCGGTGGTCGGCCAGCCGCCCAGGCTGTAGCGCTCGCCGATGTCCGGCCGCGCGTCCGGGTCGACGCGGACCGGGACGAACCGGTTGCGAACGAATTCGGCCACCGCCGGGTCGGCGTAGGCCGAGCGCATCATCTGCGCCGTGCCCGGGCACCAGTGGGGACCCAGCGACAGCAGAACGGGGACGCGCCCGGCCCGCGCCTCCTCGAAGGCGGCGCCGCTCCAGGGACGCCACTCGACGAGGCACGTGGCCGGCACGCGGAGCCTCCCGGCGTCTACTCCTCGGTGATGCTCGCCGCGATGTCCAGGTCGATGCAGCCCGCGACGCTGTTGGCGGCGGGGCAGCCGCGGGGATGCCGCTCGACGGCGCGCTCCGCCGCGTCGCGCTTGCCGCGCGGAACCGTCAGGTCGTAGCGCACGCGGATGCGCGTGATGCGCAGCACCTTGTCGATCGCCTCGATGTCGCCCTCGACCGAGGCCCGAATCTTGTCGGGGGTCGCCGGAATCTCGCGCACTTCCAGTGCGCGTGCAAGGGTGCCGAGCAGTCAACCGCCGACCGCGCCGACCATGTAGTCGAGCGTCGCCGGGACCTCCTCGTCCGGCTCGACGCCGTAGAACTTCTTGATGCCCCCGTGCACGCCGAACCGGATCGGCGTGTCGAAACCGTCGAGAAACATCTCGCGAATGGGCCCCTTCACGCGCTCGATCCGCATGCGGCTGGTGTGAACGACGTCTGGCACGACAGGCTCCTTCCGGTCGCCCGCCCCGCGGGGCGGGCGAGGCTGCGCCTCGCGTGAATCGCGTGGTCCGCTCTCCCCGATGCTACAATCTCCGGTCATGCAACAGTCAAGGTCGGTCCAGCGGGCAGTGTCTCTTCCGAACCTGGTGGCGGTCGTCGCCGCCGGCACGCTCACCTTCGTTTCCGCGGTGATCGCAGCGCCGGCGCCGGAGGCCGGCGCGCAGGCGCCGAGCTTCCAGTCGGAGACCGGCCCGGAGGGCGTCCGCAACTACACCCGTGTGGACGCCACCGTGGCGTGCGCCGGCGCGACCCCGCCCGAGGCGATGGCGGTGCTCCGCGAGCGGGGCTTCAACGCCGTCATCAACTTCCGCACCGCGGGCGAGAACGGTGCGACGGTCGACGCCGGCCGCGAGGCGGCCGAAGCGGCCGGCCTCAAGTACATTCACATTCCGTTCCGCCAGCCGAGCCCGGAGGTCGTCGAGTCGTTCCTCGCCGCGGTGGCCGAACCCGCGAACCAGCCCGTCTTCATCCACTGCGGCTCCGCCAACCGCGTCGGCGCGATGTGGCTCATCAAGCGGGTCCAGCAGGACGGCTACTCCGTCGACGACGCAGTGGCCGAGGCCGAAGCGATCGGCCTGCGCAGCGCCGCGCTCAAGGATTTCGCACTCGGGTATCTGGACGCCGGCAACTGACGGCGGCCGCCGACCCCGAGACGTGGCCAGCGACGACCCGGAACGTCTCGGCGACATGGACGCCGAGGCGTTCCGCCGGCACGGCTACGCGCTGGTCGACTGGATCGCCGCCTACCTGAGCGGCGTCGAGCGCCACCCGGTCCTGTCGCCAAATACGCCGGGAGCGGTGCGCGACGCGTTGCCGGCGACCCCACCCGAGACGGGCCTCCCGTTCGAGGAGACCCTGCGCGAGTTCGAGCGGGTGATCCTGCCCGGGATCACGCACTGGAACCACCCCGGATTCTTCGCCTACTTCGCCATCTCCGGCAGCGCCGCCGGCGTCCTCGCCGAGTTCCTCTCCGCGGCACTGAACGTCCAGGCGATGCTGTGGCGCACCTCGCCCGCCGCAACCGAGCTCGAGCAGGTGACGCTCGACTGGCTGCGGCAGCTCCTGGGACTCCCCGCTGGGTTCGAGGGGGTGATTTACGATACTGCGTCCATCGCCAGCCTCCACGCGCTCGCGGCCGCCCGGCACGTCGCCGTTCCCGACGTTCGCACGCGCGGGCTCCGCGTGCGCGACGACCTCGGACCGCTACGAGTCTACGCATCGGAGCAGGCGCACTCGTCCATCGACAAGGCGGTCATGACGCTCGGTCTCGGTCACGACGCGCTCGTGCGGATTCCTGTCGACGCCGACTTCCGCATGCGGCCCGGGGCGCTGCGGGAGGCGGTAGCCGGCGACCGGGCGCGCGGCGCGACGCCGCTGGCCGTGGTCGCCACGGTCGGCACCACGTCCACGACCAGCGTGGACCCGGTCGGACCGATCGCGCGCATCGCGGGCGACGAACGGATCTGGCTGCACGTCGATGCGGCCTACGCCGGTGCGGCGGCGCTCGTGCCGGAGACGTGCGACGTCCTGGCCGGATGCGGCGAGGCCGACTCCCTCGTCGTCAACCCCCACAAGTGGCTCTTCGTCCCGTTCGATCTCAGCGCGTTCTACTGCCGCCGAATGGACACCGTGCGCGCCGCATTCTCGCTGACCCCGGACTACCTGCGGACGCCGGAGGCCGGTGCCGTCCGCAACCTGATGGATACCGGCGTGCAGCTCGGGCGCCGCTTCCGCTCCCTCAAGCTCTGGGCCGTCCTGCGCCACTTCGGGTCGGACGGCATCCGGGACCGGCTCGCTGAACACATGCGCCTCGCCCGGCAATTCGCGGCTTGGGTGGACGAGAGCCCCCACTTCGAGCGTCTCGCTCCGGTCCCGTTCAGCGTCGTCTGCTTCCGAGCGGCGCCGCGCGGGTCGGCTCGCGGTCAGCACATGGGAGCGGAGAGCGTGAGCGACAACGCCGCGACGGACAACGTCGCGGCGGAAGTCGCCGGCTCCGCCGCAGCCGAGCTCGACGCCCTGAACGAGCGGCTGCTCGAGGCGGTCAACGCCACCGGCGAGGTGTTCCTCTCTCACACGCGGCTCCGCGGCCGCTTCGCCATCCGGCTGGCGGTCGGGCACGTCCGCACGGAGGAACGCCACGTCCGGCGGGCGTGGGAGCTGTTCAACGACAAGCTGCGCGCGCTGTAGCTCCGTCCGCCGCGCTGTCGGCGTGCGATCGTCGCCGATCAGTCGTCCGGACCGAGACGCCACGACTCGCACCACCGTGTGACATCGCCGCCGGGGTCGGGCTCGAGGGCCACGATGCCGTGCCGGGGGAAAGCGAGGTCCTCGCCGACCTGGCCGACCAGGCGGCGCAGGAGGCGGGCGATCAGCGGCATGTGCCCCACCAGCAGCACGTCCCGCGTCTCGCCCGCGAGCCGATCGGCCAGGATGTCGGACGGGTCGGCAGGCCGCAACCCGCGCACCATCGTGAAGGCCGACCGCGGGTTGCACGCGCTGCGGAGCACCTCGCCCGTCTGACGCGCCCGCAGCTTGCCGCTGTGCCAGATCGCGACCGGCGTCGCCCCGCGGCGCGTCGCCTCGAGAGCCAGGCGCTCGACCGCCGCGCGGCCCGCCGCCGCCAGCGGGCGCTGCGCGTCGACGTCCGCCGGCAGGGCCTCGCCGTGATGCACCAGGTAGATCATGGCCGGCCTCTCCCCCGCCAGTAAGCAGTGGCCCAGACCTCGGGCCGGAAGAGCGCAAGCACCGTCACCACCTCCAGCCGCCCGATCCACATCGCCGCGGTCAGGGCGATCTTGCTCACCGGGTGGAGCTCACCGAAGCTCGCCATCGGCCCGACCTCACCGAAGCCGGGACCGATGTTGCCCAGGGTCGCGGCGGCCGCCGTCACTCCGGTCACGACGTCCGCCCCGAAAGCGACGACCACCGAAGCGGCAATCGCGAACGCCAGCACGTAGAAGACGAAGAAGACGAGGACGGACCGGATCACCTCGTCCGGGACCACCCGGCCGCCGAGTTTGACCGGCAGCACACCGCGCGGGTGGAGCGTGCGCCGCAGTTCACAGAGCGTGAAGCGACCGGCGATCATGTGCCGCAACACCTTCGGCCCACCCGCCGCCGATCCGGCGCAGCCGCCGACAAACATCAGCGCGAGGAGCACCAGCTTCGTCTGGTCGGTCCAGAGCGCGAAGTCCGCGGTCGCGTATCCTGTGGTCGTCAGGATCGACACGACCTGGAACGACGCCCGCCGCACCGGCGCAGCGTCGCCCTCGACGCTCCAGAGAAGTAGGGCCAGCCCCGACGTTGCGATCCCGACGACGACGGCGTACACCCGGAACTCCTCGTCGCGCAGCAGCATGGCGGGGCGGCCCGCAAGCGCGCGATACTGCAACGCGAAGCTCGCACCCGCGAGCAGCATGAACACGCAGACAATCCACTCTATGGCGGCGCTGTCGTAGCCTTGAATCGATTGCGGGTGCGGCGAGAAGCCGCCCGCCGACAACGTCGTCATGGCGTGGCAGGCCGCGTCGTACCACGACATCCCGGCCAGCGCGAGGGCCCCGGTCTGCGCCGCGGTCAGCCCCGCGTACAGGCGCCAGAGCGAAGCCGCGGTCTTCCGGATCTGCGGCGCCAGCTTCTCCGCCGTCGGCCCCGGCGCCTCGGCGAAGAAGAGCTGGTGGACGCCGTGCGCGAGCCTCGGCAGCACCGCCACGACCAGGGTGATGACACCCATCCCGCCCATCCACTGCGTCATCGCCCGCCAGAAGAAGAGGCCGCGGCCGGGCGTGGTGAAGTCGGTCAGGATGGTTGCGCCCGTGGTCGTGATGCCGGACATCGACTCGAACAGCGCATCGACCGCGCCGAAGCCGACCCACAGGTAGGGGATCGCGCACAGGAAGCCGAAGAGGAGCCACACGCCCGCCACGACCGACAGGGCTTCGATCCGCCGCAGGTCGTCGTCCGCCTCCCGTGAGATGGCGACCGCCAGATGGCCCAGGCCGCCGGTGACCGCGCCACCGAGGAGGAAGCCGGGAACGTCCATCCACTCGCCGTGGATCGCCGTCACGACCGCGGGGGCGGCGAACGCTGCGCCGAAGATGCGGCAGATGCGACCGGCGACGTGGACGACGTGGACGAGGCGCATGGCGCGGCACTCAGTATCCGGTTCGAGTGGTTGGGAACGGGTTTCCGGCAAACCGTCTCGCCGGAGATTGCGGCTGGGCGAACCGCGCGACGTCGACCAGCACCAGCCGGCGGCCTTCGTCCAGGCTGGGGGCGAATGCCGCGCAGGACGCTCGAACGACCGCGTGCCGCAGTCGATTGGCGGCCGGACCGCGACTACGACTCCGTCGATCGCCTGCCGTGCGATCAGCGTCGACGCGCGTGCTCAGAAACGGATGCGGAGGCTGAGACCGCCCTGCCAGCTCCGGACCGACAACGGCTCGGACTCGGGTTCGGGGAGTTCTGCCGTCCCACCGACCCAGCGGGCGAAGCCCCCGATACCGGCCTTCCAGAAGAACGAGCCTGGCTCGAGGTTCCTCGCGAAGTAATAGGTCAGATCGATGCCGGCGTTGACCCCGGGAATCCTCCTCTGCGCGACGGCGCGCATGTCTCCCGCCGACGTCACCTCCTCGTAGCGGGGTCCCGTTTCGCTGGTATCGATTCCGGTCAGGCGGTCCCGCCTGACGTCGAACAGCGATGGGCCGCCCACCAACCGGAGGTCGATGCGGTCGGTGATCCGGAACGTCCAGCCGGCGTGGAGGTGAACGCCGACCTCCCTGAAGCGCGTGTCGTCCGGCGCGTGCTCAAACGTTCGTGGCCGGCCGGTGAAGAGCGGGTGGGGGACGGAACCTGACACGCGCGTGCCGGACATGGTCCGAAAGTACGTGAGCCCGACCCCGACGGCGAGCGACCTCCACAGCCGCCTTCCGGCGCCGACCCCGAACGAAGCGTCCTCCGACGGACGGTAGCGGACGTTGAAGGCGGCGGTCTCGTCGTACAAATGCTTCGAAAGGCGCTCGACCCACGCCTGGCCGGGGGGGCGGTACGCCGCGTCGAGCTCGAGGTACCAATTCGAGACGGGCTCTACGGCGTCCGCCGCGCCGGTGAGAGTCTGCGCTACCGCGTGCGAGCAGAGCAGCAGGATCAGACCCGCGGCGGACCCGGCCACCCTGCGTTGCGCGCCAATCCTTCGTCCACCTCCACCCGCCCGTTGCTCCCTGGAGTGCATCGTCGAGATGGACCTCGTGGCAAGTCCGTTCGCCGCCGGCCGTTCTGGCAGCCTGTTGCACGAGACTATACTCTGGCTGCAGCCGCCGCGCGGTGCGAACCAGCCGTGCCGCGTCGAAGCCCTGCGGAGCCGGACGGGCCCCGTACCGGACTGCGGGTCGTTACGCCGAGCTCACTCCGATTGCGACGATCCGAAACGCAGCACCAGCCGAGAGGGTGACGCGCGTTCACCGCGCCCCGAAGCGGGCGAAGAGTTGGTGGACGTTCCCGAGCGCCTCCTGCGTGCAGCAGACGATCAGTCGATCGCCGCCCTCGACCGTGTCGCCGCCGCCCGGCACGAGGACCCGGCCGTCGCGCAGCACCGTGCCGATGATGAGGTCGCGCGGCAGCCGAAGGTTCTTGACTGCCGTCGGCCGCAGACCTGCGGGTGCGGTCAGCTCGACGACGCGGGCCTGCCCCTCCTGCAGGATGGCGAGCAGGCTGCTGCGGCCGCCGTCGAGGTGGTGCACCACCGACGTCACCGCGGCGCCGCGCGCCGACAGCGCGACGTCGATGCCGACCCGCTCGAAGAGCCGGTGGTTCGCCGGATTGCTGACGCGCGTGATCACCTTCCGCACGCCGAGCTGCCGGCCGAGGAGCGACGCGAGGAGGTTGCGCTCGTCGTTGTCGATGACCGAGACCAGGACATCGCTGCGGCCGATGTCCTCCGATTCCAGCAGGGCCAGATCCGTCCCGTCACCCTGCAGGACGAGGGCCCGGCGCAGGGTCGCGGCCAGGAACTCGCCCCGTTCGCGGTCCCGCTCGACGACGCGGAGCTCCACCCCCTCCGTCCGCTCGAGGCGCTGCGCGAGGCGGAAGCCTACGTCGCCCCCGCCGACGATGGTCACTCGACGCGCCGCATCGCTCCCGGGCGGGGACATGCGGGTGCGAAGCTGCGCCATCCCCGCCCGGTCCCCCAGCAGGACCACCTTGTCCCCGGCCGCCAGTCGCGTCGCGCCGCGAGGGATGCGGATCGAGAGATCGTGCTCCGCCGCCACGATCACCACGCCCGCCGGAAGATCGAGCGCCGCCACGGGCGGCCCGACCAGGGGCGATCCGGCGGCGAGCCGG